>RCND010001787.1_pt1 | contig 12099 bp, 10 predicted proteins | sample 2041351 | NCBI WGS metagenome assembly RCND01 (sample SAMN09708230, study PRJNA481090) | Marine sediment metagenome, whole genome shotgun sequencing project. | biome: marine sediment; feature: ocean; material: sediment; isolation source: Sewage treatment plant 12B marine sediment (STP12B) ...
AAACGGATTGTTATTAATTAATGGTCAAAGAATAACATTAAAAGGAGTTAATACCCAAGAGGCAGATCCAGAAACTGGTCATGTAATGTCTGAAGACTTAATCATGAAAGACATTCGTCTTTGGAAAGAAAACAATATTAATGCTGTTCGTTTAAGTCATTATCCTCGTGGAAGAAGATTTTATGAACTCTGTGATATATATGGTCTGTATGTTGTTGATGAAGCCAATATAGAATCTCATGGCATGTATTACGGGAAATATTCACTAGCTAAAAAACCCAATTGGGAAAAAGCTCATGTAGACAGAATGGTGCGGATGGTAGAACGAGATAAAAATCATCCTTCAGTAATCATCTGGTCTATGGGGAACGAAGCAGGGAACGGGGTGAACTTTTTTAAAGGTTATGATGCCATAAAAGCAAACGACAACACAAAGCGCCCTGTGCAGTATGAGCGACCATATAAAGAGTATGATGGCAGTTTATATGACATGGATAGTAATACTGATATTATAGTACCTCAATATCCATCTCCTGCTCGTTTTGAAGAGATCGGTAGATCAAAAACTGATCGGCCATTTATTCCTAGCGAATATGCCCATGCAATGGGAAACAGTACTGGAAATTTTCAAGATTATTGGGACATTATAGAACAATACGATAATTTACAAGGTGGTTTTATTTGGGATTGGGTTGACCAATCTATTTGGAAAACCAACGCCAAAGGAGAACGTTATTATGCCTATGGCGGAGATTATGGAACGGATATGCCTAGCGATAACACTTTTTTAAACAATGGTATTGTGTTTCCAGATCGTTCGCCACAACCTGCATTATACGAAGTTAAAAAAGCACATGAATTCATTAACTTTAAGCACAAGGGTATAAATGAACATAATGAATTAAGGGTGTTAATTGAAAATCTATACGATTTCACCAATCTGATTCAGTTTAATTTTACAGCTAAAATTAAGGCAGATGGTAAAATTTTAAAAATTATTAATCTGGAAGATATTTCAGTTGAAACGCATACAGGAAAACTAATACGTATTCCTTTAAAGGATGTAGATTTTAAAGAGAATACCGAATATTTCGTAGAAATTTCAGCGACTACCAAAACGGATTGGGGAATTTTGCCTTCAGAATTTGAAGTTGCACATGAGCAAATTGCTTTAGCTCAAAAACACAAAAGAATAGCAACTACTATTACATCAAATTCAAAACTAGCTGTCAAAAATTCTAACGGAATAATTACTATTTCAAATACGCAATTTAAAATCATCTTTAGTAAAAATGATGGGCAAATTACATCATATAACTTCAATGGAAACGAATTATTAAAAGATGGTAAAGGCCCAAAACCAAATTTCTGGAGAGCTGTTACAGATAATGATTTTGGAAATGGAATGGAAAAAAATAACATCGAATGGAAAAAAGCGTCTTTACAAGCTGCTGTATTAAAAATAGACCATGAAATCCTAGAAAACGGAATCGTTTTATTAGATGTCACCTATAATTTGCCAGGCGTAAAAACCACCTTCCTTTCAAACTATACTATATATGGAACTGGTGTAATTCAAATTAAAAACACACTAAACACTTCTGAATATAAAGGTGATATCCCTAGAATTGGGATGCGAATGCAACTTGCAAAAACCTATGATAACTTAAGCTATTTTGGAAGAGGACCATGGGAAAATTATCAGGACCGAAACACTTCAGCGTTTGTAGACTTATATAGCTCAAAAGTTGCTGAACAATATGTGCCATATATACGACCACAGGATAATGGTTATAAAACAGATGCTAGATGGATAGCCCTTTCCAACAAAAGTAACAGCGGTATATTATTTGTTTCCGAAAACGATCAAGACCTTGGATTTAGTGCACTTCACATGGAAAATGAAGATTTTGATGCTACCGATGGCCTTGATTATAAAACTTTAAAAAAGAACAAGCATACTATTGATATAAGAGAGAAGAATTTAGTCCAATTAAATATTGATTTAGGACAACGAGGTGTTGGGGGGGACGATAGTTGGTATTCAAAACCGCAAGAACAATATATGTACCAAGGAAGTGAAAAACATTCTTATAGTTTTTATGTAATTCCTTTTGAAGACGGTACGCCCACAAAATATGTAGAGTTAAGTAAGTACTATAAAAATTTAAAGTACAATTAATTAGAAATAAACCTTCAATTGTAGGTGGTGTTCTAATGACTAAACTTTAGACAACAAAACCTAAACTGGATAAAAACGTAGCTTAGCAGAGAGGTTAGACTTGATATAAACATTAAAATGGAACATTTAGTTGGGGATTCATATGGCCTAGTGCATTTAATATCTTCAATATGTGCTTTGATTGCAGGAACATTAGTTCTCATTATGAGAAAAGGATCAAAAAGACACAAGCAATTTGGATATGTTTATGTTATAAGTATGGCTATTTTATTTGTCACAGCATTTATGATTTATCGTCTTTTTAAAGGTTGGGGAATTTTTCATTATGCAACAGTTTTTAGTCTTACAACAGTTTTACTAGGGATGATTCCTATTTGGACTAAAAAACCAGCAAACAAATGGAAAAGTTTTCATTTTAGATTTATGTATTGGTCTGTAGTGGGTTTATATGCTGCATTTGCAGCGGAGGTACTAACAAGAATTCCTGAAACTCCTTTTTTTGGAATGGTTGGTATCGCAACGGGAATAATAACGATTGCGGGTTACCTGTTTTTTGAAAAAAATAAAACAAAATGGGTAAACATATTTAAAATAAAAAAATAAAATACCAAATACGAAAAAGGTATATAAAACGAGCAAATACTTCACATATGCTACAGGAGATATTCGTGTTCATTCATGTATTTTATTATCCTAAGATATCGGTATAAAGAACTTACATTATCCTACGCTAGTTAAAATTTAAGCAAGGCGAATACTTTAAGAACCTATGCAACACTTGTACGCTAAAGCTTTTCCCAAGATTTTATTTGATTTTCATTTTCCTCAACCTCATGTAGTAGGTTATACTTTTTAGATATTATAATTGCTTCTTCTGCATATTTAATAGCCTCTTTGTATTTTTCTTGATAGGCTAAAATCTGTGATTTCAACATCCACGGCGAGGGATTAGGTGCCTCTAAGAGTATTGCGACATCAATAAGTTCCAATGCTCTTTCTGCTTCTTTTCGCTCATAAAAATGATACTGTGCTGCTGCCGAAAAATTATACCAATTTTCTTTTGCTTTATTGGTGCTTGTTGCAATCTCTTTTAATGTTTGGTCGTGCGTATTGGTTTCTATGGAGATATCTATTTTAAAATTTTCCCACTGCAATCGTAAAACACCGGTAGTTTTATCAACGGCCACAAATGAATAGGTACATATTTCTGTAAAGCGGCTCTGTAGTTGGTCTACTTCAAAACGAATAACATCATCTTTTTCATTATAATTATAGGCACCCCATTGTTCAGCGTCTTTATTCAAAATAATCACCCATGTATTTTTTCGGGGAATCATAAACAGTCCGTATGTACCAGCAGGTATTGTATTACCCTCTATAATTATAGCATGATTGAATGAAATTGTAGTCGCCTCATTGGCTCCAGCTCTCCAAACCTTATCCAACGGGACCAAGTTTCCTAAAACCTTTCTGCTCCTAACACTAGGTCTACCATAATCTACAATTACATTACAAACTCCAATAAATTGACTAATTGAAGCTTTTGGGCTTCCCCTCGGGATGACGAGATTCTGTGCGACTAACAGGTCTGAAAAAAGCACCATCATACATGCAAAAAAAACTACGGATACACTATTTTTAGTTTTCATTTTCTATTTGTTCACTATGGGTATCCCTAAAAGGAAAAAAAAGAAAGACTTATCTCCAAAAAGAATCACTAATAAACTTTAAGCCTATAGGCAAGGACTCGCGCCAAAAAGGCCAAGTATGCGCCCCATCTCTGACCCTATATTCATGTGGTATTTGCTTTACTAAAAGTTCTTTATGTAATTGGGCATTTCCTAGGGTAAGAAAATCATCATCCCCACAGTCAAAATATATTTTTACTGTTTTTAACAGCGCTGGATCTTTGGTTTTAACAAGGTGAAGTACATCGTATTCTTCATAGCTTTTATTGAGTCTCTTTTTACCTTTCGCACCTACCATATCGGGCATAGCTTTTGAAACATATCCATTCATAGATTCTTGATCAGAAGTAGTAACAGATTCCTCTGTAAATACAGCAGAACTAAATGCGGCACAGGCTCCAAAATATTTGTCATACTTTAAAGCTAGTTTTAAGGAACCAGCTCCTCCCATAGATAGGCCGCTTATTCCTGTATATCGTTTTCCTTTACGAACGCGGTATTCACTTTGAATATAAGGCAGCAACTCTTTCATAAACATATCTTCAAAAGGGTAGGTGCCATCTGTTCTGTTCATATAAAGTCTGTCATCGCCATCGGGCATAACAATTACCATTTCCTGTATATTTCCCTCTTCAATTTCATGATCTACTATGCGTTGCATCCCACCTGCTTCTATCCAACTTGTTTCGTCACCGGTATAACCGTTTAAAAGATAAACCACGGGATAATGACGTTCAGAATCTTCATAGCCATCTGGTAAGTAAATCGAATAGTTAACCTCGGTATTCAAAAGCGCACTTTTCATACTCAGGCTCTCCATGAGTTTGCTTTGCGCAAAAAAGGTACTAGAGATTGTAAACAGAAGAAGAAATAGGTAGTGTTTTTTCATGAATATTTATATTTCAATTGATTAGTAAGCTACTTTAAGTGTTTCAAGATAATAAAAGGATTCAATAAAGCCATTAATAATAACAGTAGAGTTTGTTACATCCGGTACATCCGCGTTCAAACGAAAATAGTTAAAGAGGGTTTCCTTACACTGCTTTTTTCCTTGCCTACCTAAAGGTACTATACCTTGCCCCATCGGTAATAATCCCAGCCTACATTTTTCCAAACCCGGCAACAGACGCCATGCCTATAATTAATTGCTACTCATCTCCTACCCTATCCTAATTTAACCAAGATCCATTGCTACAACTCTGTGTCTTTATCTAATGCGGGCGCTCTGCTTTGTTATCATACCCTTATACTCCTAGTTATAGTATCTTAGTATAATAACTTTATGATTACTACGCAACTAGCTGCGTTATGTATCCTTTTAAAAAATAACATAATGAAATATGCATTCCTGCTTAGCTTATTAATCTGCTGTTCATGTACTGCATCATCACAAAAGAATAAGCCTAATATAGTGCTTATAAACGTTGATGACTTAGGTTGGAGAGATGTAGGGTATATGGGCAGTCAATATTACGAAACACCCAATATTGATTACTTAGCAAGTTTAGGTATGGTGTTTACTAATGGTTACGCAGCTTCTGCAAATTGCGCGCCTAGTAGAGCTAGTTTAATGACTGGTAAATGGACACCTCGTCATGGTATTTATACTGTAAACTCCTCTGAAAGAGGCGCATCAAAACATCGGAAACTTATACCTATTAAAAACACAATAACATTATCAAAGACCTTTGAGAATATCCCAAAAAAATTAAGTCAAAACGGATATATAACCTGCCATGCTGGAAAGTGGCATTTAAGCAAAGACCCCTTAGCCTATGGTTTTAAATTGAATATTGGTGGAGGACATAATGGATACCCTGGTAGTTATTATCCACCCTATAAAAACGTAAATATTGACGGAGCTAAAGATCAATATCTCACGGATTTGATTATGGAGAAAACCTTAAAATTTATTGATACAGTTCGCAGTCCATTCTTTCTAAATTATGCTCCTTATGCCGTTCACACGCCGATTAATCCCGTGAAAGATTTACTTGGAAAATACAAGGAGAAGTCACCTTCTAATGGTCAGAACAATCCAGAATACGCAACTATGATAGAAAATCTAGATCGAAATATTGGATTGCTAATTTCCAAATTAAAGAAAACAAAGGTGTTCAATAACACGCTTATTGTTTTTACTTCAGATAATGGTGGATTATATGGAATAACAAAGCAACATCCATTAAGAGCGGGTAAAGGAAGTTATTATGAAGGCGGTATTCGCGAACCATTTTTCTTTGTTTTAAATGATAAAATTAGAGCAAATTCTAAAAGTGATATTCCAATTTCTAATATCGATTTATTTCCAACAATTTTAGCGTATGCTGAAATTAACAGGAAGCAGTTAGTATTAGATGGAATAAGTCTTAAACCACTATTGGAAGAAAAAGTAAAAAAAATGGATAGGCCTTTATTTTGGCATTTTCCTATCTACTTACAGGCATATAATGTTCATGGAAACGAAAATCGCGATTCACTTTTTAGAACAAGACCTGGTTCTGTTGTGCGGTATGGGAATTGGAAGCTGCACTACTATTTCGAAAATAATGAAGTGGAACTATATGATTTATCAGAGGATATTGGAGAGCGACAAAATTTGGCAGAACGCTTGCCAGTAAAAACAGAAGAAATGCTAGATCACCTTAAGAACTGGTGGAGTGAAACTAACGCGCCAATCCCAACAAATATTAACCCTGAATATGAAAGGTGAAGTGCATAAACGAGTGCACAATGCTCTAAAAAATAATAGCCTATACCCGACTAAATTTAAGGGCTGTTGTCGGAAACTGTCGGAATACCAAACGTTGTGAATACTATCAAAAAACTAAGGGTTCTAGTGCTATTTTACGTCATACGACATTGGATGTCGTGTACTATACTTATTTAAATATTTATTTTTGCTTAAAATTATTTATCATGAAACATTTTACTTCCCTTTTTCTGGTCGTTTTTTTACTATTTGGATGTAGTGATGACGACGATAACTACCACGATTATTATTTAGAATATACTAGTACTGTACGTGCAGACGTTCCAGATGAATTTATTTTTGGCCGTACTTATCGAATTAATGTTACCATAGAATTACCAAATAGTTGTTATTATTATTACAATCAATATGATTACTTCTATGAAGGAACCACAAGACTTATTTACCCTATTGTACATATTGACGAGGGTGTTACTTGTACTCCAAATAGCAGAGAAATCACATTTTCAATACCAGTACAAGCCCTACAATCTGAACCTTATATTTTTAAATTTTATCAAGGGGAAGATACGGATGGACAAGATATATTCTTAACTATTGAAGTTCCCGTAAATTAAAATGAATGCCCCTAAGTTTATACTAAAATTCTTGCCTCAAGGAAATTTTATTCTAAAACACTAGAATCTAATTTAATAGCAGCAAAAGTAGAAGAATTCATATATCCTATGGGTTCCCGTACTAGTTAATAGGGTAAAAGCAACATAATTATTAAAAAAATAGGTTGCGCTATGAATGGATAGGAAAAGGTAAAAAGCAAATTAAAGTAGCGGTATTTCCAACTTCAAAAGCGCAATTTATAATAGAAATTAATGATACTTCTTACCCGTTTATTTTTGATAACAACTACAAATTAATTAGTAAATAAAAATCATTTAGGCTGGACTAGGGGCATACAGTAAAAAGGAAAATAACGTTAAAAGTATGGTTAACTTCTTTGATAAAACTCCATAAAGCTAGCTTTCCTCTTCATTTGAAGCTAGCTTTATGGAATTATTCCCTAAGAGATTAAAACCTATTTAGAAATACCTAAAATTAAACCCAGGCATATTTCTCTAAGTTGTGGGTAGAAACCAACACCAAAAGAGGCAACAGCGATACTCTTTTACGAATGTGGCGGCCTCTAAATTTGGTCAATTACTTAGCACAAAGCTGTACTAAATAATTAAAAGGTTTTCCCATTTTTGATTCTTCCTAATAGCTGTTTAGACGTTTTACTATTAAACATTTCCCCCTAAGCATCTGTTATAAAAGTATTTACGTAAGAATCCTTTGGTAAATAAAAAAGCTCTTTCGGACATTTTGCATAGGGCTTCGTACTTATTAATTGTCTAAATCCTTAGAATTCTCTTTTATTCAGGTATTACATTTTGGATAAAGTGATGTACAGCGCTTTACGCTAAAAATTTTTATATCACTGAACACTAACCTTAAGCAATAAAACCATGAGAAAAGGAATTACATTTTTAGTCCTCTGCCTATTGAGTTTTCAATTTGCAATGGCACAGACAATTACGACACACCAATATAGAAGGGTAGCTCCTGAAAATATGCAAGAGTATTTAAAAAGAGAAACTACCTATTGGGCTAAATGGGCAGAAAAGGAAGTTACCACAGGAAACTTGACTTTTTGGGCTATTTTACAAAAAGTGGGAGGTATAGATCAAGATACCAGCCCAAATATCCTGATTATAAATAGATATAATGATATTGACAAAGGTGCAGATTGGTCAAGCATAACCGCGATGTTTCCTGATGTTAAAATGAAAGATATTGACACCTGGGATATTAGTACCAACGTACATCAACTATTTCTGACAGATCTTCCAAACCATATCCGTGCAGAAAATTTCAGTAGTGATGATTCCAATTATGTACGTCTTATTTATCACGATGTAAAAAATTTAGGACAACATCTTACTTTTGAATCAGAAAAATGGAAGCCTATGGTAGAACAAGCCATGAAAGATGGCAAGACAACCATGAAAGGTTGGGGCAATCAGACCATTATTTCTCCGGTAACTTCAACGTTTACCTATAGCAGCTATTCTTATGATATATTTTCCTCTATGCAAGATGCCTTGTTGCCGGCATTTAGTGAAGACCTTACCGTACCAGACGGCTTTTGGGATGGTTTTCAGGATAATTATAATAAACGCAATTCAAATCTTTACAGAGTTGTTGCTAGCGCCACTGCTCCTACTGAATAATAACCAAACTAGATTTAGACAACCAGAAAACCTTGAACTTTATTCAAGGTTTTTTTATATATATGTATCTAAAAATAGGCACGTCAACTAAAGTGTATATGCTACCTTCATAGCTAGTATTTCTTTGTTCAATAGCACTAAAACGGCTATAATTCTAGAAAATGTGGGGTAGTGTTTCTAAGTAGATTTTACGTATAATAATAGATGTATTATCTTAGTTCTGTACGTGGGATATTATCAATGATACTATCCATTTGTTACCATTCATTATAGAACGAACTCAAACCGAAAAAATAATATGAACTACAGAATTGGATTTAGATTCGATTGGCTTGAATTGATTACGCTTTTTATTATTATATTTTTTGCTGGAATATTAGTTTCTGGAAACAATGAACATAAATTTCTTTACACAGGTCTGCTTCTTGTATCTGCAGGAATTTTAATTATCAAGAAAAAAATCAAAATACCAATAGAATAGCTTACCATTTTTAGTTTGTTTGCTGAATTAAAAACCAAAACGGAACGAATGAAAAAGAAGGATATACTATTATTGTACCAATTCTTCAACTAGTTTTGATTCCTCTTCTGTTAAATCTGTTCCCTTTATAGAGATAAGGAGTTCTTTTAGCTTTATAAAACTATCCATTGGTACCACTTCAGCGTTAAAATCTATTTGGGTAAACAATCTCTTTATCTCCCGAATTGCTTTTAATTTTAAGGGATCCTGAATAGGATTATTTAGCGTGCCTTGCTCAATCATAATGAGTTTGTATTTAATCATAATGCTTAATTTTTACACAAAAGTATTTCAGGAAATCACGATACTTTACGACACGCGATGTCATATTAATTAAAATGGTTAATTTCAATTCTCGTCCAGACACTGCCAGCATGAAGAAATATTCATCAATTGGAGAATTATTAATCGATTATCGTACTTTAAATAATATCTCTCAAATAGAACTTGCTTCAGAATTTGAAGTAGACATTCGCACAATACAGCGGTGGGAGAAAAATATAACCTTATTAAAACCTGATAAGGAAGAGGAAATGGTAGATGTCACTTTTATACCCTATCAAGTAATACGCAATTTAAACGCACCTGTCTCAATCCCTACATTTTATGATTTTGAATTAAGAAAGTATTCTTTGTCCACCATTGGTACGGAATTACCTAATCCACATTGGGTAAAATCTAAAATGGACTATTTAACAGAAAGGTTAAGGACCATTTCACACAATTCAGATATAGATGATATTATAAGATGCTCCTTGGTTCAAAAGCATATATCAAAACCAATACGGAAAGAATTAATTTTAAAGGCAGTAGCGTTACTTCCAGAATTAAATTCAATACTCTTTGATAGTTCGGGGTATTATGCGGGGCATATTGTGTTTTTTCCTATTAGTCAAAGTTGCTATAATAAAATTAGAGATAAGTCTATTAAGGAAGAAGACTTGTCAGAATTAGATTTTATTGATTATAAGAAAGAAGATAATCCAGTTTTTTATGCCTACGATATAGGTGCAGACTGTAGTGATAATCTCTATTATATCACTGGAGCGGTCTTGAAATTTTTCAGTGAACTTAAGAATAAAAAATATTTATATTCCAGCTATGCATCAAGAGATGACACTTATGAATTTAATAGGCACCTTGGGGTAACCATAGTTTGGGAAGATAAAATCAAACAAAAGGAAGTAAAAAGCAAAGCACCACCAAGACTATATGAGGGGAATTTTGAAAAGTTTTTTAATGAATAATTTTAAGAAAAAGTTCAAATATCAAATGCTATAAAGTATTGAATTTTATTAGGGAAAATTCTTTTTGTATTCCTAATCTTCCTCATTAACTTTTAATATCGTTTAGTTGGCTCGCCATAGGCATACTGCAACAATAATTTATGATGTGGAAAACTGTCCGTTCCTAAAACACTCTTACTTCATTACTCCAATTGAAACCATAGACCATGAGGTAAATTATACCGCCCATCATGGTGAAGGCAACTGCTGATATTAAAATCCAAGCTATGCTATTTTTGATGTTTGATTTTGAGAATGTGCTTGTACTTATCATGGCGCTGTTTTAATTGGTTTATAGTTAATAACCACAAAATAATAGACATGACTTTGATATTTATATGACATTCTATGTCCTATTGTAAAACACATCATTGAATTAGATTTGCGGTATAATTAATAGTATTATCAAATGAATACACTATTAAAGAAAAATGAAAAAGTAGTTTTAATAATTAAAAAATTATTTATTATGAAGCATTTTATTTCCCTTTCTCTGGTTGTTTTTTTACTATTTGGATGTAGTAATGACGATAACAACTATCACGAATACCACTTAGAATATGTAAGTGTTATAAGTGCGGAACTTCCGGATGAATTTATTTATGGGCGCACGTATCGAATTAATGTTACCATCGAATTAGCAAATAGTTGTTATTATTATTATGATCAATATGACTACTTTTATGAAGGAACCTCAAGACTTATTTACCCTATAGTACATGTAGATGATGGTGTTACTTGTACTCCAAATAGTACAGAAACTACATTTTCAATACCAGTACAAGTCTTACAAGATGAACCTTATATTTTTAAATTTTATCAAGGGGAAGACGCTGATGGCCAAGATATGTTCTTAACTATTGAAGTTCCTGTAATTTAAAATTCATGACAGGTATCAAAAAAAACTCTTCAAAGTTTAAACTTAAGATGATTATAATTCATTGCAGTACTAAGAAAGTTGAAAACATATAGATAAAATAATGAGAATAAGATTTCGTCTAGGCCCTTTTACCTTTGGTCGCAGCGGCAGTCGTCTTAGCTCTTGGCATGGCGGTACAGGCTTTTCAATATCTGTGACCAACTGTGTAATTGTGTGTTTTTAGATTCGATATGCGCTTCTCCTTTGGTCCAAGGCATGAATTTCTCTCCAGGACGTTCGGTGAAATAAATTGGTACAATCATAATTAGTGCTACAGCAACAGATAATGAGGCTACCGCAACTGTTAGTCCGAAGCTATTAATGAGCGCAGTTCCTATCACAAGCGATAGGGATGTGCCTATGACTTTAGTTCCCCACATTAGCCCATTTGCTCTGGCTTGTTCGTCGACAGGAATGACATCAACAGCCATTCCGTCTGTGGCGACATCCTGAAACGCGCCAAAAAAACTGATCATGAAACCAATGGTCATTAAACCGGATATATTATTTAAAGGATCTGGAAC
>RCND010001790.1_pt1 | contig 12085 bp, 8 predicted proteins | sample 2041351 | NCBI WGS metagenome assembly RCND01 (sample SAMN09708230, study PRJNA481090) | Marine sediment metagenome, whole genome shotgun sequencing project. | biome: marine sediment; feature: ocean; material: sediment; isolation source: Sewage treatment plant 12B marine sediment (STP12B) ...
TGCAATACATGAATCTCAACAGAAGGTTGATTATCCGCAGCTGTTGAAAATACTTGTGATTTTTTCGTTGGAATTGTAGTGTTCGACTCTATTAATTTAGTCATTACACTTCCCATAGTCTCTATTCCTAAAGATAAAGGTGTTACGTCTAAAAGAAGTACATCTTTAACATCTCCGGTTAAAACACCACCTTGAATGGCGGCACCTACGGCAACAACCTCATCTGGGTTAACCCCTTTAGAAGGTTTCTTACCAAAGAATTTTTCTACGGCTTCCTGTACGGCAGGAATCCTTGTAGAACCACCAACCAGTATAATTTCATCGATATCACTTTTAGAAAGTCCAGCAGCTTTCAATGCAGTCTGGCAAGGGGCTATCGTTCTCTTAACCAAATCGTCTATCAATTGGTTGAATTTCGCCAATGTTAATGTACGCACCAAGTGTTTTGGTCCCGAAGCCGTTGCCGTAACGTAAGGCAAATTGATTTCAGTTTGTGCAGAAGATGACAATTCTATTTTAGCCTTTTCAGCAGCTTCTCTCAAACGCTGTAATGCCATGGCATCCTCACGTAAATCAATACTTTCGTCTTTCTTGAACTCATCTGCCAACCAGTCAATAATTTTTTGATCTACGTCGTCACCACCTAAATGAGTATCGCCATCTGTAGACAATACTTCAAAGACACCATCACCCAATTCCAAAATGGAAACATCATGCGTACCACCTCCAAAATCAAAAACAACAATTTTTTGGTCCGTATCCTTTTTATCCATTCCGTATGCCAAAGAAGCAGCGGTTGGTTCGTTAATGATACGTTCTACAGTAAGTCCAGCAATTTCGCCAGCTTCCTTGGTAGCTTGTCTTTGTGCATCGTTAAAATAAGCTGGCACCGTAATCACCGCTCTAGTTACATCCTGACCTAAATAGTCTTCAGCGGTTTTCTTCATTTTCTGAAGAATCATTGCCGATAATTCTTGTGGAGAATACATACGACCGTTGATATCTACTCTTGGTGTATCATTATCTCCTTTTACTACCTTGTAAGGCACACGCTTCGCCTCTTTACTAGACTCGGAGAACTTATTCCCCATAAAACGCTTAATGGAGTAAATGGTATTATACGGATTGGTTACGGCCTGTCTTTTGGCCGGATCCCCAACTTTAATCTCACCACCTTCTACAAACGCAATCACGGAAGGAGTCGTTCTTTTTCCTTCTGCATTAGGGATTACTACAGGCTCATTACCTTCCATTACGGAAACACAGGAGTTTGTAGTACCCAAATCTATTCCTATAATCTTACTCATTGTATATATTTTAAATATTAGTGCTTATTTCTTTAAACTAAAATGTAATTGACAAACAATATGCCAAGGGATAGTAACCTGACAGGATGTCATTTTTGATTGCTATTCAACCTATTACTTCCATACACAACCAATCATATTAAAAATTATTAAGTATAAAATCGATAAAATTGACAGCTTTTACTACCTTTTTATGACATGTTATAGTAAAGATTAACTGAAAAAATCATCAGATCATTTAGACATGAAGTAATATTCATTCATAATTCTGATATTACTACTGTTTATTTCATGCAACAATAATAACATAGGTCCAAACAATATTGAGTTATCATACCCTATATACAATTGTAATTAGGAAAATGGAATCCTTTGAATAAATGGAACATCTTAAGGCTACTAAACAATATTCAGGTTTAAACTAAGGCAAATATTTTTTGAGGTAACAACAGGATTTGATTCCACAACTATGTATGTACATAGGTACCATGGAAGAAAAGTTAAAAGTAATTGACAGAAGAATATCCATTATGGTTGAATTAAAGTTATTTTTTGAAAATGAACGAGTATTTTTTAAACTGAAGTACGTGAAATTTTTAGACTAGATGTCTCCGATTGGGAGTGATTTTATTTTAGTATAATCGAAGTACTTAACCCATAACTCATTAAACTTCTATGTAAATTAGCACAACAATTTTTGACCAATATGTTACAAATAGAATGTATCAGTATTTTTGATATGCTAAAAATAGGGGTCGGCCCTTCTAGCTCGCATACCTTGGGGCCTTGGCGCGCCGCCGAAAGATGGTTAGCCGAATTACAGAAAAACGGACTATTTGAACAAATAACAGGGGTAACAGTGCACATGTATGGCTCTTTGTCGTTAACAGGAAAAGGCCATGCAACAGATTATGCGGTCATGCTAGGATTATCCGGAGCAGATCCTGAATATATTCCTATCGAGGATATTCATCCTTTGGTGCAACATATTAAGGAGCATAAAACCTTAAAACTGGGCAAACAGAAAGAAATCCCTTTCGACCCAAATACAAATATCATTTTTCATCGAAAATTTCTTCCTTTTCATGCCAACGGCTTAAAATTTGAAGCGCTATTGGCCTCGGGACAAAAGAAATCAAAAACATACTATTCCATTGGTGGTGGATTTGTAGTTACTGAGGAGCGGAAAAATGCGAAGAAAAAAATTGACGCTTTTAACACCTTTCCATTTCCAGTTCAAAAAGGAACTGAGTTATTGGCGTTTTGTGAACAAGCACAAAAAAGTATCTCAGAGATCGTACTAGAAAACGAACGCTCTCTTAGAACCGATGCGGAAATAGACAAAGAGATACAACGTATTTGGGATACCATGCTAGAATGTATGTTTACCGGTTGCCATACAGAAGGCAAACTACCTGGAGGACTTAATGTAAAAAGAAGGGCCTATGACATTCATAAAGGCTTAAAGGGCCATGTACCCTATTCCAATCCAGCGGAATGGCTAACAACCATAAGACAGACCGAAGTAAAGTTTCGTCAAATTTTACAATGGGTAAGCTGTTTTGCATTAAGCGTCAACGAAGTCAACGCGTCTCTTGGAAGGGTGGTTACCGCACCTACAAATGGCAGTGCTGGTGTTATACCTTCTGTGCTAATGTATTATATGGTCATTGAAAATCACGGGGGTACAATAGAACATATCAAACAATTTTTGCTCGTAGCAGGTGAAATCGGAAGCATCTTTAAAAAGGGAGCTACAATATCTGCCGCCATGGGCGGATGCCAAGCCGAAATAGGAGTTTCCTCCGCTATGGCGGCAGGTGCCCTGACCGAAATGCTGGGCGGTACACCGGAACAAGTTTTAATGGCTGCGGAAATAGCAATGGAACATCATTTAGGACTTACCTGCGATCCTATTGGTGGGCTGGTACAGATTCCCTGTATAGAACGCAATTCCATGGGTGCAATTAAAGCGATTAACGCCGCAGAACTCGCTTTGGGATCAGACCCAAAAGATGCCAAGGTACCGTTGGACAAGGTCGTGCAAACCATGTGGGAAACCGCAAAGGACATGAGTTCCAAATACAAGGAAACCTCTGAAGGAGGTCTTGCCGTTGGTGTTTTCTTAAGTGATTGCTGATTTCTTAGCTACCGTTTATTCTGAATACTTGGTGATTAAACGCACCATTAGGTCGTTGAGTTTTTCTACCTGATATTCTCCTACACTAGCTTCCAAATGCTCGTTTCCAATACCACTGTCATTGGTAATAAACACATAAGTACCATTTGTAGTAATAGCGAAAGAACGCATTAGGTACTCGGTTTCCTTATCAATACCGCTAGCAGTAATCGGGATGATTTTTATACCCTTTCTGGCTGCTTCTGCAATTGCTTCTTGAAGCTGTCTTATTACTATAGCATTATTATGTGGTGGCGCATCCAAAAGAAGGAAGGCTATTCTTGTTCTAGCCCTATTAGACCATTGCAATTCGGTTAGCGCGGTATTTAAAGCAGTATGAACTGCTTCCGGAAAGTCTCCTCCACCATCTGCACTCTGTTTTTTAATAAATTCTAGGGTAGTCTCAACATTACTCGTAAATCCCGAATGTTTTACCAGGTAGTCATCCTCAACATCCCTATAAAAAACACTGGATGTCATGATATCAAGACTAGGAGTTTCCTGCTCTACCTTTGAAATAACATTTAACAAATCTTCTTTAAGAAATTCTAGCTCATCTGACATGGAACCGGTAGCATCTACAATAAAAGCCAATTCCACTTTGGTGCCTGCAGAGCCCGCACTTCCCAGAACAAATTCATTAACACCTTGATTAAACATTTTAATAGGTGTGTTTAACACCTTATTATCTACCAACAACACATACTCTTCAACCGCCACAGAGGAGACCGCTTGGGGCAGTCCTACAAACAGTTCCGCAGTTCCCAAATTATCGGTCTTTGTTTCCCAGAACACAGTACCATTCTTTTCTAACCTTACAGACTTATCGTTTACAGGATCTCCTGTCTCAGTTTTAACCTGTACAGAAATTCTATTCAGGTTATGGAAATTCCAATAATTAGGTTTTTTGGTGAATTCTTCTGTTTCTAACAGGTCTTTCCAAAAGGTCCAGTTATCCAAATCGTTCCATTCTGCTGCAGTAACCAATCCGGCTTCACTTCCATTTCCATTCCCGCTAGGTGTTGTAGAACTTCCTGATTCCGTGGAGAAGCTTTCGGAACCATCAGAGCTTTCGGCTATGGTATTCAGTAAAGAATCCTCGGTACTTCTTGCATCATCACAAGATAAAATCAAAAGACTTAGGAGCAAACTACTTGTAATCAATCGTAGATTTTTCATGGGTAGGTTGTTTTATTCTTAGATAAGAAAATAGGAATTTGGTTGCGTAGCTTTTTGCCAATTTTAAAATACAAAATTGATAATCCCAAAGATTATAAATGACAAAATCGCATGCATTTTAAGATATTAAAATAGAATTAATCCTAATAATTCAAATCAATCTGAATAATTTTAACTTAAAAGACACGTTTTTAAGCCGTGAAAAAATTAAAGCAATAACCAGCCTATTCCACATTACCTCAAAAAAGCTAACACATTTTTTTCTATACGCACCTGAATATCTTCGGTATTCGCTTTTACAAAGTTTTCCCCTGTTATCTTTTCGTATAATTCAATGTATCTATTTGATACCGAGATAATGTATTCATCCGTCATTTCCGGAACTGTTTGCCCCTCTAAACCTTGAAAATCATTAGCAATTAACCATTGTCTTACAAACTCCTTGGAAAGCTGTTTCTGAGTCGCTCCGCTATCTTGACGTTCTTGATAACCGTCGGCATAAAAGTAACGAGATGAATCCGGAGTATGAATTTCGTCTATCAATACAATCGTACCATCGGTTGTTTTCCCGAATTCATATTTCGTATCCACCAAAATCAACCCTCTAGAAGCGGCAATCTCACTTCCTCTTTTAAAAAGGGCATAGGTGTATTTTTCCAGTACCGCATAATCTTCTTTTGAAACAATTCCCTTTTTAATAATGTCCTCTTTTGAAATATCTTCATCATGATCACCCATTTCTGCTTTAGTTGCAGGAGTGATTATAGGATTCGGAAACTTATCATTCTCCTTCATACCTTCTGGCATGGCTACACCACAAAGGACTCTCTTTCCTACTTTGTATTCGCGTGCCGCATGACCGGACATATAGCCCCTAATCACCATTTCAACTTTAAAAGGCTCACAGGCATGGCCCACTGCAACATTAGGGTCTGGAGTGGCCGTTAACCAATTAGGAACAATATCCGATGTTTCGGCCATCATTTTAGTGGCTATTTGATTAAGAATCTGTCCTTTAAAGGGTATTCCTTTAGGCATAACCACATCAAAGGCGGAAAGGCGATCAGTAGCTATCATGACCAAAATATCATCCTCTAAAGCGTAAACCTCGCGTACTTTTCCTTTGTAAAGACTTTGTTGTCCAGGAAAAGTAAAATTGGTATCTATTATCGTATTCATTCTCAATTAAAAGTAGTTAAACAAAGAAAGTGTAGTGTAAAAAAAAATCGTATCAATTAGTTATGATGCTCTATGGTTTTGTAGGCATCAATCACTTTTCTTACAAGCTTATGCCTAATAACGTCTTTGTCATCCAAATAAATAATTTCAATTCCCTCAACGTTTTGTAAGACTAATAACGCTTCTTTTAAACCAGAAATAGTCCTACGTGGAAGATCTATCTGTCCAGGGTCTCCCGTTATCAGGAATTTAGCATGCTTACCCATACGGGTTAAAAACATTTTCATTTGTGCATGGGTTGTATTTTGGGCTTCGTCCAAAATAACAAAGGCATTATCCAAGGTCCTTCCGCGCATAAAAGCCATCGGCGCTACCTGTATAACGCCTGTCTCTATATAATGTGTCAGTTTTTCAGGACTAATCATATCCCTTAATGCATCATAAAGCGGCTGCATATAGGGGTCTAGTTTTTCTTTAAGGTCACCCGGCAAAAAACCTAAATTCTCTCCTGCCTCTACAGCTGGTCTTGTAAGGATAATTTTTCTTACTTGCTTTTCTTTAAGTGCTTTTACCGCTAAAGCTACCCCAGTATAGGTCTTACCAGTACCGGCAGGGCCAATAGCAAAAACCATATCGTTCTTTTTGGATGCATCTACCAAACGCCTCTGGTTTGCGGTCTGCGCTTTTATAAGTCTACCGCTTACCCCGTGTACAAGGGTCTCCCCACTCTTTTTAGAGGACTCCACTTGTTTATTCACATCGCTGATAAGCATCCGCTCTATGCTGTTCTCATCCAATTTGTTATATTTTACAAAATGTTCCTTTAGCTTTTCAAAACGCTTCTCAAATTCCTCCAAAAGCGACTCGTCCCCGTAAACTTTTATTTTATTACCCCTCGCTACTATTTTAAGTTTTGGAAAATACTTTTTTAGAAGGTCTATGTGTTCATTTTGCTGTCCAAAAAAATCTCTAGGACTAATCTCGGTAAGTTCTAATATTAGCTCGTTCAAATAGTAGTTTTTAATAAGATGTAAACTAAGCAAGGTTTAATTTCGCTTGGCTATTTTTTTGTTTAATTTTGTTCATCAAATTTAAGTAAAAATTAAGTTTGCTTACCTAAAAACATATCAACATTGCGGAATGGCGATTATTACCTTAACGACCGATTTTGGACTTAAAGACCACTTTGTTGGCGTACTCAAGGGTTCTATTTATACAGAGCTGCCAGACGTTACGATTGTTGATATTTCTCATGGCATCTCCCCTTTCAATATTCAGGAATGCGCCTATATCCTGCAAAACTCTTATCAAAACTTTCCAAGGGGGACTATTCACATTGTAGGTGTAGATTCCGAAGCTACCCCTGAGAACAAACATATTGCCGTTTTGGTAGACGGGCATTATTTTGTGAGCGCAAATACGGGTGTTATAGGGCTAATTACATCTGAAATGAAACCAGAAAAAGTGGTAGAGATCAATATACCTGAGCGTATTCATGGATCTTTCCCCGTTATGAACGTATTTATACAAGTAGCTTGCCATATAGCCCGCGGTGGCACCTTGGAAATTGTTGGAAAGCAATTTGAAAATTTAAAGAATTTAAGAGAGTTCTCGCCAAGGGTTTCTGATGATGGTAAGAAAATAATAGGCAGTGTTATCTACATAGACAATTACGGAAACGTGGTAACCAATATTAAAAAAAGCCTATTCGACACCCACGTTAAGGATATGAAATTTGAGCTCCATGCTAGAAGTAAAAAAATAAAAACAATACATAATATGTATAGCGGCATCATCGATTTTGATTTGGAAAAAGACCAACGCAAAGGTGATGGAGAACTATTAGCACTATTTAATTCTTCGGGTAATTTAGAACTTGCCATTTACAGAAGCAACCTAAACACGGTGGGTGGTGCATCTACCCTTTTGGGCTTGGATTACAGAGATACTATCATGATTGAGTTTTTTGAATAAATTAAAAGCAAGAAAACGCCCTTACTTCAGTACTGCTAAAAGAATCTTAAAATAAGCGTATATAAGTCATAATTGAAAATATCTGGGAGTCATACGTGGTTGATAACTACTCAAGTCAAACTTCCAGTTCATCAGATTAAGTTGGTATTACGGTGTTTGGGTGTATAAAAAAAGGCTTAACCGCTGTTAATAAGTTTGTTTCCTATAAAACTTCAATTCAAATATCTTTGTTTGAGAAGGTAAATCTTAAACTAGAGCCATAAATTCAAAGTTTCAAGACCTCGTAGTAAGAAATAAATCAAAGTATAAAAGATGAAATTTATAGTATCCAGCACGTACTTATTAAAGCAGCTACAAATTTTAGGTGGTGTCATTAACAATAGTAATACCCTGCCTATTTTGGACAATTTCCTGTTCGACCTTAAGAAGGATAAACTTACTGTATCCGCGTCGGATTTGGAAACAACAATGAGCTCGGTACTTAATGTAGATTCGGATAACGAGGGCGTTATTGCCGTTCCTGCCAGGTTATTGTTAGAAATACTTAAAACCTTTCCAGAACAACCTTTGACGTTTGTTGTGGCTGATAACAATACAGTAGAAATAAGCAGTAACCATGGGAAATATGCACTTGCCTACGCAGATGGCGCAGAGTTTCCTAAAGCAGTTGAATTATCTAACCCAAGTGCAACCACATTGTTAGGAGATATTTTAGCCAATGCTATAACCAAGACTATTTTTGCTGCCGGTAACGATGACCTAAGACCTGTAATGAGCGGTGTTTTCTTTCAATTCTCACCAGAAAATTTAACTTTCGTAGCTACAGACGCACACAAACTAGTCAAATACCAAAGAACAGATGTTACCGCATCTCAGGTGGCGGAGTTCATTATGCCGAAAAAGCCACTTACGCTATTAAAAGGAATATTAGCAGGAAGTGAATCAGATGTATTGATTGAGTACAACGAGAGCAATGCCAAATTTAAATTTGACGACACCGAATTGATATGTCGATTGATTGACGGAAAATATCCTAATTACGAAGCTGTTATTCCTAAAGAAAACCCTAACAAGTTGACGATAGCTAGGAATCAGTTTTTGAGCTCTGTAAGAAGAGTCTCTATATTTTCTAATAAAACGACGCATCAGATACGTTTAAAAATAGCAGGTGCGGAACTTAATATTTCTGCGGAAGACATCGATTACTCAAACAAAGCGGAAGAAAGATTAACATGTGCCTATCAAGGAGATGACATGCAAATAGGATTCAATTCAAGATTTCTAACCGAAATGCTCAATAATTTAGGCTCGGACGAAGTTTCCCTTGAAATGAGCTTACCTAATAGAGCAGGAATACTTACGCCCATTGATGGACTTGATGAAGGTGAAAACGTTACTATGCTTGTAATGCCTGTGATGTTAAACGGATAATATCATTTTTGGAATAAATATTAAAAAAGGGAGCACTATTTTGCTCCCTTTTTTATTTCAATACCCTTTAGGATATAAATCGAATGGTGCCAAAATAACTGGGAGCTTCTCCATTACTTGCTCTAACTGCATTTAAAAGAGGCATAACTAAGGAGAGTATACCTGCAAAAATCAACAGAACAATACCCAGTCCTAGTAATAGAATTGCAGGAATACCTATGATCAAGTATAAAATTAAACTGAATTGAAAGTTGAGTATGGCTTTACCATGTTCGTCCATCCCATGAACCGAATCCTTCATAGTGACCCAGAGCACCAAAGGCACAACAAGGCCGCCAAAACCGGTTACAAAATCTAAATATTGTGACAAATGTGCAATGACAAGTACATTACGATCTTCCCTTACTGTGATGTTTTGATTAACTATTTCCATTTTTTGATTGATTTTAAGCTGAATACCTATTTATACGTCGTACAAATAGTGAAAATGTTACATGAATTGTACAATTCTCTCGATTATTTCTTCTTCAGTAGTTTTCTAGTTTTGTATGGTTACCTGTAATTTTCACATTCAGATTTCTAATTTTAGTATTTAGCGTTTCAATAGCATTTGGTGACACTTTACCTTGAACCATTCATATTGTATTTTCCTTTATAGTTAACCGTGCCATTGCACTTAATTATCCAAAACGTACAACCCAGTGTATCGCCATAGCTATAACCCTTACTATAGGAATATTATTTACTTTTGTATAATGATTCAAAACGATGCCATTATAGCCCTTGCAACACCCTCAGGAGCGGGTGCCATTGCCGTTATACGTATTTCAGGAACCGAGGCCATAACTCTGGTTTCCAAGCATTTTCAGTCAGCGACGAGAAAAATCCTTAGCGAACAAAAAACCCATACCATACATTTAGGTCATATAAGAGAATCAGAGCGCTATATTGATCAAGTATTAGTATCGGTATTTAAAAATCCACATTCCTATACAGGTGAAAACGTCGTGGAGATATCCTGTCATGGTTCGTCCTATATCCAACAGCAAATTATTCAGTTATTTTTGAGAAATGGCTGTCGTATGGCCTCGGCAGGAGAATTTACGATGCGTGCTTTTTTAAACGGTAAAATGGATTTAAGTCAGGCGGAAGCTGTGGCAGATTTGATTGCAAGCGATAGCGAAGCTGCGCACCAAATTGCCATGCAACAAATGCGTGGCGGATTTAGCACTAAAATCAACGATTTAAGGCAAGAACTTTTAAATTTCGCTTCTCTTATAGAGCTAGAGTTGGACTTTTCGCAAGAAGATGTGGAATTTGCCGATAGAACTCAGTTTAACCAGCTGTTGCAAAAAATTACGGAGGTTCTCAAAAACCTTATAGATTCCTTTGCCTTGGGAAATGTCATTAAAAACGGTATTCCGATAGCCATTGTAGGGGAACCCAACGTAGGTAAATCTACTTTACTAAATGCTATTTTAAATGAGGAACGGGCCATAGTTAGCGATATTCCAGGCACTACTAGGGATACCGTAGAAGATCAAATATCCATCGGTGGCGTCAATTTTAGGTTCATAGACACGGCGGGATTGCGGGAGACAAAGGATAAAGTAGAACAAATAGGAATAGCCAGGGCCTTTGAAAAAATTGAACAGGCACAATTGGCCATTTATCTTTTTGAAGCCTCAAAGAACAAAGAATTAGAAATCAAATCTTTACAGGAAAAATATCCTGATAAAAATATCCTTTTGATTGCTAATAAAATAGATGAAGTAGATGAAGAACGATTAACAGTTCTAAATAATAAGTACGCTCGACTACAATTGATTTCCGCAAAAACAGGACAGGGAATTGAGGATTTAAAAAGGACTCTTTTATCGCTTTCAAGTGCCGGGGCCTTGGGCAAGAATGATACCATTGTAACAAACAACCGCCACTACGATGCCTTGTTAAAAGCCCTGGAAGCCATACAAAAAGTAAAAGAAGGGATGAATATGGAATTATCTAGCGACCTTATGGCCATCGATATAAGGGAAGCATTGTTCCACTTAGGTGAAATTACGGGTAGTGTCTCAACGGATGATCTTTTGGGGAATATTTTTTCAAATTTCTGCATAGGAAAATAAGGGTAAGGTTCTGATATAGAATAGTATAGTACATATCCAAAAAAAAATATGTTATACCTTAAAAACAACTAAAAAAAGCTGGACGCCATGAACTGCACTAAATTTAATTTTTTGTTTTTTCTACTCTTTGCAATAATAACAAATGGCTTTGGTCAAGAATCAGACGGATGGGTATCACTTTTTAATGGAGAAAGTTTTGAAGGATGGCATGTAGGTGAAAATCCTTCTACCTTTACAATTGATAATGGGACGATTAAAGTGGCAGGAGATATAGCTCATTTATTCTATACTGGAGAAGTAGCAGACCACAACTTTACAGATTTTGAATTTAAAGCGATGGTCATGACCAAACCAGGCGCAAATTCAGGAATATATATCCATACCGAATTTCAAAAATCGGGTTGGCCAGCAAAAGGTTATGAAGTTCAGGTAAACAATTCACAAGAGGATTGGAGGCGCACCGGAAGCCTATACGCCATTATGGATGTAAAAGAGAAATATGTAAAGGATAACGAGTGGTATACGGAATATATTAAAGTAGAAGGTAAACGTATCATCATAAAAATAAACGGTATTGTTACGGTCGATTATACAGAACCAGAACAGCCCATACGCGAGGATTGGGCTAAGGAACGGATTTTAAATAGCGGTACTTTTGCCCTTCAAGGTCATGATCCTGGCAGTACTATCTACTATAAGGATATTATGGT
>RCND010001793.1_pt1 | contig 12079 bp, 9 predicted proteins | sample 2041351 | NCBI WGS metagenome assembly RCND01 (sample SAMN09708230, study PRJNA481090) | Marine sediment metagenome, whole genome shotgun sequencing project. | biome: marine sediment; feature: ocean; material: sediment; isolation source: Sewage treatment plant 12B marine sediment (STP12B) ...
GCTGCCATCCGGGAGGAGTATCTCACCGGTACCTTCGAAAATCTTGCCGCGGTTTCCCGTGATACGACCCAGAACTTTGATCGGTCCGTCCATGGGCACCGGTTTTCGAAAACGTACCGAGAGTTCGGCGGTAACCCACCAGGTCTCATGATGATCAATAAGTACAGCACGGCCGATGGTTTCATCCAGTATGGTTGAGGCAATACCTCCATGGAGGCGACCTGGATAACCCTGGTGTTCGTCGGCAGGGGTAAATATACCGACAAGCTCTTTGCCTTCAATCTCATAAAATCGGGCTTTCAGTCCGAATTTATTATCTAATCCGCATGCGAAGCACATGTGGCTGTTGGGCTGTTTGTTCTCGACATTTCTGGACATGAGATTATTCTAACATAGTCGTCAATTACGAGTCTCTGAAATATTACCCCAATCCAACAGAGGCTGTCCCTCCAACGCCAGAAGCCGGCCTTTGGCAGAGAGGCCTCCGGCATATCCACCCAATGAACCTCCGCTGCCGACGATTCGATGGCAGGGAATAATGATTGAAATGGCATTGGCACCATTAGCAGATCCAGTTGCCCGAACAGCCTCAGGACGACCCACTTTCCGGGCCAGACCTCCATAGGTTTCGGTCCTGCCGTATTCGATGTTTTGAAGTGCCGTCCAGACATTTTTCTGAAAATCTGTACCTACGGTGGTGAGTTCCAGGTTGAAGGATTTACGTTCCCCACGGAAATACTCGAAAAGCTGGTTTTCCAGAATCTCCAGAACGGGGTGATCGCCATCCTGATATGCGGCATTCAAACCTGCACAAAGACGTTCATCGATACGTTGCCGCATGCTTCGATACTTCCAGTCACAAAGGCATACTTTGCCTTCGAATATTCCCAGAATCAATTCCCCATATGGTGTGGACAGGGTTTTTGTAGTGATGGCAGACATCATCTCTCCTATTGGAAGATAGAGTACATCATACTCATGTATAATCAATTCATGCCACGACCTGATGAGCGCGATACCATTTTCTCCCGAATGATTCTTGAACCAGGTTCTCATAAATACCGGGACTATTACTCTGATAAACCGGATAAAGAAGCTTTGGACAACAGTTTCCGGAATGCCGCTCCCGGAGAGTTTGCCGATCAGATCCTCGATAATCGCATGGTGGATGAAACATTCGGACTTATCGCTGAACTTCGAAGGATGGTGAGAGGAGTTGCTGCAGCAGAACGAGTGGACATTGAAATAGAAGAGGCCGCAAATTATCTGAAACACAATGCCTTGAAGCAGGGTGCCGCAATGGTTGGAATCGGAGAAACGGAGCCCGACTTTGTGTATTCAGTTCGAGGCAGGGGTGCCGGATATGGTAATCCCGTGCATGTGATTCATCCTCGAATCCTGGTCTTTGTCATTGAGATGGAAAAAGAGGAAATAAACCATGCTCCGGAACCCCGGCAAAGTTCGGAGGTGGTGAGGGCTTACCTGAAGGCTGCGACTATTGCTTTGATGACGGCTCGGTTCATTCGCTCTCTGGGCTGGGAGGCTGTAGCCCATATTGACGGTGAAAGTGAGATAGTTCTTCCCCCGGCAGCCGAAGGGGCAGGTCTTGGGGAAATCGGACGTCATGGATTGCTGGTAACCAGAGAATTCGGTTCCAGGGTGAGACTTAGCGCTGTAACAACAAATATGCCGCTACCGGTTGATAAACCGATGCAGATTGTTCCGAAGGGTTTGGCAGACTTTTGTAAAAACTGTGGGAAATGTGCAGATAGCTGTCCGGGGCAGGCCATCGATTTGTATTCTGTGAATCATGAAGCATGTTTTAGCATCTGGAAACGTTTTGGAACAGATTGCGGCATCTGCCTGGCGGTTTGTCCGTTTTCCTGAATATCTGCTATCGTAGAACAATGACATCTAAAGAACTGGACCAACTCAAGAAACAGATTGTCGATATCATCTCTGAATTGCAGGCGAGCGATCACTATCTTGAAGATGTCACTCAGCCGATAGCGCCGAGTGTTGCTATCGGGCGTCTTACCAGGATGGAAGCCATTGGTGAGAAAAGTGTAAACGAGGCCAGGCATGCCAATGTAAAACAGAGGCTTGAGAGGCTGAAAAACGCATTACAGAGAATGGGAAACGGCAGCTATGGAACATGCCTTCGCTGCAATAAAGAGATACCTTTTGGACGCCTCAGTGCAGTTCCGGAATCTTTGATTTGTATTCCATGTGCAGAGAAAAAACGTTGATTTCCACTTGAATTATACTTATCAAGCGTATAGTGTTTTGATATGGTATTGGAACAATATGTCGGCCCGAGTCATAAATATACCCAGGAACCCAAACACAGTTTTGACCTTGCCGGACTGGCAGGGAAGGTTGTGGAGTTTTCAGGTTGGAATCAGTCAGCATGCCTGAGCCTCACGATACCTTTGATTCTCGAATGTCAGAGCGGTAATAAAGAATGTGCCTGGATACTTCCTTTATCAGAGCATGGTGGGAGCCTTTTCTTCCCTCCCGATTTTGCTGAAGCAGGAATAGCCTGTGCAAGGATCCCTATAGTCCGATCTAAAAATGCTCAGGATAGTTTTGGTATAGCTGAGAAACTTGTTCGTTCCGGCGGATTTGGTCTTGTTGTGCTGGATCTCACTGAGGGGAAGCGAGTGAGAGGTTTTACAATAGGCAGAATTAATTCCATGACTCAAAGATTTAAAACTCTGGTTCTGTGTCTTACACGTAACCCCCCGGGGCATCCCTCTCTGGACCCCATGATCTCAATACATGTTCATGTAACGGTACTTGCTGCGCCGGGTGGAAATTGCACTGTTAAAGCGACTGTTCAGAAGGATAAAACACAAGCTCCAGGGCTGAACATGAAGTGGTTATATGAAACGCCGATTGGCTTGTGTTGATATTCCTCATTTTGCCTTGCAGATTTTTCTTCTTGATAAACCTGAATGGCAGGATGACGCAGTTGTACTCCTGGACAGGGATGAAGCCAATGGACGTATCGCCGATCTCAATGACGCTGCAGTTAATCTGGGCCTGGGAAAGGGTATGTTTTACGGGTCTTGTCTGGGCATCCATCGCCATTTGAAAGGCGGTGTGGTCAGTGATGAAGCCATAGACTACTGGCATGAAACAATATTCAGCACACTTCTGAATTTCTCACCTCATGTCGAGCGATCCTGGTTCCAGGATGGGACTTACTGGCTCAATGCCAGTGGGCTGTCTTATATCTTTTCCAGTGTTAAACCATGGTTGATACTCATAAAATCGGCAATTAAAGAGCTGGGTTTCGAATGTGGACTTGCTGTTGGATCAAGTCGATTTGCAACATTTGCGGCAGCTCATCTTAAACCCGATGGCAGCTTCAATATTTTTCCGGACGAGAACATTGAAAGTAAGTGGTTGAACAGGGTTCCAGTGGAAATCCTCAATATTAACGATGATGTGATGAAACTTATAAAGCGTCTGAAACTGCTCACAGTAGGGGACTTTTTGAAGCTTTCAGTAAGTGATATCAAACATCGATTGAGTCGGGAGGCTGCCCGGATTGTGGATTTTATCAGGGGAGAAGATACCATCCCCCTTCAATACTCAGAACCTTCAGTTGCATCAAGTTGGTCAATTCGGCCTGAAGAACCATTGAATCTTGTAACAGATCTACACAGCCTGGGTACCAGGTTAATTGACCGAAGCTTGAAAAACGCCGGGATGATGAGTCAAAGAATTCAAAGTCTTGATTTCAGTTTCATTGGAACTTCATTTACCCATGAAGCCGGCCTTAAACCGGCGTTGCCGACGCTGAACAGAGAGCTTCTATCACGACTTCTGAAATCCCGAATTGAATATCTCGATTTTAAAAACCCGGTGTATGAAATTAGATGCCGGGCTCTCTTTTCCGAAACCCGGGCACCTCAGGTTGATCTTTTTGGTGCTGAGTTTCATCAGCAGCTGAACGAGGCGACAAAAGTTCTCATTTCGCTACAAACCGAAAGGGGGCTGCAGAGTGTACAGTTTGCCGATATTGTCGATGATCCCATGCCTACACGGAAATACCGTCTTTATCCATGGCAAGGATTTCATAGATCCGGAAACAAGTCTTCGACTCCGATGAAAAGGCGGTTGGCACGGCGTATTGCTCTGGTGCCCGGCAGTCTGGGGCGATATCCGGTAAGAATGGCCCGGGTTGTATATTCCGGAGGATGGTGGGACAAGCCTTATCATTATGAGATGGCATATTCCCGAATCGGGGATAGATGGAATTGGCTTCAGAATGATGGTGGCGCCGCCTGGGATCTGGTTGGCTGGGTGGACTGATCATGGCATATGCCGCTCTATGGTGTAAAAGCAACTATTCATTTCTTGAAGGCGCATCCCATCCTGAAGAATTGGTGAAAAAGGCCAAAGAATCAGGTGCAATGGCGTTGGCCATTACGGACCGTGACGGGGTATATGGGGTGGTACGGGCTCATGTTGCGGCGAAAGAAAACGGCATCAAACTCATTATCGGATCAGAAATCTCAATTGATGGCGGAGCTAAAGTCATTCTTCTTGTGAGAAATCAGGAAGGCTATCGTCATCTTTGCTCTCTCATCACAACTGGGCGCCTTCGCTGTCCCAAAGGGGAGAGCCTGCTAACCTGGCCGGATCTGATTGCAGCCGGAGATGGCTTAATTGCCATTATTCCGTCATCTCCGATATTACAGGAGAAGGGCAGGGTAGTCGTACCCTGGCAGGATCTTAGAACAGTATTCAAAGAGAATCTGTACCTTGGTTATGCAAAACATCACCTGTTCAACGACGCGGCCCAACGTCAATGGATTGAAGAAACGTCCTCTGCTGAAGATTTGCCAATTGCTGCAACACCAGAAGTTCTCTACCATCAGCCGGAAAGACGCCCCCTTCAGGATGTTCTCACCTGTATCAGATTTAAACGAACCCTTGAGAATGCCGGGGATATCCTTAAATCCAATCATCATTACGATCTGAAATTATCCGATGAAATTGATTCTCTCTATTGGGATAATCCCGGGGCAGTTTTGAATACGGAGAATATCGCTGAAGTTTGCGATTTCTCTCTGGATGATATCCATTACACATATCCTACAGAACATTTACCAAGCGGCCACACTGTCATGTCATGGCTTGAGGAGCTGGTTCTCAGGGGTGCCGGGTTCAGGTACCCCGAGGGAACCCCGAAGCCTGTCAGTCAGCAGATTGTTCAGGAGTTGAGAACAATCGAACAGCTTGAGTATGGTGGCTACTTTCTTACGATGTGGGAAATCGTCAGGTTCTGCAGGGAGAAGGAAATCCTCTGCCAGGGCCGGGGGAGTGCAGCCAATTCCATCGTCTGTTACTGCCTGGATATTACAGCTATAGATCCTGTGAAGATGGACCTTCTGTTTGAACGTTTTCTCTCATTGGAACGAGCCGAACCACCAGATATTGATCTGGATATCGAACATCAGCGCCGGGAAGAAGTTATTCAGCATATGTACAACAAATACGGCCGGGACCGGGCAGCTATGGTGGCCAACTTTATACGTTATCGGCCGAAATCGGCAGTTCGTGATGTCGGTAAGGTTTTGGGGTTTTCCACTGTAGCTTTGGAACGCATGGCTAAAAATCTTGGGGCCTGGTGGACAGATTTTTCAGACAGTCTTGATGAGAGCTTGGGAAATGAGGATCAACCGGAAAATGATGATGAGGGAACAGTCCCAATCGACCGGAAGGAACTGCTGAGAAAATTGTGCAGTGAAATTCTGGAGTTTCCCAGACATCTGTCCATCCATCCAGGTGGTTTTATCCTGGGAAGCAACCCTATTGGTTATCTGGTTCCTGTTGAAAATGCCACAATGCCTGATCGAACGGTGATTCAATGGGATAAATACGATGTTGAGGCTATGAATCTATTCAAGGTGGATTTATTGGGGCTTGGGGCCTTGAGCCACCTTGATATCACCATGAGGCTGTGCAAGGAGTATCTGGATATTGATATCTCCATGTCGGATATCAGCAGAATGGGAGATGATCCCGAAGTATTTGAAGCTCTGCATCGTGCCGATACAATCGGAGTTTTCCAGATTGAAAGCCGAGCCCAGATGGCAATGCTGCCAAGGTTGAAACCGCAACGTTTTTACGACCTGGTAATAGAAATCAGCATTGTCCGTCCGGGTCCCATCTCCGGTGGAATGGTACATCCCTATCTGAGACGGAGAAGTGGTGAGGAGCCGGTGGTCTACCCCCATCCTTCATTGGAACCTGTGCTTAAAAAGACTCTGGGTGTACCCCTTTTTCAGGAGCAGGTGATGAAGCTGGCTGTAGTGGCGGCTGACTATACACCCGGGGAGGCCGATCAGCTTCGTCGTGATATGGGGGCCTGGCGAAGTTCCAGCCGGCTTGCTTTGCATAAAGAACGTCTCATCTCCCGAATGATGAAAAAAGGTATTAAACAGGAATTCGCCGAGGCTGTGTATAGTCAAATCCAGGGTTTCGGTGAGTATGGATTCCCTGAATCTCATGCTGCCAGTTTTGCACTGATTGCCTATGCCACTGCGTGGTTCAAGGTGAAGTACCCGGCCTTTTTTACCTGCGGGCTGCTAAATGCCTGGCCTATGGGTTTCTATTCACCGGCAACAATTATTGATGATGCAAAACGTCATAATGTACCTATTTTTCCCATTGATGTACTTAAGAGCAGATGGGACTGTTCTCCTGAGCAGTCAGATTCTAACCAGCAATGGGGCGTTCGAATGGGCCTGAGATATGTGAAGGGACTGAATCGAAATGACGTTGAATTTATACTGCAGTCCAGGCTTGAAAACATCGGCAGTGTTGATGAGTTTGCTACCCGGACCGGTATGAATGTGAAGACAATGAAAGCCCTTACCCTGAGCGGCGCCTTTGATTCTTTGGCAGATAATCGACGCTCACAACTCTGGCATTCCCTGGCATCACACTCCTCCACGGAACCGTCCACTCATTGGGGTTATGCAGAAAAAGATCCGGTCGCCTTTGAACCTTTGAGTCAGTTTGAAATTATAAATTGGGATTATTCAGGATCAATGCATTCAACACAGGGGCATCCTCTGGAAGCGTTAAGAGAACAACTCAAGGCCCTCAATTTACCTGATTCTGATGAGGTTCGCAGACGCAGGGATGGTTCGTATTGCAGTTTTGCGGGTCTTGTTATCTGCAGACAGCGCCCTGGGACTGCAAATGGTGTAATTTTCATAACTCTTGAAGATGAGCGTGGATTCGTAAATCTGATTATCTGGCAGAAAGTTTATGAGCGTTTCAAAGACATACTGTTATCTCTAACTCTTTTAGGTGTTCGGGGAAAGATACAATCAAAAGACGGCACCATGCATCTTGTGGTTGATGAGTGTTTCGATCCGCCGATTTCTTTTAATGAATCTGGAATCCAGAGTCGGGATTTTCGATAAGGCATTAGTTTATGACCCTAAAATAGATTAGCATTTAACTATTAATTCAATGCAAAGGTGATATGTGTGGGTGACAGTACAATTGAATTGGCTCAACTCCTTATTGAAAGTGAAGAAAGATTTGCGTTGGTTATGGAAGCGTCAGAAGCAGGATACTGGGACTGGGACCTCCAGACTGACATTGTGCACTTGTCCAAACGATGGAAAGAGATGCTCGGATATAGGGAAGATGAGATTGAAGATTCCTTCGAGAGTTGGAATGTTCTTGTTGATGATAATGGCCGGGTAACGACAATGGCCCTCATCGACGAATGTCTGAGGGGTGAAAGAGATAAATTTCGGACTGAGTTCCAGATGCGCCATAAAGATGGTTCCTGGGTTGATATCCTGGCTTATGCTCTTGTCAAAAGGGATAAAACGGGGACTGGAATTCGACTCATTTGTGTTCATGTAGACATTTCTGATAGCAAATTGAGGGCTCGTGTACTTGAAAAAAGTGAATATCGTTATCGGATGCTTTTCGAGAATATGATGGATTCTTTCGCACTTCATGAAATCGTCCTCAATGAGGTCGGTAAGCCTGTCGACTACATCTTTCGCGACATGAACTCGGTATTACTTCAACGGGTAGGATTAACAAAAGACGATATGATCGGAAAACGCGGGTTGGAGCTGTTTCCCGGTACTGAAAAAACATGGATCGACAAATTCGGGGCCGTAGCCCTGGGTGGTGAGCCCCTCCATTTTACAGAATATTCGGCTGAACTGGATCGATATTACGAAACAAAGGCATACAGTCCCGAACACGGATACTTCGCCGCGACATTCGCCGATGTTACAGATCAACATCGGGCCAGTGATGCACTGCTTACCGCGAAGAACGAAGCTGAGACAAGCAATAGAGCTCTGACTAAACTTAATCTGGAGCTTGAGTACAGAGTCTCTGATCGTACAGCAGATCTTAGTCGCTCACTGAAAGAACTGAAGGAAACACAGAACAAGCTGATTCAAACAGAGAAGATCGCAGCCCTCGGCAGTCTGGTCGGGGGTATTGCTCATGAAATTAATACGCCATTGGGGATGGTTATAACGGCGCACTCTTATAATGTTGAAAAGTTCCAGGATCTGAAGAACCTTGGTATTGTTGAAGAAAGGGAACATCCACTGCTATCCGAGATATCTGAAATCAACCAGATGATAACAGAGAATCTCAAGCGTACCGCTGAATTGGTGAAGGCTTTCAGATTGACCGCTGTTGATGAATATAGTGACCAATCAAAAGAATTCGCTGTCCGGGAAATTGTTGATGAAGCGGTCGGATTTTCCTTAATGACCCATCCCGAGATTACCTGTCATGTAGATATCGATTGCGCCCCTGAGCTTATCTTAAAATCGAATCCTGTTTACATATCATCGATTGTAACCAATCTTTTAAACAACTCTCTTGTTCATGGTTTTTCCGATCAGGAAAACAAACAGGTTCGTATTTCCCTGAGCCTTCTCGATTCCATTTTTACCATGGTTTATACAGACAACGGCTCAGGTATAGATCCCGACTTTGCAGATAGTATTTTCGATCCTTTCACCACAACCCGGAGATCTGAAGGTAGTACCGGATTGGGGTTGAACATCATCCATAATCTGATTTTCAAGCGGATGAATGGTCATATCGACTACGAGGCAGCAGATGACGGCGGTGTCGTATTTACAATCACAGCACCGATGATTACAGATAGATAATTTTGGATAGCTAATTATCTGATTTGCGGATTTTTCCCCAGATCACAAAACTTCCGACTATATAGATATGTTGAACGACGAATTGAATTACCTCAGGTTTTGAATACCAACCTGCCAGAATATTGAGTGGTATCCCGAGAATACCGGTTTTATGATCCATAACTGTCCCTGAGAAATTGTATAACTTGATGAGCAGGAAGTTATCTCCATCGAGGCGACCGAGAGTTTTAAGAGCCGACAGGAATTCATGTATTGAATATCCAAACATGTAGGCCGCTTGAAGTATCAGGTATGCAAGTGTGATGTTGAAGATTGTTGAAAGATTCACTCTTACCAGAGAACGATTCACAAGATAAGCCAGTATCGCCGCAATAATTACGCCGATCAGAATACCAAACAAATAATACTGCTTGTCTACAGCGGTAAAGGCGAATAGTGCGATTTCTGCCCCTTCTCTTAATACCATAATGGCTGCCAGGGCGAATAAACCTGTGGATGTGAGCTTTCTGCTTACCTCCGCACGAACGTCACCGACAACGGTTTTGCCATGTTTCATCATCCAATAAATGAAAGTGCTGATGAATATCAATGCGAGGAACGACGCTCCGGACTCCCAAAGCTTGGATACTGCAGCATCGGATTGGTTTACGAGCAGAGTAATCCCCCAAAGTAGCAGGCCGAGAATAATCGAGCCGGCAATACCCGCATACAGTCCACCGCTTACATATTTTTTCAGATCCGGCCGATCTATCTTGCTAAGGTATTGAAGCATGATTCCAACAATCAGGAATGCTTCCATTCCTTCTCTGAACCCGACAATCAATCCGGGTATGGCTTGAGATATCATATTGTTAAACCCCATGTGTATTTGACTGAACTGGCTAATATTACTTAAATAGTAATGTATAAACAACCAGTATCAACGGGGATATTTCTATGGCAGTTTTTGAAAGTATCACTGTTGGTTTTCGGGTCGACAAGAACCAGTCTTCCTGTATACTCTCCCGCAGATGCCTTTTCGACCTGTTCTATCTCTGGTATTTCTATTTTTTTCTCAGGTAGCCCTTTTTTCACATCCGCATATGTGGATACAGGGCAGTCTCCAGCCAATCCTGGGTGAAGGCGGAATGGAAGCTGTACAGATTCAATGGGGATTCGATGAATTCAACAGTTCTTCTCTGATCGGCAGTTTTGACAGAAACACTGATGGTTATCTGAGTTCTCAGGAGATTGAAGCAGCCCGCCTCGAATCCTTTGACCACCTTCTGGCAGACGAATATTACCTGATTGTTGATGTCAACGGGCTCCGGGGTACACCATTGGGAGCCGAGGATTTCAAAGCAGAAATTATCAACGGTCAACTTATTTATTCATTTCGAATCCCTCTCCAAATCCCGATTCGATGGGAGGATCTGGATAACGTTGGAATCTTCCTTTTTGACTCAAGCTACTTTATCGATTTCAGAAGCGAAGAAATTGATGATTTCACAGTTGAATGGGAGGAACGAGCGGTGAGTTTTTTTCAATCGAAACTGGAACTGGATACAGAAGGATTTGGATCTGTTATCGTCACCGGTATTCAGTCAGGGTATGAAAACGCTGATAAATCCTCGCGATTATCATTATCGGCGCTTATAAAGGACAAAAGTTTCATTCTTCAGGAACGCCTCGCATCTTACACTCGACAAGTTGTGGATGATCGGGACCCGGCTGCATTCCGGGCTGCAATCGGGCTTGCCATCCTGTTCGGGCTGCTGCACGTTCTCGGCCCCGGTCATGGAAAGGTATTTACCTTAGCCTACTTTTCGTCCCGGCAAGCCAGACTTGGAGAAGGGCTGATGCTCAGCGCTCTGATCAATATCATGGACTCCATTTCGGCTTTCCTTCTCGTCGGAATTACATATGGGATCCTTTCTCTGACTATACAGAGCACGGGGGCTGTAGCCGGACGAATTTCACGAATCGTTGCCTATGGAGCTGTCTTTGTTCTCGGAGTCAGTCATGTCATTGCACATTTTGTCAGTTCCCGAGTCGACGGTAAAAAAGAGAAGATCAAAATAAAACCGTGGATGCTGGCCTTAAGTGTCGGCCTGGTTCCCTGTCCTGTGAGTTCCACACTGCTGGCTTATGGTATGGCTGAGGGAGCTTTCGGGTTCAGTGTTCTTCTGGTGGCCGGTGTATCGCTGGGCGGTATGATTGCCTTGAGTCTTTACAGTTTCATCATAATCAGCGGTAAGGCTGGTCTCGTGAAAACAATGCAGAACCGGGGTTTCGAAAAAGCAGTGGAATGGTTCGAGCTTCTATCTATGGGCCTTCTGGCGATACTGGGAGCAATTCTCCTGATCGGAATTATCTAACATTGCGGTAGCACCCACCGTGTATTGGCCTTTATCATAGGTTTCATAATGAAAGCTGTTATTTATGAAGCGTTCAACGAAGAGCCGAAGTTTCGAAACGTTCCTGACCCTTCCCTCGGGGACAACGGTGTTGTAATAAAAGTTATGGCAACGGGACTCTGCCGCAGTGACTGGCATGGCTGGGTTGGGCATGACACGGACATCACCTTACCTCACGTTCCGGGACATGAGTTTGCCGGTGTTATAGAGGCTGTTGGCAAAAATGTCTCGAACTGGACAACCGGCGATCGAGTTACAGTGCCTTTTGTCGGCGGTTGCGGTGAATGCCCTCAATGTCATTCAGGGAATCACCAGGTCTGTGACAATCAGTTTCAACCCGGTTTTACCCACTGGGGCTCCTTTGCTGAATTCGTAGCAATCGATTTTGCCGATATCAACCTTGTCCGCCTGCCGCATAATCTGGATTACATAACGGCGGCCAGTCTTGGTTGTCGATTCATTACTTCATTCAGAGCTTTGGTTGACCAGGGG
>RCND010001795.1_pt1 | contig 12071 bp, 7 predicted proteins | sample 2041351 | NCBI WGS metagenome assembly RCND01 (sample SAMN09708230, study PRJNA481090) | Marine sediment metagenome, whole genome shotgun sequencing project. | biome: marine sediment; feature: ocean; material: sediment; isolation source: Sewage treatment plant 12B marine sediment (STP12B) ...
ATTTACATCATAAACAACAAGCATATGGACGATAATTTTTCACCAAAAGTAAAGGATGTAATTGCCTATAGTAAAGAAGAAGCTTTGAGGTTGGGGCATGATTTTATAGGCACTGAACACTTGATGCTTGGTATTTTACGTAAAGGAAAAGGCGAAGCCTATGACATATTAAACACCTTTGAGCTGAACTTTTCAGCCTTAAGGAAGAAGATAGAACTTCTTCATGAGGGAGGCATTACTGGGACTGAGGTGAATGACAAAAAAAGTCTACACCTGACCAAGCAAGCTGAAAAAGCCTTAAAGACAACCTTTCTGGAAGCCAAATTATACAAGAGCGATGCCATCAGCACAGCACATTTACTACTTTGTATTTTAAGAAACGAGAATGACCCTACTACTAAGGTGTTGCATAATTTTGACGTCTTCTATGAAGATGTAAAAGAGGTCTTTCAGGAACTTTTTGCAGACTCCAAAGAAGATGATATTACAGAAAGCCCTGTTGCAGAAACACCTCCTGAGGAGTTTAATGATCCCCAAAAGAATCCTTATCAGGGATCAAAGGGCAAGGTGGTGAAAAAATCTAAAACTCCTGTTCTGGATAATTTTGGAAGAGACTTGACTTTAATGGCCGAAAATGGTAAGCTGGATCCGGTTGTAGGAAGAAAACTGGAAATCGAGCGGATTTCACAGATTCTAAGCCGTAGGAAAAAGAACAACCCCATTTTGATAGGAGAACCAGGAGTTGGTAAATCTGCGATTGCAGAAGGACTGGCCTTAAGAATTATTCAGAAAAAAGTATCCAGAATTTTATTCAATAAGCGCATTGTTTCTCTTGATTTGGCCAGCCTTGTTGCCGGAACAAAATACAGAGGGCAATTTGAAGAGCGCATGAAAGCGCTGATGAATGAATTGGAGAAAAATGATGACATCATCCTTTTTATCGATGAAATACACACCATCGTAGGAGCAGGTGGAGCAACTGGTTCACTTGATGCATCGAACATGTTCAAGCCAGCACTGGCAAGAGGCGAAATACAATGTATTGGCGCCACTACCCTGGATGAATTCAGACAAAACATAGAAAAAGACGGGGCGCTTGAAAGGCGTTTCCAAAAAGTAATGGTAGAACCTACAAGTGTGGAGGAAACCATTCAAATATTAGATAATATTAAGAATAAATACGAAGACCATCACAATGTGGTATTTACTCCTGAGGCCATCAAGGCTTGTGTGGTACTTACCAACAGGTATATGACCGACAGGTACTTGCCAGACAAGGCAATAGATGCACTTGACGAGGCTGGATCAAGGATCCATATTACTAATATTGTGGTCCCGAAAACTGTTTTGGAACTCGAAAAGAAACTTGAAGAGATCAGGGAAAATAAAAATGATGTTGTAAAAAGCCAGAAGTATGAAGAAGCGGCAAAGCTCCGCGATGATGAAAAGCGCACTGAAAAGGAGCTGGAAACTGCTCAAGCTGAATGGGAAGAACATTCCAAACTTCACAAAGAGACCGTTACAGAAGATAATGTAGCTGAAGTGGTGAGTATGATGACCGGTATTCCTGTAAACAGGGTCGCTGAGGCGGAAAGCAAAAGATTGAAAGACCTTCCTGAACTGATCAAAGGTAAAGTAATTGGTCAGGATGAAGCAGTCAGTAAAGTGGTCAAAGCCATTCAGAGAAATCGTGTGGGATTAAAAGACCCGAACAAACCAATTGGTTCCTTTATCTTTTTAGGTCAAACAGGGGTTGGAAAAACACAACTAGCTAAGGTACTTGCCCGGCAGTTATTTGATTCTCCTGATGCCCTTGTAAGAATTGATATGAGTGAATATATGGAGAAGTTTGCCATTTCAAGGTTGATTGGTGCTCCTCCTGGCTATGTAGGTTATGAAGAAGGTGGGCAACTGACAGAAAAAATTAGACGTAAGCCATACGCTGTGGTACTGCTTGATGAAATAGAAAAGGCGCATCCTGACGTGTTTAATATGCTGTTACAGATTTTAGATGACGGATATATTACTGACAGCCTCGGTAGAAAAATAGATTTCAGGCACACCATTATTATCATGACCTCTAACATTGGTTCAAGACAATTAAAAGATTTCGGACAAGGAGTCGGATTTGGTACAAGCTCGAAAAATGAACAGGCGGATGCCAATGCTAAAAGTGTGATTCAAAATGCCTTAAAAAAGAGTTTTGCTCCTGAATTCCTGAACAGAATCGATGATGTTATCGTTTTCAATGCACTGGAAAGAAAAGATATCCATGCTATTATCGATATAGAATTGGAAAAACTCTTGGATAGAATTTCAGACTTAGGGTATTTGCTTAAGCTTAGCGATGAGGCCAAAGACTTTATCGTTGATAAAGGTTTCGATAGGCAATACGGTGCACGGCCTCTTAAAAGGGCTATTCAAAAATACATTGAAGATGCACTGGCAGAAGAGATTGTCAATGCAAATCTAAATGAAAATGACACGATTTATATGGATCTCGATAAAGACAAAAACGAGCTCAGTATAAAAATAGTGAAGACTAAAGAGTCAAATTAAAAAAAAGGGAAGCTTTCGCTTCCCTTTTTTTATACAGCAAATGATCAGTTTAATTATTCTTTCAAATCTTCAACATTCGATTTGATCTTTCGCAGCCTAAGCGACAATGCTATATTGGCCACACCAAATAGGACCAGTGTTATTGCCAGGGTATAAACTAGATAGCTGGCACCGATCAATGGATTAACAATTGACATCATGGCAAAGATAACGATCAAAATACCGAAGGCCAGGATCCATCCCCAACCATCATCACCTGAACTTTTGATCTTAAAAGAAACAGATATCATATTAAAGCCTCTGAACAATAACCAAAATCCAATAAACATAGAGAACAACAATATGGTTAACCCGGGATACTTAAGCAGTATAAAACCAATCAGCACATCCAATACACCACCCGCCAGGTAAAGGCCGAAATTATCGATATCATCTTTATTTGTCAAGGCAAAGAACACGTTAAAGAGGCCACTGACAAAGATCAAGGCGCTAAAGAGGCTTGCCAGGCCTATAAAACTCTCAACCGGGGTTGAAAACATCCAATAGGCGCTTATCAGCAACAATACGCCGAGAATTAAAAATACCCACCAGTTTTTGATGGTTCCTGATACTTTTGAAATAAGATTTGACATAGTAAATAATTTAAGGTTTGATTATACACTGTAAACATACTACATATCAATTCCTTATTAAAAAATAAATGACATTTTGAAAAATCATATGTTTTTATGATCTCAACATGATCTCTAAGTTTTTATTACTGAAAAAAACCTTTCAACTTAATAAGTTATTACAATAAAACCTACCAAATTATCAAGCTTTGCCATCAATAGCCTCATTTTCTTAAAAAAATTATATTATTCTTTATCAATTAAAAAAAGTAGTATATATTTGCCTCATCATGCCAAAAATAGTTGACCTATATACTTCATTTCGCCGTCGCACTTTGACCGCTACGTTCACTATTACGACCCTTTAGGGTTTGTCATATATATTTCTACGCTTATATAGATTGTATTTACAAGAAGTAAATTGAGAATCTAAAAATATTAAAAATTTACATTTTTAGCCTTTAAAATCAATACAATGATAGTATCAAAATTTGGTGGAACATCAGTGGGTTCTGCTGAAAACATTAAAAAAGTTATTCAAATAATTCAGCAAAAGAATCAACAAACAGCCGTGGTGGTTTCCGCCTTGGGAGGAGTTACAAATTTATTGGTCAAAGCATCTGAACTTGCCTTGAATAATGAAGCTGGGTATGAAACGATAGTCGATCAGATTGAGCAAAGACATTTTGAAGTGATTGAAGGCCTACTAAACCAAGATAACCAGACGGTTTCCAAGGCTGAAGTTGCAAAAAAATTGAATCAGCTTAAGGAGATCCTCAATGGCGTGGCTTTATTGAATGACCTTTCTGATAAAACTTCAGCCAGAATTGTGGGTTTAGGAGAAATGTTGTCTTCTTTTATTATATATCAGGCAATGTTACAGGAAAATATTGTGGTAAAACTTGTTGATAGCAGAGATCTCATTAACACTAATGATGGCTTTTTAAACGCACAGGTAAATTTTACGGCAACTTTTACTAATATACAAGAACTGCTGAATGAAGCTAAGATCATGGTATACCTGCTTCCTGGGTTTGTCGCTTCTAATGACAAAGGTGAAACCACAACTCTCGGTCGTGGTGGTTCAGATTTTACTGCTGCCATCATAGCCAATGCAATAAGTGCCTCTATGCTCGAAATATGGACCGATGTAAGTGGTATGTTTACGGCGAATCCAAAACTAGTCAGACAAGCGTATCCTATTGAGGAGATCTCTTATCAGGAAGCCATGGAATTGTCTCATTTTGGTGCCAAGGTCCTTTACCCTCCAACCATCCAACCTGTTTTGGACAAGAAGATTCCTATCATGATCAAAAACACCCTTCTTGCAGAAGAGAAAGGGACATTGATCACCGAAAAGTCTTTGATTTCCGGATCAATTGTAAAAGGGATCAGTCATATCGAGGATATAGCGCTGTTAACGCTTGAAGGCAATGGAATGATAGGTGTTCCGGGAATCTCTAGACGCTTATTTGGAGCCCTTGCTGAACATCAGATCAATGTTAAATTTATTACCCAGGCCTCCAGTGAGCATTCTATATGTATCGCCATAGACAGTAGCGAAAGTGAATTGTCCAGAAAAGCAGTAGATGCAGAATTTGAATATGAAATTTTTCAGCATAAGGTAAACCCTTTGATTATTGAAACTGATCTTGCCATCATTGCACTTGTTGGGGATAACATGAAATCTCACCAGGGTATCAGTGGCAAAATGTTTTCAGAATTGGGTACAAACAACGTTAATATCAGGGCTATCGCCCAAGGCTCCACCGAAAAGAACATTTCGGCGGTCATTAGTGAAAAAGATGTTAAAAAGGCATTGAATACGCTGCATGCTGCATTCTTTGAAGATCAGATCAAGCAAATCAACCTGTTTGTAGTTGGTATAGGAAATGTTGGTGGAAAATTATTGGATCAAATCAGCTCACAATTTACTTATCTGTTAGAACAGCAGCATGTGCAGTTAAGAGTAGTAGCCATAGCCAACTCTAAAAAGATGCTTTTCAAAGCCGAAGGTATTGATCTCAATTCTTGGCCGGAACAATTGAATCAAAACGGAATTCTTTCAAATATGGAAGAATTTATAGAAACAATGAAAGCCTTAAACTTGCGTAACAGCGTCTTTGTAGACAATACTGCAAATGAGAAGGTCCCTGACCTCTATGCTTCATGCCTTAGAGATAGTATTGCCGTAGTGGCTTGCAATAAGATCGCCTGTTCATCAAATTATGACAATTATAAAGAACTCAAATATTTATCAAGAAAATACAATGCGCCTTTTCTCTTTGAGACCAATGTAGGTGCAGGATTACCAATCATTGACACTCTGAATAACCTGATTTCATCGGGTGATGAAATCACTGAAATACAAGCCGTATTATCGGGGAGTTTAAATTTTATATTCAATCATTTTGATGCGGAACATTCTTTTTATGATGTTGTTGTACAAGCAGGTACAGAAGGATACACTGAACCTGATCCAAGAATTGATTTAAGCGGAGTTGATGTTATGAGAAAAATACTAATCCTGATGAGGGAAAGCGGTAAACCCTGTGAGTTGGACGATATCACTAACGACTCCTTCTTACCCAGCGCTTCACTGAACGTTAAATCAGTACCGGATTTTATGGAAACCCTAAAAACAGAAGCAGCTCATTTTGAGATTTTAAGAAAAAACGCCGAAAATGAAGGATGCAGGCTAAAATATGTTGCCTCCTTTAAAAATGGAAGCGCTAAAGTAGGCTTACAGCATATCCCTAAGGACCATCCTTTTTATAATTTGGATGGTAAGGATAATATTGTACTTTTCTATACAAATCGATACAAAGACCAACCCCTTATTATAAAAGGTGCAGGAGCAGGAGCTGAAGTAACCGCTTCAGGAATCTTCGGAGATATTATTCGAACTGGTAACAAATAAGTGTAGACATGAAACTACAAGAAATAGAAATTTTCGCCCCTGCTACAGTCGCTAATATATCCTGTGGTTTTGATGTTATGGGATGCTGCCTGGACTCCATAGGTGATACCATGATCTTGCGAAAAACAAGTAAAAAAGGTATTCATATCAGCAAAATTATTGGGGAGATACTCCCTATGGAGCCAGAAAAAAATGTGGCTGGTGTCGCCATCATTGCGATGTTAAAGGCTTGTGAAGTTCAGCCTGACTTTGGATTCGAGATAGAAATTTATAAAAACATCAAACCTGGAAGTGGCATTGGTAGCAGCGCAGCAAGTGCGGCTGGAGCCGTTTATGCCGCTAATGAACTGATGGGCAAGCCATTTTCGAATCATGAATTGATCCCTTTTGCTGCCGAAGGAGAGCGAGCCGCCTGCGGTGCGCCAATTGCTGATAATGTAGCTCCTGCCCTTTTAGGAGGTTTTACATTGGTAAAAGAAACAGATCCGATAAAAGTCATTGAACTTCCTTCGATTGAAGGCCTGTATGCCACGATCATTCACCCCCAAATTGAGATCAAGACTTCTTTATCCAGGGATATTTTACCTCAAACGGTGAGTTTAAACAAGGCCATAAAACAATGGGCAAATGTGGGTTCCTTTGTTCATTCCCTTCACACCCAGGATCACGAACTCTTTGCCAGTTCCTTAAAGGACTATATCGTAGAGCCCCACCGTTCAAAATTGATTCCGAAATTTGATGAGGTGATCAAAACTGCTATTGAAGCAGGGGCCTTAGGCGGTGGTATTTCAGGGTCTGGACCTTCAATTTTTACATTTAGTAGAGACAAGCAAGTAGCTGAAAATGTGAGTTTAGAAATACATAAAGTTTATAAAAATACAAATATTCCCTTTCATGTTTATACCTCAAAAATAAACGAAATAGGAGTGAAAACATTAAAGAGATCCTAATGAAGTTCTATAGTTTAAACCAGCAATCACCTGAGGTTAGTTTTAAAGAAGCCGTTATCAGAGGAATCGCTCCAGATAAAGGTTTGTATTTTCCCTCAACAATCAGCCCGATCAATAAAGAGATTTTTGACCATATAGATACGTATACAAACCAAGAACTCGCCTTTGAAATGATCAGACAATTTGTTGGCGACGATATACCAGATGAGGCCCTGAAAGATATCATTAAAGACACGCTTTGTTTTGACTTTCCTTTGGTTCAAGTTGAAAATGATATATTCAGTCTTGAACTTTTTCATGGCCCTACTATGGCTTTTAAGGATGTTGGAGGTAGGTTTATGGCCAGATGTCTATCTTATTTCAATAAGAAAAAAACGAATGAAGTAACCGTTCTTGTGGCAACTTCTGGTGATACAGGTGGTGCTGTGGCTAGTGGGTTTCTCGGGGTAAAAGGTGTGAATGTAGTCATTCTTTATCCCAGTGGAAAAGTAAGTAAAGTTCAGGAAAAACAATTGACGACTCTGGGGCAGAATATAAAAGCCCTTGAAGTTGACGGAACTTTTGACGATTGCCAGGCTATGGTCAAAAATGCCTTTTTAGACACAGAAATCACCGATAATATGCAGCTCACCTCTGCCAACTCCATCAATGTAGCACGATGGCTGCCTCAAATGTTTTATTTTGCCTTTGCCTATAAACAATTAAAGAACCGATCCAAACACCTGGTCTTTTCAACACCAAGTGGGAATTTTGGTAATATCTGCGCAGGAATTATGGCTCAGCAACTAGGTCTGCCCGTTAGCCAATTTATCGCCTCAACCAATGCCAACAAAGTGGTGCCAAATTTTATGGAAAGTGGAAAGTACCAGCCAATGAAATCGGTTGCCACGATTTCTAATGCCATGGATGTAGGAGATCCCAGTAATTTTATTCGGATCAGAGAAATTTATAAGAACGACTTTGACTTGATTAAGGATAATGTTTCCTCCTATTCCTTTTCGGATGATCAAACCAGAGAAGCCATGCTCAAAGTCTATAAGGACACTGGATACATCATGGATCCTCATGGAGCTGTGGGTTATCTGGGTTTAAAGAAATACCAGGAAGTGCATAAAAACACCTCCGGGATCTTTCTGGAAACAGCGCATCCTGTAAAATTTCTTGAAGTCGTTGAACCAGTGATCGGAAAAACTATTGACTTCCCTGAACAAATCAAAGAAGTAATGAACAAGAACAAAGAAGCTCAGTTTATCTCAAACTACGGTGAACTTAAGGAATTTTTGCTTGCCGAATAACCAATGTAAGAAGCTATTCAGTTAGGCCTTATAAATTGAGTATCTTTAATATTCGTTTGAATTCTATGAAAATTAAAATATATTTCTGCTTATTATACTGCATATCTCTTTCATTTTCAATGACTTCTCAACAATTTCAACGCAAAGACAGTTTGAGAGGAAGCATCACAAAAGAAAGAGCCTGGTGGGACCTTTTGCATTATGACATTGACCTAAGTGTTAATTTGGATAATAAATCCATCTCCGGAAAAAATACCATCAGGTATCGCGTGATCAACAACGGCGCTGAACTTCAAATTGACCTTCAGGAACCGATGAAAATCATCAGTATAGTGCAAGAGGGAGAATCGCTGATCTACAGAAAAGAGTTTTCGGCCTATTTTGTAAAATTGACCAAGTCTCAGGAACCTGGAAGCATTCAAGAAATAACTGTCGAGTTTGATGGAGTGCCTCCCGAGTCTTTGAATCCTCCCTGGGATGGTGGTTTTATCTGGAAAAAAGACAGAAACCAAAAAGCTTTTGTAGCCAATGCAAACCAATTGCTGGGTTCTAGCTCCTGGTTGCCCTCTAAAGATATTCCCTATGATGAACCAGATCAAGGTATGCAAATACGAATAACAGCGCCTGGTTCTTTGGTTAGCGTTTCAAATGGCAGGTTAATCAGGCGTGATTCAAACACTGACGGGACAGCTACTTATACCTGGAAAGTTATCAATCCGATCAATGGCTACGGCATTAATATGAATATTGGTGATTATGTGCATTTTAAAGAAACCTACTCAGGAGAAAAAGGTTCTTTGAACCTTGATTACTACGTATTAAGTTATAATCTCGGAAAAGCTCAGCAGCAATTTAAGCAAGTTCCTAAAATGCTGGAAGCTTTTGAATATTGGTTTGGCCCCTACCCCTTTTATGAAGACGGATATAAATTGGTTGAAGCACCCTATCTGGGGATGGAACATCAAAGCTCTGTTACCTATGGAAATGGTTATCAGAATGGTTATTTGGGAGGTGATTTGAGTTTTTCCGGGGAAGGATTGAAATTTGATTTTATCATCATCCATGAATCAGGTCACGAATGGTTTGCAAACAGCTTAACCAATTATGACGTGGCCGACATGTGGATACATGAAGGTTTTACTACTTATAGCGAAGTACTCTATTTAGACTATCATTTTGGCACAGCATCAGGAAACAAATATATGATTGGACTGCGAGAAAGAACTTCAAATAATTCTCCTGTTACCGGTATATATGAAGTTAACCAGCGAGGTTCAGATGACATGTATACCAAGGGAGCTGCTATGATTCATACGCTAAGACAAGTCATCAATGATGATGGTAAATTCAGAAACTTGTTAAGGGACATCAACAAAAACTTTTTTCATCAAACCTTGAGCAGTGAGCAACTGGAAAATTATATCATGCAAGAAACTTCCCTGGATTTGAAAGGGTTTTTTGAACAATACCTTAGAACCATTAAAATTCCAGTGATTCAGTATAAAATTAAAAAAGGCAAATTCCGTTATCGCTACAAAAATACGGTTCCTGGTTTTGACATTCCTGTTAAGTTCTTTGTGGACAATAAAGAAGTATGGCTTATACCTTATCAAAAATGGCAAAAATTTAAGTTACCCACTGAAGCTTCAGAAGTTCGACTTGATGAAAATTTCTATATCACATTCGAAAAAAAATAAGGATGCGTTTATTCTCCCGCATTGATTCTCTCAACGCCTCTCTCCTTGATTTATGAAAATCTGCTGACAAATAATCCGTTGGAATATTTGTTTGTGCCAAAAGACTATTTATAAAAATTAGCAGTAAAAAACTAAGTATCAATTTGAATTTCAAATGGACTTATTTGAATCTTGAAAAATATAAAAAATTGGAGCAAGCAGAGATCTTGTATTTTGATGGAAAAATAATTTTCCTTCCAAGCATATTTTATAAATTAGCATAAATTTAAACAACATGAAAAACACAGCACTAACACATATTCATGAATCATTAGGTGCAAAAATAGTTCCTTTTGCAGGCTATAACATGCCGGTTCAGTATGCAGGAATCAATGTGGAACACGAAACTGTTAGAAACGGTGTCGGCGTATTTGATGTATCGCATATGGGAGAATTTTTGATCGAAGGAGAACATGCGCTTGAATTAATTCAACGCATAAGTTCAAACGATGCATCAAAACTTGAGATAGAGGATGCTCAGTATAGTTGCATGCCAAATGCAAGCGGAGGAATCGTCGATGATTTGATTATTTATCGTATGAAAGAAGATACCTATCTGCTGGTTGTCAATGCATCAAATATCGATAAAGATTGGGACTGGATCAGCTCAAATAACCACAATAAGGCAACAATGAGGAATATTTCAGACAACTATTCTCTATTGGCCATTCAAGGACCCAAAGCAGTTGAAGCCATGCAGTCATTGACTTCTGTGAATTTAGCAGAAATCCCTTTTTATAAATTTAAGATAGCTGATTTTGCCGGTATTGACCATGTGATCATTTCTGCAACGGGCTACACTGGAAGTGGTGGTTTTGAAATATATTGTAAGAATAGTGAAGTTGAACAAGTTTGGCAGCGCGTTTTTGAAGCGGGAAAAGACTTTGGGATCAAACCCATAGGACTTGCGGCAAGAGATACTTTAAGACTTGAAATGGGTTATTGCCTTTATGGAAATGATATCGATGACGCTACCTCACCCATTGAAGCCGGTTTGGGTTGGATCACAAAATTCACAAAAGATTTTATCAACGCTAAAGCACTGTTACAACAAAAAGAAGAAGGCGTTGGCAAAAGACTAAGGGCCTTTGAAATACAAACCAAAGGAATACCCAGACAAGGCTATGATATTTTGGATGAAGCAGGAAGCAAGATCGGAGTAGTTACCTCTGGTACCATGAGCCCTAGTTTAAAAAAGGGCATTGGTATGGGATATGTCAACACGGGCCATACAAAATTTGGAACAACTATATATATTCAAGTGAGAAATAAGGCAATCCCTGCTACCGTTGTAAAACTTCCTTTTTATAAAGGCTAAAGAAAAATACTTACTGTTTTATGATCCAAGATTCCAAATATAGCCTGTTGAAATTTGTAGATACGCATCGTATCCATATATTGATGGTATCTATTTTGATATTGGTTTTTATTCCTCCTTTTTTGAGCGATGCACCTGATTTTATTGATCAATTTATCAAGGTGGATTTTTTGATCATCCTTATCGCCTGTTATCTCATAATCCGTAAGATTAAAACTTCAAGGTATATCGGTTATCTTACTGTCGCCATGATCATAACGGATACATTTTTAAAAAGTAACGTCCTTAATTATTTGTCACAAATCGGCATTTCCTATTTGATTATACATGCTTTTATACTCGTATTAAAAGAAGCCATATCATTAAAAGGAGAAACCAAAAACCTGATCCTGGTCTCTATTACGGGATATTTGATCATAGGGCTCGTAGGGGGGTTTCTGGCAGCAGGACTGGAATATGTTTTTCCGGAATCTTATTACCATTCAACAGGGATGACTTTGGACTTATACAATTATATCTATTATAGTTTTGTAACCATGACTACCCTGGGTTATGGAGATATCATACCTATTAACGAGAAGTCTCAAGCCCTTGCCCTTATGCTTGTTATTTCTGGACAATTATTTTTAAGTGTAATCATAGCGATCAACATTGCAAAATTCATGCAAAAGAAAGTAAAATA
>RCND010001798.1_pt1 | contig 12063 bp, 8 predicted proteins | sample 2041351 | NCBI WGS metagenome assembly RCND01 (sample SAMN09708230, study PRJNA481090) | Marine sediment metagenome, whole genome shotgun sequencing project. | biome: marine sediment; feature: ocean; material: sediment; isolation source: Sewage treatment plant 12B marine sediment (STP12B) ...
AAGTAATGACATTATCATTTACCTCGGTCAACTCACCTTCGAAACTCAAATCATCAGTAGTTTTGACTTTAATAGATCTTCCAATATTCTTATGAAACTGTCTAGGAATCTTTAAACCTTCAGAAACCCCTGCAGACATAACTTCCAATGAAAAATCAACCTCTTCTCTATCTAAATTATGTTCAACGGCTCGACTTACAGCTATACAATCTTCAACTGTAACACCAGAATCACCATCGAGTATTACCTTTATTTTATTATCCTGAGATATCGATAAATCGATTAAAAACAACGACTTATTCTCTTCTAATACCTCATTCAGTAGTTGTGCTACTTTGCCTTGCATTATTTTTTACTATAAAAAGAGGGGACTTTATGTCCCCTCTAATTGTTACTTTCTTATATTGCTGCAAATATACCAATTTTTTTAACATTAAAAAAAACCTTGTCTCCCATTTTATTTTTGTACTTTAATCGTTAGTTTTATTACTCATAAACCAATCAACATGAAAAAAATATTAGTACCTACAGATTTCTCACCACAAGCTGAAAACGCATTAAAAGTTGCAGCTCAATTAGCTTTAAAGCACGGCAGTGAAATCTACCTTTTGCATTCACTTGAAATGCCGCTTAGCATAGGTGGAACGAGCGATAAGAGCAGTTTACCAGAATCACTCTATTTCATTAAACTCGCAGAAAAGAGCTTTTCTGAAATTCTCGAAAAACCATATTTGCAAGAAATAAATGTGCGCGAAGCAATTGGTCACAACGAAATTTATCACGATATAAAAGCAATCGTAGATAACAATGAAATAGATTTAGTGATCATGGGTTCTCACGGAGCCAGTGGTTTTAAAGAAATGTTTATAGGAAGTAACACAGAAAAAGTTGTACGAACCTCCTCAATTCCAGTCTTAGTAATTAAAAATGATCATGAGGTATTTGAAATAAATGATTTTGTTTTTGCATCCGATTTTGAAAATGAGTGTAGATGGAGTTTCAATGAAGCACAAAAATTTGCGGAAACTACAGGGGCAAAATTGCATTTGCTTTTTGTAAATACTCCTAGGGAGTTTAAAACAACAGCTCAGGCAAATGAAACCATTTCGAATTTTGTTAAAGACGTAGAAAACAAAAATTTCACAATTAATATTTACAATCACACCTCGATTGAAAGGGGTATTTTACAATTTGCACAAGATGTAAACGCGCAGCTTATTGGAATGAGCACGCATGGTCGTAAAGGGCTTTCCCATTTCTTTAATGGAAGTGTTAGTGAAGATCTTGTAAATCATGCAAATATGCCAGTTATCACCTTTAAAATTAAATAAGTTAAACTCCTAGTAACAATACCTAAATGATGGCTTTTAGGATGTGGATCACTGTCAGAATAAATCCCAACGAGCCAACAATATCTGGAGCTTGCCTAGTGAGCGTGTATCAATATTAAATCCTCTATTAAAAATGTGTAGTTCTTTATAGAGGATTTATACCTTTTGTGAATGTGATCTATGATCAATTAGTTCAACAGGCTTTCTACTCATCACTGGGAATCGTAGCGCATTGATTTCATCTTTGCTACAGAATTCAATACGAGGCAACACTCTTAGTTTCGCACGAAAATGATCCTTAATTTCATTCAAAAATTTCTCGGAAACATTTGATGTAGCTATTTTGACTAAAATTTCATCCGTACCTAATTCGTTATGAAAAATCTCGATTACAAAACAATCTACATCACTATAATGATTTAAGACATTGTACATTGCGGGTGGGTATAGTGTAGTACCTTTATACTTAATCATTTGCTTTTTTCGCCCGACTACAGGGCCTAACCGCAAAGTATTTCTTCCGCAAGCACAGGGGTTTGAATGGGATACAACCATATCGCCTGTTTTGAATCGAAGTAATGGCATAGCTTCTACCCCTAGAGTAGTAATTACCAATTCCCCTACTTTTCCAGATTCGACGGCTTCATTGTTCTCATCAAGGATTTCAGTAATAATTAATTCTGGGTGATGATGACCCCCATTGTGCTCCTTGCATTCATTAAAAGCAGTACTCATCTCAGTTGATGCATATGTTGAATAAAGTTCGATATCCCAAGATGATTTTATCTTATTGGCCAGAATGTTTAGAGAAAAATCCTGATTTTTTATAGGTTCCCCAATACAAAGAGCACCTTTAACACTAGTATCACTTAGGGTGATGTTTTTTTTCTGTGCAAACTCAATTAGTTTCAATAGAAAGGAAGGTACACATATTAGGTAAGTGGGCTCAAATTTAAGGATAGAGTCCCACTGAAGTTCAGGTATTCCAGAACCCACTCTTATTATTCCAGCGCCCAATTTTCGTGCTCCCAGAAAATAAGCCAATCCCGCCATAAACCTTCTATCCATGGTGGTCATCAATTGCACCACATCATCCTTTCCTACCCCTGCACATTCAAAGGAGATAGCCTCATTATAAGCCAATCTCTCCAAGTCATTATCGGTCAGCGCAAAAGTAACTGGCTCTCCCAAGGTTCCGGAAGTTGTAACATAATCTATAATTTTGTTCTTAGGAACGCAAATAAAGTCATTATTGAATCGCTGTAAATCATCCTTGGTGGTAACAGGAATTTTAGAAAGATCCTCCAAAGTAGTAACCGATTTCAAATCAATCTTCGCTTTATTAAATACTTTTTGGTAATACGCAGAATGTAAGCTTAGGTAACTTAAAAGCTTTTTAAGTTGCGCCTCCTGAAAGCTCTTGATTTCTGTAATGGATGCTTTTTCAATTTCAGGGATCATTGTCGTTATTTAATATTTGTTACAGAAACCAAATTTAACTGCTTTTAAGTTTACGTTTTAATTTTTTAATATACTTCGCAATCTCATGTGCATCAGGAACAGTTGTTATCTCTTTTAAATTACTTTTTTCAAAGGCGCTTAGAGCTTTTGAATACATTTTATGTTCGTAATAATATTTTCCCGCAAGATAATAGGATTTCCAATAGTCGGCATTTAATGTTTGTAAATCTGAAAGCATTTGTGATGAAAGTACTTCTCCACTTTCAATAGCGGCCTCTACCTTGCGCTCCAGATCTCGATATATTTCATAATTTTTAAATTGAGAAGTTCTGGTAAAAGGATCTTCAGCGACAAGCAACTCTTGTTTAGCAATCGAAACTTCTGATGGATTCCCTTTCCGATTATTAAAAACTTCATTCAAATCGTAAGCAACAAATTCTCCCAATTGATATGGGTTCGTAGAAACCCACACCAACAACTCTTCAGGCTTAAAGACTATCCCGTGATGCGCAAGTAACTGATTTAATGCCTTCTCATTCCCCAAACCAATTGCTTTGTCGTCCAACCCTTCCTTATTCCGCAGTATAGCTATAGCCTCTGAAGGATTTATTTTATCTTCTTCTTTTATTAACTCCTCCATTCGATCAAAACGATATTGCGAATGACTTTCTTTAATTTGCTTCAAATTCCTTTTGTCTTTTAAATATGCCTCGCTTTGAAAGTGATTAGAACAAATTAACTGATTTGCATTTGGAACTTCATAAATGCCGAAATTATTTGGTGATACCTCGATGACTGTAGCTTTTTTATCATTAGCGCTCCCAATAAAAATTGCTTCAGAAACAAAGACTTCTCTCTTTTTTGCAATAGCAATGGCCTCGTCAATGTTCGAAGCATATTGCAATATTTCTCTAGTCAATAAAGATATGGGGGTTTTGGCGGTCAAAGGAATCTTAGACTTGCCTGCATTAATTGTAACGGTTAAACCCTGATCATTCATCCCTGAAACAACACCTATCATACCTCCCCAAGTCACCGACATAAACTTATACCCCTCGGATGGATTTATAAAAGCCACCATTTTTTCTTCCGCAAATTCATCCCCAGCATAAAAATCAAAATTTCTACCAATAATAAGACTCCCATCTTCCGTCTTATCTCCCCAAAGAGCAAAAGAAGAACAGCCAACCAATGCTAAATCTTGCAAGGCATGACCAATATCATGTGCGCTATGAAGGTATAAGGCCCTTAAATAAGGCGGAGCGATACTATTAAACTCTTCCGAAGAAAAAGTAGAAACACCATATATTTCTGTCTTATATTCTTCTCTTACGTGCTGGTATATTTTGCGATTGTAATATTTCAAAAAACTCCTTAGAAGAGACTGTTTTGTTTTAGAAGGCACTAGTTCGTTGACTTTTGATAAGAATACATCCTCTTGCCTTTGAAGTAACTCCTGCGTTAAACTTCCAATCGCCAAGCCTCTTTCAAGAGGGTTCCCCTCTACGTACATTTCCCAAAGCCCATGTTCATTTTTTGTCAAAAAATTATTTCCAACGAAATACGTGGAATCTGATATCTTAACTCTATCTGGTAAATTCACTGAATATTTTGAAAGATCAGGGCGGTCATTTAAAGACCTAGATATTCCGCAGGAAGCAAATAACAAGAGAATAGATGCCCATATGAAAATACTCTTCTTCAACCTCATTTCAACATGCCCCATTGCGCAAAATTTATACTTTCTCCTTCAAATTTGCTTCTTGAATTTTACCAACTAAATATTCACTTCCAAGGATCATTGAGCAAGTCACTACCCCACTAATTGTAACCCCTAGGATCCCGTGCATATTTAAACTCTGCCCAGTAAAAAATAAATTTCTAATTTTCGTTCTTGCCGAAACAAAGGACTTTAACGAATTATTGGCATCTTTTACGTAGCCATACATCGAGCCCTGGTTACAGCCGATATAATCTCTATAAGATAATGGTGTTGATGAGTAAACAGCTTCGATGCAAGATCTAATATTTGGAAATTTCTTCTCTAATTCCGCAATAAACTTCTCCTCCTTTTGCGCTTTAAATTCTTCATAGGTTTGTCCTCTATCATTTTTATTTGCCGCTGTATTGAAAGTATCGAGCCAAGGAGCCATTTCATCAAATTTCATATAGGTCATAGCTGCCATATTATCGCCATATCCATCGGAGTTCTTTTTGACACCCATAGAAACCATATATGCTCGAGGCCAATCATCTTCCGAATAATCTTGGACATTCCACACTTCGTCCGGATTTTTATGATGATAATAATTTTTATTGAGATATTTAAAGGTCCCTGGCTTTAGCACCAAATACAAACTAAATGCAGCTATGGTACTTTCAATATTCTTAATTCTTGCTACATACGACTTTCTGAAGTTCTCTTCACCCACCATCTGTATAGTGAGCTTAGGTTCGATGTTCGATATGAACAAATCTCCCTTAATAACATCCCCCGCCTCTGTGGTGGCTGAAACTACCAACCCATTCTCTAAATCAAAATCTATTACTTCTTGCCTTTTATAGGCCTCTCCCCCAGCCTCTCGTAACCTTTTTAACAGCGCTTTTGTGATCTGACTTCCTCCATTAACGCAGCGATAGGAGCTTTCAATATAGCTGTTAACAGATAACGCATGAACATAAAACGGTGTGCGATTTGCTTCCCCAGCATACAGCATATTACTTCCTCCAAGGACTGCCCTTAGCTTCTTGTTTGTGGTAAGTGAATCGATAAACTCCTTTGCCTTAAGCTCAAAAATTTCTGTATTCTCATAATATTGCTTGCCAAGTTTCACTTTGTATAACGGAAACTGATTGCAGATATCTCGCATTTTATCGCAGTAGGTACGAATTGCTAATTCTTCATCAGGAAAATCCTCTAACAAATTTTTGATGAAAGTATCATAACCCTGTCCGTGTCTGTATTCGGTCTCATCATCATCGAACGTTATGATATCAAATCCGTCCTCATCGAGTTTCTGGAGTTCAATATCATCAATAATCCCTAAATACTTAAAATATTGATACAGATTTTGCCCTTCAGAAAGACCACCAATATAATGTACTCCAGTATCAAATATTGTCTTGTGACGAACAAAGGTTTGAAGGTTTCCTCCATATTGTTGATTCTTTTCGAGCACACAAACTGAACGACCTTCTTTGGCAAGTATAATTCCAGAAACAAGCCCTCCTAAGCCACTTCCTACAATAACAATGTCGTATTTTTCTCTAAACTTCAAATATTCATCTTTTGTTTAAAGATAATAAGTTTCGGGTTTTCAAAGACAACATTTGCTCCTAAAAAATTATTATCATCAATATTTAATGTAGCATATGATTTTTCTCTCTTTAAAATTGTACTAACATCCTTATCTTCCTTATTCATTATTAAGATGTTGGCCTCGAACGCTAACGCTTCCTCTTTAGATGCCGCGAAAATAATTCTATTATAGTGATTGGTTACAAAGCTATTTTTAACAATAGCCCGAGTCGTTTCATCCTCAATGTAAGTACATATACGGCGATTAGCTCCATCTAATAAAAGAAGAAGATCCAATTGTCCGTCTCCATCTGAAATATTGACAATCCTACAATCTTTGCCAATAAGATCAATCACTTTTTTATAAGTCTCTTTGCGCTCATCTAGATCTTTCGATACTCTTTTATATAAGGCGTCACCTTTATATCTGTAATCTAATTTGACAAATGCATGAAAATAGGTTGGTCCTTCAATTTCAAATCTCATCTTATCAAATTCTTTTCTGAAATAGGCACTTATGTTCTTGGTTCGGTCTTTATATCTTGTTCCAAAAGATGTATCGTTGAGCTTAATTCTATTCAGAATTTTTAATGTGACACTTCCCTTTCGAATAATGAAACTCCCTTTCGGAAGTGCTTCAGAATTCCCATGAATAATTACAGGAATTAGATCTAAATTTAACTTTTCAGCAAGAAAAAATGCCCCTTTATGAAAACGTCGTATCTTATTGGTTGTCGAGCGAGTACCCTCAGGGAAAGCCATCAACGAATACCCTTGCTCCACTTTCATTTTCAACTTTTCTACTCCATTTTCAATGCCTCCGGAAACTGGATAGAAGCCTGCCATTTGAACCGCTTTACCAAAAATAGGTGAATTATAGACCCAGTCATTCACTAAGAAAATAATCTTGGGGTGCAACATACCCATAGACAAGATATCTAAAACCGAACTGTGATTCGCTATTATAATTCCGGGGTTACTGAAGGTTTCCTTTCCTTCATTTATAATCTCTTTCGTTATAAAAGGATTGCCGTATAGAACCGATTTCATAAATTTCGATATCACCTTATGAAAGACCCTCATCTTAACTTTCTTATTAATAGGAATGAGAGGCATGAACACAACACTAAAAATTGAAAGACAAAGACCTCCCAATCCATAGTACCCAAAAGATAGCACCGAGTGAATCAACATCCGTAGGGCAACTGGTCGTTTTTTCCTGCTGCCAATAAAAAGGTGGAATAGCAAAGGCTGTATAATAAATGAGACCAACATGGCAGAAAATATCCCAATAATGGATACAATAGAAATAGAGTATAACGCAGGATGCTTAGCAAATATTAACACTCCTACACCCAAAATAGTAGTAATGACTGATAGAATAATAGATGTTTTATGAGTCGCTAATGCTTTTTGTCCAGTCCGGTTTTCTTTTAGCAACCCTACAGTTATAAAAATACTATAATCGATTCCCAGGCCAAATATAAAGGTCGATATAATAATATTAAAAATATTAAATTCTAGTCCCAGCAAACCCATAACTCCAATGGTAATCGTCCAAGTTAGAAATATCGGAATCGCTGTTACCAAAGAGAGAGATAGGCTTCTGAAGAAAAACAACAATACTAGAAATACAACGAGTAATGAATATAGAATCAAGCTATTAAACTCATTCTTAAGACTCCCTAGCAGTGTCTCATTCAATTCTTTTCGATCAATCGCCAACGTATTAGTAGAATCCTTAAAAGCATCCCGTAATTCTTCAATGTGTTCCTCATCAACCTTCACCAAACTTGTAACCGTTGATAAGTCCTCATCCTCGGAAATAAAATCATCAATTGAAAAAGTTGTAATGGCCTTAAAATCTTTAGGCAACAAGGGTTTAAAATCTGACTCTAGTAAGTTATAAAACTGACTGAATGTCGTTGGTTTAAAACCCAATTCCGCTCCACTCTTAATAAAATTAGTTTTAGTTTGCTGAAATGTACTAGGGTTCCAAAATTGCTTCCAATCGCTTATTTTTTGATTCTGATTAGCTTCCGAATGAAGGACGCCACCAATGGAGCTGAAACTAATAATTGCACCCTTCTCTTTAAGTATTTGAAGCTTTTTAAACACACTGTCGTTTGCCTGAAGAGCCGCCTCTGTAGTATTTCCGTAGGCCGCCAAGTACATAGACTTTGAAGCGGTATTAGTCAAAGCATCGAGATTCTCCTTCGCTAGGGTTGCCTCTGGTGGTTCGAAATTTAACTTGGATATATCTTTGTTGAAAATGACGTCATTATACGTAAATGCACTCAGAACTATAAGGATAGAAATAAAGCCCACGAACCATTTATTCTTATGAAATTTGTAAGAAGCAACTTTATCTAAAAACGTAAATTTAATTTTTTCCTTTGCTACCCCTTTATAAACTTGAGGAATAAATAACAGCGCAAAAATCGATGCTCCTAAAACACTAACTGCTGCAAATATTCCTAAATCCTGTAAAGCCTGGGAATCAATAAATAGTAAACACAAAAAGGCTAATGCGGTTGTCAAACTACTCATGAGAATAGGCTTGGCTATATCCCGATAAAGACCTTTAATCGATTCATTGTTTCTAATATGGGTGAGAATATGTAGAGAATAATCTAAAGTTACTCCCAATAAAACAGATCCAATCCCCAATGAAATGGCCGAAATCTCGGTTCGAATTAAATATAAAACTGCAATCGATAACAACCCTCCAAAAAGAGTAGGGGTAAAAAGAATAAATGGAATTAATATTTTCTTATAAAAAACGATAAAAATTACTATAAGTAAGGTTAATGCAATTCCAACCGTAAACTGAATGTCTTTTTTTATTTGTTGCGCATTGGCCACAGCTATTAAAGCCGCACCAAAATATTCGGATTCTATTTTCGAGTTGAACTTCGTGTTAAGTTCATTCTGAATTCCGTATAATTTTTCAGCAAATTTTTCATTCTGAGAAGATTCACTAGAACCAAAGGCTGGGGATATAAAGAGTAAAATATTCTGCTCATCCTTGCTCAAAAGAAATCCATCCTTTAGGGTAAACTGCTCTCCAATCCCAAGTTGCTGCAGTTTTTCAAGTGCTATAAAAGAAATCCCAAGAGGATCTCTTAATATCGACTTCTTGGCAACAATGCCAGAAGGTGACAAAAGTGTTTTATAATTTGAATTGGTGATGGCTTCAATACTATCTGCGGATAATTTTTGCCTTATAGTATTGTAATCTGAATCATTTAGAAAAAGAGGTGTGTTTTGATATAAGAAATCCAAGGTCGTATCAATATCTTCCTCAGCCACTTTTCCTTGAACATTTTCAACAAACTCTGAAGCGCTATCTTCCAGAATAGTTACAAATTGAGTTCCGTAATTTACAAGATCTTCTATTGAACCATCTGGTTGTCTTTTAATATTGACAATTATTTTATCGGTAAAGTTCACCGATTTCAATATTTTTTGAACACGTTGTGTCTTACTATTGGTGGGAATAAGTTTGGTAATGTCCTCTTCAAACTTAATTTTACTCACTAAGAATATTAACCCCGCTAAAAGCAACAACAGCCCTAATAAACTCCAAATCCGATTATTAGAGATGGCTTGATATGTTCGATAAAACCAATTATTCATGCTCAAGGGCTAGTTGCTTTCTATTAAAAATTGAAAGGATAAGATAGCCTAAAAATCCTAAAATAATTGCTGCTGAAATGGCCAATGAAAAACTACCAACAATATAGGTTTTGAGGTGTTTCATAACCTCAAAATTTTCAGTCATTTCTTCCATTGTATATGAATATTCAACTCCTAATACATATTGCCCCATCTTTGAACTTGCATACAGAATAAATGGGATAAAAGGAGGGAAACTAACGTTAGAAAACGCAAAGGCAATTACTTTATTCAGGTTTAAGAAAATAGCAAGAAAAATTACAATCAGCGTGTGAAATCCCCAAAAGGGGCTTAACCCGATAAAAACTCCGAGCGCTATAGAAAATGCCTTCTTTCTGGGCGAATCCTGGCTACCCAATAGATCTTCCATTAAAAACTGCCTAAGTCCTTTTTTTTTAAATTTTCTATAAATATTCCGAGGCTTGATGTAAAAAAATGTGACTAAAACAAACCATGTATTTAAGATACTTATTCTAGTAAAATCTTTAAACGGCCTAAAGTGAGAAACTCGCTCAATTTCATCATATAGAACATTCACTGGAACATTTTCTACGGAAGTTCCATTCCAAGCTGCTTTTACAATAACTTCAATCTCAAATTCGAATTTTTTGGTATAAAATTTTAATTCTTTAAGATAATGTAATGGATATAGCCGAAATCCAGATTGAGTATCTTCTAAAGAGATGCCAGTCTCAAACCAAAACCAAAAATTTGAAAATTTATTACCGAAGCTACTCTTCTTAGGAACACCTTCCTGGGACATATTTCTGGCACCTATAATCAGTAAGTTTTTATTTTCAGACATTTCTAAAGCATCTACAAAAACTGGGATATCCTCAGGAAAGTGTTGACCATCACTATCAATTGTAATCGCATTTTTAAAACCTAGATCTTCTGCAAGTTCAAACCCAAGTCGCAATGCATTTCCTTTACCTTTATTCTTAGGTAAATGTATTTGCTTAATCTTACTAAAAGTCTCTAATATTTGTACTGTGCTATCTGTAGAACCATCATTTACAATAATGATGTCTGTTGTATAATCAAGAACACCCTCCACAAGTCTTTTCAATGTTTTGTGATTATTATACGTGGGTATAACGACACAACACTGCAAGTCTTTCAACCTCCTATTGATAGTGATAAGGTCCATTTTGATTTACCTAGCACGTTTTAAGTGCCCAATTATTTTGTGAGTTGAGTATTTGACAAAAATATACAATCACATTCAACAAACAAATTTTAGATGCCATTGAATTAACTGATTAAAAAAGGGGGTATGATTGACTAAAAGAGTTCTTTTTCTGACTCACTAAAAGTGTCCGACTGCAGTACGTAAGATCTCACATAGGATTGTACTGACTTTGACTTAATCTTACTATAATTTTCCAATACAAATTGCTTGTCTTCATGAATACTGGAACCATACTTTAAAAATTTAGGGGCATTCTCTTGTATGCTCAATCGAATGATTCTAATCTCAACATCCTTTGGTGCCGCCGAAACTGCAAACTCAATAAGTCCCGCACCTTCTTTAAAAAGTGATTTTTTTTCTTTCTTAGCCTTGGTATATTTTGCCATCATCGTCCACGAAGCTCCTTTATAAGCAACGTAGACTTTTTTATCATTTTTTGATACGTCGGAAAGTAAATCATATAGTTTTGTAGTGATCTCTTTATTTCCAGGGGCCTTTATATATTCTTCTCTAACTTCCGATAATTTAGGTAAACTACTGAAGAATGAAAGAAATAATGTGATATAGACGATTAGCTTCATTTAAGCTATAATTTTAAATGTTGCACTTAATTTCAAAGCAACTGTTTCATCAAAGATCGAGACATTCTTAATTTTTACAATATCCTCTTCCTCGGTTATTGTTATATTTAAAAGCAGGTCAGGATTTTTATCCGGATTTATAATTGCCATAAATTTTATGTTAGAAGATACCGATAAAAATAGATTTTTTGTCACAGCTCTTTCTGTGAGCTCTTTAATAATTTGAAGCATGCAAACTCCGGGCATCACTGGATTACCAGGAAAGTGACCATTAAAAATATCGTGGTGGTTATTTAAGTGAATTGAGGCTTTTAAATCCTTACCCTCTAACTGAAAATCTGTTACCGTATATAATCCCTCTATTAACATTTAATTTTTTTTAAAATAATTCAAATCTATTTTCAACTTGATATTAGAATGGTTGATTCCAATTTTTTTTACCAAGTCATTTCCTGTAGAAGTAAACACAATTTCAACCTTCTCTTTCCTTTTGGACGTTTGGACAATTCGATTTAAAATTAC
>RCND010001799.1_pt1 | contig 12059 bp, 10 predicted proteins | sample 2041351 | NCBI WGS metagenome assembly RCND01 (sample SAMN09708230, study PRJNA481090) | Marine sediment metagenome, whole genome shotgun sequencing project. | biome: marine sediment; feature: ocean; material: sediment; isolation source: Sewage treatment plant 12B marine sediment (STP12B) ...
AAGTACAGATAGATAAGAATCTACCCCAGATTTAAATGATAAATGGTTCATAACATTACCTACTTTAAAGTTATATACTTCCAATTTATTATTTGTAATGGCTAAAAAATTATTTTTGTTGTAAAATCCTACAATACTGATGTTAAACCCTTTTATTTTGTGGTTTTGTATTCTGAAAATTGCAGTTTATCGACGAAATGAGGTGTTATGTCGAATGATGTTGTGAGCAGATGTAGGTGGAAATAGGAAAAGGACACACTTTGTTCAAGGTGTCCGTTGTCCTTTTAGAAATGTTCGGTTGTAGACTTGACAACAGTGTTTATATTATTTTCATCAAATCTAATAAAGCCGCTATCGGAATCGCTGCCAAAATAACTACTAGACAAGCGACCATAATTCTCAAAAAACCATTGAGTACTTTTATTCCTAGGGTAACTTCCTGTTCCATAATCATATAGTGTTGTTTGTTTCAAGATATGTATTATCGTATACAACTGGGGTTAAAAAGTAAAGTAATTCGATAAAAGGTTAAAAACAACCCTTTAATGAGGTGTTTTGATCCTTTGTGTCGATACATAATCTAGACCAAATAAATGATCTAAGGCAAGGTTTTAGGCGTTAGATTTCCTAGTTTTAAGAAGTTTTAGTATCCTTTGATACCGCGTTGAATTCTTAAGTATCACGCTTTTCGGATGCTTTTATACACCGATTTTGATGTAGCGCTATCTGTTTTAGTGAATACCTATAGAATTTCTCGAATACCTTTCATTATGTGGATACTAGCACCTTTGTTTTGCGTAATGTATGTAGCATTTAGTCTGCCAAGTTTCTCTCGTGTACTTTTACTTGATTTTAATTGATCTATGCATTGGGCAAGTTCTTCTTTGTCACGTATGGATAGTATTCCTCCTATGGCTACCAATTCTTCCGCTTCAATAAAGCCTAAGTACTTTGGACCAATAATTACTGGGATACCAAAAACGGCCGGTTCTAGTGTATTGTGTAATCCTGTAGCAAAACCACCACCTACGTAAGCTATGCTGGCATAACTGTAAATTTTGGTTAGCAAGCCAATAGTGTCAATAATTAACACGTCTATAGCGTCAAGATTTTGAGCTTCTATTTCTGAATAAAGTAGGGTAGGTCTAGTAATGGAATCTTTTAAAGTTGCACTATGCTCTTTTTTGATGTTATGTGGCGCAATAACGAATTTCATGTCTGAAGAAGAGGAATTAATATAATCCACTAAGAAAGTTTCATCTTCCGGCCATGTGCTTCCAGAGACCAAACAATTAGAAGTAGTACTAAAACGGTTCATAAAATCTAGACTATTGTCCGCATGGAGAATCTCTGAAACTCGATCTAGCCGAGTGTCCCCTGTTACGGTGCTGTTCGTGTATCCAATAGAATTTAATAATGATTTAGAACGCTCGTCTTGTACATAGAAATGATTAAACGCGTTCAACGCCTTTCTCATAAACTTGCCATAAGGTCTAAAATAAATCTGTTTTTTCTTAAATAGTGCGGAGACCAACAAGGTTGGTATATTCCGTTTTTTTAGTTCATTTAAATAGTTGGGCCAAATCTCATACTTAATGAAAATAGCAAGTTTTGGGTTTGTTGTATTCAGAAATTCCCGCACCTTTTTTTTGGTATCTAAAGGTAAATAGGTAACCACATCTGCAGTAGCTGTGTTTTTTCGTATTTCATAACCAGAAGGGGAGAAGAAGGTTAAAAGCAGGGTATGGGTGGGGTAGGCCAACTTCAATTTTTCTAAAATAGGAAGTCCTTGCTCATACTCGCCCAAGGAGGCGGCGTGTATCCAAATGACCTTATCTTTTTGCGAGATATTTTTTCGTAGTATCGTAAGGGTGTGTTTTCTTCCTTCAACAAAAAGTGAAAGCTTGGTATTTACTTTTGCTATTACGTGCAAAATGAGCCAAGAAGCTGAAACGATAAGGTTATATAAAAAGTACAAACTGATGTATTTGTTGCTAAATTACATTTCTTTCCAGAAAATCATTGTCGGGTGTTTCGTATTTTTGTTTCGATGTATATAATTTGATAGGATGAAAAAAATACAAATGGTAGATCTTGGGGGCCAATACCAAGAAATTAAAGTGGAAGTTAATACTTCTATATCGCAAATTTTAGAAACTTCAGCATACATAAACGGTCCTGAAGTCCATGCGTTTCAAAAAGACTTGGAAAATTATTTGGGAGTAAAGCATGTAATCCCGTGTGCCAATGGTACGGATGCCTTGCAAATTGCCATGATGGGGCTAGGCTTAAAGCCAGGCGATGAGGTTATTACGGCCGATTTCACCTTTGCCGCTACCGTTGAAGTAATTGCGCTGTTGCAATTAACACCAGTTTTGGTAGATGTGGATGTGGATACTTTTAATATAAATATTGAAGCCATAGAGCGTGCCATAACTCCAAAGACTAAGGCGATAGTACCGGTTCATTTATTTGGACAATGCGCTGATATGGATGCAATACTTTCGCTCGCAAAAAAACATAACCTTTATGTTATAGAAGATAATGCCCAAGCTATTGGTGCAAAGCATTTATCTAAAACTGGCGAGAAACATATGGCCGGGACTATGGGGCATGTTGGAGCAACTTCTTTTTTCCCCTCCAAAAATTTGGGGTGCTATGGCGATGGTGGCGCTATATTTACTAATGACGATGCTTTAGCACATACCCTCAGAGGTATAGTTAACCATGGTATGTACGAACGTTACCATCATGATGTGGTAGGTGTCAATTCTAGATTAGATTCTATACAAGCTGCGGTATTGCGTGCCAAATTACCTCGGTTGGATAGTTATTGTAATGCTAGACGGGCAGCTGCGAAAAAATATTCAAATGCATTCAAGAATCAGCCTCATATTATGGTTCCAAAGACAGTAAATGGTTGTGAAGGAATATGTGATACCTGCGATTGCCATGTGTTTCATCAATATACGTTGCGCATAACAAACGGAAAAAGAGATGCTTTGGTGAAGCACTTGAATGAAAACGGAATACCATGTGGGGTCTATTATCCCATTCCGCTTCATAAACAAAAGGCATATTTGGATGAACGTTATCAGGAAGCCAATTTTCCTGTTACCAATCAACTGGTTACTGAAGTTATTTCATTACCCATGCATACAGAATTGGATGATGAGCAAATTAACCATATTTCGGGGATGGTTATCGAATTTATGGAAGCTTAATTATCTTATTATGTTAGGTTTACAGATAACAAATCAGAAATAAACAGATGAAAAAAATACTTGTAACCGGGGGGCTTGGTTTTATTGGATCACATACTGTTGTGGAATTACAGCAAAAAGGTTTTGAAGTAGTGATTGTTGATGACTGCTCTAATTCAGACGAAAAAGTGCTTCACGGCATTGAGGTCATTACCGGAAAAAAACCTGTGTTCGAGAAACTGGATTTAAAGGAGAAGGACAAAGTAGAAGATTTTTTTCAAAGAAATTCAGATATCGAAGGAGTGATTCATTTCGCTGCTTCAAAAGCTGTTGGCGAAAGTGTAAAAAACCCTTTGTTGTATTACGAGAACAACATAGGAACCTTGGTTTATGTTTTAAAAGAACTTTGCAAGAAGACTAAGGCAAGCTTTATATTCAGTTCCTCATGTACTGTTTATGGTCAAGCTGATAAAATGCCGATTACCGAAGATGCTCCCGTGAAAGTGGCTGAATCCCCATACGGAAACACAAAACAGATGGGAGAAGAGATTATTGCCGATACCTGTAAAATAGCCCCAAAACTCAATGCTATTGCTCTGCGTTACTTTAATCCTATGGGCGCACACCCAAGCGCTGAGATTGGAGAGCTTCCGGTAGGAGTGCCACAAAACCTAGTGCCTTTTATTACCCAGACCGGTATTGGTCTTAGAGCGGAACTTTCCGTTTATGGGGACGATTATGTTACGCCTGATGGTACCTGTGTTCGTGACTACATTTATGTTGTGGATTTGGCAAAAGCACACGTTATAGCATTAGAAAGATTGCTAGAAGGAAAGAATAATGAAAATTACGAGGTGTTTAATTTAGGAACGGGAAGAGGTAGTTCTGTATTAGAGGCGATACAGAGTTTTGAAAAAGTTTCTGGAAGAAAACTTAACTATAAAATAGTGGATAGGCGTCCAGGGGATATTACAACAGCCTACGCAGATACAACCAAGGCCAATACCGTTTTGGGATGGAAAGCACAGTATACCTTAGACGAAGCCATGAAATCTGCATGGGTTTGGGAACAGAAGATTAGGGATTAAATTCTAAAGTTTTTCTTCGAGTTACCAAAAATGCCTTTTTAGCAGTTGCGCTAAGTTGATTTAGAACTATTAAAAAGACACCAATAGCTATATGCGACATAAATTCTCGAATAGTTTCGATCTGCTTCAAAAAGCAGAGGAAAATAAGGTATACGAGAAACTGATTGTGCAAATGAACAAGGATTTTGTACTCGCAAATATCCCGTTCTCTATCCCTCTTGAAATTACTTTAGAAAATTTACCACTGTTTTTAAAGGAAAAAATCTACCACGTGATTATGGAAGATTTTAACGATTATCTAAACCTATTATATGTAGTGGATGTGTCAGAGCAATCCTTTAAAAATGTTACCGTAACCGATGCGGTAGACGTCGCTGAGCAAGTTGCTTTTCTAATCTTGCAACGGGAATTACAGAAGGTAGATTTAAAGGAAAAATATAGAACTAAGGATTAAAAATAGAACCTAACAAAGGGTAAAAGTCCGTCTGCATATATACTATCGTTTTCGTCGTAAAGTACATTGTACCGAAGCCCTACGGTAACATTCCTTGTGGTGTAACCAAGTCCCAAGAATAAAGCCGGGGACCAATAATTTTCTTCAATATCCTCGGTAAAACCGCTGAATGTCCTGTTAATTCTTAATTGTTCCAATTCTACCGATAATTGTAGTTGTGGAATTGGATTGTAAAGGGATAATAAACTTCCTCCATATGCCAAAAATTTGTCCTCATTAAACTTAGCATAGTTAAAATTTAAGCTCACCCCAGCTGCAAATTCGTTGCTTACCGGATATATGGCACTAGGGGATATAGAGGCATTAAATCCACCATTAGTAAAACCTAGTCCAATTTCTCCTCCATAGCGTAATTCACTCCAAAAATTGCTTGGGCCAGATGTATACTGCCCTATAGAAAAATTAGAAATTAACAGCGCGAAAAAGAATAAAAAATAATTTTTACGTCCGTTTTTAGTGTTTTTAAAATAAACTTTCATTTTTTCTAATATTAGATGAGAACGTTACTTTAGGTATTGTAAATGTTGTATTTTTGATTAAATTTATTCTAAAGATACAGAAAGTAATTCATGGATAAATATTCCTTTTTAAATACTGCACATACCTCCTTTTTTGCAGAGTTATATGATAAGTATTTAGTTAATCCAGATAGCGTAGAACCAAGTTGGAGAGCCTTTTTTCAAGGCTTTGATTTTGGTATTGAAAGCGCTGGTGAAGAGCTAGGTATAGGCGAGGAGCGCATTACCTCTATGGTTAACGGCAATGAGGTAGAAATGCCGGAATCCCTTCAAAAGGAATTTCAGGTCATACGATTAATAGATGGCTACCGCAGCAGGGGACATCTCTTTACCGAGACTAATCCGGTACGGGATAGGCGCCAGTATACCCCAAATCTAGAAATAGAGAGTTTTGGACTTACACAGTCCGATTTGGATGTCGTTTTTAATGCTGGGGATATTATTGGAATAGGCCCTAGTACCCTGAAAGAAATTATTAGCCATTTGACTAGTATTTACTGCGATGCCATTGGGGTGGAATACATGTATATTAGAAAGCCGGAACGTGTTACATGGATACAGGATTGGATTAACGTAAATGATAACCATCCAAATTTTAGTCCCGAACGGAAAAAGCATATACTTAAAAAACTGAATCAAGCGGTTTCCTTTGAAGGTTTTCTGCATACCAAATATGTGGGTCAAAAACGATTTTCATTAGAAGGTAACGAATCTCTGATACCCGGTTTGGACGCTATTGTAGAACGAGCCGCTGAGATGGGGGTGAAGCAATTTGTTATGGGCATGGCCCATAGGGGAAGGTTGAGTGTACTAACTAATATTTTTGGAAAATCGGCAAAGGATATTTTTAGTGAATTTGATGGAAAGGATTACGAACAGGAGATTTTTGATGGAGACGTAAAATACCATTTAGGTTGGACATCTGATCGTATGTCTGATAATGGGAATAAGATAAAAATGAATATAGCGCCTAACCCCTCGCATTTAGAGACGGTAGGTGCAGTTGTTGAAGGTATCGCAAGAGCAAAGCAGGATGCGCATTTCCAAGAAGATTTTTCTAAGGTACTTCCTATTGTGGTTCATGGAGATGCAGCTATTGCTGGTCAAGGTTTGGTATATGAAGTGGTTCAGATGGCTACTTTGGACGGATACAAGACCGGTGGTACCATTCATATTGTAGTAAACAATCAAATAGGGTTTACTACAAATTACTTGGATGCAAGATCTTCTACCTATTGTACGGATGTCGCTAAAGTTACTTTGAGTCCTGTTCTGCATGTGAATGCAGATGATGCAGAGGCTGTCGTGCATGCCTCCCTTTTTGCTTTGGAATATAGAATGCGATTTGAAAGGGATGTGTTTATAGATTTATTAGGATATAGAAAATATGGTCATAATGAAGGTGATGAACCTCGGTTCACACAGCCTAAATTATATAAGGCAATCGCTAAACATAAAAATCCTAGAGATATTTATGCGGAACGCTTGATTGCTGAGGGTGTTATTAAGGAAGGACATGTAGCGCAGCTGGAACAGGATTATAAAGATACTTTAGAGGAAAAGTTAGAGGATTCTAGAAAAGAAGATAAGACTGAGATTACGCCGTTCATGGCTGATGAGTGGAAAGGTTTTTCAAGTGCGCGTGAATGGGAGATGATGGAGAAGGTAGACACTACCTTTAACAAGGATAAGTTGGCGGCTATTGCCAAGGTTATTACCAAGTTGCCTGACGGTAAGAAATTCTTACGGAAAGTAGAAAAGCTAGTCAATGATCGTAAAAAAATGTTCTTTGAGACCGATACGTTGGATTGGGCCATGGGAGAACTTTTAGCCTACGGAACGTTGCTTGAAGAAGGTTTTGGAGTTCGAATGTCTGGGCAAGATGTGGAACGGGGTACTTTTTCCCACCGCCATGCGGTAATGAAAGTAGAGGAGAGTGAAGAAGAAGTCTTACTGCTTAATCACTTATCTGAGAGTCAAGGGAAATTTCAAATTTATAACTCGCTTTTATCCGAATATGGTGTAGTAGGATTTGATTATGGCTATGCCATGGCCAGTCCAAATACACTTACAATTTGGGAAGCACAGTTTGGTGACTTCAGTAATGGAGCTCAGATTATGATTGATCAGTATATATCAGCTGGTGAGGATAAGTGGAAATCGCAGAATGGATTGGTTATGTTGCTGCCCCATGGCTACGAAGCACAGGGAGCAGAGCATTCATCTGCTCGTATGGAACGCTACTTGCAGCTTTGTGCAAGGGATAATATGTACATCGCCGATGTTACAACCCCGGCTCAGATGTTCCATATTCTAAGGAGACAGATGAAGGTTAACTTTAGAAAACCACTTATTATATTTACGCCAAAAAGTCTTTTAAGACACCATAGAGCAGTTTCTACTGTAGCTGATTTTTCAAATGGTAGTTTCCAAGAAGTATTGGACGATGTATCTGCTGATGTTAAAAAAGTAAAATCTTTGGTGTTCTGTACCGGTAAATTCTATTATGATTTATTGGCGGTAAAAGAAGAATTAAATAGAGATGATGTTGCATTGGTACGGGTAGAACAATTATTCCCTTTGCCTGAGAAACAAATGATAGCAATTACGAAAAAGTATAAAAATGCTAACGATATTGTTTGGGCGCAAGAAGAACCAAGAAATATGGGGGCATGGAGTCATATCATGATGCACTACAGCGAGGCTCAAAGCTTCAGAGTAGCATCAAGACGTTTTTATGCCGCACCGGCCGCCGGTAGTTCTGTGCGTTCCAAAGCGAGACATCAGCAAGTGATTGACTTTGTTTTTGATAAGACAAAGGACAATATGACAAGAAGAAAGAGTAAAAAGTAAAATATCAAATTATAGAAATAATGATTCTAGAAATGAAAGTCCCCTCGCCGGGAGAATCCATCACGGAAGTGGAAATTGCGGAATGGTTGGTAGAAGACGGTGATTATGTAGAAAAGGACCAGGCAGTTGCTGAGGTAGACTCAGATAAGGCAACTTTGGAATTACCAGCCGAAGCAAGTGGTGTAATTACCTTAAAGGCTGAAATAGGTGATGCCGTTGAAGTTGGTGCGGTTGTTTGTTTGATAGATACAAGTGCTGCAAAACCTAGTGGTGCCGCCGATACCAAAGCGGAGACTCCTAAAAAGGAAGCAGAACCTGTAAAGGAGAAAAAAGAAGAAAAAGTACCGGAAGCAAAGACATCCTATGCTACTGGGAGTGCTTCACCGGCAGCTAAAAAAATATTAGAGGAGAAAGGGATTTCCACAGCATCTGTAAAAGGAACAGGAAGGGATGGTCGTATCACAAAAGATGATGCCGTAAATGCAGTTCCTTCTATGGGGTCTCCTGTAACTGGTGGCAACCGTGGGGAAAGCAGAACCAAACTTTCCATGTTGCGTAGAAAGGTAGCGGAACGTTTGGTTTTGGTTAAGAATGAAACGGCAATGCTTACTACGTTCAATGAGGTAGATATGTCGCCTATTTTTGCTCTTCGAACCAAATACAAGGAAACTTTTAAAGAGAAACACAGTGTGGGTCTCGGGTTTATGTCCTTCTTTACCAAGGCCGTAGTGAGAGCGTTAGAAATGTATCCCTCCGTTAATTCTATGATCGATGGTAAGGAGATGCTTTCTTATGATTTTTGCGACATAAGTATTGCAGTATCAGGCCCTAAGGGGTTAATGGTTCCTGTCATTAGAAATGCCGAAAACTTAACCTTTAGAGGTGTTGAAGCAGAGGTAAAACGTTTGGCTATAAGGGCTAGGGAAGGAGAGATTACCGTAGACGAAATGACTGGAGGAACCTTCACTATTACCAATGGAGGTGTTTTTGGGTCCATGTTATCGACTCCTATAATTAACCCGCCGCAGAGTGCCATATTAGGGATGCATAATATTGTCGAAAGACCTATCGCAAAAGACGGAGTCGTTGTAATTGCGCCAATAATGTACGTAGCGCTTTCTTATGATCATCGTATTATTGATGGTAAGGAATCTGTAGGATTTTTAGTTGCTGTAAAAGAAGCTTTAGAGAATCCGGAGGAATTACTGATGGACGGGAATATAAACAAAGCATTGGAGTTGTAATCTAGGGGTATATAAAACAAAAAAATACGAGAGGTACTACCTCTCGTATTTTTTTTTGCTAGTTTGAAGGTCCGTTGCTGACAATTCACATCTTCTTAAGATTGTTTTTGCTTTTTTTTAAACATAAGTATACCTTTCTTTTATTGTAGTCTATAATCGCTTTGGTTTGTTTTAATACGTCTGCGCCAATAATACCATCAACCGGAGGTGCTTCGTGTGCTATGAGTGCCTGATTTACATGGGTAAGGTCGAACAAAACTATGTTCAACTTTCTATTTTTCCAGTCGCCAATTTTAATCGTATTTTTTTTGGATACATGCGTTTCCATATCGGTAGCTCCTGCTCCCGCAGCTTTGATATCCGATGATTTGGAAACTAGATTAAAATAATCCTGCTTATCGAATCCAATGCAGGTGTTTGATGCTCCAGTGTCCAAAATAAAAACTCCTTTTACATCATTTATTGTTGCTTTTATTTCTAAATGGTTGGTGGTAGTAATTTTTAAGGGAATGGAAGTATATTTTGCTTTTTTTAAAAACTTTTTGAGTTGCGACATGGCTATCAGGGCTATTCTTGTTTAACACGGAAGAAGTGTTTCCTAATGAAGGTAAAAGGGTATTAGAAAATGGGTTTTAGTTATCCAAAGATAAGCCTATTTTTGTGGTATGATTATAACGGATACCCATACGCATTTGTATAGTGAAGCTTTTGATGATGATAGATCGGATACAGTAGAGAAGGCACTTAAAAATGGTATAAAGCGGTTTTTTATTCCTGCAATCGATTCAACGTACACGGAGCGAATGTTACAATTAAAGCGTTCTTATCCTATGAATGTTTTCCTGATGATGGGATTGCACCCTACCCACGTAAAGGAAAATTATACAGCGGAATTAGTGCATGTGGAAACCATGTTAAAAAAGCATTCTTTTTGTGCTATAGGAGAAATAGGGATAGATCTCTATTGGGATAAATCGTTTTTAAAAGAGCAACAACATGCTTTTAAGCAGCAGATTGCCTTAGCTAAATTTTATAAGTTACCCATTGTGATTCATTGTAGGGATGCCTTTGATGAAATTTTTGAAGTATTGGAGCAGGAGAAGGGGGATGATTTGTTTGGTATTTTTCATTGTTTTACTGGAAACTTGGAACAAGCAAAGAAGGCTATATCTTATAATTTAAAATTAGGTATTGGGGGAGTGGTGACATTTAAGAACGGTAAAATCGACACGTTTTTACATGAAATAGATTTAAAGCATATTGTATTGGAAACAGATGCACCTTATCTTGCCCCAGTACCCTACAGAGGAAAGCGAAATGAACCTGTTTATATTCTAAAGGTTTTAGAGAAGCTAGCTGCAATTTACGGAATGAATATGGAAGAAGTGGCGGAGGTTACAACACAGAATTCCAAAAGTATTTTTGGAGTTTAATGGATACGATAATCAACTTATGACAGCAGTTAAAACAAATATCTTATTGATTTATACCGGGGGAACCATAGGTATGGTAAAGGATTATGAGTCTGGTGCTTTAAAGGCTTTTGATTTCAATGAGCTACTAAAAAGTATTCCAGAACTTAATCAATTGGAATGTTCAATAGACACCATGTCTTTTGATTATCCCATAGATTCATCCGATATGCATCCAAGAGATTGGATTGCAATAGCTACTATTATAGAGGAACGTTATGATTCCTATGATGGCTTTGTAGTGCTACATGGTAGCGATACCATGAGCTATACCGCATCGGCACTGAGTTTTTTAATGGAAAATTTAGACAAGCCTATCATTCTAACCGGTTCACAATTACCTATTGGAGACCTTAGGACAGATGCTAAGGAAAACCTGATTACCTCTATACAGATTGCTTCATTACAAGAAAACGGAATACCGGTTATAAGGGAAGTGGGTCTATATTTTGAGTACAAACTCTATAGGGGGAATAGGACCACTAAGATAAATTCGGAGCATTTTCAGGCTTTTTCTTCTTTAAACTATCCACATTTGGTTGAGTCTGGCGTGCATTTGAATATTTTTAAGGAATATTTGTTACCCCATAAACGAAATAGGAAGTTGGTCGTCCATAAAGAAATGGACGAAAACGTAGTTGTGTTAAAGTTATTTCCTGGAATTAATTTATTTGTTTTGGAAAGTATATTAAATGTTAAAGGTTTAAAAGCTCTTATTTTGGAAACATATGGTTCAGGAAATGCGCCAACGGACAAATTATTTTTGAATTTACTAAAAAAAGCTATCGATCAAGGAATTCATATAATTAACGTTACGCAATGTTCTGGAGGTAGTGTTATCATGGGTCAGTATGAAACAAGCACAGCACTAAAAAAAATGCAAGTTATTAACGGTAAGGATATTACGACCGAAGCAGCAATTACAAAGGTTATGTACATGTTAGGGAGTGATGTATCACGTAAATTATTTAAAACGGTTTTTGAGACTTCTTTGCGTGGAGAAATGAATTAAAATTAACCTGTTTAATTTTATTAATTAACATTTTTTTTGTTATTTGCCCTTCCTAATAAAAGGAAAATTAGAGAGGTGGCCGAGTGGTCGAAGGCGCACGCTTGGAAAGCGTGTATACCCCAAAAGGGTATCGAGGGTTCGAATCCCTTCCTCTC
>RCND010002212.1_pt1 | contig 12056 bp, 13 predicted proteins | sample 2041351 | NCBI WGS metagenome assembly RCND01 (sample SAMN09708230, study PRJNA481090) | Marine sediment metagenome, whole genome shotgun sequencing project. | biome: marine sediment; feature: ocean; material: sediment; isolation source: Sewage treatment plant 12B marine sediment (STP12B) ...
CAGCGGCGTTTGCGGGTTGATTTGGCAGTGCTGGATCAGAGCCAGCGACGTCTACCTTGAGAGGTGTCGTTGAGCGGAGACGCTTTGAGCGGGAAGCGCCTTTGCTGGATCAGACGTGATCTGCATCGCGACGCTTTCTGGCCGAAGCGTCCGAGCAAGTCTTGTGGGAAGTCTTGCCTGGACTCCCTTGGCGGCCGCCCATATGAGCGGGTCGTTGGGGGATTATCCGGCTGGCTTGTCGGGATCACTATGCGAGTGCTCGATTGAGAGTTCGGGGGTTGGCATCTCGATCTGTGCATCGCTGAGGGCGGCCATGATGGCCTCGGCGACAGCGTCTCTTGCAGTGGTTCGGTCGCCGTCATCGTGGTAGAACCGCATCTTTAGGTTCACACCGTCATCGCCAAGTTCGTCGATGTAGGCGACTGGTGCGGGGTCGGCGTGTACCAAGTCCGATGCGTTGGCGGCATCCAAGGTCACATGTCGAACTCGGGACATGTCGTATCCGTAGGCGACGGCGAAGCCAACCTCTGATCTGCGTTGTTGATCGCTCGTTCTGTCGAACCCCGTTGTGGAGCTGCCGGGCGCCTATAGGCTCCACAAGATGAGCGAATCTGATTATCGGGGTAGGTCCGGACGTTTGGGTTCGGCGCTTCGCAGGGATTGGGAGGAGATCGGCGGACTCGGTCGCGTCGCTCTGATTGGCCTCGGCCTCGCTTTCGTTGTGACGATCGTGCTCGGTTTCTCGATCACCCGAGCGGCGCGAGGGCATCTTCTCGAAGCCCGGGCATCGATGGTTGAGACAGCGGTCGGAGAGCTTCCGTTCTTCTCGACCGATGAACCGCCGAGCGTCGCTGAGCTGGCGGCGCTCGATGCCGATGTCCGGATCCACATTCTTGGTGGCGAGACGGTGCGGGTGAAAGTGTGGGCGTCGGACGGGACGATCGCATACTCCGATTCCCGACAGCTGATTGGTGAGCGCTTCGATCTGTCTGAGCCTGCGAGGGTCGCCTTCGCCGGCGGAACGGGGACGCAGATCTCCGATTTGACCGATCCTGCTCACGAGATCGATCGCTACCACGGTGAACTCATCGAGTTCTACATCCCGGTGCTCGACGACTCGGGTTCGGTTGGGGCTGTGGTGGAAGTTGAGCAGGACGTGACGGGTCTCAACGCGGCGCTGGGACGGATCGCTCGCAATGTCTGGTTGTCGATCGGGATTGGACTCGCCGTGCTCGGTGTGTTCATGACCGCGCTCGGTATCGCCCGGGCGAGGGACATGAATCGGAGGCGCCGGCAGGTGGAGGACCTGTTGGCGTCGTCGTACCGCGCACAGGAGGAGGAACGCCGCCGGATCGTGGGAGCGCTCCACGACGACATCGGCCAACCGATGTACCGGGTGCTCTACGGTCTCGAAGGATCCCGCGCGCGGCTCGGAAACGACGATCCCGTGGCCGGGGAGCTCGGTCACCTCCAGGGAATCGTGCGGGAGATGGACGACACCCTGAGGAAGGAGCTGAGGATCCTTCAGGTGGAGCTCGCGGCTGATACGGGGGTCGACAGCGCACTGTCGGATCTTGTCGACGTCACGCGCCGCGAGACTGATCTCGATGTGACGTTCACCGTCAATGTTGCGAGCCAACCGTCTCAGGAACAGAGCATCGAGATCTATCGTGCTGCACGTGAAGCGCTGACCAACGTGCGCAAGCACGCTCAAGCAGGGCGGGTGACCATGACTGTCTATGAGGATCGGGACTGCGTCGTGCTCGATATCGCCGACGACGGCATCGGCTCCGGCTCCGAACCGGGGCTGGGTCTGTCGATGACACGGCAGCGGTTCGAAACGCTCGGTGGCAACATCGAAGTCTCGACGCCGTCCAATGGAGGAACGCTCTTTCGCGCTTGGCTACCGCTCACGGGACAGGAGCCGACATGAGAGTTGTTGTCACCGACGATCATCGCGTCGTGCGCGAGGGTCTCCGGTACATGCTCAACGACGCACCGGATGTTGACGTGGTCGGGGAGGCCGAGTCGGGCGAGGAGCTGCTGGCATTGGTCGATTCGGAAGTGGTCGATGTTGTCTTGCTCGATGTGCGCATGCCGGGGATGAGTGGTCTCGATGTGCTCGAGCGATTGGCCGAGGATGCTCCGCAGGTGCGGGTCCTCATGCTGTCGATGCACGACCAGCCTGCGTACGTCCGAAGAGCGATCGAGCTCGGTGCGGCAGGGTACTTACTCAAGAGCGCCGGGCGTGACGAACTGCTGACGGCGCTGCAGGTAGCAGCCGAGGGCGGCACCTACCTGTCCAGCGAGCTGATGGAGCCGCTCGTCGCCACCATGGCCGGCCGCACGCGTTCGTCTGGGAAGCTCAGCCCACGCGAGCACCAGGTACTGCAACTCGTCGCGAACGGGCTTGAGAACAAGCAGATCGCCACGGAGCTCGACCTGTCGGAAGCGACCGTCAAGACCTACCTTCGGGGCGTTTTCGAGCGGCTCGAAGTGTCATCTCGAGCCGAGGCTGCCGCCGTCGGCCTACGGCTCGGCCTCATCGAGTAGGACCATCCGAGTCGACCGGCCCTCCACCAAATGGGTGAGGGCAGCTATCCGATCGGACGACTACCGCCGGAGCCAGGATCGGGGCATTGTGATGCCATCGACTCGAGGAGAGTTCACGGTGTATCGATTCTTTGTTCTGGCCGCAGCGGTGACGCTCGTCGCTACCGCCTGCACACTGTCGGACGCCGCTTCGCATGAAGATGAGACGGGCACGACATCCAGCACCTCAACGTCCAGCACTTCGACATCCAGCTCGACGACAACAACCGTCGCTACCGACGATCACGCCGACGACGGTGAAGCCGTCGACGGCAACCATGACGAGGATGATCAGGCGGCGGAATCGCAACGGACGATCGAGGTCCTGATGACCGAGTTCGCATTCGACGTCGACCCGGTCGACGTGGCCGCTGGCGAAACCATCGAGTTCGTCGTCACGAACGCCGGTGTCGTCCCTCACGAGTTCCGCCTCTCGAACGAGCACAGGATCGAGGAGCACCTCGCATCGGGTCACGATGATCACGACGACAGCGATGGCGAGTCTGATGATGACGGGCACCACGAGGGTGGTGACGTCGTCCTGCTGCTAGACGCCGGCGATACGTCGTCCATCATCGTGACCTTCCCCGGGGACACGACGATCTTCACTGAGGTCGCGTGTCTACTCCCCGGCCACTACGAGGCCGGAATGCTCGCCGACGTGCACTACACGGCTTGAAGGAGGAGTGAATGATGACATTCGCACAAGTCGTCGCCGACGCAGTCGGTTTCGACCACATGAGCGGGTTCGGTTGGGGGATGATGGGTTTCGGCTGGATCGTGGGTCTCGTCGTTGTCGGCGTGCTCGTGTGGGCAATCGTCCAGGCGACCCCTCGCCGCAGTGATACGGCGACTGCCTCTGCTACCCGGTCGGCTGAAGCGACTCTCGCCGACCGGTTCGCCCGTGGCGAGATCGACGATGACGAGTACCGGCGTCGCCTCGACGCCCTCCGCTCTTAGAAACGGGCATTTCGAATGCGCACGAAACTGTTGTGGGGGGTCGGGGCCGTCGTGATCCTCGCTCTCGTGATCTCGGTCGTCGCGACCGGAGGGAACTCCGGATCGGGGGGCTCCGCAACTTTCGGCGGAGACACCGTGGCGGGCAAGGTCGTCTTCGAGGGGACCTGTGCCGCTTGCCACGGTGTCGAGGGTGTCGGCACAGATGTAGGCCCGCCGTTGGTGCACCGGTACTACCGGCCCGGCCACCACGCAGACGGTGCCTTCACGTTGGCGATTCGCAACGGTGTCCAGCCGCATCACTGGGACTTCGGGGCGATGCCGCCCCAGCCGGGATTGAGCGATCAGGACATCGCCGACGTCACCGCCTACGTCCGCCAGATTCAGGAGGCGGCGGGTATCCGCTGAACGACATGGAACGCGAACACAACGGAGTTGGGATGAAATCCCACGCTCAAACCGACGTGCACGAACACGCTCACGAACCAGTATTGCCCGCCGATCACGGGACTCACGACAAACACGAGGGCCATTCTCCCAACATGTTTCGTGACCGGCTGCTGTTCAGCCTCGTGCTCACGGTGCCGATCCTCTACTTCTCTCCGCAGATCCAGGAGTGGTTCGGCTACGACGCGATCAGGTTCCCCGGCTCCGCGGGGATCACCCCGGTGTTGGCGACGGTCTTGTTCTTCTACGGTGGTGGGCCGTTCCTGAAGGGCGCCGTTCTGGAGTGGCGGGATCGGCGGCCCGGGATGATGACCCTGATCGCGGTTGCGATCACGGTGGCCTACACGTACAGCGTGGCGGTTACGTTCGGTTTCCCTGGTGACGACTTCTACTGGGAGTTGGCGACCCTCATCGACGTGATGCTGCTCGGCCACTGGGTCGAGATGCGTTCGGTCGTTTCGGCGTCGTCGGCGCTCGACGAGCTCGCCGCGATGGTTCCCGACGTCGCCCACCGGATCGAAGAGGACGGGTCGATCATTGATGTGCCGGTGTCAGAACTCGAGATCGGTGAACGGTTCGTGGTCCGGCCCGGAGAGCAGGTCCCTGTCGACGGCGACGTCGTCGACGGCCGCTCATCGATGAACGAGGCGTTCCTGACCGGGGAGTCGAAACCCGTCTCGAAACGACCCGGTTCCGAGATCATCTCGGGGTCCATCAACGGGGAGGGCGCCCTCACGGTGGCGGTGACGCGCACCGGGGACGACACGACGCTGTCACAGATCATGCGCCTCGTCCAGGACGCGCAAGCGTCCCGGAGCCGCTTCCAGCAGCTCGCCGACCGGGCAGCGTTTTGGCTCACGATCATCGCGATCGGCGTTGCGGCCCCGACGTTCTTCATCTGGCTCGGCGTCGGCGCAGGAATGACATTCGCCATCACACGCACTGTGACGGTGCTCGTCATTGCCTGCCCACACGCGCTCGGGCTTGCCATCCCGCTCGTGACGGCAAACGCCACAACGATGGCGGCCCAGAACGGCGTCCTCGTGCGCAATCGCGAGGCGTTCGAGCGGGGTCGGGATATCACCTTCGTAGCGCTCGACAAGACCGGGACGCTCACCGAAGGTCGATTCGCGCTCTCATCAGTCGATGTCGAAGCGATGGACCGCGCGGAGGCGCTCGGCGTCGCCGCAGCGCTCGAGCGAGTATCAGAGCATCCGCTCGCGACGGTGATCGTCGACGCCGCCCGAGAAGAGGAGTTGGAGATCCGAACCGCGACGGATGCCGCTGCGGTGCCCGGATACGGCCTCCACGGATTCATTGACGGTGACGAGTACTGGATCGGGCGCCCAGAGTGGGCCGGTGATCTCGGCGCGACCGTATCGGCGACCATGCTCGCCGCTCTGGTCCGTGCGGACGATCGCGGCGACACCGCCGTCGTTCTCATCTCCCAGCGCACCGTCGTAGCGGTCTTCGCCCTCGCCGACAAGGTCCGCTCCACGGCGGCCGCCGCCATCCAATCCCTGATCGAGATGGATATCACCCCGGTGATGATCACCGGCGACGCAGAGGCGGTGGCCCGGACCGTGGCCGCCGAAGTCGGCATCGATCGCTTCTACGCCCGGGTGCTACCAGACGAAAAGGCGAGGATCGTCGCCGATCTTCAGGAGGACGGCAAGGTTGCGTTCGTTGGCGACGGCATCAACGACGCCCCGTCGCTTCTCAGTGCCGACCTCGGCATTGCGATCGGAGCCGGTACGAACGTCGCGATCGAAAGCGCCGATCTTGTCCTCGTCGACGACGATCCAAGGGGTGTCGCCCGGGCGCTTCGTCTTTCGCGGATCACGCGATCCAAGATGACCCAGAACCTGGCGTGGGCGACCGGCTACAACGTGATCGCAATCCCGCTCGCTGCCGGCGTCGGATTTGGTGCGGGGATCCTCCTCAACCCTGCCGTCGGTGCCCTCCTCATGTCGCTCTCGACGGTGATCGTCGCGGTGAACGCCATGTCGATGCGCCGCAAGAGCCTCACCTGACGGTCCGCCGAGAGGAATCCGGCAGGTTCTGACGATCGAAGTGAGCGATCAACACGAAAGACCCAACACTGGCAAGGAGTCGAGACGATGAGTTCGAACACCAACAAACACCACGGCAAGAGACCACCGGTTCAGGCTCGTTCCGATTCCCCGTGGCCAAAGTGGCTCATCTGGATCGGCGGCGGGGTACTCGTCGTCGGACTCGTCGCCGTTGTCTTCCTCTCCAATCCAGCGATCCGGGGCATCCCCGAAGGAACCGAACAAGTCGCCGTCGCAGCACCCGAGCACGTCGACGGTGACCTCCACGTCGACGGTGAGGTACCCGCAGGCGGTCCCCACGACGAGATCTGGCAGAACTGCGGCTTCTACGGCACCGAGGTGCGCTCGGAGAACGCCGTTCACTCACTCGAGCACGGGGCTGTGTGGATCACGTACGACCCCGGCCTCGCCGAAGACCAAGTACAAGTGCTCAGAGGATTCACCCAGGGAACTGACAAGGTCCTCGTGAGCCCGGTCACAGCCCAGGGCTCACCCATCATCGTGACGGCGTGGGCGAATCAGCTCGAACTCACTGACGCGGGTGATGCGCGTCTCGTCCAGTTCGTCAACGAGTTCGAAGGCTCATTCGACGCACCCGAACCCGGCGGTCGCTGCAACGGCGGCATCGGCACTCCCGCGGCCTGAGTCGGACAACCCAGAACGCGTCCGTGGCCAGCGGATCGCCGAATCGAGGAGGAACATACCGTGGCTAGACGTTCGATACTCACGCGGCTTGCGGGTGGAATCGCACTCGCAGCCGCAGTCCTCATCGTCGGAGCGCAACCCGCGATGGCTCACGCGGAGCTCGTGTCTTCAACGCCGGCAGAGGGCTCCATCGTGGAGGAGACCCCAACGGTGATCGTGCTCGAGTTCTCTGAGGCGACGGAGCCGGCTGGCGATCCGATACGGCTCGTCGACCAAGACGGTGAACAGATCCCGGCGACAGTCCTCCAGACCTCCGAAACCGTGATCGAGATCTACCCCGATCAGGAACTCGAACCAGAGAGCCACGGCGTTGTGTGGTCCGTGAAGGCGGGCGATCAGCACCCAATCACGGGTGTCGTAGCTTTCGGGATCGCTGAGCCGTCCGAAACCGCGACCAACGACGCGGCAGTCGTTCCCTCGGCACCCACAACGCGAACCACCGCTGAATCTCCCGACACCGACCCAGTGGTCGCTGCAATCGAGATCGAGAGTGCTCGGTCAGTGGTCGGAGATCTGCTGGGACCCATCGGGCGGTGGATCGCGTTGATGGGGACCCTCATAGGTATCGGTTCGCTCGCATTCGCAGCAACCGCGCTCACCGGTAGCCGGAGGGAAGTCCGAAACGCTGCGTACTGGGTTCGTCGGTCGGGCGTTGCCGTCCTGTTGGGAACAGTGGTCGAAGTTGCGGCCGCCGTCATGGTGATCAACGGCTCTGCATTCGCTGCGTTGTGGCCTCCGAACGTCTGGGACGTCGTCTGGAGCACATTCGGGGTTGCGATCCTGCTTCGGCTTGCCGGGGGCATCGCGATGACAACCGGGATGGGCCTGATCGACGTAGCCGGTACCAGCGAACCGGCCCCAACCGGAGTCCGGAGAACGGAGCCGCACTCGTCTGTGCTGACCGTTGAAGCACCTACCGTGGCCTCGATCTATCGCCTGGACCTCAGCCACAGCGTTGTGGCCGCGACGGGCACGGCAGCTGTGGCGTTGAGCTACCTCTTCGATGGGCACACGGTCACGGCTTCGCCAGGACTCCTCGTCAAGGCGTCTGACCTCGTCCACGTCGTTGGCGCAGGTGTGTGGCTAGGAGGTGTGCTCATGCTGTCCTGGGTGCTCACCGATCGGTATCGCGGTGGAGTGCCCCTGCAGGCTGGAGCACTGGCAGTCCGGTTCTCCCGGATCGCCGGCATGGCACTCGGTGCCGTGGGCGCCGCCGGACTCATACTGACCTGGGCGATTCTCGACGCGCCGTCGGAACTCATCTCAACGCCGTGGGGCAGGCTTCTGCTGCTGAAAGTCGCCGTTGTGGCGATAGCCGCATCGATAGGGGCGTACAACCATCGCTACGTCGTGCCACAACTCGAACTGAATGGCGGAGATACGAAGGCCAATGACGAGCTTCGAAGAACCATGCGAATCGAAGGCTTTGCTTTGGTCGCGGTTGTCGCTGTGACGGCCGTCCTCGTGGGGTTGTCATCATGAAACCCGGCGTGATCTGGGCGCTCGGACTCGCGGTCGCTGTACTGGTTGTGGCGAAGATTCACCGCCGGTGGCTCCGACAGTCACAACCGACCCCGGCGAGCGCTTCGACGACGGCACCGGCACCCCCGCCGTCTGGCGGCGACCGGGCATTCAGTCGGCGAGTTGTGAGTCTTGTCCCGGTGATCGCAGCTGCGCTGGTTCTGTCAGCATGCGCCCCGGGTGCCAGCACAGACTCAACGCTGGTCCCATCGCTCACCTCTGGCCCGGCCGCTGAAGACTCAGTCCCGCCCACACCTCAACTCGATGCCGCCCGACTCGAGGAAGGAGAAGCGCTCTACGGTCAGTACTGCGCGTCATGTCACGGGGCCGACCTCAGCGGCGACCCGGAGTGGAAGACCCCCAATGCCGATGGAAGCTACCGGCCCCCGCCCCACGACAGCAGCGGACACACGTGGCACCACTCCGACAGGCTACTCATGACCATCACACGCGACGGCAGCGACTTCCCGGAGAGCCGCATGCCGCCGTTCGGAGACACGCTCACCGACGAACAGATCACCGCCATCTTCGAATTCATCAAGGCGTCGTGGGAACCCCAAGAGCGAGACGCCCAGTGGCGAGTCACCTGGGGTGAGGAGCACCGTGAACAGAGCTGATCACTCGCGCCGGGCAGTCTCTCTGACGTTGCAGACGAAAGCCGCAGCATGATGTTGCCGTGCCGCTCGGTGCTCCCGTTCTGGTCTGTCCCGGGATTCGTGGAGTCAGCTCACCTGACTCAGGCGTATGGCGTAGCCTCTCGGCTCCGAGCCGGAATTCGCTCCCGATCGAAGGGAAACAACCGATGAGACGAGTCCTCGTTCTGCCCCTCTTGGTCGCTCTCGGGCTGGTTGCTGCTGCGTGCAGCGGCGGAACCACGAACACTGATGTCGCTTCACTCGATTCCGACACCGGCGGAATCCAGACGCAGAGTGACGTCGGATTGATCCCTGGTGAGGAATCCGTCCTGGCGTTCACCGCGTGCCTGCGAGATGAGGGACTCGACGTCGACGATCCGGCTGTCGACGCGGAAGGGAACCTGGTGCCTCCGACTCCCCACGCCATCGCTGCGAAGACACTCGACATGGCAGCCGTCCACTCGGCTTTCGATGTCTGCCAGGGCTTCCTCGACAATGTGACGTTCGGTCTGAGCACGGAGGATCTCACCGGACGCGAGGATGAGCTTCTCGCCTTCGCTGTGTGCATGCGCGACAACGGCTACGACATGCCCGACCCGGACTTCTCCGACAACGGCCACAGCGGAGCCGGACCATTCGGTGATGCCATCGATACCGACGATCCGGCCTTCAAGACTGCAGCCCAATCCTGCGACGGCATCATCGGCGGCTGACGCCTCGAATGCATGTCAGATCCCGTCAACCGGGATGTTCACAGCGGCACCCATGCATGCCACCCATCGTGGCGGATTTGAGCGCCGGGTCTCTGCTTGCTCGATAGGCTCGCCACGAGGGAAGCCTCGCCGCTCTACTTCGATGGATTCCCCAATCACGTTGAGGCTGCGATCGTGGCGTTCCTCAAAACCCTCTCAGACGGCTACCCGCCGTGACCGGGATGTAGAGCCTCCGACACCGGACGCCACTGTCAGCCTGTGGAGACGGTGACGGTCGGTTCCTCTGCCCGGAGGTCGACCGTGATCATCGCTTCGATGGCGTGTGCGGCGCAGAGGTAGCCTCCGTCGATGTCGACGACACCAACCCCTCCACACAGGAGACAGATGTAGCCCGTTGCGTGCTGTGTGGTCATGCCTTCCATTCCTACCGCAAGTATGACGCAGGTTGGGTGGCTGGGCCAGCAGGGTTGTCGTCGGTTCTGCCGTGACTAGCCACGGCAGCGTGTGGGTAGTTCGGATCGGGGCAGGTTCTGTAGACGGGCGTCGCGGGATGCTGGAAATCCTGGGCCCTGAAGTCGTCGTGGGGTCACTGCCTGGTCGGGGGAGCGTCCAATCCTGGCGATCGTCGCTGGGCCACACCACCGAAGCCGTTGCCGTGTGCGGGGTGGGTTCGGTCGGTTCCTGGGACGAGCATCGATTGTCTTCGAGGGATGGCAGAGTGTCCTTCACTCGTGACTACCGAGTCGAGTTCCTGACCACATGAGACCACAAACATCGACCATCTGGCGCTAACTGACACTACGACAAGGGATGTGTAGGAAGTCTTACACAGCAACGAAAACCCGGCCGCCGACTCAGGCATAGCGGACCATCTGGGATGCCCCGAACTGCCTCGACACGGCCGAGATCACTGCTTCGATCCCAGTACCGTCGACCGCACAACCAGGGGCAGCACAAGTTCTCGGCTGCGCCATCGAAGCGCCGGCGGAACGTGACATTCGGATCGACGCTTCTGACGAGACCCGCACGCTGGGTGTATCGCTGCGCTTCTGGGACGAAGCGTCATCGGTGGGGATTGAGCAGTCCGCATCGCGACGCTTCTCTCTGAAACCGCAGCATGGCCTGGCTCCGCACACCACGACGCTTCGGCCGCGAACCATCATTTCGAAGCTGGCGGTTGACGATGAGAACGACGCTTTGAGTCAGAGCGAGCTCTGCGGCAGTCCTCGCCTCGACTCCAGTGGTGGCCGCCCATATGCGCCGATATGGGCGGGCTGTTTTCGACGTTGATGCAGCTGGGTTGCGGCGAGTCCTTCGTTCTGGATGCCTACGGTAGGGTCACATTCAGCGTGACTTTCGCGTCCTTCGGGAACATAGATACTCCGAACACCAGAGGGCTTGAGACGTTCGGGTCCGCGTCGGCGTAGTAGGTATCTCCGACCCATTCGGCGTACTCCGTTCCACACGAATTGACCCATGCGCCAGGAATTCCGGGGTTGTTGTCGCTCTCGAAACCGTCCAGGATGATCTTGCTTGGGATAGGTACTTTGCGGATACGCACGCTGTCGCATGCATCACCGGGCGCGACGCTGTCACGGATGACAAGGCTCAGCCAGCGTAGCGGTGCGCCGCTGGTCTGCTCGACGATCTCCACCGTCCAGTCGCCGGGATTCGCGTTGACGTCGATGCAGGTGCTGTCGGTGACATCTTCGACCAGGAAGCTGCTGTCGCGCGGTACTCCCCATTTCCCTATGGCGTTGCACGTGGTTCCCGCGATCGGTTGATCGTTGACGGGAGTCCCGCAACCGGGGAGGTCTTGGTTGGTGTCACACTTGGGCGGTGTGGCTCCCGCTGGAAGCGCAATCGCGCAAACCATCGATATTGCAGCCAGCACCAGCCAGGATCGGTTGGTTCTGTGCTTTGCCGTCATGGTGCCTCCTTCCGAGGCTCAATCGCTGCTCCATTCGTACACATAGGCCACGCCCGTTGTGAAAGCGTTGGGCGCACCTACCACGACTCTCTCGCCGTCTGTCGCGACAACCCAGTCGTGGTGACTCCACCGGCCGTCATCCATGGGGTTGGAGTCTGAAGACAACAGCACGGTCTCGATCCAATCGTCCTCACCGTTGCTCTCAACGACGTAGGCAAGTCCGGGACTATCTTCGGCAGCATCGACCGTGACCGCGATCCGGCCATCCGATGCGTCAAGCCATCGCCCCTGCGCAGGGGTGGCCAGGTCTGTCGCTTTCCATTCGCCTGTGCCGTCGCGTTCGTAGGCGTACACCCCTGATCCCGATCCGATCACGAGCCGGTCACCATCGATAGCGACCCCATAGGCCTGGAGAGGGCCGACCCCAAAGGCGGAGACGTCGAGTCGGGTTTCGGCCCATCCCCCGTTTCCGTCGGGTTCGAAT
>RCND010001801.1_pt1 | contig 12052 bp, 11 predicted proteins | sample 2041351 | NCBI WGS metagenome assembly RCND01 (sample SAMN09708230, study PRJNA481090) | Marine sediment metagenome, whole genome shotgun sequencing project. | biome: marine sediment; feature: ocean; material: sediment; isolation source: Sewage treatment plant 12B marine sediment (STP12B) ...
GTTACAGTAGATATTCCAATTGAATATCAAGAGTGTGGTAGGGATTTCTTCATTTATTCAGAAAATAATATATATCGTGAATACTATTTTCAGAGTAGTGGATGTGAATATTTTACCAATGAATTAATTTGGGATCTCGTAGATGGTGTAATTACAATTTCAAATTCTATTGGACAAAGTGATGAACTGGTCATTACCAATTTAAATAGCAATGAACTTACTTTTAAAACAAGAATTGATATAGATGAAGACGGCGAACTGGATATATTGATTATAAATGCAAGAAAATATCAACCAATCGAGATCGATCTTGTTTCACCAACATTTTATCGTAATGAAAATACAGGATTTGAAAATCTTTTAAGCTTTACTTGGGAACCTTACCAAGGCTTCAATGAATTTGATAGAATAGAAATTTATAGAAGTTTTGGGAACAATTGTTCAAAGGATAATGCTATCTTAATTGAGACTATTACAGATAATTCTACCACAGAATTTACGGACCTTTCACCATCTGGAGAAGAGATTTTATGTTATTATATTAAAGTTTACACTAATGAAGGATTTCTAGGGGAAAGTAATTTGTTTCCACAGCACACTGAATTTATTAATGCAACTCCTGTAAACATGCACCAACCAGTAGTTGTTAATGATCAAATTGAATTGAGTTGGGATATGAGCGCAATGCCATATTTTTCTCATTATGAAATTATATTTGCTAATCACAATGGTGGATATGGATCTGGTTATCAAGAATATACAGTTACAGTTATAAATGATAGGAATACTACCTCGTTTATTGATGAAAATCCTCCTTACCTTGAAAATCCTGTATACAATATTATTGTACATGATATTTTTGGTAACAGAACCAATTTTTATTATCAAAATGTGACCACTTTTTGGGAAGTTGAATATAAACGAGAAGAATTAACCAACTTTCAGAGTATTCGCTCATTAGCAATTGATCCAGATGAGCCTGTGGTTTATTTTTTCGGCAATGAAAGTGGACAGAGTTACAATACCAGCATACAGCGATTTAATTATGAGTCAAATCAAACAGAGGCAATTTCTGATTTAGAGCCTAGTGCTTCTACAAATGTTCCAATGAAGTTAATTTCTTCAACTAATGGAGAAGAATTAGTTGTTGCCGCAGGATTTGATTTATTTGTATACAATGCTTCAACAATGGAATATAAATATCAGATAAACCCTGAAGGGATTTCGTCTTTTGATGATTTTGTTTACACTAACTCTGGATATTGGATATTGATAGATGATGACGAAATTTTTACTTACAATAGAGATAACGCTAATTTTTTCTTGGTAGACACAAAACCTCATTTTTCTGAAAACCAAGAGTCTTATAATTACCAAGTTTTTGAATTAAATGATAATAAAATATTGGTTGGGCATAAGAATGAACCAAACAGTATGCTTTTTGATATAGAAGCCAATGGTACATTGACGTTTACTCAAAATGTTAATATTCCAATTACGGATGATGGATATTTTTTAAATAAAACACTATATAATTCATCACAGGACTACTTAATTAATCTTGATGAAAATCGTCTGTACTCCACAACCTCTTTTTCTTTTCTGGAATCCTTTGAACAACCCTATTATCCATCAGGCGTAAGTGACGATGGCATTGAGATGTTAGGCTCAAACAACGATCCTGATTGGTCAATAACTCCAGAGAGTTTACATGCTAAAGAAGCTGTTATTTTTAATAGAGGTACTCAATCTGTAAATACTATAGAAAGCTTGGGCTATCCGCATATTTTATTTCAAGGTTATAATGGAGATATCATGAGTATTTCATCGGGCTTGAAAAAAGAAGATATCGGTCAAAACATTAATGACAAAGCAGATATTTTTATTGAAACTTTAGATTTTCCTTGATCTTGATATTTAATAAGGTCATACCCTCAATTCATAGACATTTTCGCAAACTCTAATCAAGTTAATTAATAGTAAATAGCTAGGTTCTGCTCCCTCATGGTACATAGCATAAGCAATTCCAGTAGCAATTGATCTATTTGTAGCAACCCCAGTAATTAAGATTTTTTTTTGATTCAAAATACCCATATTTTTCAAATTGAGTGTGCGTTTTTTTCTAAAAAAACCATTCGAAATCGAAAAATTATTTTCTTTTAATTTTTATTTGGAAACAATTCATAAATTGTAGGTACAAAAAAAGAATTAACATGAATTACAATGTGACTAGAACATTTGATATCCTTGAACTCATATTGAATAAATTTCCTCGTCCCGACGCCTTGGGTGGTAAAAGAGGCAGAGAATGGTATACATATTCTACGGAGGAATATTACCAAAAATCCTGTCATTTTGCCTTGGGATTAATTTCATTAGGTGTATTAAAGGGCGATAAGATCATCACGGTTACTTTCAACCGACCTGAGTGGAATTTTGTCGATATGGGAATTGCTATGGTAGGAGCTGTTCATGTTCCAATCTATCCGACTCTTAATGAGGATGAATACAAATACATTCTTAATGATTCGCAAGCCAAATATTTGATAGCAGGAGATATTAAACTCTACAAGAAACTTTTACCAATTACTAAAAAAATACCTGATATTATTGAGATTTATTCCTTTGAAGAGGCTCCAGATGCTCATTATTATGAGGAGATCATCAGGTTAGGTGAAAAAAATCAAAAAAAGCTGGAAAAAAAACTAACAGAATTAAAAAATTCCATCCACGAAGAAGATCTCGCCACAATTATTTATACCTCAGGTACTACCGGAATTCCAAAGGGGGTAATGCTTTCACAAAAAAACCTGGTTTCCAATTTTATAACTCATTCAAAATTAGATGAGTTAGGTTACGAACATAAAGTTATCAGTTTTCTACCCCTATGCCATATATTAGAACGAAGTATGAATTATCATTTTCAATACAAAGGAATGGGAGTTTATTATGTTGGAAACCTCGGCCAGATTCTAAGCGCAATAAAAGAGATTAAACCCCATATGTTTAATACGGTTCCCCGATTGCTTGAGCGGGTCTATGATGGGTTTATTGCAAAAGGAAATACATTTACAGGATTAAAAAAAGCAATTTATTTCTGGGCGATAAATCTTACACGACATTTTGAATATAACAAAAAGTACTCCCCTATATTAACGCTGAAAATTAAAATAGCAGATAAACTGGTTTATTCGAAATGGAGAGCTGCACTAGGAGGAAATATTGTTGGAATTGTTTCAGGTGGTGCATCTCTATCTCCACTAATAGCAAAAACATTAGGAATGGGAGGTCTCCAGATCGTTGAGGGGTATGGGCTGACTGAAACTTCGCCGGTAATCGCAGTGAACAACCCAATAAAAAAAGAGATTAAAATTGGCACCGTAGGACCGGTATTGGAAGGTTCCATAATCAAATTTGCAGATGATGGAGAAATCCTTTTTAAAGGACCCGGTGTTATGATGGGTTATTACAATTCACCAGAATTAACAGCTGAAGTAATTGATAAAGAGGGATGGTTCCATACTGGTGACATTGGTACTCTTGTAGAGGAAAAATATCTGAAAATAACGGATCGAAAAAAGGAAATATTCAAACTTTCAGGAGGAAAGTACATAGCGCCACAGGGTATTGAAAATAAGCTAAAAGAATCTATTTATATAGAGCAGGCTATGGTGGTAGGTGCAAATAAAAGATTTGCTTCTGCTCTTATTTCACCCAACATCTCCAATTTGACAAAATGGTGTGCTGAACATAACATCCCCGTAAAATCAAAGGAAGGTCTTGTCAAGATTCCGGATGTAGTAGAATTGCTTCAAAGAGAGATACAGCAAATCAATAAAACTCTTCAGGAACATGAAGAGGTTAAAAGGTTTCAAATGGTAAATTCCGAATGGAGCCCTCTAACTGGTGAACTTTCGCCTACACTAAAACTTCGTCGCAACGTAATTGCCAAAAATTATAAAGAGCTTATCAATAAATTACTATCGGAATAATTGAGCTTATCTTAATCCTAACCCGTATTAAAAATACGGGAACCGCTTTTTTAGATTATTAATGGGTTTTTCGAAGAAATACCACGAAGCAGAAGCTATAGCAACAGTCCAAATTCCCATGGTTACCAGATTAAGTGCAACACTATTTTCAACTGCTTTTTTACTTTTTAGCAAAATACCTGTGATTAAAAATCCGCTTATAACAAAAAATAATTGTACCCCTATATTCCACGGTATAACAAATTGCAGATCCTTTGGAGCCCAATGAAACCAAGCCACCCCTGATACTGCAAAGAATCGAAGGCCATCCAGTTGGATCATATAATTCTTATTTTGACTCATATCAGTCTTATTAGGTGAAGTATTAGATTCTTGACAATAAATTTTCCAAAACTGTTTTATGATTAAAATTACTGCTACAGATTTCCCATGCCTTTATGCAATGAAAATTATAATCCCGATGAACCATCTGGAAAATTTCCTTAAGTTCAGAAATGTTTTTAAAACTAAACAGTCCTGCTCCAGTTTCAATACAATCAGAAAAACCTGTTTCCTGAACTATTACTGGTTTACTACTTGCCAGATACGCAGCACTCCGTTCACTGAACCATCCACTGTTTGTTATCACATAACCATGTTTTGCAATCCCCCATTCGCCTTTTGAATCCCTAATGTAATTTTGGTAGGATTCCGGTGTTTTTGTAATTTCCAAAGGATTTGTAATTCCCCATCCGAGTTCCTTCAGTTTTTCTTTGGGTGCTGATTCGCTGCCAATGGCCAGTTCAAATTTTTCCGGAATCAAATTTGGTAAATCGGCAAATAAATCGAAGGATTTGGATTTCATTCCATATTGCTGATTTTTCCACTTTCTTGTTTTATAACTGTCCCATTGCATTACAGTAGTCCACACCCCTTTATTTTTTATTTTTTTATTTTTCCATAAATCGAGTACTACTGGTTGCCGTGTTGGTTTCCATTCCATTCCATCGTCGGGTATGGTACAGTTTGCCTTTCCAAAATTTTCTCCAAAAGTAAAAAATGCGTTGTGCTGCCTAGCTAGGTTTAATGCATCCGGTTCTGTTAAATGTTTTACTTGTGTGAATACAGGATCGGTATCGATAAACACTCGTTTGGGAATTTTAATTGTCCAGTCGCGGAGTGGATTTACACCAGAAATATTTAATACTATTTCAGCGTTGTTCAGAAATTTCAACACTTCCTTTTTTGTCTTTCCTGTCCAACTATTTGTATGAAAATCAAAGTAAGCCCAGTTACTACTTAATCCGTATTTTTTAAAGAGTTTCTTTAAAAAACTAATTCCGTAAGTAGAATCTTTTGATAACTCAAATGTTTCAGGATTATAACAAGCAGCATATTCTTCACTATCTTCGAGAAAAAGAACTTCATACCCCATATTTACTAATCCATAAACATATTGGAAATGATGCCAAACCAAACCTCCAAGTGGCCCTCTGACAATATAACCAAGTACAACTATTTTTAGTTTCTCTTTCATCTGGTTATTTATCCTCTGAAAATTCTTTATCTGTTGGTTCCAGAGTTCTAACTATTCTACCCGGATTTCCAACCACAACCGAATAAGGCGGTATATTTCCTGATACAACTGATTTGCTACCGATAACAGAACCTCTGCCAATAGTGGTTCCTGGTTTTACTATGGCATCAAACCCAATCCAAACGTTATCGTCGATAGTAATTGGAGAAGAGCCTGAAAATGGCATTTCACGAACATCAAATTTTGAATTTCTAATTAATTTTTTTGCCCTTTCTTTATAATCTAAATCTACTCCCAAAAAATTATCACAAATTACTGCTCCCCATGCCACCATTACATAATCTCCAATTGCTATTTTTTCGGCACATATAATTGTACAGCCGTTAATAATAGAATAGTCTCCAATTTCAATTATACCATTACCTGTTGTTACAAAAGTTGATCGATCGTAGCTAGAACTTGCAAATCCCATCCGCATTGCTACGCGGTTTTTACTATTAAAGGCAGCAAATCCAAATGAGGAATCGATATAAACATTCTCCCCCAATTTTACATTATTTGGAATATATCCCGGATACCAATCGTTGGGGATTATAGATCTTCCCTTTTCGTCCTTTTCTCCTGATTGAATTAGATTCTCCCTCATACAATTACTTTTGCCGGATTACCAGAAACTGTTTGTCCTTTTAATACATCCTTCAATACCACTGAACCTGCCTCAATTACAGATCCTTTTCCTATTGTCACTCCTTTTAAAATAGAAGAATTCATTCCTATCCAAACATCATCTTCAATAACTACGGGTAATTTTTCGACCAAGGCCCTTTCCAGACGGTTTCCAACCGGTGAAAGAGCAATCACATCTTTTAACCGTTCCATTGGATCCAAGGGATGAAAATCGGAATCAGCAATAGTTACACCACCAGCGATAAATACACGGTTTCCGATCGATATTTTTTCAGAACAAACAATGGAGGCATTGGCAATATAACAATGGCTGCCAATTACCAGTTTCCCAGATTCTTCTACGGCAAGTGCTGTTCTCCAGAAGGTGACATCTGAACCAACTTCCAGTCCGATATCTAATTGCGAATGATAGTTTTTAAAACAATGAGAGGAATCAAAAACTGTATTTTCACCAACAATAATATTCTTAGGAATTGTTCCTTTAAACCAGTCACCTTTGATTGATTTTCCGGGTTTTAAGATGTGAAAGTTTTTCAATTCCATAGTGTAAAAATTTAATTAGACAGATTCAAGCATATTTTTTAAAACTATATTATGATCAAAAAAATCATGCGCAATTTCGCGGGCAGCCGTTGAATGTAGATCCCAGTTTGATGAAATTTCTTTTACTGCATCAATTGCTTCCGCTTCCTTGCTAAAAGCAAAAAGCCCTTTCCCAGTGGGATAAAAAGAAGACCAACCGGTATCTTGAGTTACCACCGGCCGACCAGCTGCCAAGTAACAAGCCGAACGACAAGAGAACCAACCAGTTTTAGCCTTCACATAGGTTTCTTTTGCGACCGAGATCTCACCTTTGGAATTGTAAATAAATGATTGGTAAATTGAATGATTTCCAGAAGCGATTTCAGAGCTGACTAATGTCCACCCCGCTATTTCCAATTTAGCAATTCCCTTGGAATCTTTAGCAGCTCCGGTTTGATTAATTGCAATTTTAAATTTCTCATTCATGCATTTGGTCGGTAATTCTTTGATTAGTGGAAAAGTAAGGTCCTTTTGACCCCAATTTTTATTGTCATATTTGAGCGGCTTACCAGCTTTCCAATTCATCAGCGTTGTATATGGATCAACACTGGAAGGTATTTTTCTATTTCCCCAGTAATCTAAACAAACCGGTTGCCGGGTTACCTGCCAGTCAAACGGGGTGTTTGGAATGAGACAATCATTATTATTTATATTTTCGCCAAAAGTAAAATGATGCGTATGTAAACCAGCCAAATCAGCCAAATTACCTTTTCCTGAGGTAAAAGATTGTTCTGAATTCATTTGAATTTGGGTATACATGGGATCTGAATCGAGAAGAATCCGGGTTGGTATTCTTAAATATTCATCGCGCATAACACTTGCACACGACACATTTAGAAATATGTCTGCCCGTTTGCATATTTCATTATATTCCTTCTCCGATTTACCATAAATTGTATTTGTTACTTCGTCGCGATACACCCACCTGTCTCCTAACCCAAAACTCTCCATAATTAATTTTAAACGCTGAATAGTGGGATCGCTGTTTTGCCAATCATTAGTATAAACCGGAAATAATCGTGTATCTTCTATATAATACACGTCATACCCCATAAGATAAAATCCAAGCGGATACTGAATGTAATCCCAGACAGCACCCCCGGCATGAATTAAACCAAGAAAACCGCCGACTATAATGGTATATTTTTTATTCATGAAACTATAAAGTCCTTGAAGGTTACTTTTTTATTTAATCTGAAAACCTTTTAAAAACAATTACTGAATTTAATCCACCAAAGTAGCCCTTAATTTGTGCCCCATTTTTAAAAGCTATATTTTCAAAACCTTCAGCTTCTATTTTTTTTATTGCGCTGGAACCACTGATGGCATTTTCCCAAAACTCATCAATATTTTTACCTAAGGCTGAAAATACTCCAATGCCTGTTGCAACAACCCTGATGTTTATGATTATTTATTTACTATCAATTCATGGACCTTTTTAATTGCCTCGCCAACAGAAGAAATTTTAAAGACATCGTCATTTTCAATTATTACATCGTATTTATCTTCTAATTCATGTACTAATAATAAACTCCCCAAAGAGTCAATTTCCATTTCTTCAAATTTTGTATCCATGGTAATTTGATCAGCATCAACCTTTCCATCTTTCTTTAAAATTTCCTTGACAGTTTCTAAAATTTCTGCTTCCATTATTAACTATTTTTTTTGAAAAGTAATACTCACAATCTCATTGTAATTTTAAAAATATTTCTTTATAATGTCATCGTCACCCAATGTACCAATTCCATTAATCAAGAGGCATATTATACCAATTGTTTAATAGAATTTCATTTCTAGTTCTCAAATCAGGATTTAGAATGCAATAACCAAAACCAAATTTGTAATCTACTGAATTTACGTCAAATTCTTTTAATATTTCAAATAAAGGTAAAATCTTCATTATAAGCAATTTATCAAATTCAAATTCTTTCATAAGAGCAAGTTCATTAAGAGTCAAATTTAATAAGTACTTACCAACCTCATTATTTAAAAATAAGAAATCGACTAACAGACCATCTTTGGGCCGCACAGAAATATATCCAAGTAATTTTGAGCTTGCTTTTTCACGCAATTCATAATTAATAAATCCCCCTAATTTGTAGGTTAACCATTTTTCTGTCCTGACAATACCGCAAAAAATGCTTTGGTTTGCACATACTTGATTAAATAATAAATCATAGTCATTTGAAAAATTGGTAACTCGTGCAAATGAATATTCATTTATCAAATCGGTTTGTTTAAAATCTATCGAACTGCATTCAAACAACTTAGTCTCCCAACGAAATTTAGTTACCACTTGTAATCCTCTTAATGCGGTCAACCAACCTCTATCCGGATAAACATATGCTATATCAAATCCTTTCTTCTTTATTAAACTCATTCCATTGATATATAGCTTGAGTATGGGGTGGTTTAAGGAGTACTTTATTGTTCTGAAATCTTTGTGTAAAATAGGTGCTGAAATCCGGGCTGCTTTATATACGTTCTTATTACAGTGAATTCTACAAGGTGTAAACATCATTTGTCCTACAATTCCCTCATTGCTATCAATAGCTACAATTATTTCAACTTTTTCATAGGGTGTATCTATATGCCATTCTTTAAAATCATTCTCTGAAATCTCTCCCCATTCAGAATTTTCTTTCCATAATTTTATTAATGAAGGTATATCCGATTCCTTATATTCGCGGTATTCCATTTTTATAATTCTATTATAATTAACTAAATGTAATCTATTAGGTATAAAATATTTTCTGTCTTGTTGCTTCCTATATGGTTGGTTTTGAACTAGTCATTAGCAGATAGGTACCAGTTTGAAATATTTAATGCTTTTTTCGAAATTTTTTTATTAAGTCGTTTTATTACAAATAAAAATTGATAATCATCAGGCTTATACCCAATAATAATCAAGCTTTCTTTAAATAATTCAGGAACTAAAATAACCATTTTCTTAAAATCCGGATTGCCACTATACTCTTTATTTATAAAGCTACTTACTTGAGTAAAAACCAATTTTTGACTTTTCGCATCAGGTATCAAAACATCGCAAATTTGTATTTGTTTTTCTTGGGCCTTTTCAAGATACGTTGCAATTCCTATTAAATTATTTTCCTGATAAACACCAATTAATTTATAATCTCGATGACTATTCTTCCACTTTAGTATTTGTTGATTTCTTGAAATCATATAGATATTTTGTTTCTTCACTTTATTCCAAAGCTCATTTATTTCAATATTATCAAAATCAATAAATTCTGTTGATACTTTATCATATTCATAAGCAATGTTTTGATTATCGATTGGAAACTTAAATAACGGGAAATCACATAATACAACATCAATAAATTGCAATGGTCGTTTCAATCTCGGATTAGGCAACATAATCAATAGGTCAATCCCCTTATTTCGCATAACTTTAATACCATGATTTATAAGTTGGGTTGCATATTTAATACCAAAAATACCCCTAACCGATTTATCAACAACCGCAGCGAAAGGTCTACAACCAGTGTATTCTTTATTACCTAGATTTATTTTTAAAAGAACAAAAACCAATTTAGCTAAAATTTTATTATTATTTTCAATAAAAAAAATAACTGAGGGACCATATGGGGCATTAATAAATCTATCTTCCCAGACGTTTCTAGATATCTGATCCCAACCTGAATTTTGATTCCAAAATTCAACAAGAGTATTATAATGGTTAGAAGTTGCTTCTTTAATTTCCATATATTTTGTATTTAATCATTTGGAAAAACGTACCAATCATTTAATTTAATATTATCCAGTAAATCAGAATTTTTTAATGCGCTTAAACCAAAAACAAACTGAAAATCAATGGGGCGAATTATAACATCACCAAGCCATTTCTCTAAAATAGAAGTTTTCATAAATTTCAAAGCTGGATTTGAAATCCCGGCAGTTTTAATCTGATTGTCAAATAAATGCTTCAAATTATTTATTACATCTGGAATACCTGCAGAACTTAGCATTATAAAATCCAAAACAAGTCCTGAATTTTGTTTTATTATGGCATATCCGTCCAATTTTCCGGCTGAATTGTAAATACCAATTTTCAAATCATCTGCCCATTTATAATTCAACCATTTTAAATCTCTTGTTACAAACGCCTTGTTTTTATAAATTTCTTTGAATTTATTCCAAATACTCTCTATTTCAATTGGAAGGGAATTCAGTATTTGAAGTTTGTATTCTGTATTGATAGATTTGGAACCAATAATCTCGTAACAATCAAAAAAATTAGTTTTCCATGGACTCAATCCAAAGTGATGTGTCAATCCCATTATTTTCGACCAACCTACAGCTGGGAAACTATAAAACCAGTCATATTCCTTCTTTTGCACAATTTGATATGCTTTCAGATAAATCTGTATCATCAATGATTCAAGGTTCATAACATTTGTTGCTCTGAAATCTCCATGAATTATTGGAGCAGACATTTTTAGCGCTCTTTGATTCTTTCCATATATCACTAATTCTGTCGGAGTTAATATTAGTTGGCCAATAATCTGTTCTTTTTGATGTTCAGCTACCAAAACAACGCAGTCACCATAAGGTGTCTGCATCCACTTTTCATACTCTTTAGTTTCCGGTCTTCCCCATCCAGAATGATGTTCCCAAAGACTTAAAACCCCTTGTAGATCCGAATCTTTATATTCCCGAATTGTAAATTCCTTTAGACTCAAAACGATATAATTTTAATCAATTGATTGTTGTATGTATAATTTTGAATAGAGTTTATTGTTCTTAACAAGTTCTTTATGATTTCCCTGTTCTTCAATTAAACCATTTTCCAATACAATTATCTGATCTGCATTTTTAATGGTGGAAAGACGATGAGAAATAATAAAGACAGTTTTACCTCTGTTGTATTCCTTAAGTCTTCCAAAAATCCGGGCCTCAGTCAAAGCATCAACCGATGAAGTTGGTTCGTCAAGAATAATTATTGGAGTGTCCATTAAAAATGCCCTTGCCAAAGACAACCTTTGTTTTTCTCCTCCAGATAACGACAAACCCGCTTCACTAACCAATGTCTCATAACCCTTGGTTAACTTTACAATAAAATCATGTGCTTCACTAAGTTTTGCAGCTTCCATAATTTGTTCCTTAGTTGCTTCGGGATTTCCGAATGCAATGTTTTCGGCTATACTTACAGGAAATAAAATGGGGTCCTGCAGCACCATTGAAATATTTTGTCTTAACGATTTAACTTTTAATTTATTAATATTAATTCCATCTAAGGTTATTTCTCCTC
>RCND010001804.1_pt1 | contig 12039 bp, 13 predicted proteins | sample 2041351 | NCBI WGS metagenome assembly RCND01 (sample SAMN09708230, study PRJNA481090) | Marine sediment metagenome, whole genome shotgun sequencing project. | biome: marine sediment; feature: ocean; material: sediment; isolation source: Sewage treatment plant 12B marine sediment (STP12B) ...
TAATCAGATTAAGTGTAGGAATAGAAGCTGAAAGCGATCTGCTCACTGATCTGGAAAAGGCCTTGGAACTAGTCTAGTTTTTACCAAAAACGTAAATGACACCGGCATTAATAAAGACCATTGAATCATTACTTTTATTTCCAGGATCATCAGCTGCGTTTAGACCTTCAACAACATCTGAAAAATAATACTGATACCTGCCTTCTAAACTAAAATCAACCTTGTCTAATCCAAAACGTATACCTGCACCAGCAGATGCAGAAAATATATTTTCAGCATCCAAGAAAACAGCATTTTCTTGCCATTTATCTATCAATTCGGTATAAGGTTCTTCTTTCCCCTTCAAAGAAACGTCATCAACTAAGATGTCAGGTTGAGAATAACTGTAATGGATACCAACACTCACAAAAGGATTTATAGATCCTGAGCTTTGGTAGAAAGAGGCATAATCTTCTAATTCAAAAATATAGTACTCAAAATTTAATCCAGCATTATACAATTTTATTTGCGCCTTCATTGCATCTAACTTATCAGATGTCCCTGCTGGTTCAAAGCCTACATTGGTATTGTTCATATAAGACAATTCAGCTTTAAGTTTAAAGTGCTCACTGAAAAAAGATGAGCCACTACGCCAATTGTATTGACTTCCAAAAAATTTTAGATAATAGGAAAGACCAAATGCTAATGTCGCTTGACTCTGTGCTGAAAATTCAGTACTTAATCCCATGTCTGTTTGAAAAATTGCTGGACCAAAAAACACACCCAACTCACTACTAAAACTCGTCTGGGCTTTAGCGTTGGTCAGAAAGAAGAAAAGTAATACTACACAGAGTTTAGGTAAATGTCTCTTCATGGTTTAGTTAAAATTTTAGGTACAATTAAGCACAAATATAAAAAAGAAATTTCTTAATCCTTTCTTTTCAAAACAAAAAACTCAAAATATTAAAATTTATTGTTGTGGTAATTCAATATTTGGGTCCCAATATAAATCTTTAAAGGCAACTATGTGATTATTTTCAACCCTAATATTTTCATTTTCCAATAGTTGCTGCATCAAATTTGAACCATTAAAATGATGTTTCCCCGTGAGTAAACCTTTTCTATTTACTACCCGATGAGCAGGAACAGAATCATCTAAGTGAGAAGCATTTAAAGCCCAACCCACCATTCTGGCAGATCGAGGAGTTCCTAAAAATTTTGCAATCGATCCGTAAGAGGTTACTCTTCCAAACGGAACTTGTTTGGTAACCTCATAAACCTTCTGAAAAAAACTATCTTCTTGCACTTTTATTTTATGCTTTAGATTGATCTAATTTATTAAAACTAATGGTAATATCAGTATTTAGTTTTAAACCTTATATAAGTAATAGCCTTTTCGACTTCAAGGTATTGATTTTCGTAAAAAGTTTGGATTGCAGTTGCTTCTTCAGGAGGGCTACTGCTATTGTAGATATCGTGATTTGCATGCAAAATTTCATGATTCCCTTCTTGAAGGATTCCAAGAAGATACCCATGCAAGAATTCACTGTCAGTTTTTAAATGTACAACACCCTCTTTATCCAAAATACTTTGGTATTTTTCCAAAAAAGGCTTTGTAACCAGACGATGTTTAGTTCTCTTATATTTTATTTGGGGATCAGGAAATGTAATCCAGATTTCTGAAACTTCATTTTCAGTAAAACATTGATCAATAAGTTCGATTTGAGTTCTTAAAAAAGCAACATTTCCAAGTTTATTATTGAGAGCTGTCTTCGCTCCTCTCCAGAAACGAGCGCCCTTAATATCAATTCCAATAAAATTCTTATTTGGATATTTTTCAGCCAGAGAGACTGAATATTCACCTTTTCCGCAGCCCAGCTCTAATACAATAGGATTGTTATTTTTAAAAAAAGAATGCCAATGTCCCTTTAATGAAAATCCATTCAGCACTTCTTCACGACTCGGTTGAATTACGTTTTCAAAAGATTCGTTATCCCTAAACCGTTTTAGTTTGTTCTTGCTCCCCAAAGGAAAATGAATTTTGTTAAGTGATTACTCAGTTTTGGTCTTTCTAAATTTTTGAAGTTGACCAAGCCAGTATATAAATAAGCCACTCGTTATTATGAAAAGAACAATGTTAAAAAAATTGGAAGCCCACCAGCTATCTATAGATCTTATAGCATCATAAGGTGCGAACAGTAATTCTGAAAAGAATTCTCCAAGAGCTCTAAAAAAATTATTTGATATCATATTTAATTTTTTAAAATCAACATAAACCCTGAGGCTTATGTTGTAAAAGTTTTTACATTAGCTTATTCTTGTAGCAAATATAGTGCAGTTTGCCATTTACTGTGGGCAAAATTAAAAAATATCATCATGATTGCCAATTTTTTTAATAAAACCAAGCCAATAAATTTTTTGGTGCTTGCCGTATTGGTTTTAATAATTTTTTTAATTAGCCTTATAAACACCAATTCTGAACCAATAAGTTTTTACTTTTTTGCTAAGAATGGGTTCTTTTTAGCAGTTGCAATTTTAATTGTATTTGTTTTAAATTTCATAATTCGTAAGAACTCATTGACAGAGGATAATTCATTTGCAATTTTGTTCTATATTCTCTTAACTAGTTTTTTTCCAAACTCCTTTTTAACAGAAGGTATTTATGTTTCCAATTTTATTTTACTTTTCGCTTTTAGAAGAATTTATAGCCTAAGGTCTTCAATTGAAATAAAGGAAAAGGTTTTTGATGGTGCGTTTTGGATTGGAATAGCAAGTCTTTTTTATGTATGGAGTCTTATTTATTTGATTCTATTATACGCGGCTATTGTTGTTTTTAGAAAAATTGAATGGCGCAACTTTGTAATACCTATTATAGGGGTGTTAACTCCAATTTTTTTATCATACACTTATTTGCTCGCCTTTGATGATCTGGATCGATTTTATAATTTATGGACCCTAAATATTGATTTGAGTCTTAAGGAATATAATTCATCCCGTTTTTTAATTCCAATGATTTTGATTGGGGTATTATCTCTAATAGCAATTTACCCAACAACTAAAAGATCATTGTTAGCGAAAATTGATTTCAAAGCAACCTGGTCATTATTAATAGCGCATATTGGAATTTCGTTGATTTTAGTTTTGATTTCACCAAATAAGAATGGTTCTGAACTTGTTTATTTATTCTTTCCCTTAAGTGTGTTATTTGCAAATTATCTACAAGTGATTAATAGATATTGGCTTAAAGAGCTAATTATTTATATTTTTATTATAACTTTCTTTATCAAGTTTTTTTGAATCTAGAGTTTGTCGCCATAAGCCAAATCTCCGGCATCTCCCAGACCTGGAACAATGTAGCCCTTAGAATTTAATTCTGGATCAATAGTAGCAACCCAAAGATGACTATTTTCAGGAAAATGTTCAGAGACATAATCAATTCCTGCTTGCGCCGCTATAACAGATACGAGGTGAATCTGCTTGACGGCTCCCATTTTACCTAATGCCTCTTGTACTGCAACTAATGAACTACCAGTTGCTAGCATGGGATCTACCAGAATCAGCGTTTTACCTTCTAATGAAGGTGAGGCCAAATACTCAACTTTAATTTTAAAATCTTCAGCGCTAATGTGCTGTCTATAGGCAGAAATAAAAGCGTTCTCAATTTGATCGAAATAATTTAAAACTCCTTGATGAAGAGGCAGACCTGCTCTAAGAACCGAACAAAGAACTAGTTCATCAGAAACAAATGGAACATTTTTTACTCCCAAAGGAGTCTGTACTTTGCGAGACTGAAAGTTGAGGTCTTTGCTCATTTCATAACTCAAGATCTCACCAATTCTTTCAATATTTCTTCTGAATCTCATAGAATCTTTTTGCACATCGATATCTCTGATTTCAGATATAAAATGGTTCAATACTGAATTGGCATTTTCTAAATTATGTACAGTCATTTTTGAAAGAAAATTAGCTGGTTATTATTTCTAATATTCGGCACTATAAAAAGCGCCCCATTTCATGCAAAAAAAATATTTTTAGAGATAATAAACCTTTGGGACTCTTTGACAAAGATAAGAATCCCAAAAGTTAATTGAATTAACCATTGATTATTTCTTCTTGATGAGCGATTGATTCCTGATGAATCGCTTTAAAGATTTTTTCAATGAAAATTTTAGATAAGCCTTGTTCCTCTCCTTGTTTAATTACCTTTCCAAGAATTTCATTCCATCTTGTGTTTTGAAGAACAGCAACATTACTGTCTTTTTTAGCTTTTCCAATGTTTTCAACAATTTGCATTCTTTCAGAAAGCGTTTCTAACAATTGTTCATCTTTTGCATTGATTTCTTTTCTAAGTGCATTTAGTTTCGAAACAGATTCTTCTTTTTCAAAACGAGGCTTACGAACTTTCAATTCCTCCATTATTTCAACAAGTCTTGAAGGAGTAATTTGTTGTTTAGCATCGCTCCATGCATTGTCTGGGTCACAATGAGTTTCAATGATAAGCCCATCCATTTTAAGATCAAGCGCTGTTTGAGAAACGTCAATAATGCCTTCGCGATTTCCACAAATATGTGAAGGATCATTAATGATCGGTAAAGTTGGATATTTGCTTTTTAAGTCAATTGGTATTTGCCAACTAGGAATGTTCCTGTAGTTCGATTTTCTGAAAGAAGAAAACCCTCTATGAATGGCCCCTAAATTCTTCACTCCTTTTTTATGTAACCTTTCAATAGCTCCAATCCATAATGCTAAATCAGGGTTAATTGGATTTTTGACCAAGACTATTTTGTCAGTTCCCTGAATGGCATCAGCAATTTCCTGAACTGCGAAAGGATTAACTGTTGTACGAGCACCGATCCAAAGCACATCGATATCAAATTCAAGAGCTAATTTCGCATGTTGCGCATTTGCTATCTCTATTGCTGTTAACAATCCAGTCTCTTCTTTAACTTTTTTCAACCACGGTAGCGCTATAGCTCCATTTCCTTCAAAAGATCCTGGTCTTGTTCTGGGTTTCCAAACACCTGCTCTAAAAACAGTAGCGTCTGTGTTTTTCAATTCATGGGCGATCTCAAGCACTTGCTCTTCACTTTCTGCACTACATGGTCCTGCTATTACTAAGGGATGTGCTAATTCCATAGCATCCAACCATGTTCTAAAATTTTTATTTTCCATTATCATTCATGTTTAATTCCGGCCAAAACGTCTTTGATTCTGTTTGTGTTTTCCATGATGTTTAAAACGTCATCGGCTGATTTTCTAGTTAAAATATCTTTAAATTGATTTAAATTTTTAATATACTCTTCAAGTGATTTTAATAAATTATCCCTGTTTTGTAAAAAAATAGGAGTCCAGGTTTCCGGATTACTTTTGGCTAATCTGACCGTCGAAGCAAACCCACTACCAGCCATATTAAATATGTTTTTTTCGTCCTTTTCAATTTCAAGCACGGTTTTACCAAGCATAAAAGCGCTGATATGTGAAAGATGCGAAACATAAGCAATATGAGTGTCATGCTGGGTAGCAGACTCCATAAACACATTTTTCATCTTGAGGCTCTCGAAAATTGCAATGGCTCGATTTATCATTACTGTGCTACTTAGTTCTCTTTCACAAATAATATTTACCTTATCTGTAAAAAGGTCGTAAACGGCAGCTTCCGGGCCGGAAAATTCTGTGCCAGAAATAGGATGAAGCGCTACGAAATTCTCTCTTTTTGGATGATGTCTAATGGCATCACATACAGCAGATTTAGTTGATCCAACGTCAAAAACTAAAGTTTTTTCTTCTATAAGATCTAATATACGAACTGATAAATCAGGAATTATGTTTACTGGAACAGCGACAATCACAACATCCATTTCTGGAATGATTTCTAAATCGGCCTTTTGATAAATAATTCCTAATTCCAAGGCTTTATTCAAATGTTCAGGATTTTTGTCTATACCATAGATCGTGGCCCACGAATTTTTTTTCAATTCGAGTGCAAGAGAACCTCCGATAAGACCTAATCCAATTATTGCTATTTTTTTCATGACAGTTCCAATTTTGTTAACCGTTCAAGTACTTCCGACATTTTATCCTTATCAACGCAGAGGGAGAATCTTATATATCCCTCACCTTGGTCTCCAAAAACTGTTCCTGGAGCTATAAATACATCATGATTATAAAGAATGTTATCTGTTATTTCCTCTGACTTATTCCCTGATGGAATTTTAGCCCAAACAAATAAGCCTGAACTATCAGTGTCATAAGTACAATTTAATTGATCACAGATCTTCCAAATAACATTTCTTCTTTCCCTATAAATATGGTTCATACCATCAAACCAATCTGAAGACAAACTTAAGGCTTCTATAGCTCCCTTCTGAATGCCATAAAACATGCCAGAATCCATATTACTTTTTACTTTAAGAATTGCCTCTAAATAATTTTCATGACCTACAACCATTCCCACTCTCCATCCGGCCATATTAAATGTTTTACTGAGAGAATTTAACTCAATAGCGATATCCTTAGCACCATCAACAGATAAAATACTTTTTGGGTCCTCGTTTAAAACAAAGCTATAAGGGTTGTCATTAACTATTAAAATTTGATGTTTTTTACCAAATGCAATCAATTCTTTGAATAGTTGTTTATCGCCGTTACTCCCAGTAGGCATATGTGGATAATTGACCCACATGATTTTCACATTAGTCAAGTCATTTTTTTCAATTTCTTTTAGATTAGGCCACCATTGATGATCTTCATTAAGATTATAGAACAATGGTTCAGCTTCTATAAGTCTTGTTACCGACGCATAGGTTGGATAACCAGGGTTAGGAATAAGTACCTTGTCTCCTTTATTTAAAAAAGCCATTGAAATATGAAGAATGCCTTCTTTGGAACCCATCAAAGGTAATATTTGATTTTCAAAGTTTAAATCAACGTCATAGTATTTTTGGTAAAAAGAGGCTATTGCCTTTCTTAATTCAGGAAGGCCCTGATAACTTTGATACCCATGCGTATCTGCATTTTTCAAAGCCTTAATAACGGTTTCAGGCGGCGACAAATCCGGGCTTCCAATACCCAAATTGATAATCGGTTTACCCTGATCTATAAGTGACCTGACTTCCCTTAATTTAATGGAGAAGTAATACTCTTTTACACTGTTTAATCTTTTCGCTTTAGGTAACATGATCATAATTTATTTTGATGGTATTCCCCTAAAACCTCGAGGTGATTCACTTTTTTAGAAATAAGATGCAAAGCGTTTTTGTAAAGCACAAAATCGTCTATGACAAGGTCAATAAAAAAAGCATAATTCCAAGGTTTATCAATTATAGGAAGTGATTGAATCTTGGTAAGGTTCAAATCATGCTTTCCAAATATGTCTAATATTTCAGCCAAGCTTCCTGAATCATGCTTTGTTATGAATTTAACAGAGGCTTTATCTTTTACAGATCCTAGCTTGCTCGGATGATAGGGACTGTCATTATTTTTTTTCAGTATAAAGAATCTTGTCGAATTATTTTTGATTGTCTGAATATCATCTGCAATTACATCTAAGTCATACATGTCTGCGGCCATTTTACTAGCAACCGCGGCTACACCCTTAATTTTATTGTCCTGAATTCTTTTTGCTACTTCGGCCGTATCTTTATCTTCTACCAATTTTATCTCTGGTCTGTTGCGGAAAAAATTTCTGCATTGCAATAAAGCCATTGGATGCGACCAAACTTCCTTAATGTCATTAATATTTTGTCCCTTTAGACCCATTAAATGATGGTGAATATTTATATAGACCTCACCCTCGATACTCAAGTCAAATTCATCAATCAAAGAATAATTGGGAAGTATGGCACCCGCAATAGAATTCTCTATAGCCATAACAGCACTATCCACTTTTCCTTCATTTAGTAAGGTTGGGATATCTGTAAACGACATACATTCCGCCAATTCAATGTCATTACCAAAATATTTATTGGCAACGATGTGGTGGAAAGAACCTTTTATTCCTTGTATGGCTATTTTCATTTTTTATTTTGAGTTTTACATAAAAAAAAAGCCTCGTTAAAACGAGACTTAATATGTTATTATAATTGATCTATACATCAAAAGTCTCGTCCTTTATTTTGTAAAAAAATAAAAGTAAAACCAGTTAGAAATTTGTACAGAATTAGTCATTAAAATCAAAATTAAGCAGCAAATCTATGAATTAAATTTTCAATTGCAAGAGTTTTTTTAAAAAGATTGATGATTATTCAATAATAGCCCTTCCATTCACTTATAATTATTCAAATATTAAGCGTATCTGTCAAAAATTCGTTTATTTGTAACTTAAAATAAGAATATTACATATGTCTATTCAGGTTGACAGAATAATTAAAGAATATGGTACTCAAAAAGCCCTAAATGGAATTAGTTTTAGAATTGATTCTGGAGAAATAGTTGGGTTTTTAGGACCAAATGGGGCTGGAAAATCAACCATGATGAAAATTATTACCACTTATGTTGAGCCAACAAGTGGTTCAGTACTTGTAAATGGCTTTGATACAAAAGATAATGGAATCGAGGTTAAGCAATCAGTGGGATATTTACCAGAGCACAATCCTCTTTACTTGGATTTTTATGTCAGAGAATATTTAAAATTTCATGCTGATATTCATAAAGTTGACAAGGAAAGAATAGAAGAGGTAATTAACTTAGTGGGATTAATTGACATCAAAGGAAAAAAAATTAGCCAATTATCTAAGGGGTACAGACAGCGTGTAGGGCTGGCAGCTGCTTTATTACATGACCCTGAAGTTTTAATACTTGATGAGCCAACAACTGGTCTTGATCCGAATCAATTAAAAGATATTAGAGACCTTATCATAGAAATTGGTAAATCAAAAACTATTTTATTATCAACCCATATCATGCAAGAGGTCGAAGCTATGTGCGATAGAGTGATCATAATAAATAAAGGAGATATAGTTGCTGATAAAAAACTCGAAGACTTGCTCATAGATCAACACCAAATCATTCAAGTTGAGTTTGATTTAAAAGTTGAAGAAGCGTTGCTAAAAAATCTCCCAAATCTCAAAGAAGCCAACAACATTATTGAAAATCATTGGAACTTGATTTTTGAGACTGAGAAAGATATGCGAGCAGAGGTTTTTGATTTTGCCCAAAATAATGGATTGAGAACTTTGCAATTAAATAGAAAAGCAATTAGCTTGGAATCACTTTTTCAGAACTTAACTAATTAACATATAGGATATGCATCGAGTTGTTTTTACTGTCCTTTTTTGCATTTTTTGGGTTTCTAATTCATTTTCGCAGGAAGAAGAAAAGAAAACCGATGATACAATGGACTTTTATTTAAAAAAAGGGAAGGGATTTGAATTCCATTTTGATAAAGATAAGTATATGTTCTACATTGATTTTAGAGGTCAATTCAGAGCAGCGTACCCGCACTACAACTTTCCGACCAATGAGGATGATTTAAGTGATGATGACATTAATTTGGGAATTAGTCGAGCCAGGATCAAATTCGGAGGTTATTTAGGACGACCAGAATTCAACTTTTATCTTGAACAGGACGTTCGAGGCGGAAATCTGCTTGATTTCAGAGCTCAGATCGAAAAGCTTCCCTACTTGAAATTTCGCGTAGGCCAATGGAAGGCAAGGTATTCACGTGAAAGGATTATCTCATCCGGAAAGCAAACTGGCCTGGAACGTTCTCTTATCAACAGGGTTTTCACAATTGATCGACAACAGGGAGCTTCTCTATATGGCAATATTGACGGTGGAGGCGCGGCCAATTTCAATTATTGGGCAGAGGTGCTTACTGGTAGTGGGCGAGGTGGCTCCTTGGGCGATGATGATGATCTAATGTACATGCTTAGGCTTCAATGGAATCCGAATGGTAAAGAACTGGGGTTTTCAGGGTCTGATTTAAAATTCCATGAAAAATTCATTTCTTCCATAGCAGTTGCTGGGGTGACCAATACTTCGCCCTATACAAGGTTCTCAACTAGTGGGGGGGGGCAACTCTATGGATTTGAAAACGGAATTGAAGGGCAGTACAAAGTGGATCAATTTTTAATTGAAACAGCCTTTAAATATAGAGGGCTTAGTTTTGATCAAGAATTACACTTCAAGAATATAGAGGATACGGTCAACCTTGAGGAAACCATGTTAATGGGGAACTATTTTCAAGTTGGATATTTCTTTCATTATCTTTTTGAGAAGTTTCCAAAGCCTCTTGAGGTTTTTGCGCGTCAGGCTTTTTATGATCCAGACACAAACATTTCAGATAATAATAATCTAGAGTATACTTTCGGAGTGAACTGGTTCTTCAAGGGTCACAAGAATAAACTGACTTTAGATTATTCCTATCTTGATTATAATCAGTTCGATGTTGAAAACAATACTGAGCACATGGTCCGAATTCAATGGGACGTTTCCATTTTTTAAGAATTAGCAACTTAAATGTATCTTTGCAAAAACTTTTAAACTATGGATTTATCTCAAGTACCTAATTTAAAACATCTTTCAGAAAACAATTTTTTTCTATTAGCCGGTCCCTGTGCCATTGAAGGTGAAGAAATGGCCATGAGAATTGCTGAAAGAGTTGTTAGCATTACAGAAAAGCTAAAAATTCCCTATGTCTTTAAGGGAAGCTTTAAAAAGGCAAATCGCTCAAGAATCGATAGTTTTACTGGGATAGGAGATGAAAAGGCCTTGAAAATTCTTAGTAAAGTTTCTAGGGAATTTAATATTCCAACGGTAACTGATATCCATACTGAAAATGACGCAGTTATGGCAGCAGAATATGTTGATATTCTTCAGATTCCTGCATTTTTAGTTAGACAAACTGATTTAGTAGTGGCAGCGGCGAATACCGGAAAAACGGTTAATTTAAAAAAGGGACAATTTATGAGTCCTGAAGCCATGCAACATGCAGTGAGAAAAGTATATGATTCTGGTAATGAAAAAGCAATGATCACTGATAGGGGTACAATGTTTGGTTACCAAGACATGATCGTCGATTTCAGAGGAATTCCAGCCATGCAAGAGTATGCTCCAACTGTTTTAGATATTACACATTCTTTGCAACAGCCAAATCAAAGTAGCGGCGTTACTGGGGGTAAGCCCGAACTTATAGAAACCATTGCGAAAGCGGGGATAGCCGTTGGTGTTGACGGTATTTTTCTTGAAACTCACCCTGAGCCTCAAAATGCTAAATCGGATGGCGCAAATATGTTGAATTTAGATTACCTGGAAGATTTACTTACTAAGCTCGTTGCTATCAGAAAAACGATCAACCAGTTTTAGTTACCTTTTAAATTCACTAAGAAATATGGCCGTTGACATGGCTACATTGAGACTTTCGGTATCATGATGTTCACCAAACTGAGGGATGGTAATTTTTTCATCTATTAATTTCTCTATGTCAATCGAAATTCCGTTTGCTTCGTTCCCAAAAACGATTATAGCATTTTCTTCAAGTTGGCTGGTATAGATGTTTTCACCGTTAAGAAAAGTGCCATAAATGGTTCTTGATTCATCCTCAAGATAAACTCCTATGTCAGTATAGTTAATGGCAACTCTTGTTAGAGAGCCCATACTCGCCTGGACTACTTTTTGATTATAACAGTCAACTGTATTTTCGGAACAGACTAATTGAGATACACCAAACCAGTCACATAATCGAATGATGGTTCCTAGATTTCCAGGATCATTAATCTCATCCAGCACTACCGTTATCCCTTGTTTATTAATTTTTAGTGGTTTAGGAATTTCAAAAACACCAACTATTTGATTGGGGCTTGAAAACTCGCTGATCATTTGAAGCTCTTTGTCGCTTATGGTTTGTATTTCAGCAACATTATATGAATTTGAATATGATTCAGTTGCATATATTTGATGCATGACAAATGATGAATTAATAAGTTCTTCAACTACTTTGATTCCTTCAGCCAAAAATAATTGCTGGGTCTGGCGAATTTTTTTTTTCTTCAAACCTCGTATAAACTTTAACTGATTTTTGCTTAACATTTAAATAGTGTTACTTTTGAATAAATTAAATTC
>RCND010001805.1_pt1 | contig 12037 bp, 8 predicted proteins | sample 2041351 | NCBI WGS metagenome assembly RCND01 (sample SAMN09708230, study PRJNA481090) | Marine sediment metagenome, whole genome shotgun sequencing project. | biome: marine sediment; feature: ocean; material: sediment; isolation source: Sewage treatment plant 12B marine sediment (STP12B) ...
GCCGAAACAGCTCGAGTTTAAGACAGGGGGACCTCCTTGCGTGGAGTACCTGATGGAGTTAGCGACTCTGGAAGAGGAGCTAGAAGGCCTTGAAGTCATTTACGGGCAAGAAATACTGCGAGACGTCGTAGAGGGAACCGGCCACACGGGCAAAGGATCGGTTGTTCAGTTCCTGGCCCGAAAAATATAGCCTCAAACATAGTTACATCCGACAAAGACAACACTGACCAAAGCCAGAGGTGGAATCGAACCACCGACACGCGGATTTTCAATCCGCAACTCGCTTGCTACTGAAAATCTCGCGCGACTTCCTCGTCCCACGCTTTCTCCGCGTACAGCTCTCCGTCCACGAAAACTTTGCGATCGAACTTCAATCTGAAGTTCTCTGCATCACTGCTTAAGGACACATCCGTTTCGAACCTTAGAGTCCGGTCCTGCAGTTCCTGGGTGAGCGCATAGCGTCCCGTCACTGAAGTGTTCGCCGGGTTTTCGTCACTGGTTCTGTGTTCGATTTCTTCTTCGTATCTTTCGATACCCCATGGGTAGCGAGTAGCGCCAGAGTTTTTTGCTAAGCCAAAAGCTTCGCCAGTTTCAGGATCTGTTTTGATCTCAGTTATCGCCGCGTAGCCGGTGATATTTCCCGAATCGAGTGTCTCGAACCCTGCCAGCCTTTCGACAATCACGGGTTCTTTGAATTGCGGCGCTCGCTCCTCACCCGCTGGCACCACGGGCAGTTCGATTCGTGCACCCTTGTCGCCACCAATAACGAGTGTCGAGGTAAAGGGCGATGGCGTCGGCCACAGCATCGGCCACATGGAGTTGCTCACTGCAATACGAACCTTGTGTCCCCTCGGAAAGACCCAGGAGGTGAGGTGCAGTTGAACGTCCAGTGGAAAGACTTCACCAGGGGTGATGGCTTCGGGTTCTCGCGTAGAGTTTCTGTGTGCGCCGTTGATGGCAGCGCCCGCTACTTGAGTCACCTGTCCGTCGGGTGCGACGTCGGAAATTCTCACCACCCAGTTGGCACGTGTTGCGGCGGCGGAGACGTGCAGCTTGGCGATGGGTCTGCCGAGGATTTCCAGGGGCGCGGCTAATGGTTCGCTGTCATACACCAGACTGAAATCATCCATGCCTTGCTGGTCGGGCGTGATGCTGCCCCACCACATCGTGGGTCCACCGCCTTCAATGCCGACGGAGGCTTTGTAGGTCATCTCGTGGCTTGTGCTTTCAGCGGGTTCTGTCGACAAACCGTGGTCGGCTTGTGCAAACCATTCCTGTGTTTGGATGCGTTCGATCGGCCAACTGTCTTCCCAACGCCAGCGGCCGGGAATTTCTGCGGTGGCAGGATCGGGTGGGTAGTAATCCCTGACATAGACCGCGAACTTCGGCTCCTCGAGAATGCCGGTGTCGATGTCTTTCAGGAAATGATCAAACCAGCGCACGGCTTCATGCCGCCATTCCATCTGTGGTGCGGGCCAAGCGGCGTGCGGGAAGAAATGATCCCAGGGCCCGATCATGGCCTTCACCGGTGCGTCCACGTGTTCCAGCATCCTGGGCGGACTGTTGCGGTAACCGTCATACCAGCCGCCGATGTGAAACCCGGGCACCTTAATCTTTTCGTACTGGCCTTTGGCCGATGCCCGGTCCCACCACGGCCCGTCACGCTGCTGCTGCATGTAAGCGTAGACGCTGGGCTTGCGGTTAAAACGATTTTCCAGCCACTCCTCGTCCATGACGAAGTCGGGCGCACCAGGCATTGAGTTGTACAGGTCGTGGCTCATCATCCAGGAGTCGACGTGGATGATGCCATCCATGTAGTGCACATCTTCCTGATAGAGATACTCGGTAGACATCAAGGCAACAAACGCCTTCATCGCCGGCGGGTTGCGCATGGCCATCTGGATAGCGTTGAAGCCACCCCACGAGATGCCGAACATACCGACCTTGCCGGTCGACCATTCCTGCCGGGACAGCCAGTCGAACACGACTTCCCCGTCATCCAGCTCGATGTCTGAATACTCATAGGGAATAGTCACGCCTTCGCTGTTACCGGTGCCACGCACATCCACCCGCGCCACGACATAGCCGTGTGCCAGGAAGTAGCTATACAAGTCGTGATTTCTGGCCCGGGATTCGTCCTTGCGATACGGGGTGTACTCGAGCAGGACGGGATATTGATCCGACTCTTTTACCCCTTCGGGCCAGTAGATATCGGCGGCAAGGCGCACGCCGTCTTCCATCGGGATCCACGCCTCGGTGATAGTCGGGGCGGTGGGCGCCGGCGTACAGGCACCGAGCCCTAGAACGACAGCGACTGTTAGCCAGTTCATTTGATTCCGGACCATCTTGCTTCCCTGCCTTTGCGAACCAATATGCATCGTAGTACGTCGAGTGGTTATACGCATTGTTTCATTCAGCAAACGGCGCAACGCTTTACCATAGGCAGTAATACGCATAACCGGGCAGCACCGTTTTAGTATATTGGTAATGTAATGGACAAAATTCCACACATGCGCCACAAGCCTGCGTTGCTGCTAGTCGCAGCATTGCTATTGCGCGCCGTGATTCCGGCGGGCTATATGCCTGCCGCTGCCGGCAGTGGCCTGTGGTTCGAACTCTGTCCCGAAGGTGTACCCACCGAATGGACGGAGTTCCTGACCGGCGCTACCGGGCACCACCACCACGGCAATGCGGATGGCGAGAACACGGGTGACGATGATCACCAGTGTCCTGTCGGCCATATGTTGTTGTCGGCTGCTGCCGCGGACAGCACCTCGCAGTCTGTAGATTTGGCGCTTGACCTGCCGCCAGCAACGATTTCGATTTATTCCTTCACCAGCACATTACGCACCCACTACTACTCCCGCGGCCCGCCCGCCTGAAGAGCTCGATAACACCACCACATCAGCTTTTCAGGAGTAACAACAATGAACATCTTGAAGACAGCCATCGTGGCTGTCCTTTTCACTATGCCCGCGTACAGCCAGGGGCAGGAACAACAAACCGACGATCAAAGCAGCGATGAGATCGTCGTGTTGGGGCGCTCCGTCTCGACATCCTCCATGCGCATCGAAGTCAGCCGGGAAATGCTCGTCGACACGGCGACGGTCTTAAAAGACGTTCCCGGCGCGAACGTCAATACCAATGGACTGATCACCGGCATTGCTCAATATCGCGGTATGTATGGCGATCGCGTTGCCGTGACCATCGACCAACTCGGCGTGGTCTCGGGTGGACCGAATGCCATGGACTCGCCGCTGTCTTACATGTCGCCCATGCTGACCGAGGAACTCGTCGTGGAACGCGGCATCGCCAGCGTCTCCCTGGCACCTGAATCAATCGGCGGCTATATCAACACGTCACTGGCGCGCGGTCAGTTCAGCGACGGGGCTCTTGGGCTCGCTGGAACATTAGGCACTCGTTATTCCAGTAACGGTGATGTCAGCACCTCGGCTGGTCGGCTGACACTCGCCAACGATCATCATCGGGTGTCGTTAGTCGCCGAGTTGGATGATGCTAACGACATATCGACACCGGTTGGGGTTATCCGGCCATCCGGGCTCAGCCGTGAACGCTACGACCTGAGTTACGCCTACGCGAACGAGGATACGAACCTGCTGCTGTTTGCTGGCGCGTTGGATACAAGCGACGCCGGTACGCCCGCACTGCCCATGGATATTCGCTACATCGACAGCGAAATGTTCGGCCTGCAGTTCGGCGCTAAGCTGACCGAGGCGCTGAAGCTGGAAGCCCGGTTCGCGTACAACGACGTTGAACACCTGATGGACAATTTCGGATTGCGCGAAGCTCCGATGCCCATGCGGCACCGACAAAATCTCACCCACGGCTCTGGCTCGCAGTTCCACCTGGCCGGACTTTTCGAGCTTGATCAGTCCGCGCTGCGCGTGGGTGTTGATGGCATCATGGCCGAACACGATTCGGTAATTACGAATCCCAATATGGCCATGTTCCGAGTGGATAACTTCACGGACATTGAGCGTGACGTATACGGTGTGTTCGCTGAGTGGAATCGTGACTTCGATTCGTCAGACCTCGAACTGGGTCTGCGTTATAAGCAGGTCGAGACGGCCGCAGGGCTGGTCGCTGCGACGGGCATGCCCGACCCGATGGGCAGCAACGTCCAGATGCTGGCCGATGCGTTCAACTCAGCGGATCGCAACAAGACCTGGAATTCCGTTGATGCGGTGCTGAAGTACCGACACGCCCTTTCGGAGCGAACCGAAGCCATCTTTGAACTCGGCTCGAAAACGCGAGCACCGTCGTATCAGGAACTTTATTTGTGGCTGCCCTTGCAGGCGACCGGTGGCCTGGCCGATGGCAGGTCGTATATTGGTGATATGACCCTCGAGCAAGAACGCTCGAACGAAATCGTCCTCGGTATTAGCAGCGAACTCGGCCGATTCAGCTTGTCACCACAAGTCTACTTTCGGCAGGTCGACAACTATATTCAGGGCATACCGTCGACCAACATGACTGCCAACATGGTGTCGATGATGATGACCGGCGTACCGGCATTGCAGTTCTCCAATGTCGATGCGGAAATTTGGGGTACCGACATCGCATGGAAGTTTGAGCTGGCCGACAAGTGGTTTCTCGACGGCATCGCAAGCTACAGCCGTGGTAAACGGACGGACGTCAGCGATAATCTTTATCGACTGGCTCCGCTCAACGGCAGTTTTGGTCTGACCTACGCCGCTAACTCCTGGTCGATCAAACCGGAAGTGGTGTTCTACGCGGAGCAGGACAAAGTCTCTGCGTTCAACAATGAACTGGCCACACCCGGTTATGAGCTGGTCAATGTTACGTTTGCGTGGAGCCCGCTGGAGTCATTGCGCCTCGAAGCGCGGATCGACAACCTGCTCGACGCGACCTACCAGGATCATTTGGTCGGCGTGAATCGTGCAATGGGTTCGGATATTCCGGTTGGCGAGCGTTTGTACGGAACTGAGCGGACGGTTAGTGCCGGTGTAATCTTTAACTTTTGAGTACAGGACAATTTCTTGCTCTCATTTTTCTTTGGCCCGTATACTGAAAAGGTACATAATCACTGACCAGCGCATACCGCCCCAGCACTAAAAAAAGAACTCCGATGAAGAGAATCACGACTCTTGGCCTGACGATTCTGGCCGGCCTGCTGTGCCAGGCGAACGCATCGTTCGCCGCAGTGCCGGACATGAACGCCCACAAACTGGCGACTGCACCGCTTGTCGATGGAGTCGTTATTGGCGACGCGGCGTGGACCGGCGTAATCCCGGCGACCGGCTTCCAGCAAGTACAGCCCAATGACGGGCAGCCCGCTTCGCAGAAGACGGAGGTCTACATCGGCTACTCTGACACCTCTCTTTTTATCGGTGTTGTCGCCTATGACGATAATCCGGCGGGCATCATCGTCACCGACAGTCGGCGCGACTCGGATCTGGAAGATACGGATGCCGTTCTCGTCATCATCGACGGCCTCCTCGATCGGCAGAACGGTTTCATCTTTGGCACTAACGCAGCCGGTATCGAGTACGACGCACAGATCACCAAGGAAGGTAGTGGTGATTTCGGTTCCGGCGGCGGCGCCTTTAACCTGAACTGGGACGGCTCCTGGACGGTTAAGTCACAGATCAGCGACTACGGCTGGAGCGCCGAGTTTGAAATCCCGTTTCGCACGCTGCGTTACGGCGCCGGCGATGTGCAAGACTGGGGCATCAACTTTCGGCGCAACATTCGTCGCAACAACGAGGTTGCCTACTGGGCGCCGCTCAACCGCAATCGAAATCTGCAACGCGTCTCGGAGGCCGGCACGCTCAAAGGCGTCGTGCCACCGTCGCAACGTAACCTGCAGTTCACGCCTTACGTGCTGGGTAGCGCGCGACGCGGCGGTGAACTGGCGGACACCGAGACCGACTCCGACGCTGGCTTCGACCTGAAATACTCGGTCACGCCCAGCCTGACGCTGGACCTGACCTACAACACCGACTTCGCGCAGGTCGAGGCGGATGAGCTACAGCTGAATCTCGACCGTTTCGCCCTGTTCTTTCCGGAAAAGCGGCCCTTCTTCCTGGAGAACGCCGGACAGTTCGGCGTAGGCAATGGCGGCGAGGTCGAGCTCTTTTTCAGTCGCCGCATCGGTATCAGCGACGACGGCTCGGTGATCCCGGTGGATGGTGGTGCACGGCTATCGGGCAAGGTCGGCGAACGCACGAACGTTGGACTGTTGTACATGAGTACCGAGTCCGTCGCCGGCATCGCACCGGGCAACAATTTTGCGGTTGCCCGGGTTAACCAGGAGCTGCCGAATCGTTCCTCGATCGGCGCCATTTACGTCGGTCGCGAAGGCGACGGCTCGTTCCTGGCGCCAGAGAACGATGATTACAACCGCAGCTACGCGGTCGATGGAACCTGGGGTATCGGTGAGCATGTGCTGCTGAAAGCCTGGGCCGCAAAATCGGAGACGCCCGAACTCATCGGCGATGACGATGCCTATTCCCTGAACGCCAGCTACGATTCTCCAACGTGGTCGTCAGAGCTAAACTTCACCGACGTCGGCGAAGACTTCAATCCCGAGGTTGGCTTCCTGTCTCGCACCAATTATCGCAAGGCCCGTGCTCTGTTACTTCACCGCATTCGTCCCGAGAATCTTTGGGGCTTGCTGGAGCTGCGACCGCACATATCTTATACGGGCTATTGGAAGCCCGATGGCTTCCAGGAGAGTGGCTTCCTGCACATCGACAATCACTTTGAATATCGAACCGGTACGGAGCTCCACACTGGCGTCAACTTCACCAAGGACGGCGTCATCGAAGCCTTCGAGATCGTCGACGGCGTGACAGTACAGCCCGGGACGTATGATCATGCCGAAGTGCAGGTGGTCTACTTTACGAACCAGTCGAAACCACTGAGCATTAACCTACGCACCACGGTCGGCGGCAAGTTCGGTGGCGACCGTGTGTCACTGCAACCGTCGATTAAATACCGCATCGGCGAGAGGTTTCGCTCGGAGCTGGCGCTGGTGTACAACGACTTCGATCTGCCCGTGCCAAACGGCGACTTCACCGCCAACCTCGCACGACTGCGACTGTCCTACTCGTTCACGCCCAACGTTCAGCTGCAGGCGCTCGTCCAGTACAACGACAACGCCGAGACTATCGGTACCAATATTCGGTTCTCGTGGCTGCGAAACGCCAACTCCGGGCTGTACCTGGTTTACAACGAAATTGACGAACGATTCGACGGCGCACCAGCGACCGGTCGCGAGTTCATCCTCAAGTACAGCCACATTTTCGACCTCATGAACTGATTCATCCGAATCAGTCGAACCAGCAACCCCGTGTTTGAGCGGGGCTGGCCAGCTCTGAGAATGCCGCTAGTGCGCTATGAAATTCTTTTTAGGAGCATGTCTTCGAGCAACAATTGATCGGCGACGAAGCCACGAATTCCCTCGGCCAATTTTTCTGTCGCCATTGCATCCTGATTCATAAGGAATCGAAATTCTGCTTCGCTGGTGAAGTCGACGTCGACACCTGCATCCGGCAAAGCCGTATCGATCAGCCGCGGCAGCTCGCCATTGTCTGCTGATAGTGCCTCAAGAAATTTGGGTGCGATGGTCAGTCTGTCGCAACCTGCCAATGACTCAATTTCTTCGACGTTGCGAAAACTCGCCGCCATAACAATCGTCGCATAGTTTTCCTGCTTGAATCGCGCATAGATTTTTCGCACAGATTTGACGCCAGGGTCGTCGTCCGGGGCATACTCCGTTCGTCCTTCTGCTTTCTTGTGCCAGTCGAGGATTCTACCAACGAAAGGCGATATCAGGAATGCACCCGCCTTAGCTGCCCCGACCGCCTGAACCTCCGAGAACAACAGCGTGAGATTGCAGTTAATGCCCTCGCCCTCAAGCACCTCACACGCGCGAATACCTTCCCAGGTCGAAGCCGCCTTGATAAGGACGCGCTCGGGCCCAATACCCTGCTCCTGATACAGCGCTATTAGCCGGTGTGCGCATTCAATCGTTCTCTTTGAGTCGAAGGAAAGCCGCGCATCGACTTCTGTGGAAACACGACCGGGCACAATCTTCAAAACTTCTACGCCAATAGCGACTGCGAATCGCTCTGCAGCAGAATACACAGCATCAGCGGTCGACTCTGTTTGGTTGATTGCGTCTGCCACTGACTTCTCGATGAGATCTTCATACTTTGGCAGTTTTGATGCCTGCAACAGCAGCGACGGATTTGTCGTTGCATCGACCGGCCGAAATTTCTCAATGGCGGCGATGTCACCCGTGTCGGCGACCACGTCCGACATTTTCGTTAGTTGCTCTAATTTATTCATTTAAAAAAACCTCTTAGATATTCACCAATACTACCGGAGCGGTTGCGATACACGTCGATAATAACGGCAGCAATAATGACCAGACCCGTAATGACTCGCTTGCTTGGCTCGCTGGCGCCAATTTGTGCAAGACCCGCCTGCAACACAGCAATGATTAACACGCCAAGAAACGTGTTCACGACAGAGCCTTTGCCACCCGCGAGGCTGGTGCCGCCAATGACCACCGCTGCTATTGCCGAGAGTTCCAGACCGATGCCGGCATTGGGGTCCGCGGACTGCAAATAGCCGACGTGGAATAGTCCACCGAGACCCGCCAGCAGTCCTGCCACAGCAAAAACGGCCAACTTGATCCTCGCGACATTGATACCGGATAGATGCACCGCTTCTTCGTTGCTGCCAACAGCGATTGCGTAGCGCCCGATCATCGTACGTGTCAGCACCAGCTGTCCGAGAACCACCACAATAACGGCGGCGAACCAGGCAGGTGATAGGCCCACGTATGGGAGCGGCGAACTGATCGCGCCAACCAGAGACCCGATAAACAGCGTCTGCGAATCCGTCACAAGGTAGGCGCCACCGCGGGCGATTTCGAGCATGCCCAGCGTCACGATGAACGATGGCACGCCCCAGCGGGTTACGACCGCGCCATTAAGCAGGCCGCAAAGCAGGCCGGTTAACAAACACAGCGATGCTGCCAGCCAAAGCGGCAGCTGAAATTCAACGATGGCCAAGCCAAGCACCGCCCCACACAGTGCCATTACTGATCCAACCGACAAATCGATTCCGGCAACGATGAGTACGAATGTCATACCGACCGCAATGACCAGCAGAGCGGGCACCTGATTGGCCAAGGTTGTAAACGTCAGCACTGACAGGAAGTACTCGCTCTTTAAACTGAAAAAGACAATCAGCACAACCAAGGCCAATAGCAGCCCGATAAAGTCCTGACCCAGAAACTGTTTGAGACGACTATTCATTGATAAGCACTGAAAGACGCCGCCATGATCTTTTCTGCCGTCCATTCACCGCGCTTGAAAGTCGCCGCAATCTGGCCGTCGGACATCACCGCGATTCGATCGCACAGATCCGTCAACTCTTTGCTTTCGCTCGAGACAATCACCACCGCCTTTCCCTGCTCGGCGAGCTCGTCGAGAAGCGCATAAATCGCCGTTTTTGCGTGGATGTCGATTCCTCGTGTGGGTTCATCGAACAGCAGAATGCGACAGTCACGCATCAACCAACGCGCAATACTGACTTTCTGTTGATTGCCACCGCTAAGCTGCCCGACCACTTGATCGATGCCGCCACATTTGATGTCGAGTGAGCTGCGGTATTTTTCCACGGCGTCTCGTTCGTCCCCAACATTGATCCACCCGGCGAAACTTTTAAAGACCTTTAACGAGGGCAAGGTGACATTCATTTTCACAGATTGTTGTAGAAGCAGACCCTGCTGCTTGCGGTCTTCAGGAATGAGTCCGATGCCATGCGCGACGGCATCGACGGGCGACCGCAATGAGAGGTGTTCCGAGCTATCACTCAACTGAATATATCCAGCGCTCAACTCGTCTGCCGCAAAAATCGCTCGTAGTAACTCAGTCCGCCCTGATCCCATCAGGCCGGCAATGCCGAGAATTTCGCCGAACTGTATATCCAGATTAATGTCTCGCAATAGGTTCTTGGTGGACAACTTGCGAACCTTAAGCGCGGTCGACACCGTCTTGTCACTGCGTCGATCAAACGTTCTTACGGGTTCATCGGCCATCTGCCGAACAATCTCTTCCACAGAAACATCCGCCACTGCTGAGCTCAGCACGACCTCCCCATCTCTGAACACAGAAACACGATCCGCGATGCGCCAGATTTCACCCATGCGGTGGCTGACGTAGATGACCGATGTGCCATTCGCTTTGAGCGACTCAATTTTTTCGAACAGCAGCTCGATCTGTGGATCCGTCAACGCCGCCGTAGGCTCATCAAGAATTAACAACTTGCAGGGATGGATCAATTCACGGCCAATTTCAATCAGCTGCTGCTGCCCGACGCCCAGCTCGCGCAACGCTACTCTCGGGTCAATATTCTCCAGGCCCATATCGCGCAACACGACGCTCGCATCGGCATTCAGTTTTTTGAAGTCGACCAGGCCATACTTTGTGGGCAGCGATCCAAAATACAGGTTCTCTGCGACGCTGAGATTGTCGATCAGATTAAGCTCCTGCATAACAATACGAATACCGGCGGCTTCGGCATCGTTGAGCGACAGCGGTGCGTAATTGCATTGCGACAACTGCATGCTGCCACTATCGGCATCTGTGATCCCACAGATGATGTTACACAATGTGGTCTTGCCGGCGCCGTTAGCACCAACCAGCGCATGCACTTCGCCTTTTTCTATGTTGAGGTCGATGCCTCGCAAAACGGGTACCGCATAGGATTTATGCAGTCCCGTTAACGACAGTAGCGGTGAATTCAACGGTTGATCACTACAGGTCTTGAGCCGTTACCAAACGAACATCCGTCTTTCGATCCTCCGGCACCGCACCCTCACTTAGAATTTGCAGCGCGTATTCGATACCGTAAATGGCGAGCTGATCACCATACTGATCCACGGTCGCGAGAAGCTCCCCGCCTTTCAATAATTCTTGGGCCGCCGCGATATTGTCGAAGCCGATCACCTGAATAGCGTCGCTTTTACCGGCCAGCCGAACAGCCGCTATCGCACCGATTGCCATATTGTCATTGCTGCAAAGCAAGCCCTTCAGCTCCGGGTTTTCGGAAATCAGCGCTGCGGCAATAATACTGGCCTTGCCCTGCTCCCAATTGGCAGCCTGAACGCTAACGACTTCGATGCCGGCAGCAAACATGGCATCTTCGAATCCCGCTTGGCGCTGCTGCCCATTGAAGGCGGTAACGATTCCGGCAATAATCGCCACCTGATCTCCGGCAGACAGTTTCGTCGCGAGGTGCTCTCCAGCGATTCGCGCGCCTTCGCGATTGTCTGGCCCGACGAATGGAACAGCGATGTCGGCATCTGCAAGCAACGCCGCATCCAATTTGTTATCAATATTGACCACCACGATACCGCTCTGCATCGCTCGTTTTAGCACCGGTATTAACGCTTTGGAATCCGCCGGTGCGATCACAATAATGTCCACCCCACGCGCCATCATTTGCTCGACCAGGGCGACTTGCTGGGTCAGGTCGCTTTCATCTTTTAGGCCATTGACGATCAGGTCGTACTGATCTGCATGCTGCAGTTGATGTTGCTCTGCGCCGTTGGCCATATTGACAAAAAATTCGTTGGCCAGAGATTTTATGATAAGCGCGACCGTAGGCCGGTCGTTGCCAGCCGCTGCCGGCTCCTGCGCCTGCTCTTGTTGCTGCTCACCACCGCATCCAGCGGCTACCAACAGACTGATAACGGCGAGACAGCTAAAACGTGTCATTTTATAGCTCATTGCTTCTCCTAATGAATTAAAGCATTGGCACTCGATCATGCATTGCATTACAGTCTATAGATAATAAAATTCCGCGGCGAGCTAAAACCATCAGGGTTTGAGACAGCTCGCCTGACGGACAAAAAGAAAGGAGCGAACGATGTTTAGGAAATTAACCTCCCTGTCGTTACTTGTCGCCCTGTCCCTTCCGGGGATGGTATTTGCCGACGAACTCACGCAAATGATTCAACAGGACCTTACAACTC
>RCND010001808.1_pt1 | contig 12023 bp, 5 predicted proteins | sample 2041351 | NCBI WGS metagenome assembly RCND01 (sample SAMN09708230, study PRJNA481090) | Marine sediment metagenome, whole genome shotgun sequencing project. | biome: marine sediment; feature: ocean; material: sediment; isolation source: Sewage treatment plant 12B marine sediment (STP12B) ...
TTATAGCATCGTCTTCTGAGATGTAAAACGTTACATTTTCAATATCTGAAATTCCAGCAGATACTTCTGTAATTTTAGTCGTAAGATCAAAAATTTGAGAGCCGTCGTTAGAAACATCATCACATACCATCACATCTGTAGGGACATTATATTCTGGATTGGTCCCCACTTCAATCATAAATGAAGATGAGGTGTAACAAGACGCGTCAGTAATATTGTCTACTCTAACGTATATTTCTTGGGGATTAGCTATGTTTTCGTAAGTACTTGTCTTGTCAAGAGCATTCACTTTGTTGTCAGCATCAGCTTCATGAAGATAGTACGATACGTCTTTACCGGTTTGCCCGTCTAAGGCTTCTGGATCTTTAGTTTCAAAAATAAACTCTCCAATACCATCTGATTCATCTTCACAAAAAGTGAGTGCGTTAACATAATTAGTTAAGTCGCCTACGTAGGGTAATGTATTTACAATCACACTAAGCTCTTCAACGCTATGACAGCCGGTATTACTATTCTCTACACGCATGTAAACTATTTCAGTTTGCGCATCGTAGGTAGTCATATTCAAAATAGAATTAGCATCTACATCGGCATCATCTTGGCTATTATGAAATGTCACCGTTCTATCTGGTGTCGCTAAAATGGAATTAGGGATGCTGTTATTTAAATTTATGGAATAGAAACCATCTCTATCGCCATCACAAATGATGATTTCTTCTGGCTTTTCACTCAGCGGAGCTGGTAGTACATGAACTTCAAATGAATTGACACTAGAACAACCGGTTTCATCAAAACGAATTCTTGGATATAATGTAAAAGGATTTTTTGTGTTCGTGTAAAAGTTCGGCAACACATTGGTGTTATCAATAGCATCTTGTTCTGTTAAAAAATAGCTGACGCTGAAGCCTTCTTGGTCATCTGTTACATCCTGATTAAAAGAGGATAAATCTATAGTCGCGAGACCATCTTGATCATTATCACAAGTGTCTAAACTTACAACAGATTCAAAGTATGTTATTGGTGATAATATTAGTTTTATTTCTGCCTCATCATGACATGTAAGGCTGTTTAAAGTGAGATAGATTGTTTGTGGGTTACTTTGATTTGTATACGGAATGGATGAATTTATAGGATTGTTGTGATTTGTTCTATCGGTTTCAGTTTCGTAAAAAACAATAGTTATATCAGGGATGTCGTTCATAATACTTTCCGCGATAGCTTCAAAATCAAATTCCTCAGTACCATCATTATCTATATCGCAGACAGGAACATCTTCAATTTCTGTTGCTGTCAATAATAGGTTGGTGTGAAGTTCAATCGGAGTAATAGATGCACATCCTGTTGTGTTGCTTTCTACTCTAATAAAAAGAATTTCTACTTCAGCTGTAATGTTTTGATAATTGGTGTCATCTAGGATAGGGTTTGATCCCGATAGAGCGTCTTCCTGTGTTGTATAAAATGTAATAGTTACATTTGTTAAGCCTTGAATGACCTCAGGAATAACAGAGGTTAAATTGAAATTAGCAAAGCCATCATGGTCGGTGTCACAAGCATCTACATAATGGTCGTCTGCATTGATTACAGGATTATCTAAAATTGTAAGGTCTAGAGTCGTGGTACGATTACATCCTGTTAGTGGATTCATAACACTGACAAATAGTTGTTCATTTGTAATGGTATTTACATAGGGCATCGGTATCGCATTGCTAGCAGAGTCTGCATCAGAAGCCGTACTGTGATAAGTTACAACAAGTTCGGTTTGCCCATTTGTAATCTCATCATCTTTAAGTGCGTTTAGATCTATAGTGGTAAACCCATCTGCAGTCTGATCATCACAAATCATTAAAGGTGTTGGATCAACAATTGTTGGTAATTGGAATACATTAAGATTGATCGTAGAAAAAGCTAGACACCCGCTATTGATATCCGCAATTCTGACATGAATTACTTGTGGGTTCGTGATATTTTCAATCGGACCAGTAATTGCATTATTGTTATTAAACGCCTCTGAATAATTGTAATGATACGAAAAGGTATAGTCAGAAGCAGGTACAGAGGCTAGGACCTCTTCATCTTTGGTTGACAAGTCAAACGTTTCGATACCGTCACCGCTTAGGTCGTCGCACAAATTATAATCCGAAATAGGATCTGACGATTGTGTGGAGTTCAAGATAATATTAATGTCTTCTTCAATGGTGCAGCTTCCGTTCAAAAATGGGATTTCAATCTCAACACGATAGTTACCACTCTGCACGGCGTTGAATGTTGTTTGCTGTGCAGAAGGAATTAATCCATTATTAAAGAACCAGGCATACGCTGCGTCTGGATTCTCAATATTAGCATCTAACAGCGCATTACTCGAGCAGGTTGAAAAGTCCTCTCCTAAATCTACAGTGGCATTAAAACTATTGCCTTCTATAAAAACCGCAGAGTCATAGTTTTCGTCTGTTTGGTCTGCAATGACTAGTTTAATTTGATATTGTACATTAGGTTGAATTGTTGCTGTAGCAGAAAGTACAGTTGTTCGTCCATTATAGTTGGTGTCGCCTACATTATAGCCTTCAAAATATTGTTCGTTAGAGGCTTCACAAAAACCAATAATATTATCGTGTATTGTATTTGTAGCGACAGGTATCGATGTACCCGGAACTAAGGCTATATTCGTAAATGGCTTGGAAGAGTCCATCTCTCTAATTAAAAAGGCGAACCCGTCAGAATATTCACAAGGGAAATTACCAAAATATTCCTCAGAAGCGAATATATAATTAAATTGTATTTGGTTAGATATTGAAATAAAATCGAACTGTATTGAGGTGGCATTTAAGGAGCCGGCAATACCTAAGGCTGCTTCTAAATCAGGATCAGCAGTCCAACTTGAATCACCATCATTTAAAATGGTGTTATTTTGTCCATTTCCTGCCGAATTGGCATTTCCTGTGGTTAATACGATGCCATCTTGAAAAGGAAAATTAGAAGGACCACGATCAAAATAACCAAAACTACCGAGACCAACCGTATTTCCATTTGAAGGTGAGGATATGTTAGAAACCTCTACACATCCTTGAATTAAGGTATTTTGTATTAAGTCTTGAGGTGAAACGGTATTATCTACAGTAATTTGTTGAGCATAAGTCATACTACAAATAGAGGAGAGAAATAAGCTGAGGGCAAGGGTGAAATATTTCATCAGTTTCGGTTAAGTTTAAAAGTTATAAGTGGAGGGTAGTGAGGGGGGCTAACGCTTACACAAACTTGAATTACTTAAAACTACAGAAATTAAAGATGAAACACAAGAAAAGACGACGAACTACGCAAAATGTTAACACCAAAGAAGTGTTATCTTACGTAGACTTTAAAAAAGAGCGCAATAAGAGTTGTTTTACTCAAATTGACTGCTAAAATAGATACCCTTCATTAAGAATTATACCTTAAAATGAGACGCGATATTCTAATACCTTAAAATGAGACAATTAATGGCTTCACTTTAAATTTATTTGAATAATACCAGTCTTGAGGGAAAATTATATAAATATGGAGGGAATAATAGTCAGGATTAAACTACGGTGTCAAACATAAGTATTGTTATGTTTAAAAACAAAAAAACACGATGAAAAGCATAAAAATTTAACATTTGTCAGTAATTTACGTAAACCCAACCAATTATGGGCTGATAAAAAGGATCATTTAAATTTAGAATATAATAGTAGGTTCCGACTGGCACGATATTGCCGTGATTATTAAGACCTCTATTGATCTTGCCATACCAGGGGTTATTATTGTCTCCTTCAAAAATGATATCACCATAGCGGTTATAAATTTTAAGTTTATGTTCAGTAAATATGTCGTACAATCCTTGAATATTGAACCAATCATTATAATTGTCATTGTTAGGGGAGAACCCTTCAGGCAAGAAAGGTGGGCAATTTTCAATAGTTAAATCGAATTGAAAAATCTCATAGCAAGGAGGACTCACTAATCTTATATATATGGTTTCAGGATTTGATAAATTAGTATAATCGCTAGGAATTGAAATTGTATTTGATTCGGTTTCTAAATCTTCGAGCGAACGGTAAAAACTGATGTCTTCCTCATTATAATTGAAACTAGCGATGGCATCAAACAAATTATATGTTGAAGTTTCTAAGCCTTCATTACAACCGATGAGGTTAGGTAAAAGCGTAATGTCTGGAATAATAAGTAATTCAATTTCTACAAAAGCACTGTTGTTATTTTCATTGATTTCGGTAATTGTTCCATTCATAGTACCGTCATCATCAACAATAGCAATGATGGTTAAATTAGACTCTGAGTTTTCTGGGACATTTATAATCACAGAGCCGCTTTCGCTGTCATTTATGGCAATTTCATTTATCGTCTGACTTTGAGCAATTAAAATACCACCTAAATAAAAGGCAATTGGTGCATCTGCAGGAAAACTACCTGTGCTGTTAAAGTTATTGACGGTGTAAAAAAGTTCGACACTAGTATCACCGCAATTCACAATAGTGTTATCAATATTTATAGTCGCATCTGGTAACTGGCTATTTAGAACCGTTATAATATTATTAATCATAACAAAGTCTTGACCAGAAGTGAGCGCAATAGTCGCCGACGTATCTCCAATATTAATAGTATTTTGGATATTATAGACATCAATATCCATATTGTATAAATTGGTCGCGCCCGTAAACGAGTTTGTACCATTAAAAGCATTATTTGCTGGATTTAATGGAAAATTACTAATGACGTTTCCGTTGATTGTTAATTGCTCATTGATGGCTATAGATCTGTCACCTTCCCATGCTATAAAACCAATTTTAGCATCTTCATTATCTAAAACATTTAGATTGTCTAAAGTGATACTTAAAAATGTCGGTACACTTTGTAAACCATCATAAACATTAAGCTGGTTGAGTGCTAAACTGGCGTCTTCATAAATTATTGTTATGGCCCAACCACCAAAATTAGTTCCTGTAGAACAAAAAGGTGCGATGGTTGTTGTTAAATCAAAATCTGATATTGTATACGTTGTATTACCTTGACTAGTGATAATATCAGTAACATCGGCAAAAGCTGCAAAAAATACGCGTGTTGTATCTAAAGCATCACTGAAGGTACGTTCAGCACTAACCGGTACTCCATTTAATGAAATGTTGAAATCCCCATTTCCGGAGCCAGCCCAATATAAATAGGCAGCCACTACATTTTGATTCGTGGACAGGTTTAAATCGGCAGAAGAAGATGTTAGAATACTACAGGATTCAAAAACTCCATTTTCTTCTATATTAAGTGTGTTACCAATGGCGTGGTAATCGTATCGTCCATTAAATTGTTGAAACAAGGAGACGTCTTGTGCAACTAAAGAAAAACTTACACAAGACAAGAGGAAACATAATATATCGCGTACTCTTTTCAAAAAAAATGATTTGGTAAGGCTAAATTACACCTTTTTTAAATTATCGTTTCAAAGTAAAGTGATTTGTAAAGGTTCTTCCGTCTTCAAGTGTAACTTTAAACCAGTAATCACTAGTTGGCATAATTGCGCCATTATATCTACCATCCCAGCCAGGACCTAGCGGATCGAGTTCTATTAAGAGCTTTCCATGCCTATCAAAGATGTATATATCAGAATTTTCTTGAAACTGAGACGATATCCCATTCACTTGCCAATAATCATTATTATCATCATTATTTGGGGTAAAAAACTTAGGGAATCCAATGACAGAAACTAAGTCTTCAGCGATACCGCAATTATTTTTATCACGGACATAAACCGTATATAAACCCGGTTGAATATTATCAAAAGTAGGACTGTCTTGATAAGCGCCATTGCTATCATCTAAAGCATATTCGTAATTGCCTTCACCACTTACAATAATATAAATAGAATTATTTTGCGAAGCATCAATCACTTCAATAGCTGTTATTGTCGCAATATTAGAGGGGAATACGGTTATCGTTCTGTCTTTAAAACAACCATTAGTGTTAGACACTCTAACCGAATACGTTCCAGTCGCATTCACTTCAATTGTAGCGGTGTCTTCGCCTGTTGACCATTGGTAATAATAATTATTTGGTAAATCATCAATCACACCTCCATCTAATACGATGCGGTCAGGAAAGAAGTTATGACAATATAAAGTTTCTGATTCAGTTTCGATATTGGGTAGTTCAAAAACGGTCAGTGCGATCTCACTAATTCCATAACAGGCATTAGAATTTTCAACACGAGCAAATATATTTTGATTGTAGGGAATCGTATTCGTGTATGTTGCATCAAGTGGATTGGTTTCAACCAAAGCATCCTCATAAGTTTCGTAATACTGTACACCTAAACCGGCAGGTGTGCCAGCTAAAACAGAATTATCAGCCTCGTTAAGGTTAAAGGTCATAAAGCCCTCTTCAGTGCCATCTGTATCACATAACTGTAAACTAGCATTATTAGAAGATGTTGTGCTCACTTCTAAAGAGACTTCGCTAAAACTAATACAGCCTGTATTGATATTCGTGACTCTCGTATAGACAATTTGAGGATTAAAGAAATTATTAAAAGCTTCGCCATTAATTGCGTTTTCTTGATTTGTAGCATCTATTTCAGATAGGTAGTAGTCTACAGAAACATTAGAATTGTTACCCGTAATATCATTAAAAACCTCCGTTATATTAAAGGTCGTAAATCCTTCAGGAATGCCATCTTCATCGCATTGTACAAGCGAGACATTATTAGCAACTGGCGCATCATTTATGATCACATCAAAATTACCAACATTGTAACAATCTGTATTACCTGTATTTTCAATTCTAACAAAAATAGTCTCGCCAAAGGGATCTGTATTCGTATAATTTAGAGGTAAGACGGAGATGTTATCATCGGCATTTTCTTGTGACCCATAAAAACGCACTTCGGTCTCTTGTTGCGAGCCAATAATATCAGCAATAAGTGATGATAAATCAATGGTTGCAATGCCATCCATAGCATCCCCTTCATTATCACAAAATTCTACATCATTGATTTGAGTAATTTGAGGTGTGTTAAAAACTTGAATTTTAAAACTATTGATATCAAAGCAATTTGTGTTTCCATTGTTGTCGACTCTAACAAAAATCTCTTGTGGATTGCTGATATTTTGATAAGGTAAAGAAATTTCATTTATGTCGTCATTCGCATCTTCCAGAGATTCGAAATATTTGGTGCTAAACAGAGAAGCGTCTTGATTGAGTAATGCCTCTGTGTCTTTATCGCTAAATAAAAAGGTATAGAGATCATCATTATTATCATCGCAAATAATGATATCTGTTAAAGCGTTAGCGACAGGGATGTCAAATTTACCAACAACGGCACTTCCTAATATGGGGCACTCTCCATTATTTGGTTCAACATATAATTCATAGAATCCTGGTGTGTCTACTAATAATTCGAAAGAATCTTCTGTTAAAGGATTACCAAAAGAATCTACTGTTAAAGGATTGCCATCTAAAGACCAAAAATAATCTGCTCCTATAATGTTGTCAGCTCGAAGCGTATAACTTTCACCGGTACAGAGTTTTAATTCGGTTGTGCTCTCTTGATTCCTAATAATATCAATTTGAGAGTTAAATAAGGATTGAATAAATGGTGGTAAGCCAATGCGACTTGTATTTTGATTTGAACCCGTAATATCAAGTAAAACTCCTTGCTCATTGTAGTTTGTCTCTAAACCATCGGCTTCAGGATTATTAATGACACCGATATAACGTGCTATGGTTGAATTGCCAGTAAAGCTGAATTGAGCTCTATAAATTCGTCTATCTAAACCAAGCTGAAGGGCACCAGCACTTATCGAGCTAGAGGTGTGAATCACCTGTACAGAGGCGGGAATATCATCACTTTCTAAATTCCACTGTAAGACCTGACTTGGACCATTTCCTTCAGGACCTACGCCAATTGTAGCATAAGCTTTTTTGTTTTCAGCCGAAAACTCAACGCCATAAGGACTGTCGTTATTTTCTGGGCCGTATAATTCTAAAGGACTAGAGACAATACCTGTTTCATTGTCAAAATCAAATAAATAAACACCTCCAGCAGCATCACCACCTGTAACCGTAGCCAGTCCATAGTGTGCAACTATGATTTTTGAGGCATCTGGTGAGGCTTTTAAATAGCCTAAGGAATTACGTCTATAACCGTCAACTGGTATATTTGGTCCAACGGTTGAAATCACAGGTGTGGTATCTACCCCGTTAATATCAACTTTAAAAGCATAGAATGTATCGGTGAAATGTGTAATGACCCATAAAGAAGAACAATCTTCGGCTCTAACAGCAGTGATTTTTTCTGAGCATTTGTATTTTACTTCTTCAATATTAGTCTCATCATAAGTCACAAGCGGTATGTTTTTTTCGACGGTATCGACATCACCAAAACCACCGTTTAAGTTAACGTCGACTAGTGAGTAATTAAGTCCGTTGTTAAATCCATCGTCTTCTAGTGGGATGGTTTGACCATTGCTGTATGGACCAGGAAAGAAGTTTGGATACACAGCTGCATTTTCATGATGAGGTTCATCAACGGTAAAAATATAATATTTAGTTGGGTCATCGGGTTTTGGTACAATAAGACCAGAAGATGTGCTCGAGGGATCTCCTAAAAGACCTGTGCCACCAAAATAATCACCATTTGGCATAATCTGATGATTTTGATCCCAAACGGTTCTGCCGTCGGTGTAAAGTAATAAGTTGCCGTCCTCATCTGAAATGGAAGTACAGCCCTCTAAAGTGTTAATTTGTCCATCTGTAATCGCTGTAACAGCGCCTGTGTCTGAATCAAAACGAAGTCCAGCATTTTGACCAAAATACCAATAGGCTGCCTGGTTCTGTCCAAAAATTTGGGAGCACACCAAAAGTGAGAGAATCGTAATGTATATCTTTTTCATCATAGCCCTGGTGCATAGCAAACACGGGTCAACACATTTTTTAGAACTTAAAAAGAAACTCGTTTAGTATTGACGTCTAAATAGCAATTGCTACCAAAGATATTACAAATCTCTCTTTTTTAATAATCGATAGGATAAAAAGATAAAAATGGCTGTCCAGCCTAGAACAATCACAATCTCATACCAATGCACCGCGTAGTCGTAGGCTAATTCTCCTTGTTCAGGGAATTTGGTCATCATAATTCTACGAGCAGGCTCATCGATTAGCTTATACATAGATTGTATCGGGAAAAAATTATAAATTTTAGTCGGTAAGTCACCTGAAAGGTTCCATTCCATTATACCGTAAATGATCAGTTCTAATATCCATGTTATAACTAAAAAACCTAAGGCAAAAGCTGAGCGCTTTAAAAGCATACCAAAGAATAAACATAAACTAAAGAAGCCTACGAGTTTAACAAAATAGGCTAATAAAAATTCTACTTCTCTAAAAATGATGGTAGCTTCAGTATAACTTGAATAAATCATTCCAATTGCAAACGTCGTCAAGCCTAACAATAGAGTTGCACATAACGAAAAGAATACAAGAGTATAAAATTTAGATAGAATAAACTCTTTTTTGCTTAGACCGTCGATAAGATTTTGCTTCAATGTTTTATTGCTATACTCATTACCAATCATACTGACCACAACGATAGCAAAGAAAAACTTAAAGTACGACGCAAAAAATGTAGAAATGTGCCAGATTATTGGAAAATTGAAAATCCCTAGTTCACCTAATTCTAAAGTAAATAAACCAAAGAAATTAATCTTAATTGAAGAGAGTATTAGGACCGTAAAAGGTAAAATAAAGGAGATGATTATTAGTACTACACTAGCTCTGTTTAGCAATAGTTTTTGTAATTCTAATTTTATAAGACGTAACATAGGTTGATTGGTTGTGCTTAATTCTAAAATTGAATTTTGCGGTTTTTTGATTAGTTTATTAGTTGTCCGTTAGTTGCAAGAATTGCTCTTCTAAGCTCTCTTTTCGTTTAACTAAATGCGAAAGTAGTATACCTTTATCGAACATCAATTTATTGAAGTCTGGTGCTGACATTGGCTCGTTTAAAAATGCTGTGATTAATTCATCTTCAACTTTTACATTACCAAAATTTGAATTTCCTTCTAAAACGTCTAAGAGTTCTTGATGCTTCTCCGCTTTTAATTCAAAGAAACCATGACTGTTAATCATTTCGTCTACACGACCAGAGTATAATTTTTCCCCTTTACGCAGTACAACAACATGAGAGCATACTTTTTCAACTTCGTCCAATAGGTGAGAGGCTAACAGAATAGTCGTTCCATTTGCTGCAATATCTTTAATGATTTGCCGTATTTGATGTATTCCTTGAGGATCTAAACCATTTGTAGGTTCGTCTAAAATTAAAATTTCAGGATCATTAAGTAATGCAGAAGCAATGGCTAGTCGTTGCTTCATGCCTAGGGAATAGGTTTTAAACTTATGGTTTTTTCGATCTATTAAACCTACGATTTCTAGTTTTTCTAATATTTTACTGTGGTCAACCCCCTTTATTCTGCACACTAACTTTAAGTTTTGCTCAGCAGTCATATAAGGGTAAAAGTTAGGATTCTCTATAATAGCCCCAACATGTTTTAAAGCATCGTGTGTTGTGGTGTTGCCATCAAACCAATGAAAGTCTCCACTCGTTTTGTTGACAACATTCAGCACAATACCTAATGTTGTGGATTTTCCACTTCCGTTAGGTCCTAAAATGCCGTAAACATTACCTTTGTTTATGGTGAAACTTAAGTTTTTAACGGCTGTTAAGTAGCCGAATTTCTTTGTGAGATTGGTGATTGTAAGGATTGGCTCCAAGATAATAAAGTTTGATTAGTTAAAAATAAGACGAACTTATGGAAATATTGTTACATCATAAAAATAGAATTAGTAATTTAGATTTGAATTTAAGACTATGGAAGATTTAAAAATTTCGAAAAAGAAACCCTCATACCCTGTAAGTACTAAGTTGCACAACTATCTTCAATCCTATAATAGAAATATACGACTGCCTATTTTTTATGACGATTTATTGCGTTTTCAAGGTTCTATCGTCGTTTATGATAAGGATGATGAAGACACTTTATGGGTGAGAGTGTTTTATAACGAGTTTGAAAGAGAAGAAATAGATCTAAGTTTAAAACGTGTGTATTCCCATTTGGTTTCTGATGGTAACGAGAATATTTTTAAATTTTTAAGTGTCGATGCTATTGATTTTTGCACCTTCGGAAATTCCAAGCCTTTTAGAGTTAAGGTAAGAAATATTTTAAACGATAATTACACCTATTTCTATGTTAAAAAAGCGGATGCCTCGAGAGTCTATGGTTTAGAGTTGGAGCATATGCTGTCACCTTATAACCTTAATTTTTTAGTTTATAAAGACACTTTAATAGAGGAACATATTGTTGGAATTCCTGGTGATGAGTTTATAAAGAATATGTTGCCAGAATGTAGCGATTCAGAAAAATCTCAGATCGCTAAGGAGTTTGTGAAGTTTAATGAACGTTGCATGATTAGACTTCTTGGAGATATGCGCTCTTACAACTATGTGATCGTTCCCGCTCACGATTTTGACCAAGTCGTTTATAAAATTAGAGCCATAGATTTTGACCAGCAATCTTACGAGGGCAAATTAAATATCTACAGGCCTCAATTTTTTAAAGAAAATTTTCTAATGGTGGAGCTGGTAAGGAATAAAATTCAAAAGGAATCCCTAGATCAATACAAGATAGAAGAGCGCTCTATTGTTGCACGTCGCATGATAAGTTATCAAAATAGAATAGGGGAGTTGCTAGACTGTATGGAAGATGATATTATATCTATTCCAGATCATATTGAAATGCTTAAAGAAGAAATATACAATTATACTCACGATGTGGAATTTAGGAGAAGTAAAGGGATGGGTGATATACTAAAAAATGCCTTAGATTTCGTAAAACGAAATTACCAAGGCATTAATATGAGAAATTTCTTTTAGTACTACCAAATGAATTTTAAAATAGGCTTAAATAATTCAAATTATAGAGGTTATTTTTATTTGGTGTAAAATA
>RCND010001809.1_pt1 | contig 12017 bp, 14 predicted proteins | sample 2041351 | NCBI WGS metagenome assembly RCND01 (sample SAMN09708230, study PRJNA481090) | Marine sediment metagenome, whole genome shotgun sequencing project. | biome: marine sediment; feature: ocean; material: sediment; isolation source: Sewage treatment plant 12B marine sediment (STP12B) ...
CTGAGACACACCAGATGCCGCTTTGGCCCCACCAGAGATCATATTCTCCCTGATCATTCTCGCTTATTCTCGACAAATCTTCCGAGGCAACATCATACAGCCATATATCAAGTAAGCCGTCCTGAAGCGCGCTGAAAGCAATCTGACCTCCGGCCGGATTCCACACAGGATCGCGTATCATCTCAAAGCCAAGAGGAAGGGCAACCGGGTCCCCACCAATCTCTGAAATCTTGATACCGTCATCAGTTATCTGGTGAAAAGCAACGACAATAGAATCAGATCGTGGAGAGAAAGCCATTGTACGGTACATGGGAGAAATAGATTCCTCCATAACACCGCCACCACTGACAGGTCTGAAGATTTCTTCACCGTTTACAGCAGAACGGACTACACCGGAAAATCTTGCATGGTAGTATTCACATCCGGCTACTTTTGAGCCGTCGGGTGAAATAATAGGTCCGGAAAGAACAACTCTTGATGCTCTTCGCCCCTCTCCCTGCATTATGGGCGAGCCGATGTCAGATGGGCTTTCCCCCTCTGATACCCCTGCCCAATAGGTTTCCCGGGCCCACTCAATAAATCTTTCACTGAACTGGTTAACGGTCATACCAAAGGCTTCCTGCATGGCTCCCTCGATACCGTCCCGGTCTTTCATATGCCTTACGAAATTATGGTATCTCTCCTGACCGTACCTCTCATTCATGAAATGATAGAGAGCCTGCCCTTCCCTGTAAACGAGGTAGTCGCCGCGGTTACTGAGTTCTGCGACTCCGACAATCATATTGTTGATAACCATATCTCTGAATTCAATCTCACTCGCTGTATCCCAGCCGAGAGAAGTGTATTCTGCAAGCCCCTCCATTACCCATAAGGGAGATCTACTCTTCACTATATCTGAGAGATCTCTTCGATAGAGCATATCAAACACATAGGCGTGGTTCAGCTCATGAGCGAGAACATGCCTGTATTCGCTCCATATACCAGTGTAAGGAACTGCTATTCTTCCTTTGTAAAACTCAGTAAATCCTCCTACACCCTCTCCCATATCACCCTGGATAAGGGTGGTTTGCCTGAATCTTGCAGGAGAACGGTAAACAATTACCGAAACGGGGTCTGATGGGAGATAATCGAATGTATCACCGAGCAGGCGTATTTCTCTCTCTGCAATAACAACAGTGCTTTCAGCTACGCTTTCGGTACCAGTTTCGTAATAAACATCAAAATGGGTAGAATGTATTACCCACCATTCGTCATCCGTTCCAGTAATCTTTGTTCGACCGTACTCAGTAGCAAACACCGTTATAGAAAGCAAAAGCGGCACAAGAATAAAAAATTTCAAGATTCTCCCTTCAGCAGAAATTAAACCCCATTCTATGTATTATAGCAATGTAACAAGGGAATGTGCCCGAAGTCGCAACCTTTGCATATTAGGTGTATGAAAAATACAGCATTTTTACTCGTATCGCTGATGCTCTTGCTTGCATGTGGTGAGGATTCAACTTCTGAACTAACCGCAGAGCAATTGAGCATTATCAGCTCCGGAGCTGGTTTGCTTGCCCGGAATCTTGCTTATCTTCCCACAGACTCCAACTGGACAGAATCACCCGACGAGTCTCTTTTATCAGAGCTCGAACAAATGTCAAAAGAGAACACCGAGGTATGGCCAATGTTCTTCAGAGCAGCAGCTGACACGGCAATGAAATTCGATCAGCTTGAAATACAGGCTCAGCAGGAAGCTATCCAGTCGGAATTGCTGTAACCGGTTAATACTTAAAAGCCGTGAGTCTCTGCTTCTACCGGACCCGGGTAACAACCCGGTTGATGTCTTTGAAAATTACTGCAGCAAAGAGCAACAGGAGAAGCAGAATTCCAATTTGCTGGGCGACCTGTATTACTTTTGGAGATGCCGGTTTTCCGCGAATACCTTCAAAGAGTATGAAGAGAAACTGCCCCCCGTCCAGAATAGGCAAAGGAAGAAGGTTGAAGCCCATTATAGCAAGAGAGAAATAGGCAATTGTCTCAAGAAATCTCGAAAGACCGAATCCTGCCTGTTGCCCGAGTGTTTCAGCGACAAAAACAGGACCACCGGACATTTCAATAAGATCAGTTGGCTTCGCTGCCATCTTTATGAGATTGGTAAAGAAAGTAGCTGCGCCGCCTACAGCTGCCTGTGCGCTGACAATTATGGCCCGGCCGAGTGGAAGAGTGATTGTTCGGGTTTCTCCAAGTGCTGTAACTCCAACTATTTTCCGGCCCTGATAGTCCATTGGTTCAACCCAGGCAGTATCCAGTGAACCATTCCTCGAGTAAACGAGTTCAAGAAACTGACCGTCGAATACTGATACTTCATGCTGTAACTCGGAGAAATCAAGAACAGGTACAGAATTAACAGAAGTGATACTGTCTCCCGATCTGATACCTGCTTCATAAGCAGGCATACCAACAGAAGACTCTACGATAGTTGGCAGAAGGGGGATAAAACCGGGAAAACTGTCTGGCGGAAGATCAAAATGAATGCTGAGCGTCTGGGTTCCCCTCTGAACAAGGAATTCTCCGCTGCCGAGTTCTTCAACAAGCTGGTATAAATCTGTATAGTTATCTACAGAGGTGCCCGAGACCTCAAGAATAACATCTCCTGTTTCAAGGCCTTCCATATGTGAGCTGCCAACAACTGTGTTGATAACCGGCACGTCTGTGCCTACAACTCCAAGAACTACAAACATCAGAACTGCAGCCAGAACAAGATTCATAGCAGGACCCGCAAGTACGACCATTGCCCTCTTCCACCAGGCAATTGGAGAAATGTTTTCAGTTCCAACACCAAGATCGACTTTTACATAACCACCAAGCGGTATTGAACCGATGCAGTACTCTGTATCTCCGGCTTTTTTTCTGAAAATAAATGGTGGAAATCCGATGCTGAATCTCTCTACAGGAAGACCAACAGCTTTCGATACAAGAAAATGGCCGAGCTCATGAAAGAAAACTATCATACCGAGACCAACTAATACAGCTATTACTGGGAGCATATAAGCTCAACCGCCTTTCGGGCATTTTCTCTTGCTTCTGAATCAACATGAAGGATGTGAAAATAATCTTCAACCGGTTCCGATTTTGTAACGCTTATAACTTCTTCAATAATTGTTGCAATAGCACCAAAAGGGATTTTCCTTTCCAAAAATGCTTGAATGGCAACCTCATCCGCCGCATTTGCTGCAGCAGGGGCAGTACCACCCGTGTCTCCGGAGGAAAGTACAGAATAGAATGCCGGATAGCGCTCTTTCTCCATCGGGTGGAAAGAAAGGTCACCCCAGTCAAGAGGATTTTCGGAAACAATCCTGCAGGTCGGCAGGTTCGGGAACAAAAGAGCCCATGCAATCGGTACTTTCATGTCAGGAAGACCCATTAAAGCTTTCCAGGCTCCATCTGCTGACTCAATCAAAGAATGTACGATACTGCTTCTATGAATAACAACATCAATCGGAATTTCCGGGAAAAGTGCTCTAGCTTCAAGAACTTCAAATGCCTTGTTAACCATACTGGCAGAATCTACAGTTATCCTTCCACCCATTTCCCATGTTGGATGGGCAAGAACGATTTCAGGCGGGGCATTGTAAATATCATGAATGGGTGTGTCTCTGAGAGATCCACCGGAGGCAGTAAGAGTTATTCTATTTATCTTTCTGGCTTCACCCTGAATACATCGGAATATTGTACTGTGTTCACTGTCAACAGGAATCACCATACCTGAAGACAAATGTTTTTCTAACAAGCCGCTTCCAACCACCAGGCTTTCCTTGTTGGCGAGAGCAAGTGGAAGCTGCATCTCCTGAGCAAGAAGACTGGCCTCAAGTCCGGCACTTCCGACAATGGCGTTCAATACTATGTCGGCGCCATTCAATGCTCTGCTAAAAATGTCCTTCTTCCGACCGGAGTTGGCACAAGCCGCGTAACCGGGTGAATATCTGTCTGATTGTATTTTCAGTTTTTCTGTTGATGATCCGCACAGAATAGAATGAAGTGTAAGCTCAGGGCTCTCATCAATAACCTCGAGTGCCTGACGGCCGATTGAACCTGTAGATCCAAGTACCGCAACCCGTCTGCTCATCAGGTGATTATTCCGAACAGATGAAGAACAACAATGGCTACCGGAGCTACCACTACTGCACTGTCGAATCTGTCAAGAATTCCTCCGTGACCAAGAAGAATGTTGCTCGAATCTTTAATACCAGCGTCTCTTTTAAGGGCCGATTCGAAAAGATCTCCATATACACCGGCGACTCCACCTGCAAAACCCAGAATAATCAGAGGAACAAGCGGAATATCAGTGAAATATCCAACAGATACTGAGCCCAGAATTGATCCTGCAAGGCCTCCATAAAAGCCCTCCCATGATTTTTTAGGGCTTACACGGGGCATCAACTTGTGCTTTCCACAGGAAACACCAACAAAATAGGCTGCACTGTCGCCAACCCAGCATATAGCAAGAATCACAAGAAGAACCCATGGACCCATGTCCAGAAAAAGCCTTCCCATCAGACCGAATCCCATTGCATAAAGAGAGGCTAAACCAGCTGTTCCAGCTAAACGTCTTCTGGAGTTTTCCAGACCGGAGGAGTGAAGTACTGTGATTGCAACAGCAGCTCCAGGTAGAATGAGAGCCGGTATCTGGAGACAATGATCTACTGCAATAAAATAGGTACTCACACCGCAGAAAAATGAAATTAGTATTCTCGAAAAAGAATTCAACCCTTTGGGAGTACACATTTCAACTGATTCAAAACCGGCAAGAAGAGAAAGAGTAGAGAAGAGGAAAAGACCATAAATAACAGGCAGCTTGAAGAGAACAATAAGAAACAAAGCAATACCCGGAATAGCGATCAACAGACGGCCGGAAAGTTTTGGGAAAGTCATCAGCTACTCCAACCCTCCGAATCTTCTCTTTCTGGACCTGAATTCTGCAAGAGCTTCCTTCAACTGATCGGCATGGAAATCCGGCCATAAAACAGGGGTAAAGACTAACTCGCTGTAAGCGGATTGCCAAATAAGGAAATTCGAGAGTCTCTGTTCCCCGCTGGTTCTTATTACAAGCTCGGGATCAGGCACATCAGCATTGTATAAGTTGTTGCAGATCATGTCCTCGGTTATATCTTCCGGAGCAACAGCTCCATCTGCAACTGAGGATGCAATTTTAACAAATGCATCAAGAAGTTCTGCTCTGCCTCCGTAACTTAAAGCCAGTATCAAGTTCAAACCTGTGTTGGAAGAAGTTCGTTGCATTGCTGCTTCAAGATCATTCCTGGGGCCACTTGGAAGATCAGAAAGGCGCCCCGTCGTTCGGAGCTTAACATTCTTCCTATGAAGTTCTTCGATATTCCCTTTTATGAACCGGCTGAGAAGTTTCATAATGAAGCTAACTTCTGCTTTGGGACGAGACCAATTCTCTGTTGAGAAGGCATATAGTGTAAGATATTCAACACCGATTTGGCCGCAAACCTCTACGGCATCATGAATGGATTTCTCGGCGGCATTGTGTCCCTTAATGCGCGGTAACCCCCTTTTACGGGCCCACCTGCCGTTTCCATCCATAATAATGGCAATATGTTTCAAGCTTTGACTGAAATCAGACTTCAAGTATATCTGCTTCTTTAAGCTTCAAAAGCCTGTCAATTTCTTTAACTGCCTTATTAACTATTACCTGAACTTCTGTAAGAGACTTTTTCTCCTGATCCTCGGTAATATCGCCATTCTTGCATGCTTTTTTGAGTGAATCATTAGCATCGCGTCTGATATTTCTAATGGCGGTTTTGCCAACTTCTGCCAGCTTCTTAACATGCTTGATGAGATCTTTACGACGTTGATCACTGAGCTTGGGAATCGGAATTCTGATAACCGGCCCGTCGATGTTTGCACGCAAGCCAAGATCACTGGATTCGATAGCCTTTGCAATTGCCGGTGCTGTTGATGCATCCCAGGGCTGAATAACAAGAAGTCTTGGTTCGGGTGCACTTATCCCCGCAACCTGTTTCAAAGGCAGGTTATCTCCCCAGACTTCAACCCGAATGTTATCAAGAAGAGCTGGAGTGGCCTTACCTGTTCTTACTGACGACATTTCTTTGGATGTGTTCTGCTGAGTTTTTTCAGCACGGTCTTCAAGATCTAGAAGTATCTCTTCAAACATTTCATTCCCCTTTTACGACCGTACCCAGCTTGTGATCCTTAAGAACTTTCACAAAATTGTACGGGTCTGTAATATCGAATACAACTATTGGCAACAGATTGTCCCTTGCGATAGCAACTGCTGCTGCGTCCATTACCTTAAGGTCTCTTCGCAAAACTTCATTGTAGCTCAATGTATCAAATCGCAAAGCATTTGAATTCTGCTTTGGATCTGAATCATATACTCCGTTAACTTTTGTACCCTTGTAAAGAATTTTGCAGTCTGTTTGAGCGGCTCTCAGTGCAGCAGCGGTATCTGTAGATAAAAGCGGATTACCGGTTCCGCCTGCAAAGAAAACTATTCTGCCCTGTTGAAATAAATCTTCTGCAAGTGACGGTGCGAATAGTTCGGCTCCGGCTTCAGGCACCGGTATAGCAGAAAGCACGGCGGCTTTACCTCCGTGCTTCTCTACTGAATCAGATACTGCCAGGCAATTCATTACCGTTGCAAGCATCCCTATATAATCAGCTCTTGTTCTGGTGAAAGCTGAAAGCTCTCTTCCCCGGGCAAAATTTCCTCCGCCGGTAACTACCCCGAGCTGGTAACCGGCAGAGGCAACTTCTACAAGAACTTCGGCAATCCTGAAGACGGTATCCCGGTGAAATCCACTTCCGGCAGGACCTGCCAGAACTTCTCCGCTGAGTTTTAGTAAAACCCTGGGAGCTTTACCGGAACCGTCATCCATGCTAACCGCCTATCTGATAACGAACGAACCTGTTAATTACAGTGTTCTCTCCTATTTTTGCTATAAGTGCAGTAACTGCATCTAAAACCTTACCGGTTTCGGAATCGTGTATCCATTCCTGATCAAGAAGGCAAATCTCGCTGAAGAACTTGTCCATGCGCCCTTCAACAATCTTTTCCTTAATATTCTCAGGCTTATTCGATTCCGCAAGCTGCTTAAGAAGAAATTCTTTTTCCTCTGCAACTCTTTCTGCAGGTACATCTTCTCTTGAAACATAATCCGGAGCAGCTGCAGCAATGTGCATTGCAACCTGCTTGCAGAATTCCTGAAATGCATCAGTTCTGGCAACAAAATCAGTCTCACAGTTGATCTCTACAAGAACACCGAGTTTACCAACTCCATGGATGTAAGAGAAAACAAGACCTTCATTTGCCTGCCTGGTAGCTCTTTTAGCAGCGACTTTAACTCCCTGTTCACGAAGATACTTGAGAGCATCATCGAGGTTACCATTGCTAACATCAAGAGCTTTTTTGCACTCCATCATACCAGCACCTGAGATTTTTCTCAGATCTTTTACTGTTTTTGCATCAACAGCCATTTTATTCCTCCTTACCCTTGGAAGGTACAGCTTTTTCAGCTTTTTCAGCTTCTTTAGTGACTGGAGCTTTAGCTGTCTTCACCGGGGCAACTTTTTTTTCTCTGACAGGCTTCGGTTTATCCTGGCCTGCTGGTGGTTCAACATCGCGACGCTTTCTACCCTCTGCTCCGAGAATAGCAGCATCTGCAAGAGAGCCTACGATCAAATCGATTGCCTTGATTGCGTCATCATTGGCAGGAATAGGGTAATCGACTTCAGTAGGATCACAGTTTGTATCTACAAGAGCAATGCATGGAATTCCAAGCTTCCTTGCTTCTTTGACTGCGATAGACTCTTTTTTAATGTCAACAACAATAACGGCTCCCGGAATACCCTTCATGTGGCGGATACCCATAAGATATTTATTGATTCGTTCCATCTCACGTGTTTTCTGGAGAATTTCACGCTTTTTGAAACCCTGTGGCCAACCTTTTTTCTCCATGTCTTCAAGCTCCTGAAGACGAAGAATGCTTTTGTAAATGGTGTTGTAGTTGGTCAATGTTCCACCGAGCCAACGCTCAGTCATGAAGAACATGCCGGAACGTTCTGCGTGTTCTCTAACGCTTTCTCTGCCCTGCTTCTTTGTAGCTACAAAGAGTACATCCTTGCCGCCGGCAACAATCTTACTTACAAGGTTGATTGCGTCTTCAAGATTCTTCTGAGTTTTCTTGAGATCAATAATATGGATACCGTTTCTGGCCATGAAGATGTAATTCTTCATGCGAGGGTTCCATCTTTTCTCCTGATGGCCGAAATGTACACCGGCCTCCAGCAGGTCCTGAATTGAAGGGATCTGCATTTAACTAATTCCTTTCGGTTCTGCCTCCGATGGAAGCGGGTGCCATCCCAATGGGACACCAGGCACCCGCCAAATACCACCGTGTGTTTTACTAATACGGTTTAACGCTTGGAGAACTGGAAACGTTTTCTCGCTTTTGGCTGTCCGTATTTCTTTCTTTCAACAACTCTCGGATCACGACGAAGCATGCCCGCTGCCTTCAGTGGGTGTCTGTATTCTGCATTAGCCTCTACAAGAGCTCTTGCAAGGCCCATTCTAACTGCTCCGGCCTGACCTGTAATTCCTCCGCCTTTGACATTAACAACAAGATCAAACGAGGCTGAGACCTTGATGGTCTGCAGGGGCTCGAGTGCGTGTTCTTTCTGTCTAAGAACCGGGAAATACTCACCAGGTGTTTTGTGATTAATAACTACTTTTCCAGAACCGGGTCTCAGATAGCACCTGGCTGTGGAAGATTTTCTTCTACCGATTCCTATGTACTGTTCCATTCTGCCCCCTGACTACTTGATCTCAAGTACCCTGGGCTGCTGCGCAGCATGGGTATGCTCGGGACCGGAAAAAATCTTTAGTTTTTTGAGTTGAGCACTGCTGAGTCTGTTCTTGGGAAGCATACCCTTAACAGCGTGAGTAAGCACTCTCTCTGGATTATTATTCATCATGTCGCGCATCAGGGTAGCTCTCTGGCCGCCGGAGTAACCAGTGTGGCGGTAGTAAATCTTCTGATCGAGCTTACGCCCCGTAACACGCATCTTATCCACATTAACAACTACAATAAAATCACCAGTGTCCATATGGGGCGTGTACACTGGTTTGTTCTTGCCCTGCAGTATCATGGCAAGCTTTGCCGAGAGTCGTCCAAGGGTCTGGTCAGTGGCATCAACCAGCCACCAGTCCCTCTTGATTTCTCCGGCTTTCGCAGAGTAAGTCTTCACTATCCAAGCCTCCGAAAAAGGATGGGGTTCTTTATTTTATCTCACTTCAAATTAGCGCTCGGGGGCTCCGGCTTTCACCGGGTGTATCTTAGCCCTTCCCTTTAAGCATATGGATGCCAAGAGGTCTCGAATCTGCTTGATTCATTACGATAAGTCAAGTGCCTGGATAAGTTGCTCCAGTTTATCGGGCGTGCAGACCAGACAACCACCTTTTTCCAAAATACACCAGGCATCCTTCTGGTATACCGCAGCAACTATAACAAGATGATAACCGATTGCTCGCAGTGCTGCATTTTTCCCCACAAGGGCATAAGCTCTCAGCTTGAGGGGGACTCTTTGAGTAAATCCCTGAGGCAGTACAGCTATTTTCCCCCTGTAAAATGGAAGAAAAAGTTGAACAGAGGGAAACACTTCGCAGCGCAGTGGTCGACTGAATGATATGTTTCTCAGGATTTTCCAGCTCAGCATGTAAATATGCCTGCTTCGTTTGCCCTCTAGATCGTCTCCGCGTAAAATACATTCTGATGTCGGTATCTGTAATGAGCATTCGAGGGCTTTCTGCATTTCCTCCGGTAGTCCTGATGTTTCAAAACTTTCCTGCTCTCCGAGAAGCCGAGCTCCGAGAGCGGTCCAGAAGAGCCTGTTATTCTGACTTTTCACAGAGCCTCCTTGAGAACTTTATACGCTATTTCGCTTGAAAAACCACGCCTTGCAAGCCAACCGGCAGCCCGTCTTCTGGCTGTTTCGTAATCTTCTATGTGGCCATACCTTCGTGAAACCTGTTTCACAAGTTCTTCCGTGCTGTCTTTTTCTGAAACCGCGCTGACAACTTCTTCTACGATGCTGAGTGGGATCCCTCTATTAATCAGCTCTTTCTTCAGTCTTATGGCGCCTATTGTTCTTGATGAAATAAAAATGCTGCAGAAACGAATATCGTCAACCAGGCCGTACTCGATTGCCCAATTCACTGTACTATCTGCGACTGGATCTGAATACCCCAGGGAAACTAATTTCTTTCTCAACTGGCCCGACGAACGCTCTGAAAAACTCAGAAAACGCTGAACATCGTTCCTGGCACAATCATTCTGCAGTAGACTGATGTGGGCGGGATCAACCTCTGCTCCTGATTTCAGTGCTAGTGAGCATGGCACAATATATTTACCGGAAGGCAGGGTAACAGACACCCTGCCTTTTCTGATCTTCTCGATTGAAAGTACTGGTTCTATGGCTTTTCTTCCTTCACGGTTTCTTTTTCTTTTTCTTTATCGTCGGGAATTAGCCCGTAAGCTTTTCTAAGCTTGAGATCCAGACTATCCACAGCTTCAGGATTAGCTGCAAGATACTTCTTGGCATTCTCTCGACCCTGCCCGATCTGAGTGCCTTCAATGGAATACCATGTACCTCTTCTGGTTACAATGTCTTTTTCCAGCCCCAGATCAATCAGCTCTCCTGTTCTCGATATGCCTTCTCCGTGCATTATGTCGAATTCACATTTCTTAAAGGGAGGTGCAATCTTGTTCTTGACAACCTTGACTCTGGTTCTGCTTCCAATAATATCCTCGCCGTCTTTGATTGAAGCAACTCGCCTCACATCAAGCCTGAGGCTGGAATAGAACTTCAGAGCTTTTCCTCCGGTTGTTGTTTCCGGGTTACCGAACATCACACCTATTTTCATTCTTATCTGGTTGATAAAAATAACCGTGCATTTAGAACGCGAAACGGCTCCGGTAATTTTCCTTAGTGCCTGGCTCATCAATCGAGCCTGAAGCCCCATATGACTATCACCCATTTCGCCTTCTATTTCGGCCCTGGGCACAAGGGCTGCAACCGAATCAACTACAATTGCATCAACAGCATTGGACCGTACAAGAGTTTCTGTTATCTCGAGGGCCTGCTCTCCGTTACTTGGTTGGGCAACCATAAGCTTGTCTATGTTCAAACCCAGCTTCTCTGCATATGAAGGATCTAGAGCGTGTTCGGCATCGATAAACGCCACTTCTCCACCGGCTGCCTGGGCACTTGCCAGCATATGAAGAGCAAGTGTTGTTTTACCGCTGCTTTCAGGACCGTAGATCTCAATAACTCTTCCTCTGGGAACTCCTCCGATGCCAAGAGCAATATCAAGAGCGATTGATCCTGACGAGAAAAACTCTACCTGCATATCGGGAGCTTCACCCATTTTCATTATAGCCCCCAGCCCGAACTTTTTCTGGATTTGCGTTAAGGCTGCATCCAGAGCTTTTTTCTTTCCCGTATCACTAATTTTCTTATCTGCCATGGCAACACCTTTCAGCAAATATTCTGATGTGACCCTGATGAGGGGACCTTCTCCTGCCATCGGAAACAAATATAGTAAACACCTGTTCCCCTGGCAAGTCTATTCCAGTTCGAGCGTGTAAAGCTTCTGATAACCGTCTTCAGGATCAAGAGAGTAAGCAAGGATTCCAAACTCATCAACACGAATCTCCCAGAATAATCCCCTGGGACCTCCCACTCCGGCAAGCTCCACTTTGAAAAGATAGTTGCCCTCGAGATCAAAAACATCGAATGTTGGAGTTTCCTCTGTACCCCTGCGAACCCAGAGTCTTTCTTCAGAGTCAATACCCATGGAATGAACCATCCAGCGATTCTCATCCGGTTGGTAATTAAATGGACCGCTCGAACCCATGCTCTCTGCTCTTCTATTCCAGAAATAGGCTTCTTCAGCAATTTCATCAACTGTTTTTTCAACTGGATCGATATCA
>RCND010001810.1_pt1 | contig 12014 bp, 9 predicted proteins | sample 2041351 | NCBI WGS metagenome assembly RCND01 (sample SAMN09708230, study PRJNA481090) | Marine sediment metagenome, whole genome shotgun sequencing project. | biome: marine sediment; feature: ocean; material: sediment; isolation source: Sewage treatment plant 12B marine sediment (STP12B) ...
TGACTTGCTCAATCAATATTCTGTTAATATTTAAGAAAAGAGAATGAATGAATTCAGTAGACATGCATGTTCACACAAGCGACTCACCTGACGCTGATATTCCTGCGTGGCGTCTTGTACGGAGGGGTATAGAGAACAATCTCGGGGCAATCGGTTTCGTCGCCCATCTTGACCTGGATCCTGAAGATTACTGTTACGGCGGGTTCAATGCAGATATCTACGAAAAATCAATCAAACGTGCCCGGGAAGAGGCGAATGGAAGAATATCTGTGCTGAAGGGTCTTGAAGTCGGGGAACCTCACGTTTATGAAAAACAGGCGAAGGCTCTTGCTTCTTATTCGAATTCTGACTTCATAACCGGATCTCTACATTCGGTTGAGGGTATCGGAATGGTTCTGGGCAAGGAAGTATTCTCCGAAGGGCACTCTATGGAAATAGTTGAGGAATACTACTCAGAAACACTCAGAATGGTTGAAGTTTCCGATATCGACATTCTCGCTCATATGGGGCTTTTCAGAAGGGGACTGGCACTTGCCGGACTGAAGTATGATTTCAATGAAATGCAGCTGTGGCCGGAAACTATTGATAATATCCTGAAAGTGATCATCGACCGGGGCATAGCCCTTGAGCTTAATACTTCCGGCCTCCGCAGAAAAGAGAAAGTAACTTACCCGATCCCCGGAATTCTGGAGCGATTCGGCGAGCTTGGCGGAACTCTTGTAACGATCGGTTCTGATACTCACAGGGAGCCCCATATCTTCTTCGGGCTGGACAAAGGAAGAAGTCTTCTTGCAGAATCAGGGTTCGATCAGACAGTGGTTTTTGAGAAAAGAGAAACCCGTTTTTTAAGGAACAACGCTGTATGATCTGATAATTAAGTTCCGGTTAATTGTGATAGATTTTTTTGATATTGAACAGACACAGGTAAAACGATGATATTACCGTCTGTATGCCCAGTATCATGAGCGTAATTCCCATGAAACCCCATTTTGTCGTTTCTACCTGAAACAGTATCTCCTGCGCGTTCACCATATATTTATAAAGATCAATTGCCGCGATAACCGAGACGATTCCTCCAACTATGACAAGAACACATCCCAGCAGAACACCCTTGTCGATGGTGAAGTTACTGAAAAACTTATTGAACTTGTCCGGGCTCCGGTTACTGTTGATGAACTGAGAAAAACCGTAGCTGCTTACTCCATATAGCACAAATTGCGCGCCCAGAAGAATCAGGCTCTGTGAAACCAGCATGGTGAATATGCCAAGTTCACCCAGCATACTGAGAAGAATAAGCAGCATCAGTAAAAAACCTGCTGAAAGCAAGGAAAGTCCGAGTAACAGAAAGAGTGCCTTTGGAGCAAACAGGAGTATGAACCTCATGTGCCGCCAGCCGTCTCTGAAGGTATTCAAATGTGGCGGCCTTTCTCGTTTGTCTCTCTTGAAGTTAATGGGGAACTCGTCGATAACCAGTCCCTGCAATTTTGCCTTTACCATCATCTCAGAGGCAAATTCCATGCCGCCGCAGAGTAACTCCAGCCTGTTGTACCCTTCCTTTGTTATTCCCCTCATACCGCAATTGATATCCCGGATCTTCAATTTGAAAAGAACCCGAACAAGTAAAGTGAGAACTGGAGTTCCCAGATACCTGTGCAGCCAGGGCATGGCCCCCTTCTCCATCTTTCCGGCAAGGCGATTTCCTATTACAAGGTCTTTACCGCTTCTGAGGCGTCTGTAGAATTCGCCTACATATGAAAAGTCGTAAGATTCATCTGCGTCCGCGAAGACAATGTACTTTCCGAGCGCTTCCTTGAAGCCTCTGTTAAGCGCATATCCATACCCTTTTGCATCCTCATGCACGACTCTCGCTCCGTGTTGCTCTGCAACGGAAACAGAATCGTCCGCTGAACCATTATCAACTACAAGAACTTCACCCTCTACGCCCTCGCGGCGCATAGTATCAAGGGCCAGATCAATGCAGTTGCCTATGGTCTTCTCTTCGTTCAGGCAGGGCATAACGACGGTAAGATCCTTTGCATATTCATTCATGATTATCGGGATCCTCTTATCCACTTGACGAAGCCGGAAATTTTAAGCAGCCGCTTTAAAGAGCGAATTTCCTTAATTCTGGTAAAAATATACAAAGGTCTCATGTAAAAAGACCTGAGCAGTTTATGTCTGGCCCTGTTAACTTCTTCGGGTTCTATGGAACCGATGCTAAGTATGCTTCTGCCCCCAAAGTCGTACTGAGACCACCCCGTTGCTTTTATCCAGCCGCTATTCTCTGCAAGCTCACCCAGCTCGGTTCCGGGATAAGGAACAGCACAGTAAGCCTGTACATAATCCAGACCAAGCTGCAAAGCGTACTCTATTGTCTGCTGTGCTGTTTTCGGTGTTTCTCCGGGCAGCCCGAATATGAAATGTCCCATTGAAGGTATCTCCGCGTTTTTGCAGAGAGAGACCGCTCTGTTAATTTCCTCAATAGTTTCGCTTTTGCCTGCTCTACTCAGTATTTCCTGATTACTCGTTTCTATACCCAGGCCAAGCAGCATGCAGCCAGCCTGTTTCATGCTGGAAAGGATTTCTGCATCAAGGGAAGCAGCCCTTGTTGTGGCAGCCCATTCAATATTCAGGTTCATCCTGGTTATCTCTTCGCACAGTTCTATGCAGTATGACTTGTCCGAGGTGAAGGATTCCTCCCAGAAGAGGAAGCTTTCTATACCGTAATCCTTCACACAAGTTTCAATTTCCCTGAGAATGTACTCAATGGAATGCCTTCTTACTTTTTTTCCATAATAAACCGGTGCAATGCAGAAGGTACACTGATAAGGACAACCCCTCGCAGAATTGATGAGGGTAAATCTTTTTCCATTGTTTGGCAGGATATACAGTTCATTTTTCAGCAGAGCACGATCCGGGAAAGGGAATTCATCAAGATCCTGCAGCAGGGGCCTTGAAGGCGTGGATACCACTCTTTCTCCATCCCTGATCAGAAGGCCGTCAGTTCGGGGAGCCTCACCCGTATGACTGAATTCCTCTACGAATTTCCCGAAAGTAATTTCAGGCTCTCCATAGATCGCTGCATCAACTGGACGGCAGTATTCCAGGCCACTTTCTTTAAGCAGCGTAAAAAAGACACCGAAGCTCAGTATGAAACAACCGGGCAGACTGCGCTTTATTTCGGACGCGAATTCCATATCACCATCAATTGACGGGAAACCAGTATTTATCACCAGAAGGTCAGGTTTAAGCTCTTCTATGATTTTCCCTGCAGCCTTTCGACCCGTCTTCTCGATTATAAAATCAAGCATATGGACTTCCATATACGGCTCAGCCAGAGAAGCCATTATCGCCAGGGTTAGAGGCGGCCAGGGAGTTGCCCAGGAATCGGAACTCTGCATGCATCGCCCTTCCCTGATGAAATCCCTGCCCATAATAGCAGGAGGGTTCACCAGCAGAACCCTCATTTCCGATTCAGTGCCAGGACGACTGATGACCATCAGGGCTGCTCCACTTCCGGGGGCGGCATCTCATTGGGAAGCCAACCCGCAGTGTACTCTTCTTCAATTCTAACCGCATCGAACAGAATCGCAATCAACTCATTACTTTCGCCTGCCCTGTGGGGATTGTAGTACTCCCAGACGATATCTTTATCGGGCGTTACTTCAAGAGCTCTGCCATAGACCGATTCGGTTATAAGGACATTTCCGTTTGGAAGAGGCTGACAGGAGCCGGAAATTTCGGAATAGAAAGGATTCTCTTCTGTTCCCATGTAGGACCACAGTATCTCTCTTGTTATCGGATCGAACTCGATAATGGCTGAACTTCCCGAATGACCCTGATTATCAAAGACCATCATGTTACCATCTTCAAGTAATGTGGGCTGATGCTGCATAAACCAGAGATCGGATTCCGCCCAGTAAACCGATTCTTCGACGGGATCAACAGCACAGACAAGATTGATAGACCTCAGGGAAATCAGGATGGTTCCCCCTCTCAGAGGACCCGAGTAATCCGCAGGGAGCCGATCCTCACTTATGTACTCGACAGTATTGCAGTGCAGGATATCCCCTGCTGGTTCCATTCTTCTGAGCAGAGGGGCGTAAGGAGAGTTCCGGAGAGCATCCAGTATTGAGATTCGCTGTCTCGAATTCCCCATGGGATCCAGTATGTAGATGTAGTCCTCTGCGATGTGTTCCTCCGGATTGTACTGCTCGTTGATATGAACATCCCGTCCGATCACGTAGATGTTTCCCTCGTCGTCAACGTCAATATCATGATGCGCGTCGTTAAAAGCGCTGGCCCATAAGAGGTTAGAATCCTTGTCAACCTTGATTACTCCAGCACCCTCGATGATAACAAACAGGTCTCCGTTGCGGGAAAGGTACATCCTGCGCCATAGATTAATCCCGTTCTCCATTTCAGGTACTTCGGGCCACAAACCATCTACTATTGAATCATCAGTGTACCAGTTGTGTACTTCGCGTCCCGTCATATCGATCATTGTGATTCCAGGGGCGTGCCCTGAGAGCAGGATCGTATAACCGTTGTAAGCACTGGATGAGTCGTATACCGTAACGCTCTGTTCTGAAGGAGCGTTTTCGTATCCTGACAGATATCCGAGAGAACGAATCAGTTCCAGCTCATCATTGGATTCCTGGCTGCTATCGGACTGAACGCCCCTCATCTGACACCAGCGGCCTGGTGGTAGAAGAGGTTCTTCAATTGAACTCTCGGTAATGCTGTCATCAAAAGAGTGTAGAAAATTCAGCATAGAGAGCCTTATCTTCCCTCGAAATTTGTATCCGAGAATGCCGCCAACAACCACCAGCGCTATAACGATGATGTATACGACTTTACTGCGCCCTGTGTTTCCTGTTTTCATTTTCCCTAAGAGTTCCTTTCTTCGGGAGGGTAGAACTTCGGAGGATCGGTTATCACAGGATTGTCCTCATGCAGCAGTGGACGGATGTGGCGATCCCACAGATCAACAAGTAATCTGTATACGGTCATATCACCCTTCAGCTGGAATTTCCGTCGGATAACGCACAGTATGTTTTCCAGTATCTTTCCGGGGTGATATAACAGCTTAATAGCGAAAAACTGGAGATATATCCATAATCTTGCACGGGTAATCAATTTGTAATTCTCTCGCCAGGTCGGAGAGAAATTGATCTCCTCGAATTCCAGTCCCTCAGGCATGAGATAAGCCATCTGCGTTTTAGGAAGAGGGGTGAGCATGAAGGCAATTATCTCATCAAGTCCCAGTCTTGTAAGTTTACGGACGAACCTGTAGGTCATTTTTCTGTCAATTTTCTCTTCTCCGGGGAATCCAAGAACGAAATTACTGTTTATCCTTATGCCCAGCTCATTGCACCACTTTACAACATTCGCCATATGGTCAAGGTCAACCGGCTTGTTCATTGCTTCAAGCACTTTTGCCGAAGCTGATTCTGGCGAAATACACAAATAGTAGCAGCCGGTCGATCGAAGCAGTTCGAGCTCCTCCCTGCTTAGAGTTTCTGCCTTCACTCCAGAGGGGAAACAGTATTTGTAACGCCTTTTCCTTCTGAGAAGCTCAAAGGCGAATTTACGAGTTCTATCACTGGACAGAGAGAAATTCTCATCCTGTATGTGAAAGTCGCTCACACCGTATCTCGAATGATAGTAATCCATCTCATCAACGATCCTGCCCGGACTTTTGGCCATCCATTTCAAACCCCACATCTGGGGGGTCTGGCAGAATGCACAGTTGTAGGGGCAGCCTCGGCTCGTGAAAATACTGAGATACCTGTCAGACTGAACGGGGCCGTGAGCATACCTGAGTTTCCAGTACGTTTCAAGAGGAAGGACGTCAAAGAAGCCGAACGGAAAGTTCTCAATAGGGCATACTTCTGGCACTCTTTCCCGGTTGTATCCGTGCCCATGAATGCCGTCGTATTCAAATTCAACACCGGATTCAATTAATCTGAGGAGATTTGGAAACCTGTGTTCACCCTCACCCTGAAGCACATAATCAGCACCTGCGTCCAGAAAAGGATCCACAGTGAACGTTGTGTGGTATCCACCCACAACAATAGTAACGCCCGGAAATGCCTTAACACATTCCTCAATAATGCTGATACAAATGCTGTGTTCAAGAGTACAGTGAACGGATACCCCCAGAACTTCAACACCTTCGGGAACATATTCAACGATCTCATGCGGGAGCAGACCTCGAATCTCGAATTTATCCCTGTACTCCGTAAACCTGTGTGGAGCCAGTCCGTACGCATCAACCACAGCAATATGGTGTCCCGATTCACGAAGAACCGCAGCCAGGTAGGCCATGTTCGTGGGAACTCCGGGTACGGAGCCAAAGGGGCTGTTCCGGAAATTAACCACAGGTGGTTTTATGAGGACAACCTTCATTGAGAATCTCTTCGAGTAAATACTTCCCGAGCACTTCTGAAAAGAATCTCAGGATAGAACATCGCGTTGTATATAATATTCGCTGACATAGCGCATTCCCATGTGCAGGTGCATCTATCCTTGTTCATCTTCCTCACTGTCTCAACCGACTTCCTCGAATGAAGTATCTCCAGCAGATCATATCCATTCTCCCTCAGATCTCCCAGAAATTCGTTTCTTAATTCACATAACCTGACCTTACCGAATTCATTGATGACAGTGAATTTTCTTCCCGCCATACATGGACCTATCCATTCCCCCCTGCAGAGTCTGCTCATGGAATGAAGGAAAGTATTGTTAATACCCCGAAAAAGAGGGCTCAGGGCTCTGGTCTCAGATGCTCTGGCATTCTTACCGAATATTTCAAGTTCCTTCAGGAAAAGGTCAATATCGACCTGGCCGGGAACCTCTCCGGGCGCGTCGGGCCGGAGAAGGTGAAGTTCATGGTTGTTCGGATGAATCTCTGTCTGAGCGAATTCTCTGAGGAGGGCAAGATCCCGGGCGGTCTGATCGATGAATACCGTGACCAGATCCATTGACAGATTTTTCCTGTTTTTCCGTAGATGCGCGATTCTGTCGGCTGTTTCAACCACCGAATCAACACACCCTTCCACCCCTCGAAGGCTATCATGACGGCAATCAGCGAAGTCCAGGCTCAGAGATGCTCTGAAATGGGTTTCAGGATAATGATCGGTCAGATAGTTGAAAAGATCAGCAGTTCTGTCCGGAGAGAGACCGTTGGAAGGTACCGTTACAAATTTTGATCCTGCATTTTCAACGAAACATGCGATAATTTCAGACAGGTCGTCTCTAAGCACGGGTTCACCGCCTGAGATGAGTAGATATGGAACAGATCCGGCGGATTTCGAAATAGATATAAATTCATCGATAGTAAGTTCTTTGTCATGCTGTGGCTGTGCGATATTATCACCATAGAAGCAGAAAGAGCACTTCGCATTACATCGAGCAGTAACGAATAGAATTACAAAAGAGGGCTGCTTTAAACTCAACAGACCAGGCAGCACACCGGTTAATCTCAAAGACATCCTCTATTCCGCTTAAGGCCTCGACTTGGACAAAACTCAAGAGGTGTAATATATAAAAGCCTGATGCATCAGGTTAAGACAGGTGTTCAATATTTCACAGAATGTCACATGAAAGCAGTAGAGATAATCACAAAAGAAAAAGCTCCCCTGCAGGTATCTGTAATTATTCCGGTATACAATGCATCCAATACTCTATCGCAATGCATTGAATCGCTGCTCTCCCAGACACCTTTTCCTGCAGAAATCATCGCAGTTGATGACAACTCTGATGACAATTCCGTGGACATACTGCATGGGTACCAGGAAATTACCACTATCTCTACGGAAAAGAACTCAGGTCCTGCCGTCGCAAGAAATCTGGGTGCTGCAAGATGTTCGGGCGAGATAATTCTTTTTGTAGACGCGGATGTTGTACTCCCTGAAGGCCTGATTTCAGGTTTGCTGAACGATTTCGTAGAAAATCGGGAAATATCTGCAGTTCAGACGCTCTATCACCCGATATGTCCGGCTGAAGATTCGGTTTCCAGATACCAGAACTTTTATTACTATTATTACGCTTTCAGATGTAACCCTCGGGAATCAGCAGTTTTCTCCACTTACTGTGTCGGAGTAAAAAGGGAAACGTTTCTTAATCTTGGCGGATTTGATACTTCCATTCCAGAGCCTACCGTTGAAGACGAAGAGTTCGGTTACCATCTGGTCGAGGAGGGCGGACGCATACTTCTGGACAGATCACTGCAGGTTGAACATCTGGCTGAATACTCGCTCAAGCAGTTTTTCAGAAGGCGCATCAGAATGTCCAGCGCTCAGATAAAGAATGGTTTGAGAAAATTCAGATCAAGACTGATTGGACGATACGCCTCAGTGAAAAGCAACGGCACTCACCACAACCCGCTGGTCATATTGAGCATCTTTCTTGTATGGGCGGCAGCTCTGACCCTTCTGTCAGGAATCATTGCCTCACTGTGCGGCCTGGATTGGTGGAATGTGTCGATTCCTGCGGTGTCAGTTATCCTTATTCTGACTATTCTGCTCAACAGTCCATTCCTGAACGCTTCACGAAAGCTGTTCGGGTTCGTAACCATGTTAAGATTCTCGGGGATGATTCTCGTTGATATGATTGCTCTCGGTACAGGGATTCTAAAGGGAACAGTTCAGTATATCTCCGGAAAAAAATACTGAGAAATTGATTTCTGATTAAGTATCAGCAATATACTTTTTCCTGAAGATCATACTCAGGAGGGAGACAGCCCCCCTGAAAATGGTTTTTACCTCGTACCAGCTTCTCAGAGACCACAATCTCATAAGGATGTATCCAGGATCGAGATATACTGTTCTGTATGCCCGGGTCCTCAGTTCAGCCACCTGCTCTGCACTCAGTGAGAAAGGTTTAAAGGGAATTTCCTCCTTCAGCATACCAGAATCCGACATGTCCCTGAGTATAACTCCGTATTTGGATGAATTCTCGTACAGTTCTGCCCCGGGAAAGGGTGTAATTGGAAAGAATTCAGTGTAGTACGATCTCAGTTTTCTGGCCAGTCGAATTGTCTGTAGACCCTCCTCGTAAGTTTCGCCGGGAATTCCGAAAATGTAAGTACCAAAAGTTTTTAAACCAACTTTATGCGCAAGCTTGATAGCTTTCACGGAGGTCTCTATTTTTATCCCTTTTCTGAGGGTATCGAGGTTCTTCTGAACAGCGGATTCAACACCGAAATTTATGCACCAGCACCCAGCCTTCTTCATGGTTCTGAGTAATTCCTCATCTACAGTGTCTCCCCTTGCGGAGCACCACCACGTAATGTCAAGATTCCTTTCATTGATAAGGCGGCAGATCTCCATAACGCGGGCTTTATCATAGGTGAACAGTTCGTCCCAGAACTTGATCTCCTTTGCTCCGTATTCCTTTACATAAAGCTCAATTTCATCAACAACGTTTTTGGGTGATCGCATCCTGAGGCAGCGGTCACCCATGAGTCTGTAGCAATAGAGACACATGTGGGTGCAGCCGCGCGAACTGATCACCTGCATCACAGGAAGCCGAAGTACCTGACCTGCGGAAGGCTGATATCTGTCAAGGTTTACGAGATCAACAGACGGGAAAGGAAGATCGTCCAGGTTTTCTATCAGTCTCCGGGGCTGATTCTCAATGATATTTCCTTTGGCATCGCGGACAATGCAACCGTCGATACCGGCAGTATCCAGCCCCTTTTCCCAGGCGTTAACCAGCTCTCGAGCAGTATACTCAGCTTCACTGATTACTGCAGAATCGAGTTCTGGAGATTCCTCAAGGCACCTTCTGCCAAGTGCAGATGGAGCATGTCCCCCGACCATGAGCCTGATATCCGGCCTGGATGATTTCAGCTTCTTCAGAAGTTTCTTTGTCCGTTCCCAGAACATCGCTATTACAAAAGCACCTGCAATATCCGGTTCATGGCCGAGAATCCTGTCCGTAAGCTCTTGCTCCGACCAGAATGCGCCGTCCTCAATGAAAACCTGATGTCCCGCCTCCCTCAGCACGGAAGCGACATACATCAAGCCGGTAGGCGCCCATACACCGGCAATACCCTGGGTGTCATGAGCCCTTATGTCAGTGAATGTCCAGTTTGGAACGAAAAGAACTATTCTCATTTAATTCTCTCTTGAAATTTCCAGCGAAGTCACAGGTATAAGACTTATGAATAACCCGCTGAATATACACTGATCAGCGTATAACTGAAAGAAGCGGCCGCTATTCCCTCATGCTGTCAGAGGGTTCAAGTGTTTCCGCACGGATTTCAGACCACTCCTCCATATGAGACTCACTTCCATCGAACCAGAAGAGGTAATAGTACCTGTCAGGAAAGAACTCCATGAATTCGCGGTCACTCTCCCGGGTCTGATGAGCACAGTATATGATATCTCCCGTGAGGAACGGAGAATTCAGAAGAAGTCCGCTGCATATGTTAGGATACCCGTGTTCATCAGCCTGCATGAAAACCACTGCGGGAAATTCCGCAACCTCGTCTGTCAGACGGGAGCATTCCCTGTCTATTGCCTGCCAGGGACCCGATCTCAGGGTTATTTCTTCTGGAAGGTACAGGATAAGAGTTAAGCAGAACAACCCGCTAATCAGAAGGACCGCGAAGTTACTTCCCCTTCGGCTGAACTTTCTACCCATGTATTTAATGAAGATAGAGATCCCCAGAGCGGAAAGAAAGATGAATAACGGGATCATGGTAAAATAGTGCCGGGGGCCGTAAGCTATTGCAGGAGCGTAGTGTGCCACAAGAAGAAGAGCAAGTACGGCAGGGGGAACAAAAAGCCACCTGACAGCGGCTTTTCCAGTCCCCTTCCATAATGCGATTAGAATGGGAATGCTGGAAATACCCGGCCATCCGAAAAGGGCCACGCTGCCAACAATGAACTGGTGCATAACATTCTTTATCCCTTTCCAGATTGTATGGTCGAAATTACCGTAGACCGGGTAATAAGCGCTTCCCTTCCCGAAACCAACCAGACTGCCGCCCCGGGCCAGTTCGTAGGTTGTGTGCAGAGGGTTTCCTGTGTAATGCATGTTCATTGCGAGAAGGTATGCAGCTGGCGGAAGCGCTCCTGCAGCCATAAAGAGAAGATGCCGAAATCCCTTTTTTCCGCGAAAAAGCAGAAATACCGTTATGGAGAGCCCCCATGCAAAAACAGGATAGGGTTTGGTTGTGAATGCGATTCCAAGGAATAAACCTGCCAGTACGGATAGAAGGAGTTTTTCTTCCTTCCAGCCCTTTGAAAGAAACAGCAGGCTCCAGGTTACGAAAAGAAGATTGGAATTATGCGCCATATGGGTGGGTATCATGAGAAGGAAGAATGGAGACAGAAGAAGAAGGATCACGCATACCCTTGCGCAGAGCTCACCCGACCAGGTTCGAACGAGCAGGAAAAAGCCAAGAAGAATCAGTATTCCCTCAACCGGGCCAAGCATCCACGAAATGTGCAGAAAAGTAAAAGGAGCCATCATAAACGCATGGGTTGGAGTATACATGATGAGCCACATACCATCTCTGAAAATGAAATGCCTGAAAGGGAAATAATTTCTGGGATCAGATAATTCCGGAGCGGGAGCGCTCAGCCTGCCCGAAGCGAATACTCTGGACTGGAAAAAATAGGCAACCTCATCTCCCCCTTTAGGGATTCCCTCCAGGGGATCGAGAGCCATCCAGATGGAAAAAACCAGAAGCAGCAGCATTGCCCCAGCACAGAAAACGGTTGAAGAGGGCCGCAGGATAAAAGTACGCAATTTTCCGGCAAGGTCACTTCCCGTAAGGTCTGAAAGGAACATAGAGAATAGAGCAATCGAAGGAACCAGCAACAGAAGCTGAACTGCTTTGTCCAGCGGACCACTGGATCTCATTCCAGAAAGAGTATAAGCGATAAACAGTATGAGTAGAAAAATGCCCGAAATCAGGGGGATTAACCTCTTCAAATCAACCTCATTTTCGCTTCAGCAGGGCCTGACAAAAAGAAGACAGGATTGCGGGCAGTAAC
>RCND010001811.1_pt1 | contig 12010 bp, 5 predicted proteins | sample 2041351 | NCBI WGS metagenome assembly RCND01 (sample SAMN09708230, study PRJNA481090) | Marine sediment metagenome, whole genome shotgun sequencing project. | biome: marine sediment; feature: ocean; material: sediment; isolation source: Sewage treatment plant 12B marine sediment (STP12B) ...
TTCCCTGATCGTCCTCCATTAACATCATGGTTGTTAGCATATTGTGGTTTACCCACGGATTCCAGTTGTTAATGTGTGTCTCCACAAAACTCATCCACCAGAAGTCATCTCTTTCATAATAGATGTCTAGCACCTTCTTCTGAATCTCATACTTTATTCGCTCCGAAATCAGTGAATCTATTTGGTTGAATTCCTCTTCCAGGAAAAAGTGGGTCCAGGAGAAGAGGGCTGAGATTTCTCCTACAAAGAGGTCGATGACCGGCTCATTCACATCGGGCAATCCATAGCCTGCCTCCTGCAAATACAAAGTAGCCGAAATAGCCCAGGTGGTTTGCTCGGAGAGTGCCCAGATGCCATTGATAATCTGATCCATAAATCTACCTTCCCCTTCCATAAGCTCGGCCATAACCAGATCCTTCAAGTTGTCACTGCGGGCAAAGAGGGGGTGCTGCATAATGTTCCGGTTCCCACTTCGTTCAAATTCCAGAAAGTCGGTGGCTTTTACAATGCCCCATTCAAAATCAAGAACTTCTTCCCCGCTTTCAATCAACAATTTCCTGTATTGTTCGGGAATTTGATTCCATGCTTCCCGATCGGAATAGGCCGGGAATTTGACCCAGCTGGTACCAGGAAGTAGTTGAGTCGCAAGTTCTGTTTCTGAAGTTGAATTGCTTAATAGATTGCGCTCTTTAGCCTGGCTAGAGCAGATGATCAAGAGGGAGAGCAAGGAGAGTAGAAGTGTTCTTTGTAACATGGTTAATTTTAATAAATTATTAGTAATTAGTGTGTTATAGTGAATTAGTCCTCAGTAGCTTCGTAAACCGCATTGATAAAATCGTAGCGTAACTGAGCATAATCGCCTGCTTTCTGTATGACCAAGTGGGCAATAAGCTCTTGGGTTGGGTCGATCCAGTAAAGCGATCCAAAGGCACCTCCCCAACCATAGGAACCTTCTGTAATCAGCATTGAATCGGCTTCGGAGGGAAAGATTACCTCGAAACCCAGCCCAAACTTATCGGGAGTTGATGGAAGAAACAGGGAACCGGCTCCCAATTCACCTATGTGGTTGGTGCGCATTAGTTGAATGGTTTCAGGCTTAAGCAGCCGGACTCCACTATATTCACCCTGGTTGAGCAGCATCTGTATAAATATGGCATAATCCATGGTTGTTGAGGAGAGGCCACCCCCGCCAGAATAATACAAATTGGTGTTTTTGGGATAGCCCGCCAAAGCCTCCGCGGCTTTGTGGAGTCCGCTGTTCCCAGGGCCTCCCTGGTAGAGATTCATTAAGCGGGCATGTTTATCAGGTGGCAAATGAAAGTAGGTATCCTCCATTCCAAGGGGATCAAAAATCTCAGTCCTAAAATACGCCTCCAGGTTCTTCCCTGACAATTCCTCCACTACGTATCCCAGAATATCTGTACTAAGCCCGTAGGTAAACTTCTCGCCTGACTCATGGATCAATGGGAGTTTAGAAATCTTCTGCATTTCGTCCTTCAGGGTGGAGCTAAGGGAAGGCACTCCGTTCATTATACGGGCTTTTGCATAAACGGCATTACATGCATCCCCTCCATTCCCGGGATAGGCATACCCGGAGGTATGGGTTAAAAGATCCTGAATGGTAACTTCGCGTTTGGCAGGCATTGCCACATAACTTGAATCCTTCTCATTAAATTGATCAATGATCTCCGGATAATTAAATTCTGCCAGATGTTTGGAAATGGGATCCAGCAGGTCCAGTTTCCCCTCTTCATAGAGCCTCATAATGGCTACAGTGGTGATCCCTTTGGTCTGCGAAGCAATCCTAAAGATGCCATCCTTATCAAGCGGGATCTTGTTTTCCAAGTCATTGTACCCTGTGGTTTCGTAGTAAACGATTTTCCCTCGTCTGGCCACCAGTGCTGTCGCACCAGCAATATTTCCCTTTTCGATATTCGACTGAAAGAGCATGCCTACTTCCTGAAGTTTTTCAGCAGAGAAACCTTGGGATGAAGGGGTGGCGGGCTTTAGCGGTTGAGATTGCCATGAGATTGGTTCTTGAGTGGGTCCACACGCGGTGAGTAGAATACCCAGAAGAAGAGTAAGGGTCAGATTTTTCATTAGTCGAGGGTCAGAGGGTTATTTTTCAGTTCATTAAAATCGATCTCGATAGGGCCAAATGAAGGAATGGCCATATTTTTCGAATCTGTAATGTTCATATGGGGATTGATGCCTGGTCCGCTAATCAGCTCGCCGGTCCCTTTGGGGATGGCCGACATATACAATCTCAATCCTGCAGGATCTTCAGGATCCAATTCAACCCTGGAGATGACATGGCCGAAGGGAGTTTCACCTCCGATTCTAAGTTCAAAACCGGTGGGATTCCCAGAGGAGGTCAACGATCCATTTACACTTTGGTAATGAAGGAGGAGATAGGGAGAACCTGACAGGGGATCCCGCTTCAATTTGATGGTATGGGGCATGGGCTGCTCTGCGTGTCCAGACTCTTTATAAACATGGGTCAGAGCCACCTCAGCAAGTCGTTTCCCAAGAATTTGGTAAGAGGCGGTGGAGTAGTGAGCCACGTCATCCAGCTCAAGGTCGATCCCCGTGGTGAGATATAAACCGGGTCGTTTCTTTACTGCCTGGCGCTGGATTTCGCGAATGGCCTCCCAGTTTCGGGCCATTTCCGGATTGTGGGTGATCAGTCTGCCAATCTGCACAATCAGGATGGGAAGGTCGGGCTTTTCAAGGTCCCTACGTGCAGCATCGATAAAGCCCAGTAGTTTCTCTTCATAGGTTCCGGGCAGACCCAGCATGGCCTCCGATTCGCCCTGTGCCCAGAGCATTCCTTTTATCTGATCTTTTTCTACAGAGCGAGCCCGGGTAATCATCGCCCCATAGAGGCAGCTATCCCCGCCAGGCATGTGATTGGGATCCCACTGGTCGATGGTGGATCCCCCCAGGGCACAGGGAATCAGACCCATGGGCCTGCCTGTGTTCTCCTTCAGGTGCCTGGCAAAGAAAAGGCCGGGTCCGGTTCCTCCAAGGGGAGTAAGACGACTTATTTCCCTGTTTTTTTCGAATATCTCCATGGTGGACTCCATGGAGGCTCCTGACCTGCCGTTTAATTCGTGAAAAGCCAGGGCATAGGCAGAGGCTCTGGATTCAAAGATCCGATGGATTGGACTTTGGGCTACACTCCAGTGATCATCCATATTCATCATCCAGATATGGGGATTCACCAGGGTATCCGGCGTACGCCCGGCTCCCTGCATATTGGATTGTCCGGCCAGTATCCAAACGTCAGCTTCTTCGGGACAGGGATTATAGAGCCCTGGGGCCCCGGCTGTGTAGTTAAGTGCCGGGTCATCCACTTCATGAACGTCAAGGTATTTATCCAGGTCTTTCACGGCAATAACCTTCACATTGGTCTCTTCCAGGTAGTCCATAAACTTGCCAAACATTACAGGATCGGTATGCACCCAGGGATGGGCTACATCCGGGATTCCATGGAATTGTAAGACAATGGCTTTCCCGACTGTGGCTCTGTCTATGATGGTTTTGAAGTATTCAAGTGTCCATTGGGGGTAGGCATCCGCCGTGGTGGGGATAAGCAGTGGATGATTTACCTCTGGATCGTAAAGGGGCCCATGGGCAATTTTCCCATAGGGGATCTCGGGTTGCATTCCTCGCCTGGCATATTTATACCCCAACTCACGTACTTTCTCCACAGCACCGGGAGCAAATAGGTTTCCTGGATATCCAAAGGTGACAGGTCTGGGAACTCCATTAGCCAGCAGGGCAGAATCGACTTCCCCCAGGTTCTCTTCCATGGTGGCAAACGCTTTCTCCTCGGTCAGATGGCCATGATCCCAGGTGTGATTGGCGATTTCGAATCCCATCCTGTGCAATTCACCCACCTCGTTCCACTGCAGGAAATTTACCGTATCCCTCATCCACAGATCGCAGACAAAAAATGTGGCACCAAATCCTTTCTCCTTCAATAGGGGAGCCACATACTCCAGGTGGGACCTGACCGCATCATCAAAGGTCAGTACCACCAGTTTCTGATCCTGTTTTTCGGGAGTGCATCCGATAAACAGGAGACTGGCCATCGTCCATATGACGAGGCTGCCCACAGTTACGAGGAAGGATTTTTTCATAATCATTAATTTAACTGACTTGAAAAATGATGTGTACCGGAGCCTATTTTAATGGGTTCATCATTACCTGGGATATATACAGTGGCACGACTGTTTGGCGGGATGCTTACCTGCCAATCGAATAGATCTCCGGTATTGGTCCATTCGCTTTCTATTAAACCATAAGGAGAGCGGTGACTTGCTTTTACATGATCCAGTCCGGGTACCAGTGTAGGTTTCATCACAATTTCCTTAAAGCCGGGATTCAATGGATCAGGTTTAATTCCTGCCAGGTCTTCATACAACCAGATCAGGAAATCGCCCAGCAACATCACATGATTGCCCGAGTTCATGGCCGGATCCGCAGTGTTACCATTCCATAACTCCCAGATTGTGCTTGCTCCGTTTTCAATCATATAGCCATATCCGGGATAATCGGTTTGTGTATTAACCGTTAATGCCAGATCGGCCCTCCCATATTTGGTAAGAATCCGGTTGAAGTATTGCTGACCAATAAGTCCGGTGGTGATGTGGGAGTGGTGTTCTACCTCGATTTTCTCCACCAGATTATCAAATACCACCTGTTCCCTCCCCGGAGGGACCAGTCCAAAGGCGAGTGCCAGGATATTTGCTGTGGCCGAATTGTTGCTGTAATTGCCTGTTTCCGGATCCCAAAATTCTGTATTAAATGCTTTTTTCATTCGGATAGAAAGGTCTTTGAAGTAGGCAGCATCTTTGGGTTCTCCAAGCATCTCAGCATATCCTTGCATAAGCGTCAGGTTGTGATAGAAAAAAGAGGTGCCCAGGTAGGTGCCATCAGTCAGCCGTGCAGGATCTTTGGTATGGATCACCGTTGGATCGATAGGGGGAACACACCAGTCTCCATAAACATCGCGGGGCATCAGGTCGTTTGTCATGTAGTTATTCACCATGTGATCGATCCATTTTTTCATGGGGGCATAACTCTCCTGAATCACATCTTTATCGCCATACTGGTCATAAAGCATTTTCACCAGCTGAATAGGCGTTCCGGCCCAGGTGACATTGTCGCTATAAAAGGGCCAGTAGGCCGGGCAAACATCAGATACACTTCCACTCTCTTTCTGCCCATCAAAGATGTCCACCAGCCATTTCTTATATAGGTTGTTAATATCAAATATATAGGACTCTCCGCGCGATCCAGCTGCACGGTCGCCCAGCCAGCCCTGCCTTTCATCCCGCTGGGGACAATCAGTGGGTATACTCCGGTAGTTGCCTCTTAATCCCCAGATGGCATTGTTATAAACCTGGTTGATTAGTGGATCGGAACATTCAAAAGATCCTGTCATCGCCAGGTCATCATGTATCACTTTCCCCTCAAGGGTTGACAAATCGGGCTCTCCCGGGTATCCGCTTAGCTCCACATATCTGAAGCCATGGAAGACAAATCGGGGTTCCCAGGTTTCAGTGCCTTCTCCTTTTGAGATGTAGGTATCCGTTACCCTTGCTCCCCGGATATTGGCCAGGTAGAGGGTGCCATCCTCCTTCAGGGTTTCCGCAAAGCGCTGTTTGATCACAGTTCCCTCTTTAGCCTCCAGGGAAAGCTTTGTCCAGCCCACCATATTTTGTCCCATGTCATAGATAAAAACACCGGGTGCAGGATTGGACAGTGCTACAGGTTTAAGGGTCTCGGTGATCCGCATGGGTTCGATCATCTGGGAAGAGATCTGAGGGGAGGATGGTTCTACCAGCTCCACATCCAGCCAGTTTGAATCATCAAATCCAGCCTGATCCCAGCCCGAAAGCTCCATACGTGCATCGTAAAATTCACCGTCGTATTCGTTGTTCTCCCTGATGGGACCCTCAGTGGTAAGTTTCCAAGATCCATCACTGACTACCTGCGTTCTGGAACCATCCTCATATTCGATATCAAGCTGCAGCAACAATTTTGGATAGCCGTAGGTAAGGGTGGGAGTGGGTGCTTTGATGCGGGGTGAGAAATAGCGGCCATTCCCCAGGATTACACCCGCAGCATTCTCTCCTTCTTTAAGTTGATCTGTTACATCATAAGTTACATAGAAGGACCGCTTGGGGTATTCCGAAAGGGCAGGAGAGAGTACATGATCACCCACCTTGCTGCCATTGAGATATAGTTCATAAGTTCCCATGCCCACGATATAGGCCATGGCTCTTTTTACAGGCTTTTCTGCATTAAAATCCTTTCTTAGATAACGGGCCGAGAGCAGCCTGTTTTCAATTTCCGGCTGGTCAATTCCAATAGCACGATCAAGCCCGATCCAGGAGGCCTTCCAATCCTGCCCCTTAAGTATGCCCATGCTAAAAGTACCAATCTGGCTCCAGGAAGAGGATTGGTCACTTGCATCCCATATCCTCACTTTCCAGTACACCTCCATGCTCGAAATAAGAGGAGCTCCTTTGTAAGCTGTCATATCCGATTGAGCAGAGACTATTTTCTCAGAATCCCAAAGATCTGCTTTTCCTTCTGCCAGGAGTGAAGGATCTGTAGCAACCAGGATCTGGAAAGCGGTCTGCTCTAAGTCTTGCCCCTCTGTTATTATCTCCCATGTAAACCGGGGTTGTATCCTGTCGATCCCAAGGGGCGCATTTCTTCCTTCGGTCTGTAAATCAACTAACTCAATGGAGGGGATCTGACTGCAGGCAGCAAAAATTATTAATAGGACAACTACAGAAATTGAGAGGCTCTTTTGTGCAAACATTTGGTAGTGAGTTTTATAGGTTGGTAATCCTTAAAGGTAAGAATTGAACCCATTCAGGTAAATACCCAATACGGGCTTTCGTTTGCACTTTTTGTGCTTATAATCAACCACAGAAGGATTGTAGAACTATATTATTCTTACCTTAAAAGGATTGGAAAACTAAATACTAAATCATATATTAGGGTTGGAAAACTAAATATTATGGATAGGTATATCTCTTCAGATTTAAAAAACTGGGTACATAAGCCGAGACGAAAGCCTTTATTATTAAGGGGAGCAAGGCAGGTTGGTAAAACCTGGTTAGTTGATAAACTGGCACAGGAAGAGTTTGAGAATTATCTGAAAATTGATTTTGAAGAGAATTCAGAGTTGGTCTCTATATTTGAGGGAGATTTAGATCCGAAAAAAATATGTGCCGAACTAGAATTGAGAACAGGAATTGATATTCTTTCCGGGACAACGCTATTGTTTATCGATGAAATCCAGATATGTCCAAGGGCTATTATGGCACTTCGCTATTTTTATGAGAAAATGCCTGATTTACATGTTATTGGTGCTGGTTCTCTGTTAGAGTTTGCTCTAAGTGAGATCTCCTTTCCTGTAGGTCGGATTCAATTTTTTGAGGTCCATCCTATGAGTTTTTCGGAATTTTTGCTGGCATTGGGTTTTAAAAAGGCAGCAGAAATCTGTCATGGTCCAATAAGCGATGTTTCTGAAACCACACATAAATTTCTCATTGAACAGCTTCGTATTTACTGGTTGGTTGGAGGAATGCCAGAATGTATAAGTGAATATTTGAATACTAAATCAATAAAGCAGGCTGCTGAGGTTCAGGATGAAATATATGAAACCTACCTATTGGATTTTGGAAAATACAAGCCTAAAACAGATGTCAATTGTTTAACTACAGTTTTTTCAGGTATTGCAACAAGTGTAGGGAAACAAATAAAGTATACCGGGCTTGCGAAAGATCACAGCATTCCAACAATAAAAAAAGCATATGAAAGCTTGTTGTTGGCACGGATAGCAAAAAAAATCAGATCGGTAAGTACACCCGGAATACCATTGGAAGTAAATGCTTCGGAGAAAAAATTCAAAAACATATTTCTGGATATTGGCTTAATGAACCGTGTGATGAAAATTGATTACAATGAAACACTAAATCATAAAAACTTACTGGGAATATATCGCGGGCAACTCGCAGAACAATTTGTAGGGCAGGAGTTTGCGACTTCGACCAGTAAACAGCTTTACTATTGGTCCAGGGACGCGAAGAATAGCAATGCAGAAATCGATTTCCTAATTCTACAAGAAGGCACCTTTGTTCCTGTTGAGGTAAAAGATGGACCTTCGGGAAAGTTGCGGAGCCTACATATGTATAGAAATACTTTTAATCCACCCGTCTCAATAGTGTTTCATGCGGGAGTGAAAGGTAGCTTAACAGAAGAAAATATTATCTTCTTACCCTTATATTTTGCAGCCTCATTTATACAGTATGGGATTTAAACGAGTTTCTGTAGTTATCTCTTAATAAGTGTTGGTCCAAACAGATCACACCCCTGTTCCTGGTTGCTGTAAGATTAAGTGAGGCAACTGTTTGTCCATGAATGGTCGACAATTCCATGGTAGCATCACCACTATTGCAGAAGTCTACCGACAGGTAATCCTCTACCGGATTGAGGATATTGTTTCTGATAAAGAATCACAGCCCGGTTGCAGTTATGTGATATTTCCCCGGATGCAGATCAAACTCACCAGAGTTAATTGTGGCTTGATCGGGGGTAGATGTTTTTCCTGATCTGGTCTCCGTAATTGTCAGATGCCTGAATTTTTCAGCTGGTAGTTTCACCATGGCCACACTCTTATCAGGAACTGTAAAATCGAACACCCATTGATCAGGCCCCTCTTTTGACCAGCTGGAAATGATCTCACCCTGCGGAGAAATGTAGTTGCACTCCATAGAATCAAGTCCGGCTGGAATGAGTGGTGACAGATGGAACCGGGCAAATCCGGGGTAGGCAGGATCAGGCCTTATTCCTCCAAGCCATTGGTAAATCCATTGGGATACGGATCCAAACATCGGATGGCAGTTTGAATAGGTATTGTCACTCTCTCTCCAGGTTTCCCAGAGGGTGGTGGCTCCCTGGTCAATCATAAATCCCCATCCTGGGTAGGAAGTTGAATTTACCACATCAAAAATCGCATGGGAATGACCCGAGCGGGATAGAGCCTCCAGGGTATATTTGGTACCGAAGATACCCGTGGATAGATGCCCCGAAGGTCCGTCCTCAAGGGCTGATAAAAGTGAGTCCACAGCAGCCGGTTTTTCATTTTCAGTCACAATATCATGGTAGAGTAGTGTGGCAAAAAGGGTTTGCCTGTTTATTTCTCCTGTCACAGGCTGATCCCAATAGAGGGCGGCTATCTTGCTTCTAAGATCCTCAGCAAGCTCCCTGTATTTATTCACGCGCTCTGTGTCACCCATAACACGGGCGAATTCTTCCATGATTTGAGCACATTGCCGGTAGTGACCGGTGCCGGTTAACTCAACCGGGACTGGCTCAAGGGATTCATGATCGCTTAGTCCCTGGTCGACGATACCGTCTGGGTGGATCCTGGCCGCCTTCTCCATCCACTGAACGTCCAGATTATAAAGCTCCCTGATGATTTCAGTGTCGTTATAATAGAGGTAGAGATAGTACTGAGTGCTTAAGAATGCCGATTCCCAACTTAAACCACAATACTTTATTCCTACAAAAGGAGCAGTGTCAACAAATAAGGAATCATGGAGCGCATCGACCCAGTCATAGATTGTTTTGCGATAGAAGGACTGCATATCAAAATTACAGATAAAGGCCTCGCTTGTAGCATTCAGGTCCCCACCATAACCGAACTTCTCCCTGGCCGCACAATCAGATTGAACACCTATAAGGTTCGAAAGAAAGGTTCTCTCTGAGGCATCCTGGATGGAATTAATCAAGGGGGAGGAACAAGTAAAATGATTCTGGTTTGCAATGTTGGAATTAAGAACAATTCCCTGAATATCAGATATATCCGGCTTATAATTCAGGCCGCTAATCTCCATATACCTGTATGTGTGAAAGGTAAACTCGGGATTGTACCATCTTTCATCTTTATCCCCAACGATATAGGAATCGGTTTGCCATGCAATGTCTGGAGCCCCTGGTCCTCCTACTCCTTTGCCCTTGATTTGTCCGCATACGGTGGTCATGGGATTCAGGTCCCCGTTATCGTAAATGCGTTCTCCAAACCTGAAAGTGATTGTATCCCCCCTGTTTCCCTTGAGTTTGATGCGATAATCTCCCGTAAAATTCACTCCCATATCTACTAAAAACCTCTTGTTTCCCCTGGAGTTTATTTGAACCGGATCTATGATATCAGTAGCCTGAATAGGAGGGAAGAAGGCTTTTTGCAGGTCTCCACCCGGACTGGCTCCTAAGGCTGCGTCCTTCCATAGAGAGGCATCGAAACCAGCTTGGTCCCACCCATCTATTTCTCTTCCTGCATCATATACTTCACCCAGGTAAATGCTGTTTCGGACCACCGGACCATGGGCATATTGCCAGGAGTGATCGGTGACAACTTCAATGGTATGTCCGTTCTTCTGTTCGATAAGGAGCCTGGCAATAAAAACCGGCCTTCCAACCGGTAAACTGCTACGCAAATTTCTACTGCCCCACATTCGCATGGGCAGGGGGTTATAGAATCCATTTCCAAGGCTTACTCCAATGCAGTTTTCCCCATCCAGTATAGAGGATGTAACATCATATTCCGAGTAGTAAATTCTTTTGCTGTAATCTGTCCAGGCTGGATCAAGTTGTAGGTTTCCGATCCGGATCCCGTTTAAGGTGGCCACATAATAACCAGCAGCCGTGATATAAAGAGTGGCTGATTCTATCTCTTCCTCAATATCAAATTCTCTTCGGAATATAGGAGAGGGATCTTCTTCATAATAGAGGGAATCAATGATTGGCAACTCAATGCTGTCCCCAATCCAGCTGGCACCATTCAAATCTTCTTCTTGTGTTCCTGTTTTGTCTGTTTGATGGACACACCCATAGGCAGCCATACATATCAACAGCAATAGTTGAAGCTTGTACATTCCTTTCATGTTGGTACCGGGTAAAATCAAACAGTAGGATCAAATATATCATCTTTATGTCGAAATTCTCCACTTGCTCTGAACTTCGCTTCAACGAAATGAACATCCTTCTGATTTCTTGGGCGACATCAGAACGTCAATAGACCCCGAACTCCAGGCCGGCGTCCAGCATAGCCCGATAGTTCACTGGCGGGATGTCATCCATGATACTGTGGTTCGTTGACAGAATGTACCTGCCCCCGGGTTTCAGGCTCTCCATTTTCACCCGTACTTCTTCCCGAACTTCCTCTGGCGTTCCAAATGCGAGCGGACCGGCAATGTCGATGTTGCCGCTGAGCGTGAGCTTATCGCCATATTTGCGCTTGATGTCAAAGATGTCCATTGAATAAGGTTCAATGGGGTTCAGCACGTCGGTGTCCAGCTCCATCACAAAGTCATCCATGATATGGGTCACGTTGCCGCAGCAATGGAACATAATTGGCAATCCAGCATCCCTGCCGAGCTGGATGATCTTTTTCATCCTTGGCAGCCAGAACGGTTTGAAGAGGTCGGGGCTCACAAAGGTGCCTGTTTTGAAAGCGATATCGTCGGCGACAAAGACTACGTCTACGCCTTCTTCAATCGCCATTTGAGTGATTTTGATGTAATAATCAATGCACATGTCAAAGACTCTCTCGATAAAAGCAGGATCCATGTAGAACTTCTCTAAAAGCTGGCTGAAGTCGCAAAGAAAGTAGTAGCAGTACTGAAAGAAGGCGCCGGTGCACCAGACGACTGCGAGGTTTCTTTCTTTCGCTACTTTGACATACTCACGAATGACCTCTCGTCTGGGTTTGAAGTCGGTCTCCCAGTCCGGCAGAATCATCTGGTCGAGATCTTCCCAATTATTGATGCGACCGTCATAGATGTTGAACACCTTGCCACTATCATCCTTGAATTTGAATGGTACCCACAGCGATTCCAGCGTCATGGCATCCATTCCAGTGCTCTCGCAGATATCAGCAAAATATTCAGCCCCAAGTGGGCGAGCATACAGTGCGTTTGCC
>RCND010001813.1_pt1 | contig 12007 bp, 7 predicted proteins | sample 2041351 | NCBI WGS metagenome assembly RCND01 (sample SAMN09708230, study PRJNA481090) | Marine sediment metagenome, whole genome shotgun sequencing project. | biome: marine sediment; feature: ocean; material: sediment; isolation source: Sewage treatment plant 12B marine sediment (STP12B) ...
ATCATTTTAGGGACAACAGGAAGAACGGTAGACAATGAAACCAATACAGACAATGTAGTTGGAGATAACTATTTACTTATAACGAACGATGAATTTACGCCGAGTACATTGGAAACAATTGAGATAGGCTTGAATAATGATGCTATTTTAAAAGGAATGGAATTTAATTTTATGCTACCGGAAGGTTTTACCCTTGATCCCGCAGCAATAAATGGCACATCAAGACTCGATGGCTTTACGATAAGTGCTCAGGAAATTAGTCCAAACAATTACAAAGTGCTTATTTTTTCTTTATCCTCTGCAACCGTTGCTTCAGGAACAGGCCCTATTTTAAATATCCCAGTATTTATTGATCCAGACATAAGCGATGGTGTGTATCCGATGGCATATACAGATGGGTTGATTTCAGATACCTATAATACAGATGTTTCAACCACGCCACCGAGTGTTGGAGAAATAACTATAGGCAGCACATTAGGTATTGATACTTTAGAAAACTTTGAAGATAGTATAAAGCTGTATCCTAATCCGGTACAAAATATGCTTAGTATTGATTCAGAATTTGCTGGTGGTTATCAAATGTATGATGTAAATGGAAGAATCATTGGAAAGGGAACTATTCTATTAGGTCATAATGAAGTTGATACGTCTTTGTTGCAATCTGGCTTGTACTTTATAACAGTTAGTAGTGATAAAGGTTCAGTCACTAAAAAAGTCATTAAAAAATAATATTGGTTTTGCTATATGTAATACATAATTCTAGATTCATGACCAATTAAATTATTAACATGAAAAAACTATTACTTTTCACAGCAATCTTGATTCAGTCAATATATTCCCATGCGTTGATTCTGACAAATAATCCTACGAGTGACCGAAATTTTTCAGAATCAATGTCATTCAATCATAATGGACCAGATGAACAAAAGATTTTGCAGGATGCGGGATCGCGGCTCTTGCCCAATTTTGTACTGGTTGAAAGTCAAAATGCCTATAGAAATGAAATAAATGTTTTTAATATTCTTCTGAATAATAGCGAACCTGTAAAGGGTCTGCAGTTTGATATAGAATTACCCACAGGTTTTGATCTTGATGTGAATTCTTTAGGTACAACAACGAGAACAGCTGGATTCACCGTTGCGGCATCGAGCGTAGGTGTAAATTTATACCGGGTTATTCTATATTCATTAAATAGTTCACTAATAGATCCAGGGAATGACGCCATTATTACCCTACCTGTTTTTGTAAGCGCGGCGCAACCATTGGGTGTTTATCAATTTAATTTCACCAATGTGATTATTAGTGATATTAATAATCAGGATATTGCCAGTCCAGCTCCGGAAAATGGTGATATAACTGTTGTTGATAGAATTTTTATCGACCCAAAAATCTTATTGCAAGGCCCTTACGATCCCAATACCGGTTTAATGAAAGATGAATTAAGAAGCGCTGGACATATACCGACAACAAGTCCTTATGTTGATGCTATGACTTCTGAAGTATCTGTATTTGATCTAGGCGGCACTTCTGGTACAGGATTGCCTGAAGATGATATTGTAGATTGGGTATGGGTTGAATTACGAGACCAAAATAGCAATACAACAATTCTAGCATCAAAGTCTGCTTTACTGCAACGCGATGGCGATATTGTTGAGGTAGATGGCATATCGAATATCTATTTTGATCTGGGGCCAAACAACTACTATGTGGCGGTTAAACACAGAAATCATTTAGGGGTCATGTCTTCTTCAGCCATTTTTCTATTAAAAGAAAGTGCCACAGTCATAGATTTTAGAAGCAACGCCCTTGAAACCTTTGGGAGCAATGCACGCGCAGATTTGGGCTCAGGCACTTTGGCACTTTGGGCGGGAAATGTCAATGGTGATGCTACAATACAATATGCAGGTGCTGGTGTCCTAGATACATCTAGTTTACTTGCCTTTATCCTGAATGATGGCAGTAATTTCTTGAACTTGCCAACTTGGTCAGTAACGGGTTATTCTGATAATGATGTCGATATGAACGGGACTACGCAATACACAGGAGCAGGCGTATTGGATAGCCCATTTATCTTACAGAATATATTATCGTATCCGGGAAACTTCCTCAATTTGAGTACTTGGCAGATCATGGAACAATTACCGGAAAACTAAAAGTTTAATAGTACAAATAAAATAAACTTTCGGCTATCAATGGGAATTTAAATAAAGCAAGCGACAATTGTACCTCATCTCTTTCAATAGCCCATTATTATTATTGTCTTATTATATTTTGTATCGGTAATTAGCTATATAAATTAAAATACTCTAACTATAAAATGACTTTTAAAAAGGCTATTGAAGTGGGTTGTGACCCCAGTTCAGTATGCAAGCGGTTAACTAAAATGAGTAAATCAGCAGGTAATGTTTTAAGTTTAACTATCAGTCAAAATATTAATTCGTCACCTAAATCCATTAAAAGATCAACAGCGACACAATATACTGGCAAAACCAAAGCAGGCAGGCGTTGTAAACACACGACTAAAAACAGCAATGGAAGATGTTATCAACATTAAAGGAACAAATGTTTTTTCAAAATTACTCTTGCTAATTATTTTAATATATATTTATATCCCCTTAAAACTATAACAATCTGTTATTTATGAATAAAAACTACTTAATTACGTCTCTTATATTTAGTTTAATTGTTACCGCATTATTTGGTTTACCCATTTCTAGTATTAATTCTTTAGATTATACTATTGAGAAAAACACTTTAACGTCTCATAATGTATTAGCACCAAATGGTTCAATATCAGGAACTACTTCTGTCTGCCTAAACGAAACACCTTTACCGTTAATAACTTTTACTGGTTCTGGAGGTTCAGCGCCTTATATATTTACCTACACGATAAATGGTGGCGCCAATCAAACCATATCAACGATAGGGAATAATGATTCTATAGATTCACCTGTAAGCACAAATACGGTAGGGACTTTTATATATCAATTAGTTTCAGTAGAAGATAACACAGGAGATAGTACTAATGAAAACGGAACCGCAACAATAACAGTAACAGAGCCTCCAACGGTTAGCTTTAGTTTTAATAATAATGAATGTTCAGGTGACGCTGTTCCATTTATGTCTACCGTAACTGGAACTAGTCCTTATACATATAGTTGGGATTTTGGTGATGGTTCCAATTCTGATGCAGCTAATCCTAGTCATGTATTTACGGCTTTAGGTTGTGGCCTCACTGATTTTACTGTGATATTAACCGTTACTGATGATAATGGCTGTAGTACTTCGACTTCTAATGTTATTACCGTTTTACAGCGCCCAGATATTAGTTTTATAGATTTAGATGCTGCGTTTACTGAGCCTTTTAACAACTGTAATGCGTCGGATCCTGAATATACTATAAATGTCGGTAACGACTCAAGCTCAACGTCTTGTATTACAGCGTATGATATTGATTGGGGAGATGGAAACTCATTGACCAATGTTACATTTCCTCTAACGCACACGTACCCTCAATTAGGTTCCTTTAATATGGTTATTACTGCAAGTGGAACTAATGGTTGCAGTAGTACTGTAAACTATTTGATTAAAAATTCTAGCAACCCAATTGGTGCTATAGAAATTCCTGGTGGTACCGTTGACTTGTGTGTTCCTGTGGATCCTATAATTTTTGCTATTGGATCTTGGGGAACAAACCCGCCAGATACATTATATAATATAGATTATGGTGATGGAACAATTTTAGTGTTAACGCAAACTCAATTAGAAGCCTCTGGTTTCTTTAATCCTTCAGACCCTGCAGCGTCTCAAAACTATCCAATTCCTCATACCTATACAGAATCTAATTGCCCTAATGCTAATTATACAGTAATCCTAACAATAATTACGTCTTGTGGAGTATCTGTACTTACAGCTGGCCCTATAACAGTATATAAAAAACCAGATGTAGATTTTGAAGTTGATCCTATTGTTTGCACTGATACTGCTGTGCAATTTACAAATACAACCGCAGGAGGCTACAATCAAGGTTGTACGACTAACTCATTATACTTTTGGGATTTTGGCGATGGAAACACATCAACAGTCGAAAACCCAATTCACACGTATACAACTCCAGGTAATTATATAGCAACACTTTATGCCGAAAATTTTTGTGGGACGACTGATCCTGTTACAAAACCAATTTGTGTAGAACCTGAATTAATTCCAAACTTTAATTTAAATACAAATAATGGTTGTTCACCCTTACAAATCATAACAACCAACACTACAGACACTTCTCAAAGTTGTGGTGGTGACACCTATTTATGGGAAGTAACTTATATATCTGATTTTTGCGGAACTGCTCCTGAAACTTGGTCATTTACAAATGGTACTGATGAAAATTCCATTGATCCTAGTTTTAGTTTTGAAACTGCAGGAATATATACTCTAACATTAACAGCAACCAATTCTTGTGGAAGCAATTCTATTTCTGAAGTTATTGAAGTGAAGCAACCTCCAAATGCAACACTTGATCCTATTGCTGATTATTGTGGTACTGCTTCTATAAATCCTGTAGCAACTGTAGATACTTGTGCTCCAATATCAGACACCATTACTTATAATTGGAGCTTTCCCGGAGGTACTCCAGCCACCTCAAATCAATTAGATCCAGGGACTGTTACTTATGCAAATACTGGGAATTATCAAGTTACTTTCAGTGTTACAAATAGCTGTGGAACAACAACGGTCACAGAAAATTTCGATATTAATGAAACACCAACGATCACTAATACAGATTTAACCCAAACCATTTGTTCTGGAGCAGAAACTAGTGAGATTATTTTTACGTCAGATATTACAAATACAACCTATACTTGGGTGGCTAATGCACCAGCTGGAGTTACGGGGTATATACCATCTGGCACTACAAATAGCATTCCTATTCAAACTATTTTCAATTCAAACGCAACTGCAAGTAGTCTCATATATACGGTTACGCCAAGCGTTGGTGGTTGTGATGGAAGTCCTGTGGATTTTGAAATTATTATTAACCCAGCCCCGGAAATTATAAATCAACCGTTACCTAGTTCTGTTTGCCAAAACGGAACTGCAAATGAATTAACAGTAACCTTTCAAGGTGCAGGCACACCAACCTTTCAATGGTATGAAAATACGGTAGACAATACCACAACAGGAACAGCTATTGCTGGAGCAACGTTAGCAAATTTCACGCCTCCAACAAATGTTATTGGTACAACTTATTATTACCTGGTTATTACGTTTTCAACTGGAGGTTGTAATGAAATTATATCAAACACAGCAGCTGTGGAAGTTTTTGAAGCATCACAAATTGATTCACAACCCATAAGTCCGCAAACTATTTGTGTAGGTGGAAATTCTCAAGTGCTTTCAATCACTATTTCTGGTGGTGCAGGAACAATTTCTTACCAATGGTACTCAAATACTGTAAACTCCAACACAGGAGGAACACTTATTGCTGGAGCAACAAATAGTAGTTATACACCTCCTATTTTTAATACTATTGGCACCTATTATTTTTATGCCGAAGTTATTATTGATGGTAGTGGTTGCGGAAATCTCTCAAGTGATGTTGCAGAAATAAGTGTCGTAGATGACCCAACAATTGATACGCAACCTTTAGCTTCACAAGAGCTTTGTCAGAATGTGTCTCCTCAAGATTTAGAAGTTCTTATTTCAGGAGGATTAGGCAATATTACCTACCAATGGTACAGTAATACTGTAAATAACACTACTGGAGGAACACTCATTGCTGGAGCAACAAACAGTACGTTCACGCCACCTACAAATAGCGTAGGCACACTATATTATTATTGTGTCATCACTCAAGATATTTCAGGATGTGAAGCTATAAGTGATGCAAGTACAGTTATCGTTACTCAAGCACCTTTATTTGCGGCGCAACCCATTTCAGACACATTGTGTTTAGGAGAATCTACAGCCACATTATCGGTTTCATACACCAACGGAACAGGAACACCTACCTATCAATGGTATTCAAACACTATAGACGATACATCTTCGGGTACAGCAATAGCTGGAGCAACAACTCCAAATTATGATCCACCGGTAAATAACTTAGGAACTACATTCTACTATTGTATCATCACATTTACGTCTGGTGGCTGTAGTGAAATCGCGTCCAATACAGCAGAAATAACAATTAATGAAACACCAAATATAAGTTCTGGATCTGTTTTAATATGTAGCGATAACACTTTCGAATACATACCTGACAATTCATCTGGAGATATTGTCCCAATTGGAACACTATACACATGGACTACTCCAATTGTAAATCCAGTAGGAAGCATTATTGGTGCAACTGCACAAACGATTCCAACGGCAAATATTTCACAACTACTAATAAATTCAACTGCAAATCCAGCCATTGTCACGTATACTGTAACACCGATTTCAGGAGTTTGTTCCGGTAACTCTTTTGAGGTTATAGTAACAGTTAACCCTTCTATTAGTGTTGTTGAAAACATAACTCAGAACTCTTGTTTTCAATCCGATAATAGTTCTATTGAAATCACTATATCTGGAGGCGTTCCTTTTACAACAGGCACTCCATATCAAATTTCTTGGAGTGGACCATTTGGTTTTACAAGTACAAATGAGGACATTTTTAATTTAAGTGCAGGTGATTATGTGCTAACAATTATTGATGATGGAGGCTGTCCGTTTGCACAAACCTATACCATCACAGAACCAGATGAATTGGTTTTTAGCGACATACTATTTGACCCTGAAACCATCTCCTGTTTTGAAGCTAATGATGGCTCTATAAGTGTAAATATAGCTGGAGGAACAGCGCTCTATTCATATGCTTGGACTAAAGATGGAGCGCCTTTTTCAAATCTAGAAGATCTTACAAATTTAGGCCCAGGAGATTATGTTATTACCGTTACAGATGCTAATAATTGTGGACCTATATCAGAAAGTTTTACAATTGTTGAACCTTCTGAATTAGAAGTCGGTTTAACAAATCAAGTTAATATTATTTGTTTTGGTGATGCTACTGGAGAAATTAATGTTTTAGTAACTGGTGGAAGACCTAATTATACGTTTGCTTGGACTGGTCCTAATGCCTTTGTGAGCACAAACCAAAACATATCAAACCTGTTTTCTGGTACTTATAACTTAACTGTACAAGACCAATCTGGTTGTATTGACACTTTAGAGGTTATTCTCTTGCAAAATGACGAAATAGACATTGATACAACTACAACAGAAATTGTTTGCTATGGTGACAATGATGCGTCTATTACTATAAACACTATTACAGGAGGTATTCCGCCTTATAACATTGCTTGGAGTAATTTTGGAACTGGAATGGTACAGCAAGATCTATCGGCTGGTACGTATATTATCACTATTACAGATGCAGAAAATTGTGTGAAAGATTTTTCTATAGTCATTGCTGAGCCTCCTGAATTCTCAATCACGCCAGAAGTCACCCAAATTTCATGTTTTGGAGAAAACGACGCGAGAATTGTCCTAAATTTAGTTGGAGGAATTGATCCTGTTACAGTAGTTTGGGATGATGACCAAACAGCAGGAATAGAAAGAAATAATTTGGCGCCTGGAACCTATTCAGTTACTATAACAGATGGAATACCTTGTGTAATTCAAGAAACATTTACAATTTTTAACGTCACGCAACTCCAAGTATCTGCAAATATTATTGATGCTTTAGATTGCGATGACACAAATAGTGGTGCAATTAATACGTTGATTCAAGGTGGCACTCTTCCTTATTCAGTGCAATGGTCTAATGGTGCAACAACTGAAGATTTAATAGATATTCCACCTGGAACTTACCAAATTACCATAACAGATGCCAATGGCTGTCAGCTAGAAGCTAATTGGGATGTTATAAGATTTGAACCTTTGGTTCTTGATGTAACTACAGAAACAGAATTTGATTGTGACACACGTTATGTCAATCAAACCTTTACAGCAATAGCAAGTGGTGGAGTTCCTCCATTTCAATTTAATTGGTCAAGCGGAACAGTTAGTGGCACGAACAATCAAACCATGAACACGCAACAAAATGGTCTTGTCATCCTTGATGTTGTAGATAGTCTTGGCTGTATTGCAACCTATAGTTTAAATGTGGAAATTCCTGTTTTAGGAGATGCAGGGTTTTCAACAAATTCAATTGGATATAGTACTTATGGTATCTATGCTATTCAAGATCCCATTCAATTCACCAATGAAGCCACTGGAGATTATATAAATGTTTCTTGGGATTTTGGTGACGGCAATTTTTCAAATGAAGAAAGCCCAATTCACACGTATCTTACTATAGGTGATTATGTTGTCACACAGACCGTTACTTATCCTTTAGGATGTGTATACATCAGAATAATTACACTAACAATTGAAAAAGGTTATAGCCTCATTGCGCCTAATGCATTTACTCCAAATGAAGATGGAATCAATGAATTTTTCACACCTGTTTATCTTGGTTTAGCAAATATGAAATTAGATATTTATGATACTTGGGGGAGTTTGATTTATTCTGAAGAAGGCGAAAGCATTAGGGGTTGGGATGGTAAACTAAATGACCAAGAAGCAGAAAACGGAAATTATTATTTTAATTTTTCAGGAGAAACATTTTATGGAGAAATTATTAAAGAACAAGGTGCTTTTGTTTACATCAAATAATACAGTATGAAACTAAAAGCATTACTTATTATATTTCTATGTCTTTTTCTTTCTGAAGTAAAAGCTCAAGATCCAATATTCACACAATCTTCCTTTATTCTTGAAACCATAAATCCAGGTTTTTCAGGTTTTGAAGATAATGGACGGACTCACATTGGATTGCTTCATCGCACGCAATGGCCTAGATTAGGACTTCGGGTAAATACTCATTATGCCTTTTGGAATAAATCTGTTGAAAAAAGTCAGAGTTTTGGTTTTGGATTTAGTGTCTTACGTCAAGTAGAACCTGTAAGCAAGTATAGCTTAAATCAAATAAATGCTAATTATGCACATAGGGTTAACCTTAATGGAGGCTGGTTTTTTAGACCTGCAGTTGAAGTTGGTATTGGATATAAAACATTTAATTTTAGTAACTTAACACTTGGAGACCAAATCAACATTAATAACGAAACCATAAACCCAACAACAATAGATCCTTTAATTAGTGCTAATAATAATCTGTTCTTTGTAGATGTTTCTTCTGGCTTGGTGTTTGAAAAAGAGGAATCTAATGGTCAAACCTATTGGTTTGGAGCTTCGGTAAAGCATATAAATCGTCCAAACATCTCTTTCGTTGAAGACGGAAATTCACCTCTAAATATTTTCTATTCCATACATGGTAATTATAGATTCCCCTTTCTCTTTGATCACGACATTATGCTTAGTGCAAACTTTATGCAACAAGGTGAGTTTAACAGGCTTGATATTGGATCCTTAGTGCAAATTAATCAGTTTTTATTTGGTATTACTGCTGCTACTAATCCAGCAAGAAATAGTAGCAATAGCCATTTGCTTACATCAATAAATACATTTGTAGGCTTAGAATATACCGATTTTAGATTTGGTGTATCCTACGATTTTAACACCTCTAATATTGGCAGTACAAATGGCGTATATGAACTTTCAATCACCTACTTATCACGCTGTAGAAGCTGTGGTTTAGATAGATCCCGTAAACGCTAAATCTTCTGTATTAAGCTTTAGCAAGTGATTTACTTCATAAGATGCTTTGTTATGGGTAGAACTGCGTAAATTAACCTTACTCATCTCTTTTGTTCTTTCTGGTTATGTCTAAAAATTATAGATTGTAAACTTAAGACGTATATAATTCATTGCTTCTAAAGCATACATAAATTCTATTTAAACATTCACCAGTTCCCATCCTTTTTTAGGAAGATCATAACCATCAACCTTCATGTATGTTATAGTTGCCAATGGAAACTTATAGATCAAAAAAGTGCAATCTTTATTGTTCTCTAAATAGAAGCCTTTCATATTAAGTGGAACAGGGTTTTGCCGTTGCTCACATTCCTTTTCAAAGGTATATCGACCTATTTCTTTTAATAGGAGTTTTATTGCGGTTTTATGGTAATTCCTAAAAACAAATGCGTTTCGCATAGATGTATTGTTATAGGATGGGATTTACAATACTGTAAAATTAATGAAGTGATTTTACCTATAATTACTATCTCAAGTAATTTGTCAACAAAGTTAATTTTGATGAAGCAAGAGCCAAATCATCTAGTATCAATTTATTCTTAGGATATTTTTAACCATAGACTTGTATATATTTAATATTCAGGTACTTGTGGTTAATTTTGATGTTGTAATAATGCCCATTGTTACTTATATCGAGAAATATTTAAGGGTTATGGAGAATATTGGCACACAACTAAAGTGAGGTGCAACTGTTATGCAATTGATATGTTTTTCGCTGAGGTTGTCTATGATTCTGAATTTAACACTATAATGGAAGTTAGAAGTTTTAAATATAGGCAGGAGTTCGATAAATATTCAAAAATTAATTAATCCAATGAAATATCTTTTAATATTATTTTTCAAAATATCTTTTAAAATTCCCTTCGTAAAGTCTTGGTGGAGCATGACTATTAATAACTTGTTGTAGCTCTTTGTCTTCCCAGATTATGGGCACACCAAGTTGCTGATTTAAACGATAAGTATCGTTTCGTGAAGCGTAGCTTGCATATGTGTATGGGAAATCCAAGTTTTTGAAAAAATTCATAGTTACCCCACCTAAATAATATAAGTTTTCGTTGCAGTCGGCACTAATATCATAAGCATAGAAAACAGGATTTTCTACTTTCTTATAATCTATAAGATCATTTATTGTAATATCAGCCTCTTTCATTGTCCGGTTTCGAATCTTCTTGTATAAGTCCATGCTTAAGGGGAAAAATACGCTATGCCCAGAATAATAACCTGATGTATCATAAATTATTACATTAATTTCGGGTAGTAATTGTATCGCCTTTTTAATTATGTCTTCATTTATAGGTTTAAATATTTGCTTTTGATATAGCGAGCATCTAATAATACTTTCAATATCAGAATCAAATTTAATTGTACGTAATCTATCTGATTTAATATTTATTTTATCTTTGATCCAATCGGCTTCTGGTAAATCATTAGAAATTAGACTTAAAGAATATCTTCTTAAATCAAAATCGTAATAAGTTGGTATTGAAACTGGAGCATTTAAATTTCTAATGACCTGATATGGAATAAATGTGATATCTACCATTTCTTCTTCCTTATCAGATTTCAACAAGGTTTCATTTTTTTCCCATCTTATTATGGTGCGAACATCTACATTGAAATATACTGCCAAATCCGATTGAGAAATATTGTTTTGTTTTCTATAGTCAAATAATAACTCACCTAGTGAGGAATATTTTTTCATAAATCTAAAATAGGACTTTTAAAGTAAATCCAGCCAATTTTCTTCATATGACATTTGGTGTCATAACATCAAGGGTGATATGTTATTAGTTTTGTTCTGTTAATGAAAATTATAATGGAAATGATTATAGCTAAACTTCTAATGATGGAATTTGATATAGTAAATACGGAACAAAAAGATGAAAAAAAATTAAATACAATTTCAGAATTAAAAAGATTATTGAGAAAAATAGATTTTAATGTTGAAGTTGTACCGTTAGAAGATGAAGATCGGTTATTAAAACTATTTTCTTCATTGAAAAATAATCCTTTGTCACTACAAGAAAAAGAAGTAATAAAGGAGCTAGTGAATTACTGAATCTTGAATAATTAATTCAAAGCTTTACAATTATGTTTGACACATGATGTCTTACTCTAAAAAGGAGTTATAAGTTAATTTTATCATGAATTTTACCAAATATACTATGAGAAAATTAGTAGTAGTATCAGCGATTTTACAATCGTGGCAATACCAAACTAAATGCATCATCATTAGCATTGATTAGAAAATTGAAGACACTAGATTCTA
>RCND010001815.1_pt1 | contig 12005 bp, 12 predicted proteins | sample 2041351 | NCBI WGS metagenome assembly RCND01 (sample SAMN09708230, study PRJNA481090) | Marine sediment metagenome, whole genome shotgun sequencing project. | biome: marine sediment; feature: ocean; material: sediment; isolation source: Sewage treatment plant 12B marine sediment (STP12B) ...
CGTGTGGGTGTGGGTGTGTGTGTGTGTGTGTGTGTGTGTTTGTGTATGTGTGTGAGCGTATTGTTGTACTAGAGAAAGGTGAAGTTATTAAAGATTTAGTAACAAGTGCGGCTACTTTACAGGAGTTAGAAGCTCATTTTTCGGGCGTTGCGGTCAATTAAAAGTCCTTTAAATTTTTAGGTTAATTAAAAAAGATGTTTATTTTTACGTTCCTGCATAATATTAGCAGGCGTTTATAGTTAATAAGAATAAACACACCAACGTTGAAAATATCTTTTAAAATAATCGTCACTTTTCTGGTTATTGCTGTCGTTTTTGCAGGTTGTTCTCGAAAAAAAGACAGTTTTATAAGCCGCAATCATCATGCGATGTCTACTAAGTATAACACGCTTTATAATGGTTATATAGCATTAGAAGATGGTAAAAGAAGCGTTATAGAATCTTATGACGATAATTATTGGGAAATTCTGCCAATAGAGCGCATGCAAATATCAGAAGATATTATTCTTCCAGGTCAATCTAAAAACCAAGATTTTGAACGTGCTGAAGAAAAGGCGATTAAAGCTATTCAGAAGCATGGTATGAATATTAATGGGAAAGAGAAGAACCCACAAATAGACGAGGCCTATTTACTTTTAGGTAAAGCTAGATATTTTGATCAGCGTTTCGTGCCAGCTGTCCAAGCATTTAACTACATTTTATATAAATATCCTTCAAGCGATAAGATTAATCAAGCCAAAATTTGGCGTGAAAAAACAAATATTCGTTTAGACAATAATGAGCTTGCTATTACGAACTTAACGCGCTTATTATATCAAGAAGAGTTAGAAGGTCAGGATTTGGCTGACGCTACCGCTATGTTGGGACAAGCATATATTAATACCAAAGCTCTTGATAGTGCCGTAACTCAAATGAAAATTGCTGCTAAAGAAACAGAGAATAACGAAGAGCGTGGTCGCTATTTATTTATTCAAGCGCAATTATATAATAGGCTCAGTTATCAAGATAGTGCTAATATAGCTTTTGATAAGGTAATAGAACTTAACAGAAAAACGCCTCGCACATATCGTATAGCATCATATATTGGAAAAGCAAGAAATTTCAATTTTACAGAGGATGATAAACTTGCGCTTATTGAATTGCTCTACGAATTAGAAGCCGATAGAGAAAATAGACCTTTTTTAGCTAAAATTTATCATCAAATTGCACAATATCATATCAAAAATCAAAACGATTCTTTAGCAGTAGAGAATTTTAATAAATCCTTACGAACCAATTCACCAGACCAGATTTTAGTCTCTAAGAACTATGAGAATTTAGGTGATATCTTTTTCGATTATACAGAATATAAAATAGCAGGAGCCTATTATGATAGTACGATGTCAAATATGACTGAAAACAGTAAGCCTTTCCGTATTATAAAGCGCAAACGAGAAAATTTAGACGATGTTATTTATTACGAAGATATTGCTATAGCTAACGATAGTATCCTAGATTTGGTAGCCATGTCTGAATCAGAACGCTTAACGTATTTTGAAGATTACACCGAGCAATTAAGAATAGAATTTGAAGAAGCGCAAGCAGCAGAAGAAGAAGCTGAACGTAATCAAGGACTTGTTACGGTAAACAATGATAATAATACTGGAAACGGCAATTCTTTTGTAAAATCAGCTAAAGGTCCAACACCAGGTCAAGTTCCAACCTTTTATTTTTACAATACCACTACAGCGGCTTATGGTAAAAATGAATTTATAAAAATATGGGGAGATCGAAAATTAGAAGATAATTGGCGATGGTCTCAAAAAGCAAAAACTATTTCAGTAAAAGAAGAGGTTTTTATTGCAGAAACAGTTGATGAGAACGAATTGTTTGATCCAGAATTCTACATTACTAAAATCCCTTCAGATCAAATACAGATTGATAGCATAGCTAAAGAACGTAATTACGCTTATTATCAACTTGGTGTTATTTATAAAGAGAAATTTAAAGAATATGGTTTAGCCGAAGATAAATTTCAAACTTTATTAGATCTAAATCCAGAAGAAAAATTAATCTTACCGACTAAATATAATTTGTATAAGATTTATGTTGCAGAAAACGACAACAATGCGGCTTTAAATGCAAAAAACGAAATAATAAATAACTATCCGGATTCAAGATATGCTGCTATTTTAAATAATCCTGAAACGGGGTTGTCAAAAGATAAAAATAGCCCTGAAAGTATTTACGAACAACTTTATGAAAAGCTAGATAATCAGGAGTTTCAAGAGGTCATTACAGAGAGTGACAGGTACATTACCATGTTTGAAGGCGAACCAATGGTCCCTAAATTCGAGCTTTTAAAAGCTACAGCAACAGGACGCTTGTATGGCTATGAGGCTTACTCAAAGGCAATGAATTTTGTGGCGTACAATTACGCTAATACAGCCGAAGGGCAGCGGGCACAATATATTGTTAATGAGTTGCTTCCTCGAATTAACAAAAAAGAGTTTATAGATAACCCAGAAGAAAATAATTTCAAACTGGTATATTTCTTTAATGAGCCGACTTCAGAAACTTTGGCTTCGTTTAAGGAAAATCTAGAAAAGCACATAAAGGAAGTTCGTGTTTATGATTTATCTATTTCCGTAGATGTTTATAACCCAACAACTACATTTGTTTTAGTTCATGGCTTTGTTAGTAAACTAGGTGCTTTAGGGTATTCACTGGCTTTAGAAGAAAAGAAGAAAGATAAAATTGTTCAGCAACACTTTGCAGTTTCATCTTCTAATTATAAAACCATTCAGGTTCATAAAAACATGGATGCGTATTTAAGTGTTGAATAACTAATTTTAAAATGTAAGTTATGTTTTCAGAAAACAAAAAAGACAGACCCTCATCCATTGAAAGTACATCAAACCAAAACATTATTGCTCAAGGCACTAAAGTTATTGGTGATTTAGTCAGCGAAGGCGATTTTAGGATTGACGGACATGTCGAAGGTAACTTGCGTTCACCTGGAAAAATAGTAGTTGGTAAAACGGGGCTTATCAAAGGCACCCTTGTGGGGACAGACGCCTATTTTGAAGGCAAGTTTTCAGGAAAACTATCATTATCAGGTACGCTTACGTTAAAATCTTCTGCACATATTGAAGGTGAAGTAGTTTTGGGGAAATTGGCTGTTGAGCCAGGAGCTACATTTAATGTTAATTGCACTATGAAAGGTGCTGTAAAGGATTTTAGTAAGAATGAGCGACAACCAGCACCAGCGACAACACCGGAAGCAGGAAAACGAGAAGGGTCCGAAAAAACAGCTTAAAAACGTAGCTGTTCTTTCTGGAATAGCTTTTCAAATGGGTATTACTATTTATTTGTTTGTGCGTATAGGTAGATGGTTGGATACAGAATATAATAATGGAGAAAAACTCTATATCATTATTACTACATTATTGGGAATCGTAATTTCTTTTTATGTTATCCTTAAGCAAGTTAACCGAATTAAGTATTAATGTATCGCTCAATTTATAAATTTTCTGGACTTTTATTTGCTGTATTAGGCGTTGTTTTTGCCATTCATATAGCCATACTTTATTATCTGGATATACCGCTTTTTAATGACAGAATTATAGCTGCATATCTTATAAACTTCCTATTAGCCGTTATTATATTTAGCGTCATGCTGTTTTTAAAAAACAAATACCTTAGTCAGCTAGGTTTCATCTTCATGTTTGGTAGTCTATTCAAATTCCTTATGTTTTTTGTCGTTTTTTATCCGTTTTATAAACAAGATGGGGTTATAACAAAAATGGAATTTGCTGCATTTTTTGTGCCTTATGTTAGCTGCTTAATTATTGAAACAACAAGGCTTTCAAAATGGCTAAATAATTTGGACTAAACCCCATAAAAACCAACACTTAAAATAAAATAAAAAATAATTTTTGTTTTTGAGATAAAACCATACCTTTGCAGCGATTTTTAAGCCACTATTAGAAAGCGTGATATGCGAAGAAAAATAACTGTAAAAACAATTACCCTATTACTACTTTTAGTATCGTTTGTTACTTATGGTCAAGACGAACATGGAGAAGTCGATTCTAGTAGTGATAGAAAGGCTGAAGTAAAAGCATACATACAGCATCACTTAAAAGATTCTTACGATTTTAATTTATTCTCTTGGACAGCAGATACTGGCGAAGAAAAACATTTTGGTTTCCCGTTACCAGTAATTCTTTGGGATGGTGGGCTAAAAGTATTTTCATCATCTAAATTTCACCACGGTGAATCAGTAGCAGAAGTTGATGGGCAATTCTACAAAGTAGATCACGTAAAAATTTACAAAACAGACGGGGAAGGCACAATAAACTATGACGCTGAGCATCATGCTATAAACGATAAGCCGTTAGATTTTTCGATTACCAAGAACGTGTTTATGATTATGATGGTTTTTGCCATGATGTTCTTTATATTTAGCCGTATGGCAAAATCATACAAGAAGAACGGTGGTATGCCAACAGGAATGGGTCGCTTATTAGAGCCTATTGTATTATATGTTCGCGATGAGATAGCAAGGCCAAACATTGGAGAAAAGCATTATAAAAGATATATGAGTTATTTGCTTACTGTATTTTTCTTTGTTTGGATAATCAACTTATTTGGTTTAACGCCAATTGGGATGAATGTAACGAACAATATAGCGGTAACCTTATGTTTAGCGCTTATAACGTATTTCATTACTACGTTTTCAGGGAACAAGAATTACTGGAAGCACATTTTCTGGATGCCAGGAGTGCCAGTACCAATGAAAATAATATTAGCACCTATTGAATTATTAGGAACCTTAATTAAGCCATTTGCCTTAATGATTCGTTTGTATGCGAACATTACAGCAGGTCACGTGGTGTTGATGAGTATTATAGGTATGATTTTCTTATACCAAAATTGGATAGGAAGTGGATTATCATTTTTGTTAGCGTTTGTATTAGCTATACTAGAATTATTAGTAGCAGCTTTACAAGCGTATATATTTACAGTGCTTTCTGCATTATACTTTGGTATGGCAGTAGAAGAGCATGACGATCACTAGAAAAGTGATTGAGTTAAGCCTGTTTTAAATAGGTGTTTTTAAATTGATTGTTTAATTTTTAATTATATATATATTATGCAAATTCCAGAAATAGTAGGTGCTGGTTTAATTGTTATTGGAGCAGGAATCGGGATCGGTAGGATCGGTGGTTCAGCAATGGAAGCAATTGCCCGTCAACCTGAAGCTACAGGTAAAATTCAAACAGCGATGCTTATTGCAGCCGCTTTAATTGAAGGAATTGGTTTCGCAGCATTATTTGCTTCGTAGTCAAACAATAAGAAACAGCTATAACGGTTGGTTATAGCTGTTCTTTTAAATTAAACAGAAATATTTTAGAGGTAATATATTATGGAAAAATTATTTGAAGACTTTTCATTAGGGTTATTTTTTTGGCAAGCCGTGCTTTTTATTGCACTTATCTTATTATTAAAAAGATTTGCTTGGAAACCGATTTTAGATTCAGTTAATGATAGAGAAGAAGGTATTCGAGAAGCATTAGATTCTGCTGAAAAAGCAAAATTAGAAATGCAGAACCTTCAAGCAGATAACGAAAAATTATTGAAAGAAGCTAGATTAGAACGTGAAGCTATGTTAAAAGAAGCACGCGAAATGAGAGCTAAAATGATTGAAGATTCTAAAACAGATGCTAAAGAAGAGGCAAATAAATTAGTTGCCCAAGCACAAGAATCTATAGAAACTGAAAAGAAAGCAGCTATAGCAGAGTTAAAAACTCAAGTAGCGAGTTTATCAATTGAAATTGCTGAAAAAGTAGTTCGTCAAGAATTATCAAATAAAGAAAAGCAAATGAAGTTGGTAGAGTCTATGTTAGGCGAAGCAACATTAAAATAAACCGTAATGGCAGGAACAAGAGCAGCAATACGATATGCGAAAGCAGTATTAAGTTTAGCAACTGATAAAAAGTCTGCTGATGCTGTTAATGGTGATATGCAAGCTATTGCAAAAGCCATTTCAGGAAATCAGGAGTTAGGAAATACGCTAAAAAGCGCAATAGTAAAGGCAGACTTAAAAAGGTCGATTTTATTAGAGATATTTCCAAATTTAAATACCATTACTAAAGAACTTTTCAATGTGCTTATATCTAATAAGCGTATGGAATTAGTTGAAAATGTTGCCATTAAATATTCGGAATTGTTCGATATTCAACATGGTAAGGAAACAGCTGTAGTAACTACGGCAATTTCTATGACAGAAGATATGGAAATGAAAGTATTAGCTAAAATTAAAGAGCTAACTAATAAGGCGGTTACCGTTGAAAACGTAGTTGATGAAAACATTATAGGTGGTTTCATATTGCGTGTTGGTGACGTGGAATACAATGCAAGTATTGCAAACAAATTGAATAAGTTAAAAAGAGAATTTACATTAAATTAAGATATCTAATATCTATTATAAATAAACAACGATGGCAGAAGTAAAACCAGCTGAAATATCAGCAATCTTAAAACAACAACTTTCGGGTTTTGAAGCAGGTGCTTCATTAGACGAAGTAGGAACAGTATTAACTGTTGGTGATGGTATTGTACGTGCTTACGGATTATCTAACGCTCAATATGGAGAGTTAGTTGAATTTGAAGGCGGATTAGAAGGAATTGTACTTAACCTTGAAGAAGATAACGTTGGTATTGTATTACTAGGACATTCAAATGTTATTAAAGAAGGGTCTACAGTTAAACGTACAAACCGAATTGCATCTATTAATGTAGGTGAAGGTATTGTTGGTCGTGTTGTTAATACTTTAGGAACTCCAATTGATGGTAAAGGTCCTATAACAGGAGAAACATATCAAATGCCTTTAGAGCGTAAAGCTCCTGGTGTTATTTATCGTGAACCAGTAACTGAACCATTACAAACAGGTATTAAGTCTATTGATGCTATGATTCCTGTAGGTCGTGGACAACGTGAGTTGGTAATTGGTGACCGTCAAACAGGTAAAACAACTGTTTGTATTGATACCATCTTAAATCAAAAAGAATTTTACGATGCAGGTGAGCCTGTATATTGTATATATGTTGCTATAGGACAAAAGGCGTCTACAGTTGCAAACATCGCTAAAACATTGGAAGAAAAAGGTGCATTAGCCTATACGACTATTGTTGCAGCAAATGCATCAGATCCTGCTCCTATGCAAGTTTATGCTCCAATGGCAGGTGCTGCGATTGGTGAGTTTTTTAGAGATACTGGTCGTCCAGCGCTAATTGTTTTTGATGATTTATCAAAACAAGCTGTTGCGTATCGTGAAATCTCATTATTATTACGTCGCCCACCGGGACGTGAGGCATATCCTGGAGATGTATTTTACTTACACTCGCGTTTATTAGAGCGTTCAGCAAAAATCATCAATAACGATGCTATTGCTAAAGAAATGAATGATTTACCAGATGTGTTAAAACCAATGGTAAAAGGTGGCGGTTCTTTAACTGCTTTACCTATTATTGAAACACAAGCAGGTGATGTATCAGCTTATATTCCAACAAATGTAATTTCTATTACAGATGGACAAATCTTTTTAGATGGAGATTTATTTAACTCTGGTGTTCGTCCAGCAATTAACGTAGGTATTTCAGTATCTCGTGTTGGTGGTAACGCACAGATTAAATCAATGAAAAAAGTTGCAGGTACTTTAAAGTTAGATCAAGCACAATTCCGTGAATTAGAAGCATTCGCAAAGTTTGGTTCAGATTTAGATGCAGCTACTTTAAACGTAATTGAAAAAGGTAAACGTAACGTTGAAATCTTAAAACAAGCACAAAACGATCCGTATACAGTTGAAGATCAAATTGCAATTATTTATGCAGGGTCTAAAAACTTATTAAGAGATGTGCCTGTTGAAAAAATTAAAGAATTTGAACGTGATTTTATTGAATTCTTAAATGCTAAACATAGAGGTGTTTTAGATACTTTAAAAGCAGGGAAATTAACTGATGAGGTTACAGATACATTAGCATCTGTTGTTAAAGATTTATCAGCAAAGTTTAGAGCTTAATAACCGTAATGTCATCCTGAACATGTTTCAGGATCTCAAAAAGATCATATGGCGAATTTAAAAGAAATACGTAACAGAATATCATCGGTGTCTTCAACGATGCAGATAACCAGTGCCATGAAAATGGTATCGGCTGCCAAGTTGAAAAAGGCTCAAGATGCTATTACTGCCATGCGTCCTTATGCAGATAAGTTAACCGAGCTTTTACAGGGCTTGAGCGCAACCCTAGATGCAGATTCAGGAAGTAAGTTTTCTACTCAACGTGAAGTAAAAAATGTACTTATTGTTCCAATTACATCGAATAGAGGATTATGTGGGGCATTCAATTCTAACATCATCAAGCAAACACAACATTTAATTAATGACAAGTATGCTGGTAAAAAAGTATCTGTAGTAACCATAGGTAAAAAAGCTAACGATGCGTTTTCTAAAAAGGATATCGTAGTTGGGAACTATAGTGAACTATATGATGATTTAACTTTTGATAACGTTGCTCATGTTGCTGAAAAACTAATGGACATGTTTGTTGCAGGTGATTATGATAGAATTGACATCGTTTATAACAAGTTCAAAAATGCGGCTACTCAAGAAATAATGATTGAGCAGTTTTTGCCAATTGTATCTGTCGAAAGTGATGTAAATACTAATTTAGATTATATTTTCGAACCATCTAAAGCAGAAATCGTAGAGCAGCTTATTCCAAAATCTTTAAAAACACAATTGTTTAAGGGTATTAGAGATTCATTTGCTAGTGAGCACGGTGCGCGTATGACAGCAATGCATAAAGCAACTGATAACGCTACAGAATTAAGAGATGAGTTAAAATTAACATATAACAAAGCACGTCAAGCTGCCATTACTAACGAAATCCTTGAAATTGTTGGTGGTGCAGAAGCATTGAATAATTAGACGAAGCGAAAGCGAAGTCAAATTCAAAAATAGCAGAAGCATTGAATAATTAGACGAAGCGAAAGCGAAGTCAAATTCAAAAAGTGGAGAAGCATTGAATAATTAAAATTATATGTCATACTGAACGAGTTTCAGTATCTCAATTACATACAAAGCCTCACATGATTGTGAGGCTTTTTTATGCATCAAAATTTATTTTTCTATATTTAGAGCCCAAATCTTAATATAAATATCATGAAATTCTTTAAAAGAGTAACTTACTTTGCGCTTTTAGGTATTGTTATCGCAACTAATTATCAGTGCGCAAGTTCAAAATATACCCTACAAGATAACGCTACTTTTCAAACAGATCGAATTTATTACCAAGAGTGGTTTGCTGGTATTGATGTGGGCGGTACGGGAATGAATATTTACTTTCCGAACCTTAACAGCAATAATAAGGTTGAAATAGATAGTGTGTATTTTAGAAACTTAAAAGGAAAACTGACCAAAGGTCGTGCTGATTATACAGCAATATTAAAGAATAAATCGCCCTACGACACGGCAGCGTCAGAAGTTAAAATACCGTTTAAGCTTTCAGATAATGAATGCGTTATAAGTTATTATGAAAATGGTGAAAAAAAGTATTTTAAAATAGGAAGTATAAACGAAAAAGAAGGTGTCTACTATGAAGAAGGGCCGCCAATAACCCTGTCTTCATCTGAGTAAAACACCAATTAGTAGTAACTGCAAAACGCAGTATTTTATTCTGGCATCAAATTTGAAATGGTATCTTTCAAATTAACAAATCATTATTATGAAAATCTTTGGGATCATATTAACTCTAGTAGTTGCATTGTTATTTGTAAATTGCTCGAGTTCTAAAGATGTTTTAGAAGCCAGTAGTATTGCTTTAGAAGAAAAACCATCATTTCAATTGGGAACAGTATATTTTCAAAAATGGGTTGCTGGTATTCAAGGTGGTGGTTCTGGTATACATTTATACATTACTGAAAAAACCAACAGGAACTATGTTGTATTTGATAGCGCATACTTTAGAGGGTTAAGTGCTAAAATACACGTGGGTAAAATAGGATATCTCGCCAGTTTTAAAACACCGCTAAATCAAAAGGAAGATGTGGTTATGGATGGTGACTCAAATCGAGAATATGGAAATAAACTACCTAAAGGAAACCCTACATTTCCATTTAAACTTCAAGACAACGAATGTGTCATTCAATATACCGAGAACGGTAAAACGATGTATTATAAGGTAACTACAGTTTTTGAAAAGCAAACAGAATATTATCCAAGTGCGCCTAACACTAAAGAAAAACAATAGTTAAATACTTTTATACGTGTTGGTAATTCAATACATTTAGAGTCATATAAAATAACACGTTGAGCGGACTCAAATCACTTTTTAAGCAAACGTTCATTTATGGTTTAGCAACTGTGCTACCTAGGATGTTGAGTTTTTTATTAGTACCACTTTATACTACAGAGGGCGTGCTTTCATCTGTTGCCGAATACGGCCAGGTAAATGTTATTTTTTCGTGGTTTGTATTGTTTAATGTCGTTTTAGCCTATGGCATGGAAACAGCATTTTTTCGTTTTTATAATAAAGATGAAAATAAAGATACTGTTGTGGGCACCTCAACTATTTCCCTTTTAATATCCTCATTAGGCTTCTTTTTATTAGCCATGCTATTTCAGAATCAAATTGCTGAATTCATTAACATTGATGTGAAGTATATTAATCTTGTTATCTGGATTTTATTATTCGATGCTTTGGTTATAATCCCTTTTGCATGGTTAAGAGCAACACAACGGCCTATGCGTTATGCTGTAATCAAAATATTGAATGTAGCTATAAATCTTGGACTCAATTTATTTTTCCTGCTAGCATTAAAAGACCTTGCTCAGTCGAATACATTTTTTGAAGGTTTATATAGACCTAATTTCGAAATCAGCTACATATTTATTGCCAACCTAATTGCGAGTGGCTTAACGCTATTACTTATGTCTTCATTTTATATTAAAGTGAAGTACTCATTTAATAAAGCACTATGGAAAAAAATGATGCGTTATGCTTACCCTGTCCTTATTGCAGGTGTAGCTTTTTCAATAAATGAAACCTTTGATCGTATTTTATTAAAAGAATTGTTACCAGAAAATATTGCAGATACTCAAATTGGTATGTATTCTGCTTGTTATAAGCTGGCCTTGTTCATGACTTTATTTGCAACAGCTTATCGTTTGGGTATTGAGCCCTTCTTTTTCAGTCATGCAAACACGGATAACCCTCAAAAAAACTATGCAAGAATTTTAGAATTTTTTGTTGCAGTAGGTTCCACTATACTCTTAACGGTAGTTGTGTTTGCCGATGTTATAAAACCTTTTATTGTGCGAAGTGAAGACTATTGGGACGCCATGTGGGTCGTGCCAATTATTCTTTTAGCAAACTTCTGTTTGGGTATTTATCATAATTTATCGGTCTGGTATAAAATCACCGACAACACTAAGTTTGGTGCCTATATTTCAGTATTTGGAGCTATTATAACTTTGGCTATTAACATCTTATTTATAAAAGAATTTGGATATAAAGCTTCGGCAATAGCCACATTATCAGCTTATGCCTTAATGATGATTTTATCCTACTATTTCGGGAGAAAATATTATCCAATACCCTATAATTTGAAGAAAATAGGACTGTATCTTTTTGTTTCTATCGTATTTTCGTTCCTGTCGTTTTATCAATATCGAGAGAATTATGTTATTGGAATTACAATGTTAGTTGTATTTTTGAGTATGGTATATTTTCTTGAAAAGAAACAAATCAAGCAATTACTTAATAGGTAATCTAAATTATAGTGATTAAGATCTTCAATAAAATACGAAAACAACTGCTTGAGGAAAACAAGACAAGGCGCTATTTAAAATATGCAATTGGAGAGATTATTTTAGTAATAATTTGTATTTTATTACCACTACAGGTTAATACTTGGAACCAAAACAGACAGCTACAAAAAGAAGAGTTTCAAATAATGA
>RCND010001816.1_pt1 | contig 11999 bp, 10 predicted proteins | sample 2041351 | NCBI WGS metagenome assembly RCND01 (sample SAMN09708230, study PRJNA481090) | Marine sediment metagenome, whole genome shotgun sequencing project. | biome: marine sediment; feature: ocean; material: sediment; isolation source: Sewage treatment plant 12B marine sediment (STP12B) ...
TCATAAACATTCGTACTGGTTTTGAACGACTAGGAAAAAACGCTACAAATGTTTTGACTTTAGAAGGTATTCCAAGTAGTTGTTCCGACCGTCCTTTGAAATCTGTGATGTAATATGTTGTTTTCTGTTTTTTAAACATCGCTGGCTTATAAGCTTCATACCCTTGGGCTTTTTCCGCTTTGAAAAATTTTATTTTTTCTTTGAGGTATAATGTATAGTTCTCTTTATGAGCTATTAATTCAAAAAATGAAGTTTTTCGATTGCCTTTTTCATCACGATACCTTTTTGTTTCGTATAATTTGTCCGAACCATCAAGAAGATTAATACTATAGGATTGTGAACCTTGTAAAATAACAACCTTCTTTGCATTGACCATAACCTCGACTCTATCTTCAAAAGCATCAAAGCGAACCATTTTGGTTTCAACGATATTGTTGATTTTAGCAGGGGTAAAGACCTCATTTAAATAAGGCGTGCTCTCTAGAGCATTATATTTGGTTTTATACAAATTTGCAGCATAGTAAACATCTCCAAAGTTGGTTCGAAGTTCTTGTTGACCATGTGCGCTAAGATTTATTACTAAAAATCCCAATAAGCATGCTATTTTCATCAAAATGTTTTTTAACGGTTCGGCCATGATACGTTACACGCCATCTGCGATAGCAGCGGGGGAGTCGGTGCGCCGGCAAACAGGACTTTTCCACCGTAGCATAAAGTTAGGAAATCCGCTACAATGGATTATAGTCATTATTAGGGGTAGGTTTTATTTCCGTTCAATTAATCTAAAATTATACTGCTTTTATTCAAATTCTGAAAAATTTAGCGAACCTTCTAAATGACCTTTGTAGATAATAATTTCTAAATTTTGAGGAATTATTTTAAGTACATAAGTTATTCCTTGGGGTTTATAAACCTTAATTAATTGTACTTTCGCTGTCCCTTTTCTGTCGTCATAACCGGTGATATAGAGCCAATCAAAATTAAAAAAATCAGCTTTGTATTCTTCGTACGTTTCTTTTTTGGTTTCGCTTGTTACGGAATACATTGGACCATAACTTTGAGAGTTATGTTTTGGCCAAACATGTGACATATAAAGTAAATTGTCATTTTCAACTGTATAGAAAACTATAAAAGCTTCTGCCTCTAATATGGTTGGTGTAGTGTCAACACCATTTGTACTTGCATCAGTAATAATAAACTTTGTAGACTGTTTATTTTCTTGTACCTCATTAATTTCATTATCATTTCCTAATTGGAATGGTTCTGTACAAGAGTCATATTTATAGTTTAGAATTTTTCCAACCGATTTGAAAAATCCATTTCCTGAACTATGAACATACGCTAAGTCCAAATCTCTTGATACGTATTCTTCTTTTTCATTCTTTCCTTCGATAACAACTTGATAAAAATCCTTATAATTTAATTTCTGATAGTATACATTATTTGTAGTGACCATTTCTGCTACATCGTCATCACAGCAAGCACCCCAAAGTAGAATAAATTTTGAAGTTTTTAAATAATCTTGTGCTTCTTTAGCTTGACTTAATGTAATGTTTGCTAATTGGTCAGCTAAGCATGTTTTAAAACATAAAACTAATAATATTGATAATAGTATTTTTTTCATTTAGATTGACATTTATTTACAAATATGTACAAACGTTTGGTGATATATATTAACTACTAACAATCACTCAAATACACCCCAACAGCCAAGCCGCCTTCAGAAGTTTCCTTGTATTTAGAGTTCATGTCCTTGGCGGTTTCCCACATGGTCTGTACTACCTTGTCCAACGGTACTTTGGCCTCCTTGGGGTCGGAGCCCAAAGCTAGTTCGGTAGCATTGATTGCTTTTATGGCACCCATAGAATTACGTTCTATACAAGGTATTTGTACCAAACCGCCAATAGGGTCGCAGGTAAGTCCCAGATGATGCTCCATGGCAATTTCGGCAGCCATTAATACTTGCTCGGGAGTACCACCCAACAACTCAGTTAAAGCGCCTGCGGCCATTGCCGAGGAAACCCCAATTTCGGCCTGGCAACCACCCATAGCTGCAGAAATAGTGGCTCCCTTTTTAAAGATGCTGCCAATTTCACCGGCGACCAATAGAAATTTCTTGATGTCCTCAAAACCGGCTTTGTGGTTCTCAATGACCAAATAATACATTAATACGGCCGGGATGACCCCTGCGCTTCCGTTAGTTGGTGCTGTGACCACACGGCCCAAGGAGGCATTTACTTCATTGACTGCTAAAGCAAAACAGCTTACCCATTTTAGGATCTGCCGGAACTTGACTTCGGTCTTGCGAATAGTCTGCAACCATTCTTTAGGGTTTGAGTAGGGGAGGTCACCTTTTAAACTTTGATGTATGCCATTGGCACGGCGACGTACATTGAGTCCACCTGGGAGCTTGCCTTCGGTATGGCAGCCCGTATAGATACATTCTAGCATGGTATGCCAAATACGATGCAGTTGCTGGTCAATTTCAGCATCGGTACGTAACGAACGTTCATTCATCATCACGATTTCTGAAATGACCTTGTTTTCTTGTTCGCAATAGGCCAAAAGCTCAGTGCCCAATTTTACAGGGAAAGGGAAGGTCTTAAAAGTCTCGATATTGCGTTTCGCATTTTTTCGTTCTTCGACAACTACAAATCCACCACCAATCGAGTAGTATGTTTTTGATTTTTTTGTACCGTTTTTTAGCGTTGCGACAAACTTTAATCCGTTAGCATGAAATGGAAGGAACTTCCTATTAAAAATAATATCGGCAACTGGGTCAAAAGGTAATTGCCTTTCATTATTAAAATTAATGGTTTTATTGTCCTTAATTTTTTGGACAATCCCATGAATGTCATCGACAGGAACATATTCTGGGTCAGCCCCTGAAAGCCCAAGCATAAGCGCATAGTCCGTCGCATGACCCTTTCCTGTCAAAGACAGTGAGCCATACATATGTACTTGAATATTTTCAACTTCTTGGAAGTGCTGTGCTGATTTCAGTTCGGAAATCCATCGTTCAGCGGCGCGCCATGGCCCCAAAGTATGGGAGCTCGAAGGACCTATACCAATTTTCAACATATCAAAAATGCTGATACACTCCATTTTCAGTTCTTATTTAATTGGGTTAAAGATAATCTTATTGTTGAATCAAATTTAGGTTCGTCGATTGAGACAACTTTACCATCCAACGTGCATTGAATGAGCCATTAATGACATCCTGTCAGTTTTCAGCTCTTGGCATATTGTTTGTCATTCACATACCGACACAAAAAAATAAGCACTAATATTTTAAAATAAACATAATGAGCAAAATTATAGGAATAGATTTGGGTACTACCAACTCCTGCGTTTCCGTAATGGAAGGTAATGAGCCTGTTGTAATCCCCAATGCCGAAGGTAAGAGAACCACGCCATCGGTTATCGCATTCGTAGAAGGTGGTGAAATTAAAGTAGGTGATCCTGCCAAAAGACAAGCGGTGACGAACCCAGAAAAAACAGTTTATTCAATTAAACGTTTTATGGGCAATAAATACTCTGAGTGTAAAAAAGAAGCGGACAGGGTGGCTTATAAAGTGGTAAAGGGCGATAACAATACCCCAAGGGTAGATATTGATGGTCGTTTGTATTCACCACAGGAACTTTCAGCGATGATCCTTCAGAAAATGAAGAAAACCGCTGAAGACTATTTAGGTCATGATGTAACCCGAGCGGTAATTACCGTACCGGCTTACTTTAATGATGCCCAAAGACAAGCAACGAAAGAGGCAGGTGAGATTGCCGGACTTAAAGTAGAACGTATCATCAACGAACCTACTGCGGCCTCTTTGGCCTATGGGATGGATAAAAAACATACTGACCAAAAAATAGTTGTTTTTGACTTTGGTGGTGGTACACATGATGTTTCCATCTTGGAATTGGGTGACGGTGTTTTCGAAGTATTGTCAACAGATGGTGATACGCACTTAGGTGGTGATGATGTGGATCAAAAGATAATCGATTGGCTGGCTGAGGAGTTCAAGAAAGATGAAAGCATAGATCTTCGCGATGATGCGATGGCTTTGCAACGTTTGCGTGAAGCGGCTGAAAAAGCTAAGATTGAATTGTCTTCTTCTGCACAGACCGAGATTAATTTACCTTACGTAACCGCTACAGCCTCAGGACCTAAGCATTTGGTTCGTACATTGTCTAGATCTAAATTTGAGCAATTGATTGCTGATTTGGTAAAAAGAACTATTGATCCTTGCCAAACTGCAATGAAAGCCGCAGGATTGTCAAAAAGCGATATTGATGAGATCATACTGGTTGGTGGTTCTACACGGATTCCAGCTGTTCAGGAAGCTGTTGAAAAGTTCTTTGGCAAGAAACCATCGAAAGGGGTGAACCCTGATGAGGTTGTTGCCGTAGGTGCAGCCATTCAAGGTGGTGTTTTGACAGGTGATGTTAAAGATGTATTGTTATTGGATGTTACTCCACTTTCTCTTGGAATCGAAACCATGGGTAGCGTTATGACCAAGTTGATTGATGCCAATACAACAATCCCCACCAAGAAATCACAAGTGTTCTCTACAGCGTCTGATAACCAGCCTTCTGTTGAAATACATGTGTTGCAAGGGGAAAGACCAATGGCAGCAGATAATAAGACTATAGGACGTTTCCATTTAGATGGAATTCCACCTGCGCAAAGAGGAACGCCACAGATTGAAGTAACTTTTGATATTGATGCCAATGGAATCATCAAGGTTTCTGCGACTGATAAGGCTACGAACAAAACTCAGGATATTCGTATCGAAGCTTCTTCTGGATTGACCGAAGAGGAAATTAAAAAAATGAAGGCTGAAGCAGAGGCAAATGCTGAATCTGATAAGCAAGCCAAAGAAACAGCTGATAAATTGAATGAAGCAGATGGCATGATCTTCCAGACTGAAAAGCAATTGACAGAGTTCGGTGATAAATTATCAGATGATAAGAAAAAGCCGATTGAAGAGGCTTTGGAAGAACTAAAGAAGGCACATGAAAGCAAGGATATAGCTGTTATTACGCCAGCTTTAGAGAAAATCAACGAAGCTTGGAAAGTTGCTTCTGAGGAAATGTACAAGGCACAGGCGGAAGGACAAGAGGGTGGAGCTTCACCAAACGGTGAGGAAACTGCCGGTGCAGAAGCTGCTGAAGGTGATAATGTTGAAGACGTAGACTTCGAAGAAGTCAAGTAGCCTGTCCTGAGTATTTCGACTTCGCTCAATACAGGCTCGGTCGAAGGGTAGACTTCGAAGAAGTCAAGTAATTCGCATTCACTAGTATATAAAAAGCACCCTGACGATACCGTCAGGGTGCTTTTTTATTACAAATAATCGTCTTTACGAGCCCGCGACTTCGGGCGAAGCAATCTCTCCAATATATTAGAAATGAATTAACGGATTGCTTCACTTTAGCCTGTCTTGGGCGACAGTCGAAAGGTTCGCAATGACGTTCTATAAATCTACTACCTTATTTTTAGGCTCCTATTTAGTTCCCGTCCATAGCCCTTTACAAAGAGTGAATCTTTACGAAAAGTCACCGTTGCAAATGAAGTAGTGTCTTTGGTGTCGACCATTCCTTTAAAGTTCAAATAATGCACGCCGTCTTTTTCAACATAACCTCCAGCATGGTTATGCCCGTTAAAATAGAACTTAACACAATCATATTTATCTATTATAGAAAGCAATTGACTGTAATTCCATAGATTATGACGGTCAGAAACCCCTAAGACCGGGAAATGGCAGTAGAAACCAACACGTTCCTTATTCGCTGTCGCCAGCTGTAACTCACTTTCTACCCATTGCAATTGCTTCGTGCTCAAGCCCCCATTCCAAGGTTCAACATTGGGCATGTTTTTATCGGCCAATAAATTAAAAAGGGAATCGGTCTGTCGTTTTTTTGTTTCGGTCAATGCTCCGTGAACACTAAGATCATTCCCGTCTAAAACAATAAATCGCCATTTGTTTTTCACAATACTGTAGTAGCGGTCTTTAATATCCATCTTTTCAAACACCAAATGTTTCAATGAGTCAGCAACACTAAAATCATGGTTGCCCAAAACATGGTATTTGTCTGCTTTTAAGCTCCTCCAAATAGGGGCAACGGTATCAAAACTGCTAAAATCCTTATCAATAAAATCTCCTAAATGGATAGTGTAATCTAGAGATTGCCCATTAAGAATACTTACTGCTTCCCGCAGTCGGTCAGGGGATTCTTTATAAAAACGAATCTCTGTTGGTTCGCAATAGCAATACTGGCAATCGGCGACCACACCAATTTCAAAATCCGGATACTCAATTTTGATATCCTTTTTGGTGTTGCAACTTAGGAAGATAAGAATAGCTAAAATAGGTATGTACTTATTGAACATGGTATATTGTTTAATTGATTTTCTGGCTTTGTATGGTAAAGATACAAGACAGAACTCTTCTACAATGAATTCGTTTCAACGAAATTCCGTTGTGTTTTACAATATTTACGGTACGGAATTTGTTTTATAGTTGTTATAATATAAATTACTTTTGATATATGTATAAAATTTACGCTTCTACCTTATTACGTTCATTGTTGGTCCTGCCTATTTTCGGAATAGTCAGTTCAGCTCAATCCCAAGAAATCAAAATATTCACAATGGCAGATTTTGATTTAAAGGGCCCTGTGAAATCTTGTTTAGTGAGCACCAAATACGGGAAAGAGGAGTATGATTTTAATAAAGAAGGAAAGCTGACGAAATCTGTAACTCGTTATAATGATGAAGATTATGATGTTACCTATTACAAATTTCAACTTGGTGAACTTGTTGAAAAGCGTTTTGAGAATTATAGGAACAACATTTTTGATGGTAGTACTTCGTATGCTAATTTTTATGTAATCGACACCATTCCTGTTAGAAAGGTCACAGAAAAAATCATAACTTATAACAAAGAGTTCTTAGATCGCTATGAATACCTGTATAATGCCGATGGAATTCTTGTAAAAATCATAAGGACCAATAATGATGGCAATGATGAGACCTTGATTGAATATGCCGACTATAAAGGCGAGCAAACGCAAACCAATTCTTTAAATGGGACAATTTTGAAATCGGTTCGAAATTCAACGAAAAAAGCCAAAAACAAATCAGAACAGCGCCTTGTATTGACCAAAAAATTTCTTGAAGGAGAACCACATACAGCCTTGGAAGAAATTTTTGATAGCGAAGGTAAGCTGATTTCTGAGACCAAGTTCGTTCAAGACCCTAAGAAGAAACAGTTTGCACCCAATGAAGTCATTTCATATGAATATGATGAAAAGGGAATGTTGGTTAAATCAGTATCAAAATCAGGCAAAATAACCGATGTAAAAGAATTCATTTACCAATTTGACAAAGGTGAAAAGGGCAATTGGATAAAAGAAATCATAACCCCTGAAAACGCTTATATTACTCGTAAAATAAGCTATTATGAAGTTGAAGCATCTGAAGTTGAAGTAAATGAACAGTAGCTTATTGGTCTCTATGTAAGGCTTATTTTATATTTATAAGGACAATGTGCTAATTTGAATTACTATTTTTCCATTCTTCTCTTAACAGGCCATAACAACAGGTGTTTCGTTTAAAACCATCCAAGAGATATACATTTTCCCTTAGAACACCTTCCAGGATACCACCTAATTTTTCTACAGCCTTCCGTGAACGTATATTGCGTTCATCTATTCTGAATTCTACTTTTTCAAATCCCATTTCGTCAAAAACGTAGTTTAACAATAGATTTTTCATTTGCTTATTGAGTCCGCTTCCATGGAATTCCCGACCAATCCAAGTTGAACCAATTTCAAGAACCTTATGTTGCCAATTAATATTCATAAATCGGGTACAACCGGCATATGTTTCCGTTTTCTTGTCATAAATAATAAAAGGAATGCTTTGGTTTAACTGCTGCTGTTTCAGTGCTATTTCTACATATTTTTTCAGTGATTCCGGGGTTTCGATGTTGGAAGGAGAGTATTGTACCAACTTTTTTTGGGAAGCAATCGGGATTAGATGTAGATAATTCTCCATAGTCAAAGGCTCAAGTCTTGCATATTCATTTTCCAAAGTGATTGAATGGTCATTAATCATCGATACTACAATTTACAAGGATTCATACTCACTTTTGGTCATACGATATTGAATCAACGAAACATAGATATTGTCTTCAACGCTATGATCTCTTTTTACATCATGGTCTTTGAATTCGGCTTCTTTGACCATTCCGTTTTTAATCATCACCTTAGCTGATGCTTCGTTTGAGGTTAAATAAACAGCAAGAATTTTGTTGAGCTTGAGTTCTTCGAATCCGAATTTAAGTATAGCCTTTACTGCTTCGGTAGTTAAACCCATATTCCAAAAATCTTCGGCTAGCCAATATCCTAATTCTGCTCGGTTGTTTTCCTTATCAATAGTAAGGCCTATGCCTCCAATTAACGCTAAAGTATCACTAAAGCGAATGGCGAACATATAGTTGTCTTTTGCTTTAAAACCGGCATTGGCCATGTGTATCCAAGATATGGCATCTTCTTCATGATAGGGGTGTGGCATGCTTCGCGTATTCTCCACGATCTTTATATTCCCAGCGTATGCAACAATATTGGAAATATCTGATAGTTTTATTTGATTTAAAAGCAGACGTTTTGTTTGAAGTCTTGGAAACTGTTCCATTTTAAAGAAATTGATTTAAGAGTTCTTTCTTAATTTCATGCTTGCCTTCAAAAATAATTTGTTTGGCCTTACCAGAGAAAAGTGATGCTATTCTTTCCGATTCTGATTGTAGTATATCATTATTTATATATTCATCTTTATCACCGACCAAAGTCGTAATTTTTGTGTTTTTTTCAACTAATAAATTGAAATCTTTTGGAGTAAATTCCTTTGGGATTCCACCTGCGTATAGCACCAATTGATTGCACTCCAGTTTTCTTTTCACTACCCATCTTGTTGCAATAGAAACCCCTTGAGAGTAACCAAAAACAATCAGTTTATAATGGGCGGGAAAATTAACGGCAGTATAAACGGCATCTAAATAGTTCAGTACATTTTGGGTCTCATTCGCTGTATTCTCCTTGGTCAACCAACTAGCGCCAACATGGCGGTATTGATTATTCAAATAGTATTTAGAGGGAGCTTGGGGAGCAATAATATAATTTTCCTCTGAGGGCAGTTCATCAAAATATTTTAAAAAATACTTACTCAGGTATCCAATACCGTGAAAAACAATCCATACGTTTTTGGTTTTGTCGGTGAGGGCATTAAGTGTTGTATAGGAATTTGTGGTCTGATACGTAACTTGTTTTTCCTGTTGAGCCATAGAAATTCAATTATTTGATAGATGCAAATGTTGCATCAGTTATGCTTAATTTTACAAAAATTTATTAGATGAACGAGTACAAAGATAAGATCCTAAAAGTTTGCAACAAGTCTTCCAAAAACACATTAATGCAAACTTTGGATATTGAATATGTAGATATAGGAGAGAATTTTTTAGTAGGTAAAATGCCGGTAACACCTAAAGTTCATCAACCTGATGGCATACTACACGGTGGAGCCATGGTAGCTTTGGCAGAAAGCGTTGGAAGTATGGCTTCCTACATTTTTTTGGATGCTCAAAAGTTTTTTATTCGTGGAATCGAAATATCCGCCAACCATATCAAAAGTATGAAAGAAGGAGAGGTGTTTGCAAAAGCAACGTTATTACATAAGGGTAAGACCACACAACTTTGGGATATTAAGCTCACTGATGCCGAGGACAATTTGATTTCTATTTGCAAGCTCACCACCATAGCCTTACCAAAAAAATAGTATGTTTTCAGAATTTATGAAAAGGGTAGAAGGGCATCTTTCAAAGGAGTTGCCGTTTGTGGTTTATCGCAAACCAAATTCGAAAGAAATCATTGGTATTCTGCAGAAGGATAACAAATTGCACCATACTTCGGACTATTCTGAAAAAGGATTTGTTTTTGTGCCTTTTAATGCTGATAGCCCTGCTATTTTGATGCCTTTGGATGAATTGATTAAAACTGAATGCAATGAGATAGAAAGAATTGTAAAGGGAGTTGCTGATATTTTGGAAGACAACATCAAAGAAATGGAATTCCATCTAAACCTGGTCCAAAAAGGAATTCAACAAATTAAGAAAGGAAATTTTGACAAAGTAGTGCTTTCAAGAAAATTAGAGGTTGACTGCTTGGAATCCCCTTTGAAAATCTTTGAGCGGTTAATTTCTACTTATAATTCTGCATTCTGCTATTTGTGGTATCACCCTAAAATTGGCATGTGGTTGGGCGCCACTCCAGAAATTTTATTACGTGTCGAAAACAATAGATTGACTACCATGTCCTTAGCGGGTACCCAAGCATATGTAAAAAACGAAAACCCTACTTGGGGAAAGAAAGAACTTGATGAACAACTCATGGTGACTAATTATATAACCAATGCATTGAAAGATAAGGTGCCAAGTTTTAAGGTTCATGGGGTTGAATCTATTCGAGCGGGGAATCTTTGGCATTTAAGAACCAAAATAACTGCCGTGGTTCATAAAAACCTTAGTCATTTATTAAAGGCCTTACACCCAACGCCAGCCGTTTGTGGCATGCCATTGCTTTCAGCCCGAAAATTCATACAGGAGCATGAAAATTATAATAGGGAATACTATACGGGTTTTCTAGGGGAATTGAATCTTAAACAAGAAATTGAAAGAACCCCAAGCAGTAGAAATCAGGAAAACAAATCGTATAGGGCGATTAAAACCAAAACCGAGCTCTTTGTAAATCTTCGTTGTATGCAAATGGTTGGTGAAAAAGCCATTGTTTATGTTGGCGGAGGTATTACCAAGGGCTCTGTTCCAGAGAAAGAATGGGAAGAAACTGTTGCAAAAAGCAAGACCATTTTAGGTATACTATCTAACTAAATATTAGTAATCAAAGTTTGATTGGGTTAAGAAAATTGAGCTTTGTATTTTTGCTTTAATGAAGTATTCGAACATTCCGTCGGCCCAATCTGTGGTCCTACATTGTAAAGCGAAAGGTATACTTGATATTGTAATATCCCCTGGCTCAAGAAACGCACCTTTGACCATAGGTTTTACCGAAGACCCTTCTTTTAATTGTTTTAGTATTGTCGATGAACGTTGCGCTGCTTTTTTTGCATTGGGAATGGCACAGCAATTACAGAAACCTGTGGCGGTCTTATGTACTTCAGGGAGTGCTTTGTTGAATTATTATCCGGCCATCGCGGAGGCTTTTTATAGCAATATTCCTTTAGTGGTAATATCTGCGGATAGGCCTTTATATAAGATTGACGTTGGTGACGGTCAAACTATTCGCCAAGATCATGTTTTTGATAGGCATATAGGCTATTCTGCAAATTTGAAGCAAGATGTATTGCATGCCAGGGAGAAAGTAAAAAAATATGCCCCTCAAAGTTTTGATGGTAATATGGATTCAGAACAAGTCAAGATCCAAAGTTATAATGATGGGGAGTTGAATAAAGCCTTGAATTTAGCAATTCTCGATAAATTACCTGTGCATATTAATGTTCCTTTTGAGGAGCCATTATATGGGAAAATACCAGAAGCAACCGTTAGGCCATATTTCAATGAAATTATTAAAACCCATGCAGAAGTTGAAGATTTGGAGGAATTTTTAAATCACTGGAATTCAGCCAAGCGGAAAATGGTTTTGGTAGGTGTGAATTACCCTAATTCGGTTGAACAAAAGTACTTGGATAAACTTGCCAATGACCCTTCTGTGATAGTTTTAACGGAAACCACATCGAATATGCATCATCCCAACTTTTTCCCAAGCATAGATAGTATCATAGCGCCAATTGAAAAATCGGATAGCAAAGAACAACTTTTTGAAGCCTTACAGCCTGAAATACTGCTGACTTTCGGTGGATTGGTGGTTTCTAAGAAAGTAAAGGCATTTCTAAGAAAATATAAGCCCATACACCATTGGCATATTGATGA
>RCND010001817.1_pt1 | contig 11998 bp, 8 predicted proteins | sample 2041351 | NCBI WGS metagenome assembly RCND01 (sample SAMN09708230, study PRJNA481090) | Marine sediment metagenome, whole genome shotgun sequencing project. | biome: marine sediment; feature: ocean; material: sediment; isolation source: Sewage treatment plant 12B marine sediment (STP12B) ...
GCTGATCGCCTCCTTGCCCTTGCCACGCTCTCGCTGGGAGAGTCCCACCACCTGCGTGACCAGCACGTCGGTGGGCTCCCAGCCCAGCAGCGAGGCGATCTGGCGGCGATCCTCCCAGGCGCCCTGGCCCTGCGAAAGGACGTGCAGGCGCGGGCCGTCGCCGGTCTGGGGCACGGCCGCGCTCGACTCGGGCTCGAGATAGGCGTGCTCGATGCCGGCCGTGCGGAAGCTGTCGGAGACGACGTGCGCGGAGTCGGCGATGGCTGCCGCTACGTCGCCGCGCTGGTAGGCGGAGTTGGAGAGCACGTTGCTGTCGCGCTCGCCGATGAGCGGCGCCCCCTCGGCCATGGCCTCGAAGGGATCGGTCAGCGGCTCGAGCACCTCGTACTCGATCTCGATGAGCTCGGCTGCGGCGCGCGCCTGGGCACGGGTCTCGGCCGCTATCGCCGCGAGCACGTCGCCCACGTAGTGGGTCGTCTCACCGACCGCGATGAGCTGCTTCCAGTCGTCGTAGATTAGGCCCTGGTTGCGCTTGCCCTCGACATCGGCCGCAGTCACCACCGCGACCACGCCGGGCGCCGCCTCGGCGGCACTGGTGTCGATGGCCTTGGCCGCGAGGCCGGCGGATGCCGACCCCGCGTTCAAGATCTACGTCGAGCACTCCGGGGTCTACGAAGTCACGTTCGAACGACTCGTTGAATCCGGTTTGGGAGGTCCCCTCCCGTCGGCGGCGATCGGTCTGCGGAACTTTGGCGCGCCGGTCGCCGTCTGGGTCTCCGATGGCGGCGACGGCCTTTTCGGGCCGGGCGATCGGGTGTATTTCATGGGAGAGGTCCTCCGAGGAAGCTACTCGTACCTCGACCCGTACTCGCGGTTTAACTGCTATCGGATGTCCTTTGACGATGAGGATCCGTGGCGTGGGGAGAGTCTCACCGCGGCCCAGACGCCGACCGACGATCCGGTGAGGTTCGTGGCGAAACACCACCTGGAGTCCGACCGGGTGATGGTGCGTTTCCGGACGAGAGCGGACGATCCGGAGGAGAGCTGGTACTGGGAACGGATTTCGGTGGCGGACAAGGAGCCTATTCGACAGGAACTCATGTTCGAGGGGTTTGCCCGAAACGAAAATCACCGCCGCGGCGACGCACCCTCAGCCGTCGATCTCTCCGAGTCGATTCGTGAGGCTTCCCGGGAAGACGGGGACCCGGCCGGACGGATTCGCTCGCGGCTCCAATCGGTCTTCGAAGCGACGGCTCCAACCGAGAACTCCGTTCATCTTAGGCTGGGACTCAGGGGATGGTCGGAACCACGACACCGCGAACGGGCCTCCTTGCCCCACCACGAGATTGAAATCCTTCTCAACGGTGTTGCCGTCGAAAGCGCAACCTGGGATGGGAAGGATCATTTCATCCATGAGGTGGTGGTTCCGGCTGAACGAATCCTGAACGGGCCCAACGAACTCTCCGTCAAGATCCCGAAACGGGTCTATCCGGAGTCCGGCGATCTCGTGGTGGACGTGGTGCTCCTCAACTGGATCGAGGTGGAGTATGAGCACCTTCCACTGGTTGGGGATGATCAGCTCAGGCTGTTTCCGGTGGGCGACGGACCGGTTTACCGAGTGGCGGTCGAGGCGGACGACGCGACGCCCATAGATCTCTACCTGGCGAGCGGTGTGCGATACCGCAGCTCCGATAAATCGCTCGTGGCCGAGATCGAGGTGGACGAAGGTGGATTTGCGGTGCTCAAACCCTCCTCCGCCGCTCCGCCGAACGACGTGATTCTCGATCACCCGTCGGGTCTGCGGAACGATGATCAGCAGGTCGACTACATCATGATCGCCCACAGGACTCTTCTGGAGCAAACCCTGCGGCTTGCCGAGTTTCACCGTGGGCGCGGGCTTTCCGTCGCGGTGGTGGATGTCCAGGACATCTACGACGAGTTCAACTTCGGAGTCCTCGACCCGCGGTCGATCAAAGACTTTCTTCAGTACGCGCACTCGAACTGGCAGGCTCCTGCGCCCCGATTCGTCCTCTTCTCCGGGGACGCGAGTTGGGACTTCAAGAACCTCTCCGCCGATGACGCGAACTATGCGGATTGGACCTACCGAACCGGAGAGATGAAGCGGTTCGTCAAGAACAGCAGCACGAACTATGCCGAAGGGGCCGATCTCAATCATCGAAACCTGGTGCCGACATCGAGCTATCCGACCCTCGAGGGTCACGCGGCGAGCGATACCTGGTTTGTCTGTCTCGATGACGGCGATTCGCTCCCGGACATGGCCGTCGGTCGGTTCCCGGTGGCGAGCGCGGAGGAACTCGAGCAGGTGATCGACAAGACCATCCGCTTCGCCTCCGCCCCACCGGTCGGGCCGTGGAAGCGCAATCTCCTGTTCATCGCCAATGAGAGCAGATCATTCCAGCGACGCAGTGATTCCACCGCCGAGCGGTACGGAAAACTCGGTTATCTCTCCACGAAGATCTACCCCCACCCTTCGGAGCCCGCCAACGAACACCATACCCAGCGGATCGTCGAGATCCTCGACGGCGGGGTGTTCGCGGTGCATTTCATCGGCCACGGCGGTCGCTATATCTGGCGCACCGGCCCGCCGGATCTGAAGAAGAATCACGATCTGTTCACCCTTGAACACCTCGACACCCTTGCCGACAATGACCGGCTGCCGGTGGTGCTCAGCCTGACGTGCTACTCGGCCCCCTTCGATCACCCCACCGCGGACTCCATCGGTGAGAAGTTGATCAGGATTCCCGGACGCGGCGCCGTCGCGGTCTTTGCGGCCTCATGGCGAAACAGCCCGTCGCCGATCATGGGTGAGACCCTGCTGGAGGAATTGACGACTCCCGGCAACACCATCGGCGAGTCCGTGATGCGGGCGAAACACAAGTTCAAAAGCGATGTTCTGGTCCAGACCTACAACCTGCTCGGCGATCCGGCGGTCCCGGTGGCCGCACCCGGTCACTCTCTGGATCTTGACCTCGAACAGGCCGACGGCGGCCTGGTGCTGACGGTCGAGATGCCGGTGCCGGTCGAAACGGGCAGTTTGATCGCGGACTGGGTTGCCGCCGACGGCACCATCCTGCGCGAGGACCGGACCGAGGTCAGCGGAACCAAGTTCATGATCGCGCTGGATCCGGGAGTTCTGGAGAATCAGGATCAGCTGGCGGGTGTCCGGGTTTATGTCTGGGATGAGAAGCTCAAAATCGACGGAATCGGCGGAACGAGTCTCGCAGGGGATGGCGCAGTCGATGGGGAACCTGGAGACAACGAGGGAATCGCGGGCGGTATTCGTCGGAGAAAGTCCGCGGCCCCGGCCAACGGGCGATAGATGAAGAATTGCTGCTTGATCGTTGGTGTCGGGTTTGTCATCGGGATTCTCGGGGGCTGTGTTTCGTCAGGTGGAGATGACCTGCCGGCCGAACCGGCAGCGGTTCAGACGGCATCGGACGCGGCGCCAGACCATCCGGCGGACGAACCCTTGGTCAACACCCTCAAGTGGACCACCGCGAGCGAGGTGGATAATTTCGGTTTCGAGATCTTCCGCGGGCTCAGCGAAGACGGCCCATTCGAGAAGATCACCACCGACCCGTTGCCCGGGGCGGGGACGACGGATGAGCCGCAGAACTATGTCTTTGTCGACGAGTCCATCGATCCCAGCAGGGACTATTTCTACTACATCGAGAGCATTTCCCTCGGTGGGGTCCGAGAGCAGTTCAGCCCAGTCATCCGATCGCCGGCGAAAAAGCCCGCGGACGCCCGCCAGGATTGATTTCAGCCAAATCAAGAATCGGTCTGGAATTCGAGATTTCTCCCGAATTCGACCTGATCGGTGCGTGTTGTGCATCACCGATCGCAGCGGTCAATGACCGCCATCCACTGTTTCGCGTGAGCCACACCACGGTTTTTCCAGCCTCTTTGAAATACGTTGATCGTGCGGTTGTGCGCGGAAAACTGATCAAGCGAGAGTGAGGCAGTGGTGATCGATACGCGGCAGATCCTCGAGGAGCTTCAGCTCAAGAACGTGTTGGCGACATCGGCGACGGGTGCGGTGTTTCTCGCCGGAGACCCGGAACTCGGGCGAGATGTCGCCATCAAGATGGTCAGCTGCGCGGTGCCCAATGCCGAGGACAAGGTCAGGGGCCTCTTTCTCGAGATGGCCGAGGCCGCGAGGTCGATGCCCATTCATGCAATGCCCGTTTTGACCGACCACGGCCTGACTCCGGAAGGCGATGGTTTCATCGTGATGGAGCTTATCGAAGGTGAACCCCTGGATTCCATCGAGGATCTCTCCGCCTTCTCAGCCATCAATATCCTGCTCGATCTGCTTTCCTGCATCGAGGATCTGTCCCTGGTTGGTTCGGCGCACCTCAATCTCAAACCCGCCAACATCATTGTGACCAACCAGCCATCGAACGATGGTGCGATGGTCTTGGGATTCGGCACCAGCGCCACCCTCCTGCATGCGGGCTCCGGCGTACCGATCCCGGCCATCGATCCACACCTCGCGCCAGAGTTGGTCGAAGGCAATCTGCTGCCGTCGGATCAGGCGTGGAGATCCGACCTCTTTTCTTTTGGGGTCATCGCCTGCGGCGTCCTCGGCGCCGAGATCGAGGGAGACGGTCATGTCCGCCCCCGCGTGAGCTTGCCCGCCGCGGTGCGGTCGATGCTTCCAGAGGCCGAGCCTCTCGAGGAGATTCTCGGAACGATCATGGAGCCCAATCCCATGATGAGGGGCGAATCACCATCCGATCTCAGGGATCCCCTGATCCGCGCGTTGCCCGACCCGCCCGCCTTTGTCGCTCCCCCCACTCCGATCGAGACTCCACCACCCGGGGCCTCGTTCGATCCCAACAAGACGGACCCCTCATTCGACCCTTCCATGGCCTCTGGGGTGGCGGCCGAACCATCTCCGGAACCACCGATCCCCAATGCCGAAACGATGATGGTTGGCGCCAATGTCGCTGCGTTGGATGAGGACGGATGGCCCGAGGTTCTTTTTGATGACCCCGAATTGCCCGCGAGTCTCGATGATGCCGACCACAATGAGGATACGGATGTCCACAATCCGATCCCCGTCGATGTGTGGGTTCCGGATGCTGTCGGCGCCGGTGATGGCGGCCCTGCCGCGGTCGCCCCGGAGTTGCAGAATTCAACCACCGGAGGGCGCCGGGTCTCGCGTGTCGAAGTGGCGGTGGTCTCAGGAGTGGTGATCATTCTCGGGAGCATCATTGCCTTCACCTGGCCGTCAATCGGTGATGACGAGGGGCCCATCGCAGCAACGGCGGTCCAACTCGAAGCACGCGAATCCGCCGAGACGCTGGTCCCACCTCCACCGGACGACAACTTCTTCGACGATCTGCTGGCAATCCAGATGCTCGTTGATGCGGGCGATCTGGCCGGGGCGGCGAACGCACTGAACGCCCTCGACGATGGGGAAGGGTTTTCATTCAGCTCCGACGAGTTTGCGCTCTACGACAGCCTGGTCATGGCGGTTGCCGAGGCATCGGATCGGGGAGAGGCGATCGAGGATCTCCAGACCGGCATTGTCTATGGGAGTGTGAAGATGATTCGGCGTGGAGTCGCCGGGCTGAGCGGGATGCCACGGGACGAGATCTTGGAGATCGACGGCCTCAGCCGGGATCTCAAGCGCGGTCGGCAGGTGCTGGGTCTCCACGCGGACATGTGGGAGGCCCACAAGAACGGTGATTTTCTCCGAGCCGTCGAAAAGGCGGGGCTGCTCCAAGAGTTGCTGCCGGGATACGCCGGCGCTCCCGAGCTGAGGGAGCAATCGGCCGCGGCCTTGGAATCCGAGGCCGAGGCGTTGATTGCCCAGGACGAGTTCTCCAACGCGGTTGCCGTTCTCGAGGGCCTGCGGCAGGTCTGGCCCGCGCGCGAGGGCACGGCATCTCGGATCGCTTGGTGTGACGAGCAGATCGATCACAACCGACGAGAGGAGTCGTTGATCGCGAATGCCCTTGCCAGGGGCGATGCCGGCGATCCGGAAGCGGGTCTCGTGATTCTCGACAGAATGAACCCCGACCCCAGAATGCAGGGCGAAGTTGATCGCGCCAGGTCGGTGCTCGAAGCTCGCGTCGTTGAAATGGATGCGGGAGCGCCGGTCATCGAAATTGCCACCGCCGTGGAGCTCGGATTCAAGAAGAACGAGACGATCATCGTGCCGCTGAAGGTGACCGACGACTATCATGTCGCGAGGGTCGTCGTCCACGCCCGGAACGAAACCGATGACGGATACCTCCAGATTCCTCTGGAGCCGGCCGGGGACGGAATCTACAACTTTGTCGTGTCACCCGAGCTGCACGGCAACAAGAGCGTTCGGTTCTTTGTCGTCGCCAGGGATGCGAGCGGCAATGTCGGCCGGTTCGGCAGCCGGGATGAACCGCAAACGGTGACCCGCAAGAGGTGGTTCAAGAAATGATCACAGCTGCCGGCCGAGATCGGGACTGAACGCATTCGTGTAGTGCCGGATCTTCCAGAACGGGAATTCGCTCTTCCTTTCAACTGTGACGATGTCGAAACGACAAGGACGATCCCAGAGATCGTGGCGCGAGAGATAGGCCGAGGAGACCCGGGTCAGGATTCGCCTCTTGTGGGCGTCGACCGCCCCGATCGCGCCGCCATAGAGATCGGTCGATCGCGCCTTGACCTCGACAAAGACGATTTCATGTCGTCTTTCGACGACCAGATCGAGTTCACCACCGGCGCCGCGCCAATTGCGATGACGCAGGCGGTATCCCTTGAGCAAGAGCAGCAGCAGCGCTGCCCACTCCCCTCGGCGACCAAATCTCTGACGATCCACGGGTCCTCACTCCTATTCTGCCGTAGAATGCGCCGGTGCGAACCGACGATTTCAATTTCGATCTGCCGAGTGAACTCATCGCGCAGGAGCCGGCGCCGCGTGGCGGGGCGAAATTGTTGCTCCTCGATCGAGTCGCCGCGGGAGTCGATCACCGTCAGGTGAGAGATCTCCCCGGGCTTCTCGAGCCAGGTGATCTGCTGCTGATGAATGACACGCGGGTGATTCCCGCCCGGGTCTATGCCAACCGCCGGACCGGCCGGCGTTTCGAGGTTCTACTTCTGCGCGAGCTCGAGGGAGGGGCGTGGGAGTGCCTGCTCCGGCCGGGTGCACGGGCCCGGGTCGGTGAGCGCTTGGTGCTGAGTGACGGGGGTGAGGTCATTCCGGTCGAGCGGCGCGACGAGGGCAGATGGGCCGTGGTCTTCGAGCCCCGACTCGAGCTCGAGCGACTCGATCGAATCGGTGAGATGCCCCTGCCACCCTATATCAGCCGGCCGGGGGGAGCGACCGCCCTGGATCGCGAGACCTATCAGACGGTCTACGCTTCGACGCCCGGCGCGGTGGCGGCGCCGACGGCCGGTCTCCACTTCACCCGCGAGCTGCTCGACGAGATCGAGGACCGGGGCGTTGAGCGGGCCTTCGTGACCTTGCATGTTGGGCTCGGGACCTTCCGCCCGGTCACGGCCGAGCGCGTGACCGATCATCGGATGCACAGCGAGTGGTACTGCTTCTCTGAGCACACGGCGCGGGTCGTGAACGAGGCCGTCTCGACCGGCCGCCGAGTCGTTTGTGTCGGCACGACCTCTGTACGCGCGCTCGAAGGAGCGCTGGCGGCGGGCAACGGGCAGATCGAACCCGGAGAGGGTTGGACCGACATCTTCATCACGCCCGGATACCGGTTTCAGGGTGTCGGTGCCATGCTCACCAACTTCCACCTGCCCAAATCCACTCTGCTCATGCTGGTCAGTGCGTTCGCAGGTCGCGACCGAGCCCTCAACGCCTATCGGGAAGCGATTGCCTCGAAGTACCGGTTCTTCTCCTATGGAGACGCCATGCTCATTCTCTAACCCGCTAACTTCCTAACCTCCTCACTTCCTCACTCCCTCACCTCCTAACCCTGCACAGGTGGGAACCGACCCGGTTCCGGTCACCGAGTCGGCATAGGGGGGAGGAGAGTGTTCAGGGTGGGGAAGTTGGTGGGTGCCGGTTCTGCAAGAATCAAGGTTCGGGGTCCTCGGTTGAATCGTCGGGCCTTGAGACCGGGTCGTCGTCGAAGAGCACCCGCTGCCCCGGGGTTTCGAGGTCATCCATCTGGCCGCTCTTTGTGGCCCAGATAAAGGCGACCACACCGGCGATCGCGAGAAGCAGAGCAACGGGTAGGGCGATATAGACGGCGGACATACGTCAATTATGAATTATGAATTATGAATTCTCAATTTTCATCGCAGGAGTTCTGGTGAGTCCGAGACGGAGTCTCTCCTAAGTAATTAAAAATTAAGAATTTAAAATTAAAAACTAGATGAATGTCTTCGCCCGGTACGAGCTCACGACGACGGTGATCGAACTCGCCGGCATGAGAATCGCTGCCACGAGGGGGTGCATGAGGCCCAGCATGGCCAGGGTCACGGCCACCGCGTTGTAGCTGAGCGAGAAAATCAGGTTTCGGCGGATGACACCCAGAGTCCGGCGCGATCCGTCGAGCAGCCGCACCAACGGTTCGAGTCCCGGCGTGCCGAGATAGACGTCGGCCGCCGCCAACGCCGCTTCGGCGCCGCCGTGGACCCCGATACCGACGGTAGCCGCGGCGAGAGCGGCGGCGTCGTTGACTCCGTCGCCAACCATCACCACCGGGCCCTTGTCCGCGGCCTGGCGGACCCGCTCGACCTTGTCTTCCGGGACGGCGCCGCCACGGCCCGACGAAGGGTCGAGGTGGAGTCGCTGGAGCAGTGTACGGACCGTTCCTGGATGGTCGCCGGAAAGGACCTCAATCTGCCAGCCGCGTGCCTTGATGGCGGCCAAGGCGTCGGCGGTGTCCGCGCGAACGGGATCGCCGAGCGCCGCCACCGCCTCGACCTTTCCATCGAGAACGATCACGATGGGGGTGAGTCCATCGTCGATGGCAGTCCGGATCTTTGAGGCTACCGCGTCGGAGAATTCCCCGACACGCTCCTCGGCGAAGGCCGGAGCGCCGACCAGGAGGTCGGTTCCATCGGTGAGTGCGGTGAGACCGCGGCCGGGGTGCTGTTCCACATCGGTCGGGATCGGAACGTCCGCGGTTTCCACTCCGTCGGTGAGGGCTATCGCGACGGGGTGGGTCGAGTGGGATTCGGCGGATGCGACGATCCGGCGTACGGCCTCGGTACCGTGCCATCGGACAACTGCCAGCCGGCCCTCGGTAAGGGTCCCGGTCTTGTCGAGGATCATCCGCGCCGGCCGGGCAAGACTCTCAAGGGCGTCGCCCCCCTTGATCAGGATGCCGGTGCGGGCGGCGTGGCCCACCGCGGCGCTGACCGCAAGGGGAGTGGCGAGACCGAGGGCGCATGGGCAGCTGACGATGAGCAGGGCAACCGCGTTTTCCACCGCCTGCGCGGGGTCGATGCGGAGCCAAACGGCAACGGTGATGAGGGCGAGGCCCAGCACCGTCAGCACAAACCAGCCCGAGATCCGATCGGCGAGCAGGACCACTGGTGCGCGGCGTTGCGCCCCCTCCTCGACGAGGCGGAGGATCCTTCCGAGCCGGGTGTCGGCTCCGGCCGATCGGATCTCGACTTCGAGTCGGCCGGACAGGCTCGTGGTGCCGGCGTGGATGGGATCTCCGGCCGCGACCGCGACGGGTCGCGACTCACCGGTGAGCAATGACAGATCCATGGTCGACTCGCCGATGAGGACGATGCCGTCGGCCGGGGCCGAATCTCCGGCCCGGAGTTCCATGACCATCCCCGGTTTGAGCGCGGCCGCCGGCATCTCTCGTATTCCATTGTCGTCCACGACCCGAGCGGTTGAAGGAGCCAACGAGAAGAGGAGTTCGGTGGCGCGGGCGGCTCGACGTTGCTGCCGCCGCTGCACCCAGCGCCCGATCAGAAGAAAGAAGATGAGGACCGTGACCGAGTCGAAGTAGACCTCGCCGTTGTTCCGTAATGTGTTGACCACCCCCCATCCAAAGGCGGCGAGGATGCCGATCGAGATGGGGACATCCATGTGCAGGGTGCGCGTTTTCAGCGCACCCCAGGCGCCGCGGTAGAAGACCTGGGCGCACCACAGGACCGAGGGCAGGGTCAGACCGAGACTGACCCATCGAAAGAGGGATCTGAAGGTGAGGGAGATGCCGTGGAAGTATCCGCCATACAGTGCGATGGCGAGCAGCATGACGTTGCCGGCAATAGCGCCCGCTATGGCGATGCGGATGAGTAGCGCACGGTCTTCGCGGCGCTCCATGTCGCGTGCCTCGACACCGTGAAAAGGGTGAGGCGAGTAACCGATGGAGTCCAAGAAGCGGGCGATGGACGAGAGCGGGGTGTCGTCGGGATCCCAGGCCACCGTCGCCAATGACCTGCCCACGTCCAGGCGGCACTCGGCGACCCCCGGAACCACCAGCGGCACCTTCTCCACCAGCCACACACAGGCGGCGCAGTGGACGCCCTCGAGGTAGAGCTCGATGGTGGTCATCCCGTCTTGTCGCCGACGACAGTAGAGCTCGGCGAAAGCTGGGTCGTCAAACTCTTCGTAGGCCGTGCCCCGCCCCTGGGCGGCGAGTTCAGGTGCGTCAATCCGATCCTTGAGATCGTAGTAGCCCTCGAGCCCGGCTCCATGGATGACGTCGTAGGCCACCCGGCAGCCCGAACAGCAGAACTGGAGTTCGGCATCGGAGTCGACGAGACCCGCCGGAACCGGCAATCCACAGTGATCACACGAGATCATCGAGGCATCATCTCATGATTGGCGCAGGGAAAACCGAGGGACTACGCCTCGAACGGGGTGCCATCTTTTGTCATTGTTCGGAAGAAGTGGTTGTGGTGATCGATGGTCGTTGGGTCCGAACAATGCTAAAGGTGGCTCCCGCGGCCAACAGCGATGAGAGCATCAACCTCAGCGGCGCGCTCCTGAGCAAGATTCTTTGATAATTCCAGTGTTTGTTCAAAAGCCTCAATGGACTCCTGCCAATGCTCCAGGTTAAAACTGACCCAGCCCAGGGTGTACCACATGGTCATGGAGTAGGGGTGGGCCTCCAGAAATTGTTTTAGATATCTCACCTGCTCATTGGGATTTTTATCTAAGGATGCTTTAAGAATTCTTACAGTTAGCTGTATGTCAGGAGGCAAGCGATCCATTCGATCGAAAGCTTTGTAGGCCCAATGCTTCGAAAGAGCAGCCTGTTGTATATCGCCGTAACAATATGCCAGTTTCACCATGGCAGAAACAAAATTGGTGTCAGCCTGGATCGCCTTGTTGTAGAGATCAATGGCACAAGGATAGTCGAGACGACTGTGACAATTGTATGCCTGTAGGAAGAGTTTGTATGCATCGGTGGACCTGGTGAATACATTACCCAGATCGAATACATGTTTCTGTTGCAGGCTCCGGATTTCAAGAAAATTCCTGATTAGCGTAGAGAGTGAGTCTGAGAGATTAAAAAAGTCATCTTCTCTCTTGCCCTCCAGTTCATACGATTTATAGATCTCTTCGTTTCCGGCATTCATGATATTGGCCGTTATACGGATTCGACTTCCACTTTTGTACATATTGCCTGCAACGACGGTACTGGCATCCAGTTTTTGTGCCAGCTCTCCAGCTCTGGATGGGGTGAGGGAAGCATAGTTGATCCCTGCACTTTCATCGAACATACCTTTTATGGTCTCATACTGCCTTACAGAGAGCTCCTCTGAATTGGAAAGCGCAGTGATCAGCAGGTTTTGTAATCCTTCCTGCCAGAGGTTATACAGGGTATCGCCTGTCATGTTTTTAAACGGCATCACAGCAATTGCAATTTTCCCCTGCGGATCCCTGGGCAGACCGTGTTTACCTCTATTGAATATCCGGGGATAGACAAGAACTGCAACTATGATCAGCAATAGCGTAATAACCACATCACTTAAGCGAAGCTTACGACGGTGGGCTTCCCTATTTTCTGCTGGCACCTTTTCTGCACTGGCTGGTTCGGTCTTCACCACTCCC
>RCND010001818.1_pt1 | contig 11998 bp, 9 predicted proteins | sample 2041351 | NCBI WGS metagenome assembly RCND01 (sample SAMN09708230, study PRJNA481090) | Marine sediment metagenome, whole genome shotgun sequencing project. | biome: marine sediment; feature: ocean; material: sediment; isolation source: Sewage treatment plant 12B marine sediment (STP12B) ...
TTCCGGACTTCGATCCGGAATCTCTCCTTTTACTTCATGGATCCGCGATAAAAGCATTCGAGGATGACAAACCAACTGCATGTCATTCCCTTGAACCTGCCTGCCGGTAGGCAAGAAAGGGAATCTATTCTTTTCAATTGTCTTTCCGGTTTTCGAAGAAATATCGGAATCTAGTCATCCATCAGATGCCCCGCCTAACAAAATGGCGGGGAAACTAATATTGTAAAAAAAAACAAACCGGCATGACAGTGTATTTCTTTTATTTGTGATTCTGGCCTATGTGCCGGAATTTAGAGATTGCTTCGTCACTACATTCCTCGCAATGACATAATCTCTGTCATTCTGAGGAGTAAAACGACGAAAGAATCTTGTCTTTTTCATGTTGCATCCCCCCAATCAAGGCGTCATTCCTTCGGCAGACAAGTTCTAGGATGACAAACCAACAACTTGTCATTCCGGTATGCTTTTAGCCGGAATCCAGAGAATCATCTGCAACTATACTCGCTCCCTAAATTTTCAATACTATAATCCTTTTGGTATCTCTTCTTAAAATAGGTATTTTAATTTAACCTTTATGACCTGCATATTGTAACTGACAATAAATTTCCAAAATTTGAAAATGAGGCTGCTCAATGAATGGATCTTTTATTTTAAAGAGTAAAATATATACCTTCGTCGGACTCTTATTTATGCTAGTTCCACTTTTTTATCAAATTCTTTGGATATATGTTTTTAGTAAATTTGATAATCATGCAGAACGTGTTGAAGAGTTTAGGCGTTACTTACCATCAATTATTAGTGAGCCTGGAACAAGCAGTATAATATTTATAGTTTTTTGTTTTCTGGCAATAATATTAAGTCTGATATGTTTAAAGCATTCTATCAAATTATTAAAAGTAGTTAATATTACAACTTTAATTGTAGCCGGCGCATTAATGTCATTGCTTCTATTTTCGCTTTTGTAATATTATAAATGTGCACTGCTGTATTGTAAGTATAAAACTCAAATCTAGAGTTCACCTTTGAGTAGATTTTTATAATTCTTAAATCTATCTGTTGCTAAACTATAATGATAATGGCGGTATAAAGGAAATAGTTTACGTCCAAGTTTATTAATATCTTTTTTAACCGGAAGGTACTCTTTTACATTATATAAATCCTTGGGTTTATTGTAATCCTTTTTATTTAAGAGTAGAAATTTATAAATCACCTCAGAAGTCATTAAAACGGGTATTTTTCTTTTACTGTCAAATGAATCTAACTCTTTTATTAAATCGGGAATTACTAATCCGGCAATATCATTCCACAATTTATTTTCAGAAGTTTCTTTCTCCATATAATAAGGAATAACATTCTGAATATAAATATTCTCAAAATTTAAACCGACTTCCTTCAGATTATTAAGGATATCTCTAAAGTATCTGTGATCTCCGGTACCTATGCCAAATACAGTACACAATTTTACAACTTTATTATTTTCAGAGTGGTTGCTTGGATCGCAACCCAATACAATAGCTTTAACCTTTTTCTTATTTATACAGAAGGGAGCTGGAATTGGATATTGTTTGATGTCGTAAATCATATCCGGAAATTTTCCGCGAAGATTTTGATAGGTCATCTTTAACTCCATGAAATATGATTAAGGATAAATTTAAAATAACAAAAAAAATACTATATTTAGCATGAAATTTGTTAATATTATCAGAGAATATAACAATTTTAGGGAGGGGATTACAACTTAACTTATTTTAGGAAGTAACCAAAATATGTCATCTAAAGCTATCCTTTCAAAATCGACCTTCTTAAAGGGCTTACAATGCGTTAAAGCTCTCTATCTATATAAACATCATTACAACTGGCAAGACAAAATTTCCGAAATGCAGCAATCCATTTTTGATCGTGGACATAGAGTAGGGGAATTGGCTCAGTCGCTTTTCCCAAATGGTGTTGATGCAAGCCCATCATCTCCAAGAGCTTATGCAAAAGCATTAGAATATACTAGAGAACTTATTGAGGATGGTACCGAAGTAATTTATGAAGCCGCATTGATGTATAACGAAGTTCTTGTTTATGCAGATATTCTAGTTAGAAATGGGAGCAAGTGGAAAATCTTTGAGGTCAAAAGTTCTACCTCAATTTCGGAGACAAATATAAATGATATTTCTGTTCAGTATTATGTAATGAGCAATGCCGGCTTGGAGATTGAGGATATTTCAATTATCTATATAAATAATGAATATGTGAGATCGGGTGATCTTGATCTGAATCAGCTATTTATAATAGAATCAATTCTTCCTAATGCTGTTGAGAATATGGATTGGGTTGATGAAGAAGTAGAAAGACTTAAGGGTGTGGTTGCACAAAATGAAATCCCCAATATTGATATTGGATTACAGTGCTATAATCCATACCAATGCAGTTTTATCGGTCATTGCTGGAGACATATTCCGGAGAATTCTGTATTTGATATTAGCAGAATGCATATGACAAAGAAGTTTGACCTTTACGATTCCGGAATAATTGGTATAGATGATATACCTGAAGAGTTTACAATGCCTGCAAGTCAGCAGCTGCAGATATACAGTTACAAAACCGGAGAAACAATAATAGATAAAGCCGCAATAGAGGAATTCCTATCTGAAATTGAATACCCATTGTACTTTATGGATTTTGAAAGTTTCCAGCCGGCAGTTCCTCTGTTTGTTAATTCCAAACCTTATCAGCAAATATCATTTCAGTATAGTCTGCATTACCAAAAGAGTAAAGAGAGTAAATTAGAACATAAAGAGTTTTTAGCAGAAGCCGGACCAGAACCCCGAATCCCTTTTATTGAACGATTGCTTGAAGACACAAGCTTGCTGGGACAAATAATTGTGTACAATAAATCATTTGAGAAAATGATACTTAATGGAATTGCTAAAGATTACCCGGAGTATAAAAATGAAATTGATGAACGCATTGAAAGGGTAGTTGACATAATGATTCCATTTCAGAAAAAATGGTATTACTCACCGGAGATGCAGGGTTCTTATTCCATTAAAAAAGTATTGCCTGCATTGGTGCCTGAATTAAGTTATGAAGGATTAGACATTAATGATGGGGGCTCTGCTTCTGTTTCCTATGAAAGGCTTATGGAAGAAACAGATATGATTAAAATATCGGAAACAAGGAATAATTTACTGGAGTATTGTAAGTTGGATACTTTGGCGATGGTGGAGATATTAAACAAATTAAATGAAGTTTAATAATAAAATAAGGGATCCAAATAAGCTCGCAATATTTCCAGAATCCCCATTCGTTATAAATAATAATTTATTTTACTCAGTCTCATTATTGTAATAAACCTTATAAAATCTCATTCCTCGGACTTCATCAAATCCTTTTTCAATAAATTGTTGATTATACTCGGGATCACCGCTATCAAGTTTAATTTGAATATTGGTATCTAGCTTTATTAAACTTTTTATTAACCGCTTTTTAGATTTAACAGAATTTTGAGAAATCTCAAATGAATCTTGAACTTCAGTCTCTTTCTCTTTTTCATACTTACTTTTGTAACCTAAGAATTCCTCTCTCATTTTTGGTTCATGAAACATCTCATTTGCAAATTCATTTATATCTAAATTTTCTTTATCCGATAGGTAATTCATTGATTTATTGAGAAACGCAATTTGTTCATCCTTGCCTTTGCTCTGCTGTAGAATATCCTCAGAAAATGACTTTACAAAATCAACATAATTGGAAGTGTGGTAATAAAAATCTTTCACATATTGCACTTTGAGAAATTTATTTTTCCAATATTCAGTATCGTAATTATTATTATCTACACTTAAAACTCTATAGCCATCATTCTTCTTGATGTTAATTATCAAGCATCCTTTATCTATTTTTTTTGAGCTTACACCTTCGCTTACGCTTATTCCCAGCGACTGATTTGTTTCTGTAAAATTAAAGTAGTTTTGTCTCCGTTCAATTTTAAAGATGCCGATTGCAGTTGTTAGTTCATCATCAAAAATAATATCGTTAAAATATGCAATTAACACTTCACCAGTTTTAATGTGTGGATGCTCCGACTGTTCATAAAGATGTGTTAAAATGTTTTTAGAAATATCCTTAAACTCATTTGGCTGATTGAAAATTTTAGCAGAATAATTATAAAGATCGTTCAGTTTCAGATCGGAGTGATGGTGAAGTTTGTTTACTTCAATCTGTTTAGAAAAAGGAGTAAAAAAGTAATTTATAAGATTTGTTGAGACTTCATCATCCAGTCTGCAAAGGTTATTGGATATCCGATTTTCAATCTTCTTATGCTTATTGCCTACTTTATGAATTATTAGTTTTTCAATATTAATTGCTGAATAATCTACCATTTTCTCTCTGAATTAAGTTTTAAAAATAAGCTGTTAAGATAGAGAAATAGAACATTAAACCAAAAGGGAAGGGAATTGAAATTTTACGCTGCTAAAGTATAATTGTGATTTAAATCAATTATTATTCAAAACAAATTTCTTATAATGCGGCTGTCGGAAATAAAGTTGTGTAGAAGAAATCAATGAAATTAGTTGAACAAAATAAGTACTTAAAATATGAAGATAAGATTCTGTACGCCTTTTATTTATTGATTTTTCTAACGTTCTTAGTATTTCTTTAATAAAAAATTTGGTTGGAGGCATGCCAGATAATGATTAGAAAAATGCAGGATAACATAATTAAACACTTTGAGCAGATATTGTATGTGACGGGTTTGTTTTTCTTGATTCTGTTTCTCTATATATAGCTATTCTACTCAGTTAACAACTCAATTCCTCTTTCAATTACTGTTCTTAGAAAAATTTCCAACTTAAGTTTGGTATTAACTGCTTTTATTTCAATCAATTAAATATATCTCAAAGTAACATAATGTATAGTAAGATATAAGTTAAATTGCTAAACTTCTGCTTCCATATGGTTTTAGAATAGACCTAATTTTTCAAAATTTTCAATCTGTTTAACATCTCTCATTACTGGAACAATATCATTTATTTTAAGTTTTAAGCTGCAACTACTTTACAGTATTGTTGAACATTTTATTTCCAAAAACAAGTTTAATCCATTTTCGCTTAAGTAAATGCATTGCCCGTTTTTTTTGCCAAAAAAACTAGTTGTCATTTAGGTATATGAAACTTAATCATTACTAAAAGTTAGTCAATGCGAGCATTGATTCTTCCCCGATAAGATCATTCGAGGATAGGTTTAATAATGGCGAAGTACTCTATATAATTTTATCAGATTGCTTAGAAAAAAAATCCTCCCAATGATGAATATTCTTTTGAATAATAGATTATTCAAAGGTTTCGTATATTTTAGTCCAAAATAATTTCGGTTGATTAAAAGTAGAAAATGGAAACAATTCAGCAAGCTAATAATGATAAAAATAATTTTGATTGGTTAAAAAAGCTAATTTTGATAATCATGTTCTTAGGTTTACTATTTTCAATTTATCAAGGGATGTGGTTTAATATTTTTCTTATATCTTTTTTAATAATTCTAACTCTTACACCCACAATTCTTTATAGAAAGTATAAATTTGTAATTCCTCATGAAATTGAAATTGTGGCAATTGTATTCATTTTTGCATCCGGTTATCTAGGCGAAGTTAGAGAATACTATGAAAAATTTTGGTGGTGGGATAAAATACTGCATACCAGCTCGGGAATATTATTGGGAATAGTGGGATTTTTAATAGTTTATATTCTTAATAAAATTGAACGTTTTATGATATTCATGAAACCCGGTTTTGTGGCTTTGTTTTCTTTTACATTTGCAGTTGCACTTGGGGCTGTTTGGGAAATATATGAATTTGGTATGGATAAGTTTTTTGATTTGGGTATGCAATCTCATGAACTTTATTCGGATTTGGAAGATACAATGTGGGATATTATAGTGGATACTTTAGGAGCAGCTATTATCTCATTTTTAGGATATTTTTATATGGCGAAGGATAAAGAGTTTTTTGTTCATGATTTACTTACAAAGTTTATTGAGCATAATCCAAAAATTTTTAAGAGTAAAAATAGTACCAAGCAATAGACTAAATATTTTATTCACTTTCTCCTAGTTCCTCAAAAGTCTTAATCTGCTCTACATCTCCCATTACGGCAACTATATCATTTATTTCAAATGTTAAATCTGCACTTGGATTATGATTAAATTTATCATTTCTCATTAAACCTACAACTGAAACTCCTGTAACAGTTCTGATCTGCAATTCCGTTATGGTTTTATCAATCATTTTATTCCCGTCAATAAGTTTAATCCATTTTAGCTCAAGTAAATGCATTGCATTTTTTAACGATGTAAGAGTTTCATAATCTGTTTTATTTTGATAAATAGGAGAATATAATTCTCTTCTAATTCCATCGGTAAATTCTTGAATTTCGGTTGGCGGAATATTTAAATGCAGCAATGCCTGTCTGGTAATTTCAAGACTTGCTTCAAATTCAGGCTGCACAACTTCATAAACACCATGATCATGAAGTAATTTTATTTGCTCTTCACCTTCAGCCCGACTAACAATGTGTAATTCTGGATTTAATAAACGAACTTCATCAACAATTGATTGTGCTGCTGCTATTGCGGGAGTTGTAATAATTAGTAATTTAGCATCAAGAACTTTTGCTGCATTTAATACTACTCTCTGACTAGCATCGCCAAATATAACGGAATACTTGTTTGTTTTTGCACTATCCACTCTTCTGGAGTCGAGCTCAATTATAACAAAATCTAAGTTTAACCTTTTTAAAACTTGTGCAATGTAAGATCCAATTCTTCCACCGCCGGCAATAATGATATGATCTCTTAGACCACTTTGGGGGATGTTCATAGTTTGAATTGGTTCACTTTTAAATCGCTTCCTTATTAGAGCATATAAAGGAGTTGTTAAACCGGAGACAAGTGGAGTAAGTACCATTGTAATTATGGCTGTACTTAAAATTAAAGAATATAGGCTTTCACTTATAGAATTAGTGCTTATTCCAACGCGTGCAAGAACAAAAGAAAATTCACCAACTTGAAAAAGACCTAAGCTGACAGCTAATGGAACAACATTTCTATAATTGAAAAATCGTGATATCGCTCCCAAAATAAGAGCTTTACCAAGAGAGACTACAATTACTACAGTTAAAACTTTAAATAAATTAGCAATCAGATAGTAAGGATTGAAAAGCATGCCAACCGAAACAAAAAAGAGAAGCACAAATAGATCTCTTACGGGAATTATATCACTTAAAGCTTGGTGACCGTAATCAGACTCACTTAAAACTAAGCCGGCAACAAAAGCCCCAAAAGCAAATGAAAGCCCAAATAAATATGTCGCATATCCAATTCCTAATCCAAGAGCGGTAACAGCTAGTAAAAATAATTCCCGCGAATTCCATCTAACAATGTAGGTCATCAGTTTAGGTATAGCTCTTGTCCCAAGAAAAATCATTGTTGCAAGGAATAACACAGTTTTGATTGCAGCAAATCCAAGAATTGAAAGTCCGTTTTCGGGATTATTTAATTGAGGTAATATTATCATCATTGGAACTATGGCTAAATCCTGAACTAACAAGATTCCAATCATGACCTTACTTGAAAGCGTTCCAAGTTTTCCCTGACTCATTAAAGTTTTTAAAAGAACCATTGTACTTGAAAGTGAAACTAATGCTCCAAGCCAAAGGGATTCAATTTTACTAAATCCCAAATAGGAGCCGATCAGATAACCATATCCAATTGTTAAGATTATCTGTATGGGTGTTCCAATTAAAGCGATTTTACGAACAGGTTTTAATTCTTTTAAAGAAAATTCAAGACCAAGTCCAAAAAGCAGAAGGGCAACACCAATTTCAGCAAGTAATTCAATATCATGAACTTTTGCAATTGGGATAAGACCCGTATATGGTCCAACAACCACGCCGGCTAAGATAAAACCAAGAATTAGTGGTTGTTTAAGTTGTTGTGCAATCAGTCCGCCTGCTAAGCCGGCAATTACAATTATAGAAATATCAGCTGCTATTCCCAATTCAAAAGCCTTTCTGGAATGAGGTATTTTTTAGAATATTTTGGTTAATCGATATTGAATTTTACAATTTTTGGTTGTCATTTAATTCAAATATCTACTTTTTTTTAAATTAAACTATTTCAAGCAATTCAATTTCAAAATGAAGATCTTTGTCCGCTAATTCATGGTTAGCATCTATTGTGACTTCAGCTTCACCAACATCAGTTATTTTTACAACCATAACATCACCTTCTTTGGTCTGAGTCTGCAATTTCATCCCAACTTCAGGATCTAATTCTTCAGGAAGATTTTGTTTTGGAAGCTTAACAACTAGATGATCATGTCTAACGCCGTAAGCCTCTTCAGCAGGGATATGAATTTTGGTAGTTTCACCAATTTCCAAACCTTCAACAGATTCTTCAAATTTTTTCAAAACTTGTTTCTCACCAATTGTAAATTCAAGTGGATCTCTTCCTTGAGATGAATCAAAAATATTCCCGTCATCTAATTTACCGGTATAATGCACTTTTACACGATCGCCGTTCTTAGCGTTAGCCATATTTGCCTTTCATTTTGTTAAAAAAAGTATTGCAAAATAATGAATATTTATTCTAAATTCTATCTTACCTCCGTTGAAGAAAATTGACCCTAATCACTAAAAATTTGTCTTTTTATGTCGATGATAGTTTCAAAATCTGAAGTTTTTTACAGTAAATTTTCTGAAATATACCAAATGTGGAATTAATGTATACAAATCAATTTGATGTTGCTGCGAGGATGAATGGAAAGAATAATTATTCTGATCTTAAGAAAAGAATAGATGATAATTATAACGATATTCTCCATACTATTTGTACATCGCAGAGATTAGATGATATAAATGTTGTCTTGGTTAAAGTTAAGCTGGAAAGGGCCACAGCAGATTCAGCCAATATATTTAAAGATTTTATGGCCAGAGATTTGGAGAGTAATATAAACTATGCTATTGATCTCACCGATGCATTATTTATGGATTCTACATTTTTAGGAGCATTAGTAGTTGCTTATAAAAAAGCTACAGCAATAAATAGTAAGATGAATATAATTCTAAACTTTGATAAACTTAAAATACTTTCTGCAATTGAACCACTAAAGAAAATTTTACACATGCACGGCTCAAAAGAGGAAGCTCTTAAAGAATTTAGCGAATAATTGAATTTTCCTACAGTAACTCTCATCTCCTTGCGAGATAACCCATCAGTTAAATAAAGTAACCTAATTCCCGATAATAATAAAGATAAAATTTATTTATTGGGGAGTAAATGAAAATATTTGAAAATCTTTCAATATCCAAAAAGATAAGTATTACAGTGCTTGGTATACTTTGCCTTTCGCTTACATTTTATCTAGTTATCTTTTTTGTGACTAATGATTCAAAAACTTACCAGCGTGTCGAGCAAGAAAATCAACAATTAAGTTCACTCCTTACCGAATCTATTGTATTGGCAATGGCTGCGGGAGCAGATGATACAGCCCCATTTATAGAAAATCTTGAAAAGTTTGAAAAAATTAAAGATGTAAGAATAATTCCAACTCATTTAATTGACGGTAATAATAACTCTAAATTTGATCAGCATGAAAAAGATCTTATTAATTCGAAACAAGATGCAAATTTTTATGAAGACTTTGAGGATGAGGAAGTTATAAGGTCTATAAGATTTATAAAAGCTGATGAAACTTGCATAGAATGTCATGATGTTGAAAAGGAAGATATTTTGGCGGTTGTTAGTATTAGACAATCACTTGAATCGACGAAATCTGAGCTTGCCTCGCAAAAAATAAATGCCCTTTGGATGGGTGGTATTACAGCTGTTATAACTTTTTTTCTAGTTTCATTTTTCGTTAACAAAAAATTGGGTATCCCTATTACTAAACTTTCTTTAGCAGCAAAAGATTTTTCAGAGGGAAAGTATACTAAAAAAATTGATTACACAAGTAAAGATGAATTAGGGCTATTAGCTAAAAGTTTTAATGATATGGCGGAAGAGATTAAATTCAAATTGCAATATTTAGATTATATGCCTGTTCCGGTTTACGCAATTGACACTGATTTAAATATAAGATATACCAATAAAAAAGGTGCAGAGTTAATAGGAAAAGATAAAAAATCAATAATAGGAAGTAAGTGTTACGAAAACATTAAAACTTCAATTTGCAATACGCAAAACTGTTTTTGTAAAAAGTCTGTTAATGGAGAAAAACTTGAACCGAAAGAAATAAATGCCAAATTGAATGGAAAAGAAATTCCGATATTGTTCTCAGGAGCTCCAATCACTAATAGTGAAGGGAAATTAATGGGAACATTGGAAACAATAAGCGATTTAACGGATTCGAAAGAAAAAGAAAACTATCTACACCGAAATACACAAAAAATTCTAAACGTAATGTCTAAACTTGCAGAAGGTGATCTAACTGTTCAGCTTAATTCTGAAAAAGAGGGAGATATAATTGATAATTTATTCAAGGGCTTTAACAAAGCAGTTTTGAAAATTAGAGAAATGATTTCTCAAGTAGGAGAAGCCGTTGCAGCTACTGCGAGTGCATCTGCCGAGATAAGTTCAAGTAGTGAACAAATGGCGGCTGGAGCTCAAGAGCAGAGCAGTCAGGCTATTGAAGTAGCAGACGCTATTAATCAGATGACAATAACTATATTGGATACAGCAGAAAATATTTCTTTAGCTGCCTTAAGAACTAAAGAAGCAGGCGAGCTTTCAGAAGATGGTTTAAAGATAGTTAAAGATGCAATCGAAGGAATGAATAAAATATCCAATGTAGTAAACCAGGCTGTTAAAACAGTAGAAGAACTTGGCAAGAGCAGTGAGAAAATTGGTGAAATTATAAAGGTAATTAATGAAATTGCAGATCAAACTAATTTGTTAGCACTTAATGCAGCAATAGAAGCCGCAAGAGCAGGTGAACATGGAAGGGGATTTGCAGTTGTAGCAGATGAAGTAAGAAAGTTGGCAGAAAGAACAACGAGTGCAACTACTGAAATTTCAGGGATGATTGGTAAGATACAAAATGATACAGCAAATGCAGTTAGTTCAATTAATTCTGGGACCGAAGAAGTTGGGAGGGGAAAAGAGCTTACAAAAAAAGCCGGAGAATCTCTAGAAAAAATCAATTCAGCAACATTGAATGTAATTAAGTTAGTCACTGAAGTTGCCGCAGTGAGCGAGGAACAGTCTGCAACTTCTGAACAGATATCAAGAAGTATTGACGGGATAAGCCAAGTTACACAAGAATCTACCGTTGGTGTTGAACAGATTTCCAGAACAGCAGATGACTTAAATAGATTAATGGAAAATCTCCAGAATATGATGAGCACCTTTAAAGTCTGTACCGAAGAAAATAAAGGGAATTATGTAAAAATTAAAAGCAAGAAGCATGAAAGTTTAGTCTAGTGTTTAACTTTTAATTGAAATTGCAGAAATTTTAGCTTAACAAACTGATATAATTTTAGGTGAGTCAAAAATATTTACGATTAACTTTGAGAAGTTTGATCTTTCCCCAATAAAGTGGACACACAGTTAAGTCAATATTTCATTTTCAAATTGAGTAGGAGATTTATACCCAATAGAAGAATGAATTCTGATACGATTATAATAAACTTCAATGTATTCAAATATACTTAATTTAGCATCTTCTCTAGAATCATATTTTTCAAAATAAACCAATTCAGTTTTTAGAGTATGAAAAAATGACTCTGAGACAGCATTATCATAACAATTTCCTTTTCTACTCATGCTTTGTTGAATACCTTCTTTATCGAGTAGTGATCTAAATTCATTCGACGCATACTGAATACCTTGATCTGAATGAAAAATAATATCGGTATTTAGCTTACGATTAAAAACAGCTTTTTTTAATGCCTTTATCACAAGGTCTTTTGTCATATATTTATCAATATCCCAGCCAATTACTCTTCTTGAATACAGA
>RCND010001819.1_pt1 | contig 11995 bp, 13 predicted proteins | sample 2041351 | NCBI WGS metagenome assembly RCND01 (sample SAMN09708230, study PRJNA481090) | Marine sediment metagenome, whole genome shotgun sequencing project. | biome: marine sediment; feature: ocean; material: sediment; isolation source: Sewage treatment plant 12B marine sediment (STP12B) ...
AATTTCTCTAGGTTATTAACTTTCTTTTCGATGTAAGTGACTAATTCCTTGCTAATATTGAAATTAACAGACTGAACAGATATTTTCATAAGTTAATAGTTTTTATTGCTCCTTGGATGAGCTTGATTATACATTGTTTTTAAATCCTTCAAATTACTATGCGTGTATACCTGAGTTGAAGCTAAACTGGAATGTCCAAGTAATTCCTTAACAGAATTCAAATCAGCTCCTTCACTTAGTAAATGTGTTGCAAAAGAATGCCTAACAATATGGGGGCTCTTTTTTACTTTCACTGACACCTTACTAAAATACTCATTGATGATTCTATACACCAGCGTAGGATAAATATCGTCTCCTTTTTTTGTTATTAAAAATGAGTCCGATTCGGAAACAATATCCTTCCTGAGTAATTTGTATTTTTCAACCGTACCCAATACAGAAAAAAGTAAGGGGAGTTGTCTTTCTTTATTTCTTTTACCTAGCACTTTAACAATACCTTGCGACAGATCGATAGATGTGTTTTTTAAACCTATTAATTCAGCTCTTCTCATACCGGTGGTATATAACAATTCAATAATCAGCTTATCCCTGACCTGTTCGAATCCTTCGGCTTGATCAAAAAAGTCGAGTACCTCATTAATCTCTTTTTCAGAAAAGGGCACATTTATTCTTTTCTCCACTTTTAGTGCCTTATGCTTTCTAAGGGGGTGTTCCTCTATTTGCTTAGATTTTAATAAAAAATTAAAATAAGACCTCAAAGAACTAATTTTTCTATTGATCGATCTATTCGAAATATCGCCTTCCACCAGCTTCACAATCCAACTCCTTATAACAGAATAAGCCACCCCTGAAATCTCTTTTATCTGAAATTCGCTTTCACAGAATTCCTCGAAAGAGCTAAGGTCTTTACTATAAGCCGTAATTGTGTATGGTGAATATTTTTTTTCGCAATCCAGATAGGTTATAAAATGAGATATACTCAAAATCGATCTTTAGTTATCAATAAATAATTAAATAGTTTAAGCGCGTCTGAACCTATGCCGCTTCCATCAAAAATACAAAAAATACGGCATAAACCTTAATAATTAACAAAAAAAAAGTCCCGCTTTTGCGGGACTTAATCTATTTTAAAAGGCCTTAACCTTTCTCTTCTGCAGTTCTAATACCTTGAACATATTGGGCTTTTTGAATCTGCTTTCGCCTTACTACTGAAGGTTTCGTAAATTCCTTTCTTTCGCGCAACGTTCTCATTGTCTTCGTTCTATCAAATTTTCTCTTAAAACGCTTTAACGCTCTGTCTATATTTTCACCATCCTTTACTGGAATAATTAACATAGTTGGGCACCTCCTTTCATATGTACTTTAAGTTTATTTTTTGGGCAGCAAATATACAAAGAAAATGTTTCAAAAAAATTTATTATATTTAATTTTTATTCCATCCCCCAAAATGAAACAAAAGTTAAAATTTTTATTCATTGTATTAGCAGGCCTATCATTTCTAATAGTAGGCTTTTATTTTTGGGCATCTTCCCCAAATTTAAGTCAAATCGACTATAATGAAACAGGCAACTATGAACAGCTAAGTGAGATGGATAACGATACTATTCACAGTATTATTAGTTACAATATTGGCTATTTAAGTGGCATGACAAACAACCTCCCGGTTGAGAATCCCAAATCTCTTTATGAGTTAAACTTAAATAAGGTTATCTATGAATTTAAAAAGGTCAATGCTGACATAATTGCTTTTCAAGAAATAGATTACGACTCTAAAAGGTCTTACCACATCGATCAACAAAAGGAACTTTCAAAATTAGGCTACAGCCATTTTGGCCAAAATATTAATTGGGACAAGAAATATGTTCCATTTCCGTATTATCCAATTTCTCTTCATTTCGGAAAAATTCTTTCGGGCCAATCAATACTTAGTAAATACCCAATACTTCAGCAAGAACGAATCGAGTTAAAGAGAAATACGAGCAACCCATTCTATTATGACAGCTTTTACATTGATCGACTTGCTCAGGTAACAAAAATTCAAATAAATGATCAATTTCTAATACTCATAAATGTTCATCTTGAAGCTTATGATCAGGAAACGCGTAAATTGCAAATGCAACAAGTCAAGACTATATACTTAAAATACTATAAGAATTTTCCGACTATCCTTCTAGGAGATTTCAACAGTGATATCAGTTTTGAAAATGCAGGAATCAATTTGTTTCTAAAACTTCCTGATACCGGATGCGCAGCATTTAATGCCGAAATTCCAGAAAATACTTTCAGTTCAGAAACACCAACTGAGAGACTTGATTATATATTTTATAACAAGCAATTTATCAAAGAAATTGAGGCTGAAATTCTAACGCAGTTCGAGTTAGCTTCAGATCACTTACCTTTACTTATGAAGTTTAAATTTAAAAATCAATTTTATGCAAGTATTAGACAACAACCGAGCTCTTGATGCCAAAGAATGGGCGCTTACAATATTTATTTCTTCCCTACCACTTATTGGAATTATTATGTTGTTGGTATGGGCCTTTAGTGAAGATGCCAATATTCATAAAAAAAATTGGGCCAAAGGAACTTTGATTTTATGGATTATTGGGTTCATTATAGCCTTTACCTTCTTATTTCTATTTGGTGGTATAGCGATCCTTAGCCAAATATTTAATTAAATCAGGAGGCCAAAGAATTAATCTTTTTTACTAAAAACACGTTTAAACCAGGATTTTCTGTTTTCCTTCTTGGCTTTCCGTTTTGCCTTTTTGGAAGCTTTTTCGAAGGTTGTATTTTTATCTTTAAAAATATCATCAAAGAATTTCTCGATCTCTGAATCGTCTATATGATCTGGACAGGATAGCGCGTCGGAATAATAATTAAAACTTGGCGCCTTAAGATATCTTCGTTTCATTCCTGCGCTTTTCTGCATCTTTTGCATCGTTTTCGCGACGATTGGCAGCGCCAAAGTACTTCCAGAACCATTTGAACCATTATTAAAATGAATCAAAGGAAAACTAGCACCAACTCGTGTTGCCATAACTAAATCCGAACTATATCCGATAAACCAAGCATCACCATAGTTTTGCGAGGTGCCAGTTTTACCAGCAATCGGAGATGAAACACCATAAACTGAATTTAACGAACGACCTGTGCCTTCTCTTACTGCTTTTTGAAGAATCTCAGTCAGCATGCCACTAGTTGATTCTAAAAGCACGACCTCACTATCAGGAAGCCCGGATCTTTTAAACAATATTTCACCCTTAGCCGTTTTGATTGATTTAATCATTACCGGTTCGATTCTTTTTCCTGAATTAGCGAAACTTGAATACGCAATCGCCATTTCATAAAGACTCGCTGTTGAAGTGCCTAAGGCAAGGGACGGATTATAGACAAGTGGCTGAGAAAACCCTAGGTTATTCCATGTATTTTGCAGAGCACCGAAATCCATTTGAAAGAATAAATTTACTGTTGGAATATTCATAGACCTTGCTAGTGACGCAGCGAATGAATACTTCCCCCCTAGTGAATGATCATAATTCTGAGGCTCCCAATTATCAAAATCCTTTAAAACAATAGGGTCATTGTCTAAATACTGACAAGGCCGAGCTCCCTGCTCCAGAGCAGCTGCATACAAGATTGGCTTAAATGCTGAAGCAGTTTGTCGCTGCGCGTAGATCTGATCATAAGGTTGAGTTCTGAAATCGATACCTCCAACCCAAGCCTTTACAGCCCCATTATTAGGATTAATCGCAATAAAACCTGCATGTAGTAAAGTTAAATTTCTTGCTAAACTATCCCGAATACTAATTGAGTCTGAATAGAAACCTTTCCATGAAAACATCTCACGCATTTTCGTCTCATCAGCGTATTTCTCAAGTTTTAATCTTTTCAATTCCCTGGAAACCAAAGAATTTAATTTAGTTTTATCTGAACCTTTGGCATACTGCTTGTCTAAACGTTGCTGCATTTTAGACAAGTGTGACTTAAAGGCTGCCAAGGCATATTGCTGCAATTGATAATCCAAAGTAGTTTCAATAATTAAACCACTTTTCTTAAGATCATAAATCGTATTTGATCTACGGTTAATTTTATTAATAATATCGGCAGCTTCTTTTTTAATCTCAACCAGAAAATAATTTGCCGTGCCTTCAGATTGCAAATTGGCATAGTCTAATTTTAAAGGTAACTTTTGTAGTTCATCAGCCCCATCTGTTCCTAGATAACCATACTTTTCCATTTGTTGCAATACAACATTTCTTCGATCTAATGCATGATCTGGGTACAATCTAGGATTGTAATAGGTATTTGCCTTTAACATTCCAATCAAAACAGCAGATTCTTCTGTTTTTAAGGAGGATACACCTTTGTTAAAAAACCTATGAGAGGCGGCTTCTATACCTAAAACGTTCTCTCCAAATGGCACCGTGTTAAGATACAAGGTGAGGATATCTTCTTTAGAATAAATACGCTCTAATCGAGAGGCCAGAATAATCTCCTTAGTCTTATTTACAGGCATAGAAAGAAATCCATAACGATGTCTGCCAAACATATTTTTCGCTAGTTGTTGTGTAATTGTGCTTCCTCCCCCACCGCTTTTTTGTTGAAGAATTACAGATTTAACCAAAACTCTTAAAAGACTTCTTGAATCGACACCTTCATGGTCAAAATATCGAGCGTCTTCGGTTGCTACCAGAGCATTAACTAAGTCCTTAGGAATTTGCTGAAATTCAACATTTGTTCTGTTATCCGCAAAAAATTTACCTATAATTTTACCACCGTCAGAAACAACTAAAGAAGCCGTTTCATTTTTAAATTCTTTGAGCTCTTTTTCTGTAAAAACATGCCCAAAAATACCTAAATACACGAATCCGATAAAAATTCCAAGCAGGAGAACCACCAGGAATAGAAGCTTTCCAAAAAATATAAGCAGCTTTTTTTTCATATCAATTTAAGGTAGATCTCAACAAATTAGTCTTTTATTATAGAGTTCTGAGGGAAGTTCTTATTTCCTTAATACAACCAAGGTAGCAATATAGCCCGTTAGAATATTCCATTCCTTATCAGCCAAAACCGAGCCATTCTCATCTAAAACTTTAAATTCAGCCGTATTTGGTCCGGAAGAACCTTGGTTCAGAGCTTCTATATCAATTCTATTAAACCCTTCTCTTAAATTTATATCAATTGAATAATACCCACCTTGAAGTGTTATACTTCTCCTTATTACCTCCTCATTCACATATAATTTAACCCGGTCACCATCTACATAACTATGGTCTCTGCAAATGATTCGAATTGATTTTGAATCAGTTTCAATTTTACCAAGTTCTAAGGACGTTTGAAATTTTTTGATACTTGTATTTTTCCCATTCCAGTATTTTGACACCAGCACATCTTTGTCCACTTGACTAAGATCTCTCATGCTTCTTTTCCTCTTTTGGGGGATGACACTATACTGAGGGAACTTATCAGCAATATCTTTAAGGTCTCCAAATAGGGTAATCGTTTCAGCCTTAATGTCTTCTTTATCTGAATTTTGAGGTGCCATTTCAATAACATTACTGTTATCTGGCTGATACTGAAACGCATCAGTTTCTTCTACATTATTATTATCAATCTGAGCTAATAATCCTGTAGTGAAACATAAAAACAAAGAAATAAAAAAGATCCTTTTCAAAAGCTGATAAATCGATTAATAAAAATTATTTTCGGCGGCCAAATTACAAATTATAGCCTACCTTTTTATTAAAAGTTTATTAAAACTTGATACCATGGTTTAGTTATGACTGTTCTTTTTTATAATTTCTTTGAATTTTTTTAATTGCATTATCAATGGATTTGTCTGGTTCAATTACGTTGAGCTCTCCCCAAAACTCAGGATCAGCAAACCCGGAAGTTTGATCAGTAAGAATGATGCTTCTTTTCATTCTATCCCTATTTTTCACACTTATGCCATCCTCATTATCCTTCCAATCCGTTATGGCCATTTCAATGGCAACATTGTAAACAGAATTGAACAATTTCTTATCCCATTTAATTTTAAAAATAAGTTCAATACGGCTATAGCTGAAATGCCATTTCCCATTAGTATCCTTATAATCCACGATATACTTGGTGTCCATAGGAATAACGTCTGCATTATTTGGTTTCTTCTTGACAAAGAATTTTTTTGCTTTTGTAAGGTTTTGTAAATTCAAGCTAAAAACAGCTTTTACAAGTGCATACGTGCCAGCATCTACATATAACTTCCCTTTGTAAAAAGGCTCCACCATTGAAGATCTTTGAACAAAATCAATAACATACACATTTCTATTATTCAAATTCATCATCTTATCAAAGCTGAATTTATAAATGTCAAACATATCAGCGGAGAAAAACAACTCCTCATTTCTGATCATATCCATGCTCAAGTTATTATAAGGCCCTCCTTGAAGTTTGATAACCAAAGTATCAATTTTTTTATAATCCGTACTCTTCCTAACCTTATCAAGTGTTACGTAATCACTTTGAGTCCCTCTTGGTTGCTTATAGATATCAACCACTGCTTCTGAAAGAGAGGCATAGGTTTTTCTTTTCTTGATTGATTCTCTGTAAAACGCCTTTACTATAGTCGACTCTTTATATGAATTTTGTTTTCTTTTTTGAATTACTTTTTGAATTACAGAATTCGGATTAGCCTCAACAAGATTTACGTCAGGTAATTCTTCAAACGACTCATCCATATTTACCTTAAAATCAGCAATGCCAAAAGAATTTAAGGGAATTATTTTATTTTGATATCCCAAATAGCTTATGACTACATTTTCATCTTTTAAAGAATTGGGAACTTTAACTAAAAACACGCCTTCTAAATTGGAAATAGTAGAAATGTTCGAATTAGAAACAGAAATAGAAGCATATTCTAATACTTTTTGAGTTTTCCCATCTACAACAACTCCTTTGTACTCCTTGAAGTTTGGAGACTCTCCCTCTTGTGCCTCAATTGAAGGTTGTATGATCAAAAAAGCTATAAGATATATGCAGCTTGTGAAAAAAAGGCCTAAGCGATTACTTAACTTATTCATATTCAATCCCATGATAACTTATTTTAAGGTGAATTTCAACCAATGAAATTAACGAATAATGGGCAATTAGAAAAGAACTTTAAGTTAAAATACTGCCAAAAAACTCTTTGATCTTTTTATGAACTTATTTTATGAATGATCGGATTAAAGGCTTTAGAGGCTATTAAAACTCTATCTCCAATTTGAAGTGTTTCTGCCTCTTTATCATTGGCAATAACTTTGACTAAATCCTTTCCAATTAAAACTGTAACAATCACAATAAAATCCTGTTTTATCATTTTTATGACCTCACCTGTAAATTGAAATTTTGCATTTACCCGATCATTGGTAAACATTGCAGCAGGATCACCATTTCTAATAATTTTACCTTGATCCATTTCTATCATATAATCAGATAACCTGATTATTTCAGAAACATCATGACTTATCAAAATCGTAGTAAGGTTAAACTCACGGTGCACTTCAAGAATATAAGATTGCAACTTTAATCTCATCTCATGATCAAGAGCAGATAAGGGTTCGTCTAAGAGTAACATCTCAGGTTTTCTTACAAGTGCCCGGGCAAGAGCAACTCTTTGTTTTTGACCTCCAGACAGTGTATTTGGCTTCCTGTTTTGCAGTTGTCCAAGATCAATAATCTCCACGAGTTGATCTACAATAACCCTTGAATCACCTTTTCTTAAACCAAAAAGAAGGTTCTCTCTTACGGTCATGTTCGGGAAAAGAGCGTACTCTTGAAAAACAAAACCAATATGTCGTTTTTGCGGGGCTAAAAAAATATTTTTTGAAGTGTCTGTCCATAATTTTCCAGACACCTTAATATAACCTTCTTCAGGTGTCATAAGCCCCGCCAAAAGCATCAGTAAAGTGCTTTTACCTGCACCTGATTTTCCGTAAACGGTTGTTATTTTCCCTTCTTCAAGTTCTACTTGAATATCTAAGAGCATCTCACCAGATGATGACTTTAATAATTTACGAATATTGATATCAATCATGGCCTTGATATTTTTTAAAATAACCCCCATTAATCAAATACACCATCATAAGAATCAAAAAAGTAATCCCAAATAAAATCATTGAGTAGGTATTTGCCGCTCCATAATTCAAACTTTCTACTTCATCATAAATGGCAATCGATGCCACTCTTGTTTGGCCGGAAATGTTTCCACCGATCATCAGCACAACTCCAAATTCACCAATAGTGTGCGCAAAGGCAAGTATGATTCCTGTAATTAATGAAGGCTTCATATTTGGTAATAATACTCTCGTCAAAGTAGTCCATTTAGATTTACCCATCACATAAGAAGCATTCTTTAGCGAGGGAGGTAAGTTAGCGAAACCCGCCTGAATAGGATGAACCATAAAAGGTAAACTATAGATTAATGAACCTAAAATCAAACCTTCAAAAGAAAACACAAGACGTAGCCCAAGCCATTGATCTAACCAACTACCAAAAGCATTGGACGGACTTAAGGCAAGTAACATATAGAAACCAATGACTGTAGGAGGAAGCACCAAGGGCATACTCACTAGCGTTTCTATTACTGGTTTTATTCTTGATCGAGTGTTGGCCAGCCAATAGGAGATTGGAATAGAAATAATCAACAATAGCACTGTTGTGATCAATGCTAATTTAAAGGTGAGCAATAATGGATTCCAGTCTATCATCTTGACAACATCAATTCATTAGTTTTTATCATTGCGCTAACTTCTAGTCCTTCGATAATTTTTAACTGCGAAACGGCATTTGATGTGATGATTGAAGTGATCAGTCCTAAATTCGTTTTAATGGTTACCTTACTCAATAATTCGTCAGACTCAATACAACTCACTATTCCAACTAATTTATTCCTCAAACTTATTCCACTCATATCCCCAACACCAAGAATTACTTCCGTTTCCTTAAAGATCACACTCACCTCATTTTCAAGCTGAAGAAAATCTGCAGTCTCAGGGGTGTCTATTAATATTGTAGAAAAAATGGTATCCCCAATATCTACTTTAACAATAGAAAGGTCACCATTGACTTTTATACTCGATATTTTTCCTTTTAAAATATTCATTTATTTTTTTACATCATATCCAAACTTATGCAAAATTTCCTTGCCTTTAGCAGATAGCATAAAATCCCTGAAATGTAAGGCCTCTTTCCTAAACGTTTTTCTATTCTCCAGAATCACCATTGCTTGTGCCATCGGTTCATAGAGATTTTTATCAATTAGCTCCCAAGAGCCTTTGTTTTTCATTTTAGAAGATAATACGACTGACTTCGAGGTAAAGCCTAAATCTGCTGCTTGAGAGAGAATGAATTGGTTGGTTTGTGAAACACTCTCTCCAAAAACTATTTTATCACTTATAAGTTCATAATCCCGCCTTTTCTTCAGCACCTGCAATGCAGCCACTCCGTAAGGGGCAGTCTTTGGGTTACCAAGTGCTATATATTTTATTCGTTCTGATCCCAACGAATCTAATGCCGGGACAAGCCCTTTTTTAACAGTCCACAAAATTAAGGTTCCATACGCATATACTTCTGGCTGGTTAAGGCAAAATCCTTTTTTATACAACTCTCTAGGGAATTTCAAATCTGCTGAAAGCAAGAGGTCAAAAGGAGCCCCTTCAATGATTTGAGCGGTAAGCTTCCCACTTGAACCAATAATTACTTCGCACTCAATACCTGTGTTTTCAGAAAACTCCTCTACCAGCGAATTAATTACAAATTGCAAGTTAGACGCGACTGCTACTGTCAATGACTTCTTTTTTTCTGTACCACATGAATAAAAGATTCCAAAAGAGATGACAAAACCTAACACAAAAAGTTTTCGAAGCATGCTTTAATCAAGATAAGTAAGGATAAAATAAATGTGCTGTTTAATTAAAATCAAAAATAATGAAAACAATTCAGCTTGGTTTAAACTCATGAAGGCTTTTTAAATAAAATAGCTAATTAAAATCATCTGTAAAATGTTGATTTTTCGCTTTCTCGGAAAACTTAGCCTTATTAAAATCCTTTGAAGCTCCTTTTACAATCGATAAACTTTGCCATTTATCTCTACGAATCATCTTGGCTAAGAATACAATTTGCCCAACATGAGAGGCATAATGAGCCAATTGTCTGTTCAAGGCTTCAGAAACTGAATGACCGGTATTTCTAATATGAATTACTCTTTTCATATCCGAAGGTTTAAGGCTTTCCAAAGTCTTGAACAGGCAATCCCAACCTTTGGTCCATACCTCCATAAGTTCCTCCTGAGAACCTAATTTAAATTCAAATTCACCATCCCGATCCCGCCATTCCTTTTCTCCATCTGTGTGTAGAAAATTTGTCCAGCGTGAGAGCATATTTCCTGACAGATGCTTTATAATAATTGCGATACTGTTTGAATTTGCGTCATACTGCCAGAATAAGTCCTTTTCTGTTACTTGTCTAATGGCACCTTCTCCCTGGGCTTTATAATATTCAAACAATTTTTTCATGTCCACTAGATAATTTTCTTCCATAAAATGTAAATAAAAAATGGGGTCCAAGATCATTTTTGACCTTTTTGACCCCATTCATAAATTATTAACAATGTTTCCTATGCTTCCTCTGGAGATAAATATTTATATACTAATCCGGCAAGAATGGCCCCTATAATTGGTGCCACCCAAAACAACCATAACTGAGCAGTTGCCCAATCACCAACAAATAATGCTTGACTTGTGCTTCGTGCAGGATTCACAGAAGTGTTCGTAACCGGAATACTGATTAAATGAATTAATGTAAGCGATAAACCAATAGCTAAACCGGCAAATCCTTTTGGAGCTTTTGAATGGGTGGCTCCTAAAATCACGATTAGAAACATGAAGGTCATCACAATTTCAGTGATCAATGCAGCCATCATTCCATAACCACCTGGTGAATTTGCACCGTAACCATTAGCCGCAAAACCTCCTAGTTCGAACCCAGGCTTTCCACTAGCTATCATATATAAAATTCCCGCTCCTGCGATTCCTCCCAATACTTGAGCTACAATATACGGGATAAGGTCTTTTTTATCAAAACGACCACCCATCCACAAACCAATCGATACCGCTGGATTTAAATGACATCCTGAAATATGTCCTATAGCGTAAGCCATGGTTAAGACTGTTAAACCAAAAGCCATGGCAACTCCTACGAAACCAATTCCTAATTCTGGGAATCCAGCCGCAAGAACTGCGCTTCCACAACCTCCAAGTACGAGCCATAGCGTACCAATAAATTCAGCTACTAATTTTTTCATTGTTATAAAGTTTAGTTAATAAAATCTCTGAGATCATTTTGTAAAGATCGGAGAGGTTAAGTTGATGACTAATTTAAACATTTTTTTTTAACGATTTGGTTTCTAATTCGCTTAGGCCAATTTTAAGCCATAAAGTCCTCTTGCCTTTGTATGTTGTCAGTGGTACTTAGTTTCATATTATTAGCAGATTAATTTTGTTCTAAACCTAATAATTAATTAATATTACAAGGGATTCTAAGTTTCAATCAAGCGGATTAGGTCTAAATTATTGAAGATTAATTTTTGTTTCAATCTGATAGCTTTTAAAAGCCTTAAAATTGAAAAAAACAACACTATGAAAACATTTGATTCGAATAAAAGACTGATCTCTTTAGATATGCTAAGAGGTCTTACTATAGCGTTAATGATTGTTGTGAACAATCCTGGGTCATCGAAGCACTTGTATTGGCCCTTAGCACATGCCTCATGGCATGGCATCACCATTACAGATTTTGTATACCCGTTTTTTATCTTCATTGTTGGAGTGTCAATAATTCTTTCGTCCTCTAAACAACTTGATGCAGGAGCGGACAAAGGAAAAATGAGAAAAAAGATATGGATCAGATCATTGAAAATATTTGGATTGGGAATCTTCCTTAACCTCCTTCCCCATCTTGGTTTTATGGAATT
>RCND010001820.1_pt1 | contig 11993 bp, 9 predicted proteins | sample 2041351 | NCBI WGS metagenome assembly RCND01 (sample SAMN09708230, study PRJNA481090) | Marine sediment metagenome, whole genome shotgun sequencing project. | biome: marine sediment; feature: ocean; material: sediment; isolation source: Sewage treatment plant 12B marine sediment (STP12B) ...
CACATCCCCCTCGCCCTTGTAAACATGCCCCAGAAGGTGACTAACCATCAGCACACGTATGGTACGTATGGTGTCTACGAAGAGGGAGTGGGGACCATTGAAGGAATAGATAAATCCGCCCTCCCTGGTTTTGGTCCATCTGCTGGCCTGAACCGCACCACTGACTTTGAGTGCCAATTCATAGAAACTCCTCTCCCAGTCATTTACAGGAATCTTTGACTCCAGCATTAAGCGGAGTAAATTCCCATAAGTACTCAGGTTATTGAAGCCATGGTCATGAACACCCATGTGACTCACGTGAGGAGCCATCCGCTTCAGGGTATTCTCCCTGCCGTAATCCAGAAAGAATTCATCACCCCTTGCATCATATTGCAGAATGGATGACCCATACTCAAATCCCTGGGTCCACTCGGTCCACCCACGGCTTGAATATTTCCCATCAATGGTAAAGACAGGTGAGCCTTGCCTGCGATCATATTCGCTATCGATCAGCTTTATCTTCTCGCCGGACAGGGCCCAGAATTTGTCCAGTTTAGTACTAAGTTGTCGCGGCTTTAAATCAAGGTCAATTTTCATAGTACCTCTTTAGAAAAGTAAGGGGAAACTTTTATTGTTGAAACATCTGCTAGAATTATACTATTTTTAAAATTCTCCAATAGAGAAACTAAATATAGAAATTGTTAGTGGCAACAACAAGTACATGGTGTTAACACAAATCATCAAGCTTAAGTAATTATATATTCAAATTAAACCTTTGTCTAACCTTGCTATCTAAGCAGTAATTTTAGAGGCTGAAATCAGCCTCTAAAATGCTAACCAGGCCCAACATGAAGTATTATACCCTCTATGAATTGAAACATTATTTAGTAATTGCCTGCATTATTTTTCTTATCCCAGTCAAATCAATTTCCCAGGAAAGTATAGCAATCAACCCTATCTCCGGTGAAGTAATTTTTGATGGCAAGCTGGATGAAGCAATATGGAACGAAGCAAGTGTGTTTCCCCTTATTGTTCACTCTCCAAATTTTGGGGCTGAGCCGACCGAGCGAAGTGAGGTGATGATAGGCTACAACGAGGATTATTTATGGATTGGAGCAAGATTGTTTAGCAAGGATCCGGGCAACATTACCTCCACAAGTAAAAAAAGAGACGAGCAATCCAGGAACTCGGACCAATTCGGGATCATCCTGGATACCTATGACGATAATGAGAATGCTTTGGCCTTCTTCACCATGCCTTCCGGAGCCAGGATTGACTATACCGTTTCCAATGACGCAGAAGGCGGTGGCGGAGGTGGCATGGGCTCCATCAACCGGAGCTGGAATACCTTCTGGGATGTCAAAACTACAAGAGACGAACATGGATGGTATGTGGAAATGCGGATCCCTTTTTCAAGTCTGCGTTTTCAAACGATAGATGGTAAGATCAGGATGGGGATGATTCTGAACCGCAGGATCAGTTATATGAATGAAACAGCAACTTATCCGCTCATTGATCCAAAATATGGATTCTCTGCTCCATACAAGCCATCTCAGGCCTATTCTATAGAATTTGAAAACATCGAGCCACATAACCCGGTCTATATTGCACCTTATGCACTGGGTGGTTACTCCAGCAGCTGGGAGTTGAATGAGGAGGAAACCGAGTACGTGAAAAAGGATGAACCAAAACTGGAAGCAGGATTGGACGTAAAGTACAGTCTAACCAGCAACCTGACACTTGATCTGACTGCTAACACCGATTTTGCGCAGGTGGAAGCAGACGATCAGCAAGTGAATCTAACCCGCTATTCCCTGTTTTTTCCTGAGAAGCGCCTTTTTTTCCAGGAGCGATCCGGCATATTTAATTTCAGTCTGGGGGGACGGTCAGATAACCTGTTCTACAGCCGGCGGATTGGTTTAGTGGAAGACGAACAAGTTCGTATCTACGGAGGAGCCAGGATGACTGGCCGGATTAACAAATGGGATGTGGGGATCTTGGATATGCAAACAGCAAGCTCTGGAGAAACACCATCCGAAAACTTCAGCGTGGCCAGAATTCGAAGGCAGGTGATCAACCAAAATTCTTATGTGGGTGGCATTATGACCACCAGGATTGGCACAAATGGTAATTACAATGTGGCCTATGGCGTGGATGGTATCATCCGAATGTTCGGAGACGATTATCTGGATGTGAGGGTGGCACAAACCATGGAAACCGGAGCTACCAACAAGGTCTTTTCAAGCGATCCCACATTTGTGGGAATTACCTGGGAACGCAGGACTGATGAAGGTTTTGCCTATGACCTGAACTATACCTTTACCGGAGAACAAATGAATCCCGATATGGGCTTTCTCAGGCGTAATGACATCCAGGGGATGGGCGGCAGGTTGCAGTATGGCTGGATTGGGGATGAAACATCTAAGTTTTTTAGTAACCGTGCTATGTTCCAGGTCAGAAGAAACAACCGGGTATCGGATGGCAGCCTGGAATCCATGGAGATCTCACCCGGCTGGTTCTTTAGCACAAAGATGGGTCTGGGCGCCTTTGTGGAGCTTAAGTACATGAAGGAGGGGGTTGACGAGGATTTTGATTTGTCTGATGATGTCATGGTCCCGGCAGGGGAATACGCATTCACTGCTTTTGAGGCCATGATTTTTACCCCTTCGTCTAAACCCATTGGGGCCAGGATCAAATTAGAGGCGGGGGGCTTTTTTGATGGGAATATTGTTTCTGTGGGAGTAGAGCCCATCCTGAATCTCTCTGCAAGCCTGCAGCTATCCGGCGCCTACCAGTATAGTAATGTTAGTTTCCCGGACAGGAATCAGAGTTTGCAAGCCCATATTGTCCGGGCCAGCATATTGTATATGTATAGCACCAAGCTATCGGCAAGTGCCTTTGTACAGCTTAATAACGCAAATGAAGTTTTTGTGGGGAACTTCAGGCTCAGGTACAATCCCAGGGAAGGGAACGACTTCTACCTGGTCATAAATGAATACCGCGGTTTTATGGTAAATGACGACGCATTTCCTGAAGCTCCTCCCTATTATAACCGGGCCATTTTATTAAAATACACCCATACCTTTCGTTTGTAGCTTAGCAAGTTTAGTTTGATACGCTTAGCTGATAACTGTACCTCCTTGACAGGATATTTCCCAGTTCTGTTGGGAGCTCGGCCAGAATATCAACATTTCTATCAAGGGCCTTCCCCGGCTTCACATAGAATTGCATTAGAGTTTTATCATCCTTGGTAATCAGGTAAACCCTGCTTGTTTCTCCATCCTTTTCATGTAGTATAAAAAACTTGACCCCACTCCTCTTTTTCGTACAGGATATTTCGAGATCAAGCCTATTCTTACTGGCAAGTAGATCAATTTCCTTAAACTGTATTTCAGGATAAGATGTCACCAGCGTTCCGTCCTCCTTATATTCCTTTAATCCGGGTAAGACATTCCCATTCTCAGCTTCAAATTCTGCCGAAAGGCTGCCATCCTTATAGTAAATCCTGGTGAGGCCATCCCTTTTCCCATCCACATAATTGGTCCGCTTGAAAACCTTGCCATCTAAGTAGTACCAGGTAGCAGGGCCCTGCTTTTTTCCGCGATCATATGTTTGCTTTGAATAGATGGTTTTGCCATCCTCATAATAGGTTGCCCTGATTCCATGCACCCTACTATTTTCATTAACCTGATTGACACTTGATATGGTGCCGTCATCTCTTCGCTTTACAACAGTTTCGGGTTTGCTCTCACTGCCACTGACTTCCTCAACATTGTTGGAGCGCTTACATGAGAAGCTAACCGATAGTAATAGAAGCAGCAAAAATGAGATACTTTTAGTATTTTTAAGATCCATTTTGTAAATCTAATTTAAAAATACTCCAATGAAAAGAAAACTCATCCTGACCATAAGCTGGGTGGCAGCCATGTTCATCGCAGTGCCAACCCTCGGACAAAATGTAAACACGCTTTCTGAAGAAGAGAGGACCGATGGATGGGTCCTGTTATTTAATGGAAGTGATTTTAGCGGATGGCGGCAGTGCAATGGAAGCGAAATGCCTGTAAACTGGGTGATTGAAGATGATGCCATGAAAGTGTATACTGGTGAAGGTAAAAAGCCCGGCCAGGGTGCAAACGGGGATATTCTTTTCGGAGACCAGAAGTTTGAGAATTTTGAATTCTCCATCGATTGGAAAGCCAGCAAGATGGCCAATTCCGGAATCTTCTTTAATATCAGGGAGACCCCGGGTAAACCCATCTACTATGCTGCACCGGAAGTTCAGGTTCTGGACAATGTAGATGCAACAGACAATAAAATTGACAGTCACCTTGCTGGTTCACTCTATGATATGATTGCAGCGGATCCCAAGACTGTGAATCCTGCAGGAGAATGGAATACCATCGTTGTCAGAGTGGAGGACGGCAATGTCATTCACACTCAGAATGGTGTAAAGGTTGTGGAGTATACCTTGTGGACCCCGGAATGGGATGAACTTGTGGCCAATAGCAAATTCAAAAACTTCCCGGGTTTTACCGAAGGTGTTTCCAAAGAGGGTTATATCGGCCTGCAGGATCACGGATACGCCGTCTGGTTCAGGAATATCAAAATTCGTGAACTATAAAGCCAGCTTGAGTTAATCTCAAGTAATTAAAGCTCCAGTTTTCCCCAGCCCTCCCTGTATTCTCTTTTAACGAACTGGTTGGCCTGCTCAAAATTGGTGATCCTCATGTTATCGCCGTCCCATTTATAATTAATGTAACGGCCCGGGAAGACATAGCCTTCCATTTCTCCATATACCGGGTCCTGCCTGACAATTTTCTCTCGGATATTAAAACTCCTCAAGAGCAGGTTACCCATAAGTACAGTTTCCGTTAAGGGTCCGGCATATCCCTTGAAAGGAGAATCCACGCTGGCATTTCCATACCCTGCAATGCAGGCATCAATGAATTGCCAGTAGTGTCCATCCATTCTCCCTTCAATCCTGGGGTATTTTTGTGGCACATTTATCTCGTCATTCCTGCTGAGGGGAAGAAGAATCGGATTGCGACCTCCCCAACCACAGGCTGCTTTTCCCTTACTCCCAATAAAGAGTGTGGCCCCTTCATAGTCGCCTATCCCGGGCCAGTCACCCATGATTTCGTTCATATTCTGATCGGGATCAAGCTCCTCCGGAAACTCAGGAGTAATGCCTCCGTCCATCCAGTAAAGGTCCAGATTCTTCCCGTTCTTCAGCTGGTATTTGAACTTAATGGAGGTGGCATTGGTTTTCTTACTGATGGAGAAATCTCCTTTTCAACTATGTTTCCCGGAAATGCAGAAAGCTATGATCGTTACTTCGGAACCGGATATTACCGGAAAGAAGTTAGTGGTCATGGTTACACAGCCAACCAGGTTATTTTTGCACCCTTCGGTGATGATCCTCTTGTTATCTCACAGGTAACTATAACGAATCACAATTCAAGTCCGGCCAAGATCAAATGGATCGAATACTGGGACAATCATACACACCAATTTTCAAACCGCTCCTTCCTCCAATCAATACTTTCATCCGGGATGGGTACATGCCCGGAGATTAGAAGGGCGTTTGCCAATAAATTCAGTCATGATGTAAAAGAGCTTGAAAATAGCTCTGGAATTATAGATCACACCACATTTGGGGGATTTTCTGAGGAGGAGGAAAAATCCTGGGCGAGAATTCAGTACATATTAAATACAGTGGCTAAAGAAGCGCTGGGTGGTAAAATTGAGCTTCCCGTTGATGAAGCAAAATTAGAAGATGAGGATTTACCTTCAACTTTCCTGGTTTCTCTGGATGATAGGGCCACTGGCTGGTCCACTAACTCTGAAACTTTTTTTGGTGAAGGCGGGATTGATTCTCCGGATGGCTTGAATGCAAATATGAAAACTCTCGGAAATGACCTGGAAAGTGGTGATGCTCTGATGATTGAAAGAACCATTAATCTTGAACCCGGTGAAGAAAAGACCCTCTATTTCGCCTATGGGTACCAGGAAGAAGGCACGGACCTTGACCAACTCCTTTCAAAATATAAAAGTGGATTGGAAGATCAGCTTTCAGCTACCGTGCATGCCTGGCAGAAAAACAGGATATCCTTTACGGTTGAAGACGAATCCTGGGTGGATCGGGAACTACTCTGGCATAACTACTATTTAAGAAGCAATCTCACCTACGATGATTTCTTTAAGAATAAAATATTGTCCCAGGGGCACGTTTACCAGTATGTGATTGGATTCCAGGGAGCAGCCCGCGATCCCATGCAGCACGCCCTGCCTTTTATTTATTCTGAGCCTGAGATTGTAAAGGAGATTATTCGGTACTCCTGTAAGGAAGTGATGGAAGACGGATCCATACCTTACGGCATTGTTGGTAGCGGTGTTATTATGCCCGCAGCCTATTTGCCGAGCGATACTGAATTATGGTTGCTATGGCTGGCCAGCGAATATGTACTGGATCTCTATGGTACATTTTTAGAGTATATGGGAGAAGAGGATCGAGCTGCAGCATCTAAAAGTGTAGCAGAAGGTCAGAAGATGGCCGTTCGCGAACAGTGGGCCGGACAGTGGTTCAAGAGGCAATGGCTCAATGACAGCCTTGGTTGGATTGGTGGGGACGTGATGTGGTTGGAGCCACAACCATGGGCCATTATCGGTGGTGCCAGTACAGAGGAGCAAACTAAAGTGCTTGTGAATTCGATGAATAAACATATGAGAGATCCCTCTCCCATTGGCGCCATGCTTCATAGCGAATCCATAGAAGCAATGCCGGTTCCGGCTGGCACGCTGACAAATGGCGGCGTATGGCCATCCATCAACGGGACCTTGATATGGGCCCTGGCCAATGTAGATAAAAGCCTGGGCTGGGACGAGTGGAAAAAGAATACCCTGGCCTATCATGCCGAAGCTTATCCGGATATCTGGTATGGAATATGGAGCGGTCCGGATGCCTATAACTCAACTTTGTCAGACTTTCCGGGCCATACCTATGTTTCCCCAGAAAATTCTGATAAGGAGGTATTAAGCGGAATAAACTGGACCGATTTTCCCGTAATGAACATGCATCCCCATGCATGGCCATTATATGACGTGGTAAAATTGTTCGGGCTAGAGTTTACAAGTGATGGTTTCCAGATTAATCCTTCATTTCCAAAGGATTATAACTTCAATAGCCCACTGATTAGTTTAAAAAAGGAAGGCAATTCCCTTGGTGGCAAATACAATCCAGTGAAACCAGGCGAGTGGAAGATCATTGTTCAGGGAATGGATATTTCCGAATACAAAAGTCTCACTGTAAATGGTGTCACTGCAGTTTTAAATGTCAATGCAAAAGGAGAACTGATCATTCAGGGGAGCAGCACCATGGATAGTCCGTTGAAGTGGGAACTGATTAAGTAAACTGGCTACTTGCTATTGTATTCAGCAGTAACTGCAATTTCAACGCTTTTTCCAATCTTTGTTGCTACCATTTCGGAATCGGCGAAAGTGATGCCATAATCAGCCAATACCAGATCAAATACTGCATTTACGGTCAAGGTCTGGTCCTCTACTGTAATGGTTCCCCATTCCTGCAAGGAGTTGGTCTTATCCTTGATGGTCATTTGTCCTTGAATTTCTGCCTTGTATTCTCCATTTTTTGTGAAATCAATTTCATCCAGATTTAGGATGGTAGCTTTGAACTTAGATTTGGGATATACACTTGATTCCAGGAAATGCTCATTATTGAAGTGTTCTTGCATCATTGCTTTTTCAAATTCAAAGCTTTGAATAGGAACGGAAAACACAACATCGCCTGTACTGGGAACAATGGTACTTACTGTAGCATAATTATTCGCTTCAATGTCCTCCACCGGAGTAGTCGAAAAGAACTTAATGTGCGTTTTAGAACTCACATACCGGTCCTGCGCCTGCACCGCTTCACTGAATGTTAAAAGGGCTACTGCCAGGAACAAACTTGATAATATCTTTTTCATTTTTTCTCTATTTTTAGATTTCGTTTAATTGTTTTACTCTTTTACTATATCACTTTTCTCAAGAATGACATGTTCGTACATTTCAAGGTCTTCATCGTAGGAAGCTCCCGAACGGATCACACCTTTTACGGTGATGGTCCGTCCAACCTTAACTCCGTTGAGATTGTCATTGGTCTCTGCAGTAAAAATGGCACTTACCCCAGCCCTGTCATTAACGCCATTAAGAAGCACAACCTTTTGCCCGTTAAAATTCTCGGAAATTTCGTTTACCTCCCCGCTTATTTCCAATATTTTAGAATTGCCATCCGCAGCCAGGTATTTCTGATTTGCGGCTTGATAATCGGCAAGGTATTCCTCCACAATTTGAGAACTGCTAAGCACATAGTCTGCCTGAGCCGACTGCACATCTCTGTGAGGCTTGTTAAACATGTAGAGGCCAATACCGCCACCTACCAATAAACCTGCAATTCCAATAATTGCTACGATTCGAAATACTTTCCTCTTTTTCATTGCTGTATTCTTTTGTATTTGCTTAGTCAGTCGGTAAAATCACAAAACCTGACAAGATTTCTTGAAAAAATTCAACTTAGCAAGTTAAATCATAGATACGGAGAGCGCTGAGTAATACTTATGGCGTATTCTGAAGTAATTATACTCCAATCGTCCCTTCTTTAAAAAAAGATGTATCTTATCCAGCCCTCAGCTAAAGAATTCTTCGAATATTAATCATCAGATGCTCACAGATAAGAAGATCATAAAAAGATTCAAGGAAGGTGATGCTGAAGCATTTGACGCAATCTATCACAACTATAGCAAGAAGTTGTTCCATTTCGCGCTGGGTTTGACAAAGGACAAACATATTTCTGAGGATCTGGTGCAGGAAGTATTTGTCAAGCTCTGGGAAAAGAGAGACCAGGTGGATCCTAAGCTCAACTTCGATAACTACATCTTCACAATTACCTACAACTCCATACGTAAGTTTTTCAGGAATCAGTCGACCGAGACAAAAGTGATTGACCTCCTGCTTAAGAACTCCCCGGAGAACATAGAAAGCATCTACGGGACTGTGATCTACAATGAAATGCTCGATCGTGCCAATAAAGTTATAGAAACTCTTCCCCCTAAAAGAAAGACGGTCTATATGCTCAGCAGGCAGGAAGGCATGAAAACAAAGGAAATTGCCGAAAAGCTGAAAATCTCTACCCGTACTGCAGAGAATCACCTGGCAAAAGCCCTGAAATATCTGAAGGAAGAATTATCCGAGATTTCACTCCCTTTGCTTTTGTTTTTTTACCTCTTCTTAAAATAGTTACTATTTTTCTGAACCTATAAAAGTCAGACATCCAAGCTGATAGCCTAATAACGATTAGAGGCCATTTAAAATTTCCATTTCCGGGTAGGTATTTTTGATCCTTTATGGATATATATTATAGCACACTGAAGATGATTAAGGTTGGTGTTATATAGTAGTAGTTTTAGGAAGGTACGCTAAGAGTACCCTATATTCAAGGTACTCTTAGTTGTACTCTTTAAATGTGTCATATGAATTCTGAAGAAAATAAAATCGAATACAGCACTCTTTTAAAATATTTTGAAGATAAAGCTTCCAGCGAAGAGGCTGCATTAGTAAGCCTTTGGCTGGAAAACGCTGAAAGTAGTCTCAATTGTGAAAAACTCCTGCACCTTCTTTGGAATGAACTGAATCCGGATGCTAAGGAAACCGAAACTAACCTGGAGGCCTTGCTTGATAAAATTCATCATTCAATCCATCTGAGTTCCAAAACAACAACGAAAGTCAGGTCTCTTACTCCGGGTCGCAAAGCAGGTATCTCCTTCAACCTCGTGTTGGGGAATCTCGGAAGAATTGCGGCCATTTTCCTCTTACCTGTGATGGTCTATATCGGCTATGAAGTGTATAGTCAGAAAATGTGGGTGAAGAACCAGGCTGAGGTGGTGTACAATGAAATCAAATGTCCGTTGGGTGCACAGAGTAAGTTTGAATTGCCCGATGGAACCAGAGGGAACCTGAATAACGGCAGTACGCTAAGATATCCTGTAAAGTTTACCGGGAAATCAAGGGAGGTCGAATTGTATGGAGAAGCCTTTTTCGATGTGCGACATAAAAGAGACAAACCATTTATTATAAAAACCGTTGGGCTGGATGTGAAAGTTTTGGGAACCAGGGTAAACGTGTATTCATATCCGGATGAACAGTACCAGGAAATCACCCTTGAATCCGGATCGGTCGAGCTGGTTCAGCAAGAAGAAGACCAGATGGTTACTGTAGCGGAGATGCAGCCCGGACAACACGTAGTATTCCGATTTGCTGGTGAGGGAACTGCTAAGCATCCTCAAAGTAAGGAAACAGATCTGATTGTTATAGAAAGTAAGGAACAGATGAAAGATCTAGTCCCAAAAATGAAATCCGGTCAGCAAGCTTTATTTAAAACAGAAACAGGCAATCTATACCTGAAGAATGATGAATCCGAACGATACACCGGATGGACAGATGGAAAGCTCATATTAAGAAATGATCCCATGCCTATATTGTTGAAAAGGATGGAACGGTGGTATAGTGTCAAATTCAATATCATGGATAAGCGGATCAACGAAAATACCTACTGGGCCACCTTTGAAGAGGAGAATCTTGACCAGGTACTCGAGCTCTTATCACTCACAGGGCCCGTTAAGTTTAATAAACGGCCCCGGGAAAAAATGGCCGACGGCACCTTTAAGACTATGGAAATTGATGTAAGCATAAATTGATAAGAAATCTAAACCTACCAATAATAAATAACTGCCTATGTAAAGAACTGAAACTACCAAAAAAATCGGGAAAGTGCGGCAACACTTCCCCGAAACATTCAGCCCTAACACTAACAACCTGATCTAAAGAGAGATCTCAAATTGTTTAACGCTAAAACTAAACAAAACTATGAAAAAATGTAGAACGAGCATCCATGCGGTGTCACAAACCCACTGCATGCTCAAATTACTGCGAATTATGAAACTAAGCACAATACTGCTACTGCTTGCCACATTGCAGGTCTTCGCCACGGGCGTCTATTCTCAGGATACTGAATTGACACTAAATCTGAGCGAAACCAATGTTGGACAGGTGCTCACAGAAATTGAGAACCAGAGCGAGTTTTATTTTCTGTTCAATCAGAAACTGGTTGACACAAAAAGGAAGGTAAACATACGGGTCACCGATAAGAAAATAGAGGAAATACTTGACCTGGTATTCACTGGGACCAATACTGATTATGTGTTGATGGATAGGCAGATCGTATTGTCTCCGAAAGAATTCCTTGCTGACACAAAAGCAACAATCGATCGCCAAAATGAAGCTCTGCAAGTAAGGACTATTACTGGTGTAGTGACTGGTGAGGATGGGGAGACTTTACCCGGTGTATCTGTATCTGTGAAAAGTACCACGCAGGGCACCATTAGCGATGCAGAGGGGAAATACACCCTGGCCGATGTTCCTGAAAATGCAACCATTGTGTTTTCTTTTGTGGGCATGCTAACAACGGAAGTAGTCATAAGCAACCAAACCATAGTTAACGTCACCATGAAACCTGATGTGTTAGGATTGGAAGAAGTTGTGGTCATTGGATACGGTACAGTTAAGAAGAGTGACCTGACCGGTGCAGTTTCTTCCTTGAAGTCCGATGATTTAAACCCTGGAGCAAATGTTTCTGTTGATCAAATGATGCAAGGCAGAGCTGCCGGGGTGCAAATTACGCAAAGTAGTTCGGAGCCTGGTGGTGGCCTCTCAATTAGAATTAGAGGTGCAAGTTCTATCAATGCGAGTAACGAGCCACTATATGTCATTGATGGTTTCCCAATTGATAATAGTGCAAATTTTGGTTCTGGGGGAGCTGCGAGTGTGGCAACGAACTTAAGTCCTCGAAATCCCTTGAACTCTCTAAATCCCAACGACATCGAATCCATCGAAATATTGAAGGATGCATCCGCAACGGCTATTTACGGTTCAAGAGGAGCCAACGGAGTAATAATGGTAAC
>RCND010001821.1_pt1 | contig 11992 bp, 12 predicted proteins | sample 2041351 | NCBI WGS metagenome assembly RCND01 (sample SAMN09708230, study PRJNA481090) | Marine sediment metagenome, whole genome shotgun sequencing project. | biome: marine sediment; feature: ocean; material: sediment; isolation source: Sewage treatment plant 12B marine sediment (STP12B) ...
GTAACTACTCACCCCCTTTATGAGGATTGGCAACATAGTGCAGCATACAGGTATGTGAGCGATTCAAGCACCATAAGGATCTGCATTGTCAAAACCTGATCGGTTTTGTAGTGTTTGGTGAGTAGTTATTGTTTTCCGCTCGGCGCTCGGCCCATTTGGATTGCCAGGATGACTGTAGCAAGAAATTATGGATTATAGGGGGGAGTAGTTACCAAATTTCAAAGCTATTAAAAAGACCTCTCAGCATAGATATATCTACTAAGAGGTCTTTAACATTCTGTCCTAAACACGAAGATTATGACTTGTGTAATGCTATGGCATTAAAATTAGTCACCACTCATATTTTTATTGTACACCCATATTTCATCCCATGAGTTTTTAAAGCTTGTTCTAAACAAATCTTGCTGAATTTGATAAGAGTCTTTACCATTAACTTTTTCAAAGACTTCAACCCAGTCTACGTCTCTATCAAAATCTGCCCAATTTGGACTAAAACTAAAGGTAGAGATATGACGTCCTAGATTTCCTTGTCTAAATTCATTGTAATAAACTCCCCATGGGTTGATCCCATCTAAAGCTTTTATGGTTTTACTTACGTTTTCAAAGAAGGTTTCTACACCTGGTGCTGGTCCGTCAACAACTTCAAAATATCTCACAAACAGAATTGGATATTTAGAATTATCATCATCTAACATCCCCGTATTGTTTAACTTCTTGTCTGATTTCCAATACTCAACGGTGTTCGTGGCTTTAATGTAAGGACTAATATTGTCTCGCCAATCCTCATCATGACCATCGACCGATGGTCTTTTATCTAAATCACTATAGGTCAGTGAACCCATTTCCCAAATAATCTTTCCTGCATTTGGTCCCGTTGTAATGTTATAAACAGTTGCTTTATGAGGCCCTTCCTTATGATACTTTTCGTTATGCTTCCGCATGTTTTCTGACAATATTTTCAGATTGGTTTGGTCTGGAGTAATCATAATATCCTCCCACATTTCGTAAGACTTGTCATCTTCTTGAGCATTCATAGTAAACACAGCCCCAAAGACTAAGGCAACCATTGTAAGAAATGAAATTAATTTTTTAAACATAATGTTGTGATTTTAGTTGGTTTGTAAATGTCGTACAACTTTTGCACGACGCTAAAAATTATAAAATAGTAAACACGTTGTATAATGCATGAACAATGAAAGTTGCTCATCCAAGATAAAGATCAGTTTTGGAGTGACATGAAGATACTAACTTGTAAGCCTTAAAATATAAAGCAAGGACGAATAGATGGTTTGACTGTCCGTAAGTGATTTTTTATTTACCGAACCCATGAGGTCCATACATATTAAATGGATAATTACATCCTAAATCACTGATTTTGAGATGTAATTTGAAGTTGTTTATTTAGGTTAGACGAAGCTTTTAAAGATAAAAAAGAGATCTACGGCTAACGTTTTAGGGTTCTTTTTGAGTCCGTCTATTCTGAAGTCTAAAACTTAATTTTTAAAATTACTAATTCCCTCTGTTAACCAGTTATTATAGTCATCAGGATCTGGTGTATATGCTACAGGGTTTATTAAATTATTCTCATCATGGCCCATTAAAACATAGTAAGGCTGTGTATTCGTTTTATACTTTATGGTTTGCATTTCACTCCATTTCTGCCCCATATTTCGGAGTTTTTTTCCCGGTCGCAATTTTGAATCTGGCGCCTCTCCTTCAGGAAAATCAATTTGCTCATCAACATACAAGGAAATAAGGACAATATCATTTTTTAATTTAGATAACACCTCAGGTTCCACCCAAACATTCTGTTCCATCTTACGACAATTAACGCAAGCCCAACCCGTAAAATCGAGCATTACAGGCTTACCAACCTGCTTCGCATAAGCCAAACCTTTATCGTAATCGTTAAATGCTAGTATATCATGAGGCGCCAGCAAATGTGCCCCGTCTGGTAGATCTGCATGACTCGTAGAACCACTTCCTCCTTTAGCATTCCCTACACCGTAAGGTGACTCACTATAATCTAAAGGTGGTGGAAATGCACTTATTAAGTTTAATGGTGCTCCCCATAGACCTGGAATCATGTATACCGTAAAAGACAAGGTTAATAAGCCCAGTAACAACCTACCTACTGAGATATGTGGCAGCGGTGAATCGTGAGGCAATTGAATTTTACCTAAAAGATATAATGATAACGCTCCGAAAATAGCAATCCATATGGCTAAAAATACTTCGCGTTCTAAGAAACCTAATTGCAATACTAAATCTGCTTGCGATAAAAATTTAAAGGCTAAAGCTAATTCTAAAAACCCCAATACAACCTTAACGGTATTTAACCAACCACCAGATTTAGGTAAAGAATTTAACCAACCAGGAAATGCTGCGAATAAAGCAAAAGGTAATGCAATTGCAGAGGAGAAGCCTAACATCCCAATTACAGGGGCAACTCCACCTTTAGAAGCCGCTTCTACTAAAATAGTCCCTACTATAGGTCCGGTACAAGAAAAAGATACAATTGCCAAAGCAAGTGCCATAAAAAAGATACCAACTAAGCCACCTCGATCAGCTTGCTTATCTGCTTTGTTAGCCCATGAGTTTGGTAGCACAATTTCAAAAGCACCTAAAAATGAAATCGCAAAGACCACTAATAAGATAAAGAAAATGAGATTAAACCAAACATTAGTTGCCAAGGCATTTAAGGCGTCAGCGCCAAAAATAGCGGTGATTATGGTTCCTAATAAAACATAGATAATTATAATAGATAGACCATAGATAATGGCGTTACGAATACCCTTTGCTTTAGACTGGCTTTGTTTTATAAAGAAACTCACCGTCATTGGTATCATAGGAAATACACAGGGAGTTAGTAAGGCCACAAACCCAGAAAGAAAAGCGACAAGAAAAATAGACCATAGGCCTTTACTCGTTCCATCCTTTTTAGACACAAAACCGTCATTATTTTTTTGGGTAACAACACTAACTTTGGTTAAATCATAGTCTAAATCAAAATAGGTTGGTGCCAAACAGCGCTCGTCATCACATGCCATAAAACTTACCTCAGCGCTTACCGCTGCAATATCTTTATTTGCTACTTTTATTTTTTGTCTGAATTGAGCTTCACCCTTAAAGAATTTAATCTTCATCTCGAAGACTTTATCCATGACCTCTTTCCCTTTCTCTTCCTTAGTCTCACCAACTAGCTTAAAGCCTTCTTCTACCTTGTAATCAAAACTTGTTGGAATGGGACCACCATCTGGAACGTTTTGAGAATATAGCTTCCAATTCTTATCAATAATTGCAGCTGCTATTAAGATGTAATCCGTTTCGTTAATTTTTTCAACTGAGGTATTCCATTTTACAGGCTTAAGAATTTGTGAAGTTGTACCTGATAAATTGATTGATAAATCACCTGAATTACCTTCATCTAATTGAGCGTCTTTCAAATTGAACTTAAGCTCGATATAACTCGGTGGCAAACACCTTGAATCATCACAAACCATAAACTCAACCTCACCCTCTACTAGTGATAACTCATTATTTATAACCTTTATACGTTGTCTGAACACAGCTTTATCCTCAAAAAACTTAATTTTCATTTCAAAAACAGGATCATCAACGGTATGACCGTCTTCTTCTGAAGTCTTATTAATTAAGTTATAAGCTGAATCAGTTGTGTAAGAAAAACTCGTAGCAATTGGACCGCCTTCTGGAACAACTTGCGAATACAAATGCCAGCCACTATCGATGGTTGCCGTAGAAATGAGATCGTATTCTGTATCAGAAATCTTCTCTGTAGTCGTCGCCCATTTTACAGGCTCAAAAACTTGTGAATATAAATTGAATGAAAAACTAAATACCAAAAGGCAGAACAGAAGTACTTTTTTAAACGTCATAGACAAGGCATTAAAACACAAATGTAATTGATGTGCTCGCATTATAGGTTAAGAGTCGTCGAATTTATAAAAACCTTAATAATTCAGGCTACTTTTTGAGTATAAAAAAAACCGAACAAAATGTTCGGTTTATATGTTTTAAGATTTTATTTCAATCTTTAGTTTATCGGAATGTTTCCATTTTGAAATCCCACCTTCGAGATCATAGACCTTTGTAAAGCCCGCGTCTTTCATTTTTCTAGAACACTTAGCACTTCGACGCCCAGATTTGCAATATAATATTACAGGTTTATCTTTATCTAACTTCTCTATATCTTCATCAAATGTTGGAGATTGAAAGTCTATATTTTGAGAATTTGCAATTCTAATTTCACTATGTTCCTTAGGTGTCCTAACGTCAACTAACTGCACGTCTTCCAACTCTAAAATAGATTGCATTTCTTCAGCTGTTACTAATTTTATCCCTTCCCTATCCGTTTGAGTCTCTATGCAACTTGTCGTCAAGCTCATTGCTAGAAAAAAACAAAATATTAAACTTAGTTTTTTCATAATTACGCTTTTTAATTATTTTGAATAGGCAATTTGGCCTTTCCATTCGTTAAAGCCACCTGCCAAGTTATAGGCGTTATCAAAACCTAATTGCTTCATTATGCCGCAAGCCTGTCCGCTTCTACCTCCAGATCTACAGTACACATAATAGTTCTTCGTTTTATCTAACTCCTCAAGTTCATAAATAAAACCTTGACCTTTATATATATCTAAATGAATAGCATTAGGTATAATCCCTAAATCTACTTCTTCTTGTGTTCTAACATCCAAAACAACAGAATTATTGTCTTCTTCTAGTTGTTTTACCCAATCTTCTTGACCTAAATTCACCATATTACATTTTAAATATTGAGCAAAATTAACTTTTCTTTATGATATAGACGAAAAAAAATCCGAACTGTTACAATTCGGATTCAATTTTTAACACTTTATCCTGAACTCGTTTCAGAATTTCATCAGTCTTAACTGAGATTATACCTTAATAGAGCAACCTATAGCTCTAGTTTCTTTAATTTCTATGTCTTTATTATCTAAGAGTGCATCTACAGCATCTTCTGCGTATTTTGCAGTAACCGCTTTTGCGTCCTTGTAATTATCGTCAATAGCACCAATATATTTTACTTGATTGCCTTTTGTGGTTTTTTGTAAGACGTAAACATGTGGTGTTTTAGTTGCACCATATTGCGGATATATTTTTTGACCTTCATCCATTAAATAAGGAAATGTAAATCCTTTGGCTTTGGCTCTTGCTCTCATAGCATCCATACGATCGCCTGGCTTTACTTCTGTGTTATTTGGCATAATTGCAATGACAGGGTATCCTTTTGATGCATATTTTTTGTTTAAAGCCTCTACTCGATCTTCATAGGCTACAGCGTAAGGGCAGGTATTACAGGTAAAAATCACAATAAAACCTTTTGCATCCTTATAATCTGACAAGGATACTTTATTTCCATCAATATTTTCTAGATTAAAATCGGTAGCAATATCACCTACCTTATACCCTTGATCTTCTGTTTTAGTCGTAAAAGCTGATAGCACAAGTACTAATACCATTGCTGAAAGTAATTTTAAAATTTTCATGTGTTTATTTTTTTAAAAATTGTTTGAGTTCAGATTCTAATTCTGCTTGTGTAAATGATTGTTCGTAAAACTTTCGCTTCGTACTATTATATATAATAGTTGCTGGGATAGCACCAGACCAGTCTTTGTGTATGGCAGGAATCCATCGATTTTGATCGACATCATCAAGAGCGACTACTTTAGATTTTAGTGCGTTTTTTAATATAAAAGGTTTTAGGTTCGTGTCATATTTACTCGGAAAGTCTAAACTAACAAGTAAAACTTCAACATCTTTGTTTTTATAGTTTTCATTTATAAATTCGAAATAAGGTAACTCTTTTACGCATGGAGCGCACCACGTGGCCCAAAAATTTACAATATGAATCTTGTCATCCTCTTTATGGATTAGAGGTCGTAAACCATCATAATCGTAAACCTCTAATTCTTGATTAAGTTGGACTTTATCACTATTTACATCGTCCGCAACCTCAGTAGACTCCGTATTATTTACTTCGTTTTTACATGACATAAAAATCACTAAAATAAAAAGGAAAGCATATTTCATGTTCTAAAGTTATTAATCCATGTCTTCAACATTAAAATTTTAACAAAAAATTAATTCATAATTCAAATTAAACCTATACATTTGTATATACAATTGTTGTATATGAAAGAGTTGAATACCATATTAAAAACAAAAGCTGATATACCATTACCTCGGGCTTCGGTATTGAACCTTTTTTATACGACGAATTGGATTAAAGATGATCTACTGATTGAAGTAAAGCCCTTTGATTTGTCATTAGAACAATTTAATGTTTTACGAATACTAAGAGGTCAAAAAGGAAAAGCGATCAACTTACAAGATATACAAGAACGTATGGTAAGTAAAATGAGTAATACCACCCGTTTAGTTGACAAACTCATTAAGAAAAAATTTGTTAAACGAACCATTTGTAAAGCTAATAGAAGAAAAGTAGAAATATCGATTACTGATTTGGGTTTAGAAACTCTAAAAGTGGTTGATCCCATAATCGATAAAGCAGAAAAGAATATTACTAAAAATTTAACTCAAGAAGAATTAACTCAATTAAATACACTTTTAATAAAACTCAAAACCCAATAATTATGAAAAACAAAAATTCGAAAATTGCAATGCTATTCATACTAGCATTTTCATTGATGTCATTTACAACTTTAACGGAAAAGAACGTTGATCTAAAAAGCAGTAAAGTTAACTGGAAAGGTTACAAAGTCACAGGCCAACACGAAGGAACAATTAACTTAAAAAGCGGAACTTTAGTATTTGACGGCGAAACCCTAACAGGTGGATCATTTGTAATGGACATGACTTCTGTTAACACTACTGATTTAGAAGGAGAATATAAAGGTAAATTAGATGGTCACTTAAAATCGGCTGACTTTTTTGGCGTGGAAAAATTCCCAACAGCTTCTTTAGAAATTATAAACGTATCAGGAAAAGAGGGGTCTTATAAAGTTAAAGCTAATTTAACGATTAAAGAAACGACTAAAGCTGTCGAATTCTCAATGATTGTTAAAGAGAATACCGCAACTGCAAGTTTAGAAATTGATAGAACAGAATACGATATTAAATACGGTTCTTCTAGCTTTTTTGATGATCTTAAAGACAAAGCTATCTATGATAATTTTGATTTAAATGTAAACCTAACGTTCTAATTCCCTAAGAACCCTTCGATACCAACATTTAAATTTTGATTCCTGCTAAAAACATATATTTATGTTAAGGCAGGAATCTTTTTTATAATATAGTTTGAAATAAAAAAATTCATCTCTATATTTGACTTTCAAATGAAAACAATAACAAATCATATTTGGTGGTGGAATTTCTCAAACTTACGTTCGTGAACACATCCTTGTTATGTAACCATATAAAAAAAGGCTTGTCATTCACGACAAGCCTTTTTTAATTTAAACGATACTGAAATACAGAAATACTGAAATAAATTCAGTGCAAGTCAATTCAGCACAAGTAAATTCAGCATAAATGAAAACATTTAGTTTATATACACATTATAAAAAAATACTGGCAGACACGATAACGCCTGTGAGTATCTACTTAAAAATTAGGGACAAATTCCCTAATAGTATTTTATTAGAGAGTAGTGATTACCATGCTAATGACAATAGTTTCTCATATATATGTTGCAATCCAATAGCATCAATTAAAGTAGACGATGGTATTATATCACAAACTTATCCAGATGGAAGTTCAAAAAACAATTTTGTTTCAACTGTTGGAGTCGTTGAGGAAATTCACAAATTCACACAACGCTTTAAAGTAGATTCCATTGATGAGTTTAAGTTTATTCACAATGGCATTTTTGGGTACACCTCTTATGATGCCGTAAAGTATTTTGAAGATATTGAAATTTCTCAAAAAGAAAATTCCGTAAAAATTCCAGAAATTTATTATGCTGTTTATCAGAACATCATCGCCATAAACCATTTTAAAAACGAAGCCTATATTTTCGCCCATTGTTTTGATACCGATAATAATATTGACGAAATTCTTCAGTTAATTCAAACAAGACAATACGCATCCTACGATTTTAATACCAAAGGCGAGATCGAATCCAACCTTACGGATGACGAATACAAACAGCATGTAGAGCTCGCAAAAAAACATTGTGCAAGAGGAGACGTATTTCAGTTGGTATTATCTAAACAGTTTTCACAGAAATTTAGTGGTGATGAGTTTAATGTCTATCGCGCTTTAAGAAGTATAAACCCTTCCCCTTACCTATTCTATTTTGATTACGGTAATTTTAAAATATTTGGTAGCTCACCAGAAGCACAACTTGTGGTTAGTGATGGTAAAGCAGAAATTCATCCTATTGCAGGAACATTCAAGCGTACTGGAAATGATCTCAAGGACGCAGAATTAGCCGAGGAATTAATTAAAGATGACAAAGAGAATAGTGAACATGTGATGCTCGTTGATTTAGCTCGAAACGATTTAAGCAGACATGGTAGCAATGTAACGGTACAAAATTATAGGGAGGTTCAATTTTTCTCTCACGTCATTCATTTGGTCAGTAAAGTTATAGGTGACATTCATAAAGGCACAGACACCATGCAAGTCGTCGCGGACACATTTCCTGCAGGCACTCTAAGTGGTGCACCAAAACATAGGGCGATGCAATTGATAGAAAAATATGAAAAAACGAGTAGAGGTTATTATGGTGGTGCCATAGGTTTTATGGATTTTGATGGCAATTTTAATCAGGCGATAATGATTAGAACCTTTTTAAGCAAAAACCATAAATTATTCTGGCAAGCTGGAGCAGGTTTAGTCGCGAAATCAAATCCAGAAAGCGAATTACAAGAAGTATATAATAAACTTGGTGCGTTGACTAAGGCTATAGAACAAGCTAAAGAAATATAAGTGATTCGTGATTAAAAGCAACGAAATTGAGATTAAAACAAAATATAGCAAATATGAAAGTCCCAATTTCCGACATAGTCGGAATCATCAAAATTCAGAAATAATGAACGAAAGAACGAAGATGCGAGGCGGCAGCCTCAAGCACGAAGTTCTGAAAAGGAATGATGCTTTCGCAATTTCCTAATTTTGATTGTGATTTTTTGGTTCGTTTATTCGCAGATATTTATTTTATGGAGCTCATGATGTGCTTCGCAATTTGTATCAAGACACAATGAACAGCAATAAAAAGAAGTTTAACTAAAAAGATCCCTGCCTACGCAGGCATAAAATGAAAAAAGTATTAGTTATAGATAATTACGACAGTTTCACATACAACTTAGTTCACTATTTAGAGGACTTAGGTTGCGACGTTACCGTAAAACGTAATGACAAACTCACTTTAGAAGAAGTCGATGCTTTTGAAAAAATTGTACTCTCACCAGGACCAGGTATCCCCGAAGAAGCTGGTCTTTTAAAGCAGATTATACAGACCTATGCAGCAACAAAAAGTATTTTAGGAGTTTGCTTAGGACAACAAGCAATTGCTGAAGTTTTTGGTGGAACCTTAGAAAATTTAGATAATGTTTACCATGGTGTTGCGACCAATATAACACTATCTGTTGCTGATGAAAATCTTTTTAAGGGACTTGAAAAAACTTTTGAAGTTGGTCGTTATCACTCTTGGGTCGTTAACAGTAATTTGCCTGATAGTTTAGAAGCGACATCCTTTGACGAAAACGGACAGATTATGTCTCTAAGACATAAAGTTTACGACGTAAAAGGAGTACAATATCACCCTGAATCTGTTTTGACACCAGACGGGAAAAAGATATTAGAGAATTGGGTAAATGAGTGAGCAGTGAGCAAAATTAGAATCATAATAAAACATAACAGTTCCCTTTCCTTTGGAAAGGGTAAGGGATAGGATATGAAAAAAATATTAAACAGACTTATTAATCAAGAAAGTATATCTAGTGAAGAAGCTAAGGCCGTTTTAGTTAACATCTCTCGAGGGAAATACAATCAAAGTCAAATCGCTTCATTTTTAACAGTGTACATGATGCGTAGTATCACCATTGAAGAACTTAGAGGTTTTAGAGATGCGCTATTAGAACTATGTATCCCTGTAAATTTAGACAATTATAATACCATTGATTTATGCGGTACAGGTGGTGATGGAAAAGATACGTTCAACATCTCAACCCTATCGTCATTTGTTACTGCAGGTGCGGGTATTCATGTTACAAAACATGGAAACTATGGTGTGTCTTCTGCATGTGGCTCATCTAACGTCATGGAATCTTTAGGTATTAAATTCACCAATGATATAGATTTTCTTAAACGAAGTATAGACGAAGCTGGCATTTGCGTATTGCACGCACCTTTATTTCATCCTGCCATGAAAAATGTAGCACCAATCCGAAAAGAACTAGGTGTAAAAACCTTTTTTAATATGCTTGGCCCCATGGTAAACCCTGCATTTCCAAAAAATCAAATGGTTGGTGTTTTTAATTTAGAATTGCTCCGACTGTACGGCTACCTATATCAAGAAACAGATAAAAATTATGCTGTAGTGCACGCCTTAGATGGTTATGATGAAATTTCTTTAACAGGAAAAACGAAGGTCATTACAAATACAACCGAAACATTATTTGAACCCAATGATTTAGATGTTTCCCAAATAGAGCAATCTGAAATTTTTGGTGGAAACACCGTAAATCAAGCGGCAAAATTATTTAAAAAAATAATTGATGGAAAAGGAACCGAAGCGCAGAATAACGTTGTTTTTGCGAATGCAGGTTTAGCCATTGCAACGGTAAAGAAGATCTCACATAAAGACGGTTTTGAATTGGCCAAGGAATCTTTGGTTAGTGGCAAAGCAAAGGAGAGTTTAAGCAAATTAGTGGCATTGAGTCATAAATAACCCCATCCTATCCTGATAGTTATCGGGAGCCCAAAAGGAAACACTTTTAGCAAAAATAAACACAACAATTCTCTTTCCTTTGGAAAGAGTTAGAGATAGGCAAACATGAATATTTTAGATAAAATAGTAATAGACAAACGTAAAGAAGTTGATTTACGAAAATCACTAATACCTGTTAACCAATTAGAGCAGTCTGTTTTATTCAAAAGAGAAACGGTGTCTCTTGCTAAACGATTAAAATCTAGTAATTCTGGTATTATAGCAGAACACAAAAGAAGATCTCCATCAAAATCGGTGATTAATCAGAGTCTAAATGTTCAAGATGTTGCGAGTGGCTATGAAGATGCAGGTGTTTGCGGAATGTCAGTACTCACAGATACAAAATATTTTGGAGGATCGCTTGACGATTTAATATTAGCAAGAGCCAGTTGCAATATGCCGCTATTAAGAAAAGAATTCATTATTGATGACTATCAAATTATTGAAGCAAAATCTTATGGCGCCGATGTTATTTTATTAATTGCTGCCATTTTAACCAGAAAAGAGATTAAGCAGTTTTCTGAATTCGCAAAAAGCCTCAATCTTGATGTTTTATTAGAAGTGCATAACGAAGAAGAATTACATAAGTCTATAATGCCCTCTTTGGACCTATTAGGTGTTAATAACAGAAATCTTAAAACATTTGAAGTGAGTCTAGAGATTTCAAAACTACTAAGCAAACAAATACCAGATGATTTCGTAAAAGTTTCAGAAAGCGGGATCAGTTCTGTTGAAGCTATAAAAGAATTACAACCTTATGGCTATAAAGGTTTTTTAATTGGTGAGAATTTTATGAAGACGGACAATCCAGGACAAAGTGCTGCTGACTTTATAAGGGCATTAAAAAAATAGTTATGAATGACCTGCAAGGTTAGATACTGAAACAAGTTCAGCACTAACGAAACCTTGTAGATGTTAATGGAAAAAATTGTTAATTAAAAAATTAAGATGCGTGATGAGATTCACGCTTTAGCGAGAATAACATGAAACTGAAAGTCTGCGGTATGAAATATAAAGATAACATAGAAGCTGTTGCAAAATTGCAACCCGACTACT
>RCND010001822.1_pt1 | contig 11989 bp, 10 predicted proteins | sample 2041351 | NCBI WGS metagenome assembly RCND01 (sample SAMN09708230, study PRJNA481090) | Marine sediment metagenome, whole genome shotgun sequencing project. | biome: marine sediment; feature: ocean; material: sediment; isolation source: Sewage treatment plant 12B marine sediment (STP12B) ...
GCATAGGAATGTATACTATCTCCTATAATAAGTTTCCCCTTTCCTTTTACCAACAAGCTTATCTGTATTTCTTCATGTTGATGTAGCTTGTCAAAAAACACGAGTTCCTTGTCCACTTGAACAATTAGTGCTCCGGCTACGGGCTTAGGTATTTGAAATGGATATATTTTCAAAATGTGTATAATTTACCTTTCAATATGTAAAAATATTAAAAATAGGATAATATAGTCTAAGTTAAGGTTAAAATTGATGAATGCTAGCCTTTTTGTCCTGCTGTATCTTTGTATAAACCTAAAACAGTAAGCATGAGTATTCAGTGGAAAGGCGTAATGCCAGCGGTAACAACAAAATTTAAGGAAGACGACACCTTGGATATGGAAATGTTCGAAGTAAATATAAAAGCACAACTAAAAGCCGGAGTTTCGGGTATTATTCTTGGTGGTACTTTAGGAGAGGCCAGTACCTTAACTAACGAAGAGAAAAAGCAGCTAATCATAGGAACCGTGCAAATAGTAAATGGAGCTGTCCCTGTTATTATAAATATAGCAGAGCAAACAACAAAAGGAGCAATTGAAGCAGCTCGTGTTGCCAAAGAGTGTGGTGCTAAAGGTTTAATGATATTACCTCCAATGCGATATAAGGCCAATGACTATGAAACCATCACCTATTTTAAAGCGATAGCCAATAGTACTGATTTGCCTATAATGATTTATAATAATCCTGTAGATTACGGAATCGAGGTTACTTTAGATATGTTCGAAGAGATGCTGGAATGCAAAAATATTGAAGCGGTAAAGGAGTCAACAAGAGATATCTCCAATGTTACTAGAATCAAAGCACGTTTTGGAGATCGATTAAAAGTACTTACCGGTGTAGATACCCTAGGTATGGAAAGTATCCTAATGGGTGCCGATGGTTGGGTTGCTGGTTTGGTATGTGCTTTCCCAGCAGAGACTTGTGCAGTTTACGAATTGGCAAAAGCAGGTAGAATAAGTGAAGCTTTGGAAATATATAGATGGTTCCTCCCTATTTTGGAATTAGATATTAATCCACAATTGGTGCAGAATATTAAAATGGCCGAGGTAGCTACTGGAATTGGAACTGAACGCGTTAGAGCGCCGAGGTTGCCTTTGGTGGGGGCAGAGCGTGAAAGAGTAGCGAAAGTTATTAGTGATGGTTTGGCCCATAGGCCTAAGTTGCCTGCTTATAAAGAACTGAGCATGGCATAGTATGGCGCAAACACATATATTTAAATAAAGTACAGAAATAAGAAACAACTGCGCTATTTATTTTAGTCGGTTGTTTCTTATTTTTGGTTATAATACAAAAGCCTATAATGGGTATTTAATTAAGTAATGCCAAATCCATCTGATATACTAAAATCTATATCAACAGGTTGGGTGGTTTTAAGTGAAATAAAAAATAGAAATACATGATATCAGGAGCTAATTACATAGGAGCGGAACTTTCAAAAAAAGGAGATAAGCAATTCAATACATTTAATCCTAAACTAAATCTTCCTACCAATTGGACGTTCCATGAAGCTAATGAGGAAGAAATAAATGAAGCGGCTAGTTTGGCTAAATCGGCTTTTGTGGTATATCGTGAATTTTCAGGGAAGCGTAAGGCCGAATTTTTGCGTGCCATTGCCGAGGAAATCGAAAATTTAGGAGACGAACTAATTCAGGTGTACACACAGGAATCTGGTTTGCCAGAGGGTCGTGCTATGGGGGAAAGAGGAAGAACCATGGGTCAATTAAATGCATTTGCCATCTTATTGGAAGAAGGTTCTTGGGTAGAGGCAAGTATTGATCTAGCACAACCGAATCGCCAACCGATGCCAAAAGTAGATCTTCGTAAAATATTATGTCCCGTCGGACCTATTGTAGTTTTTGGATCTAGTAATTTTCCTTTGGCATTTTCCACTGCTGGTGGTGATACTGCGAGTGCCTTAGCATCAGGATGTCCTGTAATAGTTAAGAGTCACCCAATGCACGCGGCTACCGGAGAATTGGTAGCGGCTGCGATTATAAAAGCTGCAGAAAGAACGGGAATGCCCAACGGTGTGTTTTCCAATTTAAATAGCAGCGGTATAGAAGTGGGTCAGCAGTTAGTGATGCACCCAGCTATTAAAGGAGTAGGTTTTACAGGGAGTATAAAAGGAGGAACAGCATTATATAGATTAGCTAATGAACGCGACGAGCCAATTCCGGTATTTGCCGAAATGGGTAGTGTTAATCCTATCATTGTTTTACCTTCTGCTTTGACCGAGAAGGGCGATGATTGGGCAAAAAAATACGCAGGTTCCATTATGTTAGGCGCCGGCCAGTTTTGTACCAATCCTGGACTTATCTTGGGTATAAAGAGTACTTCTTTGGATGCTTTTATTGCAACCTTAGGTGCCGAAATAGCTACGTTGGAACCTATCTGTATGTTACACCCGAATATTCATAGTAACTACGAGAAAGGCAAGCAAGAACTTACAGCTCAAGCAGCTGTGGATATGGTGGCTGATTATGATACCGCAGTAGCCCCAAATGTGGCACAACAACGGGTATTGACTGTAAACGGTGCTAATTTTCTCAAGAATACCAAATTACATCAAGAAGTTTTCGGTCCGTTTTCTGTAATCGTTCGTTGTTCGGACGCCAATGAAATGGAAGCTGTAATTGCCAAGTTAGAGGGGCAACTTACGGGGACTATTTTAGGTAATGAAAATGAAATAAAAAAATATAAAACAATTGTAGATACGCTACAAGACAAAGTAGGACGTATTATTTTCAATGGTGTTCCAACAGGAGTGGAAGTTTGTCCGTCTATGCAGCATGGAGGTCCATTTCCAGCGGCAACGGATAGTAGATTTACTTCTGTAGGAACAGGCGCTATCAGAAGGTGGGTACGGCCTGTAAGTTTCCAGAACTGGCCAAATGAATCCCTACCCGAAGCGCTACAGAACGAAAATCCGTTAGGGATCATGCGGGTAATAGATGGTAACCATACGAATAGTAAAATTTAGCGTGATATTTTTTAAATAACATAGGTATGAAAGAAGGTATTCTGAATTCCGTAACCGTATGTCTAATGTTCGTACTTATGATTTGTACAACCGGACTTGCCCAAGTTAGTAGTACCCAGCAATTGGAAGCGGTTATAGATGACGTGACCACTTTTAAGTTGTACAATTATGAGGAGTACCCTTTAGGAAGGCATCAGGCAGACTTGGAAAAGAAAGATGCCGATTTTGCGCAGTCGCAATTAAAAGTCTTGGAACAGATAGCTATTTCTGGATTGACAGAAACGGAGCAGATTTCATATGAGCTCTTACGTTTTAGTCTACAGAATAGGGTAGATGAATACAAATATGAGATGTATTTGAATCCCATACAGGCAGATCAGGGCTTTCACCTTAACCTGAATTATCGCATCAAGCCCATACTTAGTCATCAAGATGCAAAACGATATCTAAACCTTTTGAACGCCGTACCTGATTTTGTAAGTGAACATCTTGTTTTGATGCGTGAAGGAATCAAAAAAGGAGTCTCCCAACCCCAAGTTATTTTTAAGGGCTATGAATCTACTTATGATGTGCATATTGTAGATGATATAACCGAAAGCGCGTTTTACGAGCCTTTTAAATCCTTGCCATCTAGTTTGAGTAAAACACAATCGGATTCTATTTTGACTGCTGCGCAGATCGCTATTGAAAAGAATGTTGTTCCTTCCTTTAAACTAATAAAAAAATTCTTTGAAACGGAATACATTCCCAAAACACGGAAGGCTTTAGGAGTATCCGAAACGCCGAATGGACGTGCCTTTTATCAGAATAGAATCAACTATTATACTACTACTACGGAATACACAGCAGACGATATCCATAACATTGGACTCGCGGAAGTGGCTCGGATAAAGTCAGAAATGGAGAAAATCATTCAAAAAGTTGGTTTTGAGGGTAGTTTTAATGAGTTTTTAACCTTTTTACGTACGGATGAACAATTTTACGCCAAAACTGGAAAAGAACTATTAATGAATGCAAGGGATATTGCCAAGCGCATTGATGCTGAGCTCCCAAAATTCTTTAATTCCCTTCCGAGAAGGCCTTACGGAGTTATAAAAGTGCCCGATGCAATTGCACCCAAATACACAGGTGGTCGCTATTCCGGTCCTTCGTCCGATACGCAGCCCGGGTTCTATTTGGTAAATACTTATAAATTGGATAGTAGACCTTTGTATACGCTACCATCACTTACTGCCCATGAGGCCGTTCCCGGTCATCATTTGCAAGGTAGTTTAAACAGGGAACTGGGCGACAGTATTCCTCAATTTAGAAAGAATACCTACTTGTCCGCTTATGGAGAAGGGTGGGCCTTGTATACCGAGTTTCTAGGAAATGAATTGGGTATTTACACCACGCCTTATGAGGAGTTTGGGAAATACACCTACGAAATGTGGCGCGCCTGCAGGTTAGTCGTAGACACAGGAATACATGCCAAAGGCTGGACACGAGATGAAGTTGTGACATTTATGCTGGAGAACACCGCACTCTCGGAGCACGAGGTAAATACGGAAACCGACCGCTATATTGCTTGGCCCGGACAAGCTATTTCATACAAGATGGGCGAAATTAAAATAAGGGAATTACGCAAACGCGCCGAAACAGAATTAGGCGCGAACTTCAATATCAGGGATTTCCATGAAATTATTTTGGAACAAGGCACGGTAACCTTACCTATTTTGGAAAAACGAGTAAATGCCTATATCAAAAAGAATAAATAGCTTAATTACATGTCTAAAAATACATTTGTTTGCATTGATGCCCATACCTGCGGTAATCCTGTACGCGTTATAAAACACGGAGGCCCTGAGCTAACCGGTGCGAGCATGAGCGAAAAGCGTCAACATTTTTTAAGGGAATACGATTGGATACGAAAAGGCTTGATGTTCGAACCCAGGGGACACGACATGATGAGCGGTAGTATTTTCTACCCACCAGCTAACCCCGATAACGATTTTGGAATCTTATTTATTGAAACCAGCGGTTGCCTACCCATGTGTGGTCATGGAACTATTGGTGCCATAACCATTGGCATAGAAGAAGGATTGATTATTCCTAAAGTTGCGGGAGAAGTGCGTATGGAAACCCCGGCCGGACTGGTAAAAATAGCGTATCAACAAACGGGGGATAAAGTAGATTGGGTTCGACTGACCAATGTAAAATCATATTTAGCCGAAACTAATTTAACCATAACATCTTCCGATTTAGGAGAACTTATTTTTGACGTATCCTACGGTGGAAATTTCTACGCTATTATAGACCCACAGGAGAATTTTTCAGGTATTCAGGATTTTACGGCTAGTAAACTCATACAGTTTAGTCAAGAATTGCGGTTAAAAATCAATGAAAAATATCCTGGTAAATTCGTGCATCCAGAGGATGATACCATTAGGGATGTAAGTCACATGCTTTGGACGGGAGCTACGATTTCTCTCGATGCCACCGCTAGAAACGCTGTTTTTTATGGTGATAAGGCTATAGATCGTTCCCCTTGCGGTACGGGAACATCGGCAAGGATGGCGCAATGGTATGGAAAAGGAAAACTCAAAAAGGGGGATGAATTTATACATGAAAGTTTTATAGGCTCAAAATTTATTGGGAAGGTTGAAGCCGAGACAGACCTCATGGGAATACCCGCTATTATACCTAGTATACAGGGCTGGGCTAAGATTTATGGTCAGAATACGATAACAATAGACGATGACGACCCATACGCACATGGGTTTCAGGTAATATAAGTATGGGAAAGAATATAGTAATTATAGGAGGTGGAATTGTGGGGCTTTGTTCTGCGTATTTTTTACAAAAAGAGGGACATGAAGTTACGGTAATAGACAAGTCGGACATTACATCCGGAGCTTCTTTCGTGAATGCCGGTTATCTTACGCCAAGTCACGTAATTCCGTTAGCATCACCGGGAATGATAGTGCAAGGAATTAAAATGATGTTCAATTCCGCGAGTCCTTTTTATATGAAACCGCGATTGGACTGGGATTTCATGAAATGGTCATGGTATTTTCATAAATCATCGACCAAGGCAAAAGTAGAAAAAGCCATTCCTGTAATTAAGGATATCAATATATTAAGTAGGGAACTTTACGCTGATATAAAATCTTCTGGTGACTTAGGAAATTTTCAATTGGAACGTAAAGGTTTATTGATGCTTTATAAAACAGATGCCTCTTACGAACACGAAATAGAGGTAGCCAAAAAAGCAAGTTTCCTAGGCTTGGAAGTAAGCGAGCTAAACAAAAATGAACTGGATAAGATAGAACCTAACATTCAGATAGATGCAAAAGGGGCTATCCATTACCTATGCGATGGTCATACCACACCAACGGAGTTTATGCCCAAAATGCTCAATTACCTGAAAGGTGTAGGGGTCATCATCAAAACCAATGAAGCAGTATTGGATATGGATATTGCAAATGGAAAAATAAGTAAAGTAATTACAGATAAGAATTCCTACCAACCAGATGTAGTTGTTATGGCAGCGGGTTCATGGAGCGGTGAACTTGCCAAAAAACTCAACATAAAATTATCGCTGCAAGCAGGAAAAGGCTATCGAATTAATTTAGAAAGGGAAACTGGTATAGGTATGCCCGCCATCCTTATGGAGGCAAAAATGGCGGTAACACCTATGCAAGGATTTACCCGTTTTGCCGGAACCATGGAATTTACGGGGATCAATGATATCGTAAGGAAGGAGCGCGTTATGGCCATTGCCAACGGTGCCAAACGCTTCTATCCCGATTTGGAAATAAAACAAGTAGAGATAGACAGTGCCAAAACCGGAATGCGCCCTGTATCCCCAGACGGTATGCCCTATATTGGTAGATCCAAGGATTATCATAACCTTGTTGTCGCTACAGGTCACGCCATGATGGGCTGGAGTCTTGGTCCTGCAACAGGAAAGTTGGTTTCTGAAATTGTGGATGATAAGAAAACGAGTATGGAGATCGATGCGTTTAGACCAGAACGCAGTTTTAATGGATAGATTTTAGAAAGAGAAGATTAAGCCTAGGTGTTGTATTTGCCTCGTTTTATGCCAAATAGCGTGGCTAGTTCTTTTTGATAGCGAAGATAATTCTTACATCTTTCCAAATACTAATCTACATGTAATTACCGTTCACCTATAGTTAAAGGTCATTCGCCTACACCAATCCTTAAAGATAAATGGTAATTAGGACTTTTGGTTCTTACTAAATATTATATTATGGATATTTTACTTATCGAGGATGACATTATTGAGGTAATGAAATTAGAAAGAACCTTGTCCAAAGTCGAGGCAAAACATACCATTATAAAAGCTGTAAATGGAGAGGAAGCGCTAAAGGTTTTAAAATCTGGGCATAAGCTTCCAGATATTATTCTATTGGACTTGAACATGCCTAGGATGAGCGGAATAGAGTTTTTAGAAATAGTAAAGGATGATATCGTATTGCAATACCTTCCTACTATTATTCTCACCACTTCTGAAAATAGGGCAGATTTACTGCGTTGCTACCAGCTGGGTATTGCGGGTTATGTTATAAAGCCTTTAAAGTATGAAGATTACGAATCTAAAATTAAAAAATTATTAGCGTATTGGAGCATAAACCAATTAGTTAAAGGCTAACAAAAAATGCATTTTCACAACATATTCTTGCATACTGGGTAATACTTTTCCTACTTTAGAATTTTAATTATGAAATATGAAAGGCATAATTTTTACTGAGTTCCTAGAAATGGTCGAATCCAAATTTGGATTGGAGACCGTAGATACGATTATTGAGTCGGCAAATTTACCCTCTCAAGGAATTTATACTTCTGTAGGTACCTACGATTTTAACGAGATGGTTGGTTTGATAACTGAATTGGATTCAGTAACCCAAATTGGTTTAGGAAAGCTCATTTACACCTTTGGCCATTATTTATTCGCAAGTTTAGGGAATGCCCACCCCGAGGTAATACAATCCTATACTTCCCCATTAAGCATGTTATACTCCATTGAGGATCACATACATGTACATGTACAGAAATTATATCCAGATGCCGAACTTCCCACGTTTAAGATTCTAGAAAAAACAGACATCTCCTTGACTATGATTTACTGCTCCTCTAGGGGGCTGTATCGATTGGCACATGGTTTAATAGAAAAGACTTTTGAACATTTTAATAAAACTGCTATGGTTACTTATGAGGTTTTAAAGGAAGATGGTAGCGAGGTGAAATTTCATATAGTACAAAATGGATAGTAAAGAGGTGCAACTCTTAAAACGTGCTTTAGATCGCCAAAAAAGAGCACGTATACAAGCGGAAAAAATTCTTGAGGAGAAATCCAAGGAGCTTTATGACGCTACCCACCATTTAAAGGAGGCAAACGCCAAATTAGAAAATCTGCTAAACGAAAAGACCTCCGAACTAGATGGTGTTTTTATTAATATTATAGATCCATACGTAGTTATGGATCTTCAGTTCAATGTGATTAATATGAACAGTTCCGCAAAGGAGTTCTTGGGGTATGATCATATGAAAGACGAACTGAACCTTTCCAATTTGGTGCATGAGGATTTTATGGAATATACCGTAGAATCTATACAGTCCTTGCTAGAGGTTGGTGTGCTTAAAAATTATCGTGCTAAAATTCAGGTTAAAGACGGCACTGTTAAATGGGTGCAGATCAATAGTAGCCTAGTTTACAATAAAGAAAAAAAACCGGTTGCCGCACAGGGTATCCTGAGGGATATTACTCAGGAAATGGAAATAAAACAACTACTCTTAGAGCAAAGAAGACAATTGGATATTATCGTGGATAACTCTCCACTGGGAATAGTGCTCATTGATAATGGAAAAATCATTAAGGCAAATAGTACCATAACCCAGTTATTAGGATACGAAGAAGCGGAGTTGAAATCTATGACGGTAAGACATATCTCTAATCCAGAAGACGAAGCAGAGGGTAATAGATTGGTTAATGAAATGAAGCAGGGAAAACTAGATAATTTCTCTATTGTAAACAAATATAGAAAGAGGGATGGTTCAGAGTTGTGGGCCAAAACAAGAGTAAGCGCTGTTAAAAATAATAAGGGTGAAATTGATTATTTAGTTGCCCTCATAGAGGATATAGCAAAGCAAAAAGAGGCAGAAGGTCGTCTTAATGCGGAGCGGGAAAAATATAGTAGTATTATCGCGAATATGAATCTTGGTCTTATTGAAGTAGATAACGCGGATGTCATACAAATGACCAATCAAAGTTTTTGTAAGATGAGCGGTTATATAGAAAATGAGCTCGTCGGTAAAATAGCTTCCGAAGTTCTCCAAGTTCAAAATAAGGATATTATCCCCGCAAAAACAAAAAAGCGAAAGTTAGGTACCTCCGATTCTTATGAAGTAGCCGTTTTGGATAAGCTAGGTGCAAAAAAACACTGGTTGATTAGCGGCGCTCCCCGTTATGATATTCATAATAATGTGATAGGTTCTATTGGAATTCATTTAGATATTACCAATCAAAAAGTATTGGAGTTTCAAAAAGAGCGTTTGCTCAAAGAATTAGAAAACAGCAATAAAGGCCTTCAGGAGTATGCCCATATTGTTTCTCATGATTTAAAATCGCCCTTACGGAGTATTAGTGCACTGGCCACATGGCTGTATGAAGATTATAAGGATGTCTTAGATGAAACGGGCCAGCGCAATCTGTATTTGATGCAAGAGAAAGTGGCTTCCATGGATAAATTAATACACGGTATTTTAGAGTACTCGACTGCAAACAACACTGCTTTAGATAACACACATGTCGATTTGAATCTTGTAATTTCTCAGATTAGCGATACCATTTTTATCCCGGAGCATGTGCGGTTAGTTGTACCTAAGAAGTTACCCACCATTTTAGCAGATGCGACTAAAATGCAACAACTTTTCCAGAATATTATTGGTAACGCTGTAATGCACATAGAAAAAGAGAACGGTTTAGTAGAAGTCTTGTTTTCGGAGTTAGATTCTGATTGGAAGTTTACAATTAAAGATAATGGAGTAGGCATACCTAAAGAGTACCATAAGAAAATTTTCGAGATATTTCAGTCCATAGGCAACAAGGAGCGCTCTACTGGTATTGGCTTATCTATTGTTAAAAAAATAATAGATCGTTATGGTGGTGCCATTTGGATAGATAGTGAGGTTGGAGAAGGAACTGCTTTTCATTTTACAATTAATAAGGAAATCTGTTCTGTACAACCATGAAAATCGTTCCAAGCATAACAACAGTAGGTATACTCTTTTAAGGACGTAAATTTTGCAGATTGCACAATCAAACGATGATATTAACCTTATTTCGCGAATAATGACATCCTTATTAGCAAAACAGTTGAAAAAGTATGTGCCAGAGGACCTTATGGGTAATCCGGAACTCAAGTTGTTTCTTGACGCTGTAGCTAGGTCTTATGAGAATTACGAAGAAAAATTGTCAATGATGGAAGGTGTCACAACCATAACTTCTAAAGAACTTTCTGGGGCTTATGGCGAGTTAATGCTAGAGGTAGAAAGGCAAAAGCAGGTAGAGACTTCGTTGAAACGTGCTGTTGACAGCCTCAACGTAAACCTAGGGGTTGTAGATAAGTCAGAGTATAGCGCTAACCTTGAAATTGGGGCCGAAAAACTGGCCAGACATGTTACGATGCTCGCCTCGCAAATATCCTCTGTTACCGATGAAAAGAATGCTCTTCTAAAGGATTTAGAAGCTCAAAACGAAGCCTTGAACAATTATGTGCAAATGGTTTCGCATGATTTAAAGTCGCCCATTCGAAATATTAATGCATTGATGTCTTGGATACTGGAGGAGGAAAAAAATAAATTTTCGCCAGCTAGTACACAGAACTGCTCGTTGGTCTCAGAGAATCTTTTGAGGATGGATAATTTGATAAACGGAATATTACAGCATGCCACAGTGGGCAATCACATGGAAACGCGTACTAATTTGGATGTGAGAAAGTTGGTGCAGGAGCTAGCGAATAGCAGTTCCGTACCTTCAAATATTGCTATTAAGGTAGACGAACATTTACCTCTAATTTCTATTCAAAAGTATTGGATAGAACAGGTATTTAGTAATTTAATTGCCAATGCCATAACAGCAACAGAGCATAGGAAAGAAGGAATTATTGCAGTTGATTTTATCGAGGACAAACAGTTTTGGAAATTTGCAATAAGAGACAACGGTAAAGGAATTCCTCAAAAACATCTGGTTAGTATTTTTGATATGTTCTGCAAGTTAGAAAACGGCACCAATGCTGCTGGTGTAGGACTATCGTTAGTAAAGAAAATTACTGGCTTGTTTCAAGGTGATGTTTGGCTAGAATCCCAAGTAGATACTGGAACAACTTTTTATATCACATTTAAAAAAGAATATGATGGATAAACCCAACATGAACTATATAGAACAACTAGCAGATGGTGATAAAGAGTTCGAACAACAATTCATTGCCATATTAAAAGTGGAGCTTCCAAAAGAAAAAGAAGTGTATTTAAAAACAATTGCGGCTAACGATTTTGAAGAGGCTTGCCAAATTGTACATAAGCTAAAACATAAGTTCAACATTCTTGGAATGGAAAATGCATACAAGTTATCGGTGAAATTTGAAGATGAGCTTAAAGCCAACAATATGGAACGAAATACTGAGTTTACAGAAGTATTAGAACTAATGGAAACCTACATTAAAAAAATTTAGAAATGAATTGCATTATTGTAGATGACGAAAAGATGGCAAGGGCAATTGTATCCCAGCTATGTTCCAGCATTCCTGAAATAAATGTTGCAGGAGAGTTTGATAATGCCATAGCTGCTATAAAATATTTAAATCTACACCCTATCGATGTCGTGTTTTTAGATATCCATATGCCCGGTTTTAGTGGTGTAGATTTTGTACAGACCTTAAAAGATTCCACTAAAATTGTTCTAATTACCTC
>RCND010001823.1_pt1 | contig 11986 bp, 10 predicted proteins | sample 2041351 | NCBI WGS metagenome assembly RCND01 (sample SAMN09708230, study PRJNA481090) | Marine sediment metagenome, whole genome shotgun sequencing project. | biome: marine sediment; feature: ocean; material: sediment; isolation source: Sewage treatment plant 12B marine sediment (STP12B) ...
GGACGTTTGGCACTTGAATATCAAAAATGGGATTATGCTTCTAAATTATCATTAAAAGATCAATCAAACTTTCCTTTAGAAAAGTTTCCTCAATTTGAGGCTCTGATTTATTATGCAAAAGGAATTGGAGCAGCAAGAAATGGAGATATTGAAATAGCAAAACAATCTGTAACTAGATTGGGAGAATTAGAGGCAAAACTTAATAAATCAAAATATAATAATTATTGGGCACATCAAGTTAATATTCAAAAAATGGTTGTTGAAGCTTGGGAAACTTTTGCTTCTGGTGATAAAAAAATGGCTTTAAAAATGATGGTGGCTGCTGCTGACTTGGAAGATGCTTCTGAGAAAAATCCAGTTACACCAGGACAATTATTGCCTGTAAGAGAAATGTTAGGTGATTTATATTTAGAACTAGATAATCCGAAAGAAGCCCTTACACATTATGAAAAATCATTAGTAAATAATCCGAATCGTTTTAATTCAATTTATGGAGCAGGAAAATCTGCAGAACTAATTGGAAATAAATCCAAGGCACAATCTTATTATATCGCATTGTTAGAAAACAGTAAAACTTCTGATATGAGTAGAGATAGAGTTAAGTACGCTTCAAGTGTGATTAACGGAATATAATTACTAGAAAACTCCGATGCTTTCGAGCTTAGTGAAAGCATCGGAATTAATTTAACAGTTCTAAATTTGTATCAAAGACTGTTGACAAGTTTAATGTTCTAAATAATTATTTTTCCTTAATTGCAGTCCAAACTGATAAGAAATCACGATTAAGAGAATGTGTTGTGCCAAATAGGATGCCCTCTTTATAATAAAATGCAGTATTGTATTCCCCGCTATTATCACCAGAAACCAAAGCTGCATAAATGATGCCTAATTGGGTATTAATTCTTCCAGCTCGAATTTCTACTCCTTCTCTATAAAAATATCCTTCAAATGAGTTCTTAGATACTTTTGTTATTTCCATACTTGCAAAATTAAAATCTGTTTTATCCTCGGGACTCATATCTAATTCCCATTTTCCAATTAAGACACTTATATCGGGAGTATTATTTTGATTTTCTTCTAAAACAAAAAATGTAAAGTTGAAATAAAGAAGTATGGATGAAAGTAATATATACATAATTTTATCTTTTTTTTGTCATTTTTAGAATATTAAAAGACCTACAGTAGATACATTGTCCTAATTTAATAAGAATTAATATTACAGAGTCAGAGCAAGAATATATATAGCAGTTTAGAAATATAAAATATTGGACTATATAAGAACTTATCTAAGAATTATTATGAAAATGCCTTTTTAACCAATTCATTTTGAGTCTGAGTAAATTCCCGACTCGAACCGCTAGCAGGACTTGGGCTCTCTTTTCTTCCCACATATTCCAAAATTATATTCTTTGGTAATTTATTATATAGCCGATTAAATAAAAATGACCAAGCACCCATATTTTGGGGTTCTTCCTGGACCCAATATATTTTTTCTACTTTTGAATATCCTGTAAGGATTTTTAATAATAATTTTTCATTAAATGGATAATACTGTTCAATCCTTACAATAGCTGTATCATTATTTTCATTTTCATTCTTATATTTCAGCAAATCATAATAGACTTTTCCGCTGGTTAAAATCACTCTCTTAATATTATTTTTGCTTTTAACATCATCATCAATAATTTCTTGAAACTGATTATTAGTAATTTCTTTAATATTTGAGGATGCTTGGGGCATTCTCAATAAACTTTTGGGGGTTAAAACAATTAACGGAATATCTATTCTGCCTAAAATCTGTTTCCTTAAAACGTGAAAATACTGCGCAGGAGTTGTTGGATTTGCAACAATCATATTATCTTGAGCACAAAGTGTTAGAAAACGTTCCAGTCTTGCACTGCTATGTTCTGGTCCTTGCCCCTCTTGCCCATGAGGAAGAAGTAGAACAAGATTGCTTGGCTGATTCCATTTTGTAATAGAAGCTGCCAAAAAATTATCGATAATAACTTGAGCCCCATTTGCAAAATCACCAAATTGTGCTTCCCACATAACCAAGGTTAAAGGATCGGCAATACTGTAGCCAAATTCAAACCCAAGAACACCATTTTCTGACAAAAAACTATCTAAAGGTTCAATCATTGCTTGATTTTCTGAGAGACTATTTAAAGGAATTATTTCATCACCGGACGTCATATCGGTTAGAATTAAGTGTCTTTGACTGAATGTACCTCTGGCACTATCCTGTCCACTTAATCTAACTGGAAAACCCTCAAGTAAAAGAGAACCAAAAGCTAAAGTCTCGGCAAAAGCCCAATCAATATTTCCATTTGCCGTTACTAAATCTTTTCTTTTTGCAAGTGTCCTTTTAATTTTAGGATTAAAATCAAACCCTTCTGGTAGAGTTGTGGTTCCATCTACAATTTTATTTATCGTGCTTATTGAAATCGATGTTTTTTCTTTTTTCTTTATTTTATTTAGTTTTGAGAGAGGATAAGCTAATGGTCTATCTGGGGTAAAAATTTCATTAACAGCTTTTGTGTTTTCATTTGCTTCATCCAACTTTTTATAAATTTGTTTATCAAGAGCTTCAATTTTTTCTTGGGTAAAAATTCCATCAGCTATAAGCTTCTCGGAGTAAATCATTTTTACCGATGGATGGGATTTTATCTTCTTGTACATAATTGGTTGAGTATAAATTGGATCATCTCCCTCATTATGTCCATGTCTTCTATATCCAAATAAATCAATAACCACATCTTTCTTAAATTTTTGTCTGTATTCAAATGCTAGCTGAGTAACCCAAAGAGCAGACTCTGGATCATCGCCATTAACATGAAAGATTGGTGACTGCACCATTTTTGCAACATCTGTTGCATAAGGAGAGGATCTCGCATCCTCTGATGTTGTAGTAAATCCAATCTGATTATTAATTATAATGTGTATAGTTCCGCCAGTCCTGTAACCTTTCAATTGTGAAAAATTCAAAGTTTCAGCAACAATACCTTGACCGGCAAAAGCTGCATCACCATGAATAAGAACAGGTAAAATTTTATTTTTTTCTAAATCGTTATTTCTAATCTGTTTTGCTCTAACAACGCCTTCAACAACTGGATCAACAAATTCAAGATGACTTGGATTAGAAGCAAGCGATACTTTTATTTTCTTTTCAGTGAAAGTTTGATAAGTCCCCGTTGCTCCAAGATGATACTTTACATCACCGGTTCCTTGAGGTCGATCTGCAATATCATCTTCAAATTCCGAAAATATCATTTTGTAACTCTTACCAATTATATTCGCCAGAACATTGAGTCTTCCTCTATGAGCCATACCCAAAACAATCTCATCTGCATTATCATCAGCAGCAATTGTTAGCAAGTAATCTAAAACCGGCAGAACTGTTTCCGAGCCTTCTAAAGAGAATCTTTTATGTCCTAAATATCTTGTATGCAGAAAATGTTCAAATCCCTCTGCAATTATTAATTTCTCTAAAATTCTTGTTTTAATTTCATTAGTATAATTTGGCTTATTCAGTACACTTTCCATTTTTTGCATCAGCCACTGTTTCTCATCAGGGTGCTGAATATGCATAAATTCAGCTCCTACCATTTCACAATAAGTTTGTCTAATTACATCCATAATTTCTCTAAGAGTGCTCTTTTCAAAACCTTTTATATTACTAACAAACTCACGATCATAATCCCAAATTGTAAATCCGTACTCATTTGGATCAAGCTCGCTATGGTAATCTTTTCGGATTGACAAAGGATTTAAATTTGCAATAAGATGACCTCTTACCCTATAAATATTAACTAATAACGGCACCTCTGCTTGTTTTTCGATAAATTCATTATCTTGACCATTATCTAAAGTGTTCCTCCTATTATCAACATCCCACGAGACCGGCATCTGAGGTATTTGGAGATCATTAAAGAGTTCGATGTAAAACTCTTTGTTTCCCCTTAGTAATTCATCAATTTCATTAAGAAAATATCCCGATTCAGCTCCCTGAATAATTCGATGATCATATGTATTAGTAATATTCATCACCTTCCCTATACCAAGTTCTGCTAAAGCGCTCTGCTGCATTGCCTTAAATTCAGAGGGATAATCAATAGCTCCAATCGCTACTATGCATCCCTGTCCATTCATAAGCCTAGGTATGGATGCTACGGTTCCAATACCTCCGGGATTAGTTAGGGAAATTGTTGTTCCTTGAAAATCATCTGGTTCAATCTTACCCTTGCGCGATTTTGAAACCATATTGTTATAAGCATCGCAGAATTCAGCAAAATTTTTCTGACAAGCTTTTTTAATATTAGGAACTATAAGTGATCGTTCACCGCTTTTTTTAATTAAATCAATAGCAATTCCTAAATTGACATATTCTTTTTTAAATAGATGCGGATTATTATTAAGTGTAGTAAAGGAATTATTTAATGATGGGAAACTTTTAAGAGCCCTGACAAGAGCATAAGCTACAATATGAGAGAATGATATTTTACCTCTATTTAATCTTTTTAGATGATGATTTATTATTCTTCTATTTTCTTCCAGCAATTTTACTGAAATTGCTCTTAAAGATGTCGCAGTAGGAATTGCTAGACTGCTTTCCATATTTTCAATAATTCTAGCACCTACACCTACTATTTGTTCAATGTTTTCGCCTTCTGCTAAAACTAGATCAACATTTTTCTTAGATGATTTCAGAGAAGTATCTTTATTAGGCTTTCTACTTGTTTTATTATCAGAAGTTAAACTTGCAAAAAAATCCTTCCAATAATCATCAACAGATTCATTGTCTATATTATATTTTTCAAACTGATCAGCAACATATCCGGCATTCAAGCCAAACTGATCATATATTATTTTATTTATTTCTTCTTTTGTTTTCATTTTGTTCTTTTTTTTAAAAAATAAATTAACAAGGATAATATATCATATTTATATAGTTAAAATTTTGTTAGTCTATCATATATTATATAGAATTAACTCTATACAGAATAAGCAATAGCACGTAAATGGAAAGATAAAACAAATAGAATCTTTTTAATTTTTGATATTCCTTATTCTCCGGGTATAGATTGCCGAACAGACCTTTTAATTCTTTCCAAAAAACTGGTTTAATATTTATGCGCCAATCATCAGTTTGATAAACCATCTTTCTAAACTTGCTTCTATAATGAGTTAACGGCAATCCCCAAATAACAAAAAGGATTAGCCAAATATTTCTGCTTATAAAATCGATCATATTTATTGTTTAGGGAACCAAGGGATAAAGGAATTTGTTTTCTTCACATATTCATTATACTCGGGCTTTCCTTCTTTCAATGATTTTTCTAATAAAGCTACACCGGAAACTTTAAGAAGTAAGAAAGTCATTATAAATGAACCAATAATAGTCCAATAGCTTCCTGCGGCTATTGAAAAAATTGCATATGACCACCAAATAACTGAATCGCCAAAATAATTAGGATGTCTGGTATATTTCCACAGCCCGGTATTCAAAACTTTCCCTTTGTTGTTGGGATTCTTTTTAAATTTTGCCAATTGATAATCGCCGCCAGCTTCGAAGAGAAAACCAACTACCCAAACAGCTATTGCTAAATAATCTAATAAATTTAGAGAATTATTTTGTGTGCCGTAATGCCCACCGAGTAATGCAAGTGAAACTAACATCATTAGGACACCTTGGAGTAAAAAGACTTGAAAATAACTAAACCACCAATAACGCTCCGGTCCATATTTCTTTCTAAATTCTTGATACCTGTAATCTTCACCTTTTCCAATATTTCTGAACGCAAGAAAAATTGATAGTCTTAATCCCCAAACGCTAACTAAAATAAAAAGAAGTAATTGGCGCGTAAAAAAATCTCCAGGAGCCAAGAAGTAATAGGCATTTGCAATAACAAAACCAGTACCCCAAAAAAGATCAACAATACTGGCATTCTTAATAATAACGCTCAATAGCCATAATAGTGTAAGCAGGAAAACAATAAGTAGTGAAGCCTCTAAAAATAATGTTAACATTTTAGTATTCTCCATTATTAAATAATACTGATATTGCAACTGCACCATTCCCCGCATGCATTCCAATTACTGGAGAAATATCCACGACAGAGATTGGTTTCTTACCAGCTATTTCAATCATTTTGGTTTCTACTTCTTTCGCACCTTGATGATTGTGAGCATGCAGAATGATATAATTCCATATGGATTTAGTTGACTTCAACTTTTCAAGATGTTTATAGATTTTATTTAAGCTGGCATTTTGACTGAATGCTTTTCCAAATAGTAGCGACTTTCCTTCCTCATCCATTGAGATTACTGGATTGAGACCAAGAGTACTCGCAATAAATCCTTTAGGTTTAGATACTCGTCCGCCCTTAATCATATATTTTAAATCTTTTACACTTACAAAGATTTTTACATTCTCTCTCCACTTCTCAAGGGATCCAATAATTTCTTCCAAAGCTTTACCATCTTCAATTGCTAGAGCTGTTTTGAGTACTAACAATCCAAGGGCACCGGATAAATTTCTTGAATCGAATACATAAACCGGTTTATTAAATTCTTTACTAATCCTATCAGCAGCTTTTTTACTGCTCAAATAAGTGCCGCTAAATTGAGAAGAAAGATGTAAGGCAATTATAGCATCATAATGAGACGCTAAATGAGAATACACACTTGTAAATGCATGTTCATTAATTTGAGAAGTTTTTGGGAATTCCTTTCTGCTTTCAAGCAAATCATAAAATTGTTCAGGCTGTATTGTAACTTTATCTAAATAATGATTGTCTCCAAAATTCAAATTAATAGGCACCATATTTATTTGATAATGGTCAAGAAGCTCTTGTGACAAATCACATGTTGAATCAGTCACCAAGGCTATATTCCATTTCCTATTCGTGGAAACTTCTTGCTGCCTAATCATATCATCCACTTTTTGAAAGGTTATAGTACCAACATCCTTTAATTCGTAAAAAAGTTTTGCGGGATGATTTGTATGAATATGGATGCGGCTGAGTTGTTTAGAACCGGCAACAACAACTGAGTCACCATTTTTATTTAATTCTGTTTTAAATTCTTCTTTAGATACATTCAAATTTTTGATTATTGCTTCAGTGCAATATCTATAAGGGATATCACCATCAATAATCTCTTCTGTATGAACAATAGAAATATCCTCTTCGTTTTTTTGCGATAGGTTTTTAACATTTCTATTATTTATAAAATCAATGATACCTTTTATAAAAACAACAAAACCTTTCGCGCCGGCATCAACAAATCCATGCTTATTTAGCTCTTTTATTTTTGTAGTAGTTTCCAATAAGGACTTTTCCAACACATGAACTGAGTCATTCAAAGCTGATTTAAAATCGTGAATAACATCTTTTTTATGATTTAGAAATATTGACCAATCTTTAATGACAGTAAGAATAGTTCCCTCAACTGGATTTGCAACCGCTTCGTAGATGTAAGGAATTGAATTTTTTACACTTTTTGCAAATTCAGATAGTGTAATAAAGGATTTTGTGTTTGTCTCTTGGCTTAAGCCATAAAAGAATTGTGCAAATATTATTCCGGAATTTCCTCTTGCACCGATTAATGCAGCTTCTGCAATATTATCAATAGTTGTTTTGTATGATTTGTGCGGTTTTAAATTATCAATCACAGCTCTGATAGTGGAAGCAAGATTAGTCCCAGTATCTTTATCACTAACAGGAAATACATTTATTCTATTCAACTCTTTCTGGTTTTGAAGTACATTATTACCGCCGGCAAGAAAAGAGTAATAGAGGTGCTTTCCATTAATTGTTTGTGTTTTTGAATTCTTCATAATTATAAAATAATAAAACTTACTTTAAATATTTTACAATATAGAAACCAGCTAAACTGACTGATGCAGTTAATACAACTCCCCAAATAATATCTATAAAGACAATTTTCAATGGCCAGCCTTTTAGCGTTGCCAAATTTGTTAAATCGTAAGTGGCGTAAGCAAAAAAACCAAATAAACCACCAAGTAGAATTGCCTGAAAAACAGAATCTTTATTTACAGCTGGGTAGATTGCAAATATTGATATACCAACAATATAGAGCAAATAAAATATTATTGCTGCTGTCCAATTAACTTCGTCCGATAAAAATTTTCCAAGATATTTTCTATACAAATCTTTAGCAATAAATCCCAACCATACTAAATCAATAATTAGAAAAACTACTGTTGTTAAAACATAACCAATTATAATATTCATTATACTCATAATTCTTTCCTTAATTTTTTCGGTAGTACGCTAACTTCATTTCTATGCCTTTTTCATCAACTTTGTTATCATCGAAGATGAAATTCAACCCTTGCTTACCGCCTAATTTATTTACTAAACAGAGACAAAAGGCATCAGCAATATCATCACGTGCAACATCTTTTCTAAGTGTATTATCTTCAATTAATTCAAATAAGTCTTTTAGATTTTTATCATACCCAAAGAGAATTTTTTTTCTTTCGCTTAGTCCGTTATGTTTTGATTTTTTTGACAGAACAACATTCCCATTGTTCAAATACTTAAAACACAATTCGGGATGACTTTCAATAATTTCTAAATTTGGTTTTTTCTTCAATAGCTCATCTAATTCTTTAATTTTATTACTGATGTTAAATGATTGAATTGATAAACTTCTCCCCTCAACTTCAATGTTTTTTTGCTTAGCTGCTATATAATCATTCTCATACAAGGCTTCTCTGCATGGAGGATTAAATACAGACGAATGCTTAAATTTTAATTCGCTCCTTAATTCCCTTTCAACAGTTCTTTTTACTTTCTTTGAACCTAAGCCAAGGGGTATATCAATGAGAATTCTTTCAAGATCTTTATTGTCATTAATCAATTCTGAAATATTTTTATATACTCCATAGCTATAATTATTATCAGAACACTTAACCATTAACCAACCTTTTTTACATCCATCAATTCCGGCAACTCTCATCATACCAATCAAATCAACTGTTTAGTTATTCATTATTTTCAATTTCAATTCTACGCATAGGCATTCGGTCAATTATACTAAATAACTTTTCAGCAGTAAGTAGTTCTTTCTGAGATAATTTAATACCTCCATCGAGACCGATTAAATTAACCTCAAACTGGACATCCAATATTTTAAGGCTGGTATTCTTTTCCCATTTATCTTCACTCTTTAAACCTATCTTGTACCTTTCCGGCAATATATGATAGACCAGTATCTTCCTTTCCAAAAGACCTTCTTCATTTTCAATGAATTCTGTTAATTGTTTCTGATATATAGAATTATTCTGATTTTCTGAATAAACTAATATTAAACGGTTCTCCCATTCGTGTTTGGAAAAATCTTGTGCCATAGTATTCATACTCATAAATAGATAAATATTTGAAATAAATATAAAAAACTTCATAAAATCCAATTGTTAACAATTAGTTAATATTTAAGTTGCCCCAACTGCAGTTAAAAATATAAAAACATTAACCATCATAAAAAATATAGACGGGAACGAAAGCCAGAATCCATCTTTCATCTTAAGTCTAACTCCAAAACCCAATAACATTAAAAGTGCAAGTCCACCAGAAGCAAGGATGAGAATAATAGAAACCTTTAGACCAACTATTAAACCAATTCCACCCATAAGTTCAAGAGCACCGGTTAAAGTTGCAAATCTTGAAAGCCCAAACCTTACAAACTCTTCCCTCATCTTAACTGAGGTAAAAAATAATATGCCGTAAGCTATAAAGGATAAACCAGAGAATAATACAAGAATAATTTCAAATAAATTTAATGTAAGCTTCTCCAATTAAAAGAACGCAACAATGGCTGAAAGCACTAATAACGAGAGTGCCGGCAATGATTTTGTTAAAGAATCTTTTACTTTAATGTGCATAGCAATTGCTCCTATCATTAAAACCGCAATTCCAATAGCAGCGGGTTGAACTAACGCTGGTAACCATAATCCAACTATAAGCATTAAGGCAAAAAGAACTTTTAAAAACCCAATAACACCAACAAACCAAGACGGAAGTCCGTAAACTTGAAATTCTTCTTTCATATTTTTAGCTTCTCCGCCTCTCCAGGTTGATGACTTGCCAAATCTTAGAATCCAAACGTTAAAAATTCCAAGGGCAATTACTATTTGAATAATATTTACAATTGTTTCCATTTGATATCTCCATTAAAATATTAATATTTTTTTTTGATACGAGGTTTATTTTATATGCTGCGTCTATGCATAATAGTACAGTTTATTATTTATTTTTTTTCAAACTCATCTAATTTATCTCTTAAAATTTTTGCGCTATTTTTAAGTAGCGATTTTTCTTGTGCATTTATTAGAGTAGGGAGTGTTCCAAGATTTCCTTTGCCGCCTATCAATGTTGGTAAAGATAAAGTCACATTATCAATACCTTCAACTTCTTTGTTAAAACTACTAACTGTCATTACTACTTTATTATCTCGGTTTATAACATCAACCAGCTTTGCGATTGCACCGCCAATACCGTAGTAGGTTGATCCCTTACCCTCTATTATTTTATAAGCAGCATTTCTTACACCATCATCAATTGACTTTTTAATAGTATCATTAAATTCAATATTTCTGTGATATATAAAATCTTCAAGTGGTATTCCGCCAATTTCTATTTTTGACCAAGTCAAAACTTCTGAATCACCATGTTCACCAATTACATATGCATGTATGTGATTTGGAGCCACTCCGACATGATTACCAAGTAGAACCCTAAATCTGGCAGTATCCAATGCTGTTCCAGTTCCAATTATCCTCTCAGGTGGGAAACCATATTCCCGACCAATACAAACTGAAATATGAGTCAAAATATCAACAGGGTTTGTGGCAATAAGTAAAATAGCTTCAGGTGTAACTTCAGCAATCTTTGAAATTATATCTCTTAAAATCGATGAATTTTTATCCATCAATTGTAATCGGGTTTCACCTGGTTTCTGATTTGCACCGGCAGCAATTACAATTATTTTAGCATTTTTAAGATTTTCGTAATTGCCGGCATAAATATTTGTTGCATGTGCAAAAGGAATGGCATGTTGAATATCCTGTGCTTCTGCTATCGCTCTTTTATGATTTGCATCCAGTAAAACTATTTCACTTGCAACCTTACTCATCATTATTGCATAAGCAGAAGTTGATCCAACCATTCCGCTTCCTATTATTCCTACTTTCATTTCTTTAAAACCTTCTCAATTTTTACATTATTTAAATTTCCGGCATTCGGATTTAATTAGATTAAAGTTTATTCAAAAACTTTTCAGCTGTTTTAATTCTTTCGGTTAATACAGTATTCTCCATCTTTTCTAAATTTCTTGCTATAAATATTGTACGATTATTATTGGCAAAATATTCCTGATGCTTATTTATAAAATTCCAAAAAAGTGCATCCCAAACCTTCGTCCACTCACCATGCTTATAATCGCTCATCTTTTTAACATAGTTTGAAGAACTTATATAAGGCTTGGTACTCATAAGTCCTCCGTCAGCAAACTGACTCATTCCGTAAACATTTGGGACCATAACCCAATCATAAGCATCGATGTACATTTCCATAAACCAATTGTATATTTCATTTGGGTCTATTTCACATAGCAGCATAAAATTTCCTAATATCATCAACCTTTCTATATGATGATTATAGCCGGTCTTAAGTAATCTTTCGATTGTGTTATCAATTGGCTCAATTCCAGTTGTGCCATCATAAAACGATTTCGGCATTTTTCTATTATTATTCCAAAAGTTGGAATTTCTTTGCTTAACTCCTTCGAGTAAATAGACTCCTCTAATAAATTCACGCCAGCCAATGATTTGACGAATAAAACCTTCTGCTGAATTCAATGGAACTGAATTTGAGTCAATAAAATCGTGTGTACTATTCAAAACATATTCCGGAGTTAATAAGCCTGAGTTAATCAATGGAGATAATAAAGAATGAAATAA
>RCND010001824.1_pt1 | contig 11977 bp, 10 predicted proteins | sample 2041351 | NCBI WGS metagenome assembly RCND01 (sample SAMN09708230, study PRJNA481090) | Marine sediment metagenome, whole genome shotgun sequencing project. | biome: marine sediment; feature: ocean; material: sediment; isolation source: Sewage treatment plant 12B marine sediment (STP12B) ...
GGCTCGGTGCCGGTGTTGCATCAACGCTTAATGTACTTGTCAGGGGTTCGGACATTTACACACCCGTGAAAATGGATAAAGGCGTCAATGTCGCGACATTCAGCAATGCTGATGAACTGCTTGCCAGTGGCTATATCTGGGAGCAAAACCGGAAACAACTCGCCTACAAACCGTTCGTGGTGGCTGAGCGCATTGGTAGGGGTTACGTTATTGGATTCACACAGGATCCAAATGTACGTGCTTATCTTGACGGGCTGAATGTCATTTTCATGAACGCTATACTGAGAGGATCTGCGCACGCTCGACCTGTGCGCTAAAAATTCTGGAGACATACTTTGAAAATTTTTCGAAAAACTTTACTTGGCATTCTTTTTCTGGTCCTTCTGACCACCGACACTTTGGCACAAAGTGACGGCAGCGATGAATCCCAGCGGGTTCAGGCCCTGATTGACGTGCTGAATGCCGACATCAAAGAGCTCGATTTTCTGAGCGAGCACATTGGCAATGCAGAAAAGAGAGAAGTAGACATACTGCTCTACCGCCGGGATGAGCGCAGTTTTCGCGTACTGGCCGATTTTGACAAACTGGTTGGTAGTCTGAATGACCTGACCGGTGAAACGGCACAAAAAGAAGAGCTGAAAGCGCAATTATCCGGACTTGCTGCAGGCGTCGGGGACGCAATTTTCAATCGCGTCAACGAAATCAATCAACGCATCGCTCAGTCCAACACAGCAATTGAATCTCTCAGCGGTGGTGCGTTAATTGCGGCACAGGCGCACATCGACAGCATGGAATCCATCCGTATCAAGTATTACCAGGCATTGGTCAGTCACATGGTGAGTCTCAATACACTTGAGATGCCAACCCAAAGCCTGCACGACCGGCTTGATCCCGTTCTTTATTTGTACGCAGAAACCCTGACAGGACGTATCGAGTTGAACAGTGCCGCGCACAAGGAAGTTCAGTTCCGGGCTGGTCAGGAACCGGGTAATACTGATATCAAAGCAACGCTGATGCAACTCAATGCACGCCACAATGTAGATATCAACAGGTTGGAAACGATCATATTGGTGCTCGATAGCCTGCGTCTTGATAGTTCCGACTATAAAGCCGTCATGCTTCAGCAGACCGGTAGCTTATCGGTCAGTTTCTTTTCCATTAAGGCCTTGTCGACGGTAATTAAGGATGGTTGGTCAAGCATAAAAGAAGCCTTAAAGGCAAACTCTCCCGACATTCTGTTCCGCCTCTTGATGTTCATCGCAATATTGTTTGTTTTCAGAATTCTTTCTAGGATCACAAAGCGCGTGGTTAAGGCCGCCAGCGACCGTTCATCCTTAGATATGTCAGCCCTGCTAAAGAGGATACTTATCTCAACCTCTGGCGGGATCGTCATGATCACCGGTATATTAATGGCCCTGTCACAGATAGGCATATCCCTGGCACCAATGCTCGCAGGCCTGGGGGTCGCAGGCTTTATCGTCGGTTTTGCCCTGCAGGATACCCTGGGTAATTTCGCCGCTGGAGCCATGATTCTCATTTACCGACCCTTCGATGTTGACGATATTGTTGAAGTAACCGGTGCATTCGGGACGGTCAAAAAAATGAACCTGGTATCCACCACGATCACGACACTCGACAACCAGACCCTGGTGGTCCCAAACAGTAAAATATGGGGTGATGTGATCAAAAATGTCACAGCCCAGAACATACGCCGTGTGGATCTGGAGTTTGGTATCGGTTATGACGACGATATTGAGCACGCTGAACGGATACTGACAGATATCGTGTCAGCCCATAAGAAAGTGCTCAAGGATCCCGAACCCAACATCAAGCTACATACGCTCGGTGACTCTTCTGTCAATTTCATTGTCCGTCCATGGACAGAGACTGATGATTACTGGGATGTCTACTGGGATATCATGCGTGAAGTGAAAGTGCGCTTTGACCGCGAAGGTATTTCCATACCTTTCCCACAGCGCGACGTTCATTTATATAACGAGGAAAAAGCATAAAACTCATCATGATCCTGTTTGCCGACATGGGATCAGGAGTGACGAGGGAGAATCTCATCAATGGAGACTGTAGGTGCCAGTAAAGAAACTCGCATTGGCCGCTTTCCTGGTCATCATGCTGCTGCTCTACTTTGTCGGTGGTGGTGAGAAGTACCTCAGCATTGACCTGTATCAGAATCTGTTTGAGACTTCGCCGCTGGCAACAGCGGCGGTGTTTTTTATTGTTTTCCTGGTTGGCGCCAGTTGTTCATTGCCCGTCACCGGTGTTATGTCAGTGGCCAGCGGTGTTGTATTTGGAACCCTGATCGGTTTTCTTATCTCTTCGGCGGCAACTTGCCTGGGTGGAACAGTTGCACTTTACGCCACGAGATTTCTTTTCCGTGACCTGGTGAAAAGACGGTTCAGTGGTCAAATTGAGATGGTTAACAAAGGTATAGACAAAGAAGGTGCCTTTTACCTGTTTGGTCTGAGGATGATACCCGTCATCCCGTTCTGGTTATTAAACCTGGTGATGGGTTTGACCTCGATGAAAGTGCCCGTGTTCATGTTGGCAACGCTGTTCGGAATGGTGCCGATATTGCTGATTCTCGTTTATACAGGAAATGAGTTGGGTGAAATAGAATCCTTCAGTATGGCGACCGTTCTAACCCCGGATCTGATCATTGCACTCGTTTTGCTGGCAAGCTTTCCCTTTCTTGCAAAAGTCATCGTCGGCTTGATGCGACGATACAGAGCTAAAGCTTGATTATCCGGATCATATCGGTTCCGCCACTTAACTGGGTATGTCCCGCAGTCACGATAACCGAGTCTCCGGCTTGCGCATATCCCATTTCCTGGACACATTTTTCGGCAAACTCGATTTTTGCCCGATCTCCTGGTTCCCCGGTATAGGTAACCGCATCTACACCCCAGTTCATGGAGAGTCGCCGCGCCACCCGTTCCGAGCCGGATATAGTCAGAATCGGGCACTCTGGCCGGTGTTTTGATATCAGACGTGAGGTAAAACCCGTCTCACTCAAGCTAATTATCGCAGCCGCACCAAGGTCTTTCGCCATGGTTGTCACTGCACCGGAGATGGCCTCTGTAACGACATTGGCAGAATGGAACGGAATTTTTTGCAGATAACCGAATTCATTCAAACAGGATTCGGTGGTCAGCGCCAAAGAATGCATGGTTTTAACGGCCTCAACCGGGTACTTGCCAGCAGCAGTTTCACCTGAAAGCATAATGGCCGATGATCCATCCAGGATCGCGTTGGCGACATCACTGGCCTCAGCGCGGGTTGGCCGGGGATTACGTTCCATCGATGCCAGCATCTGTGTGGCTGTAATGACCGGTTTACCTGCCATTACCGTATTCCGAATCATTTTCTTCTGGGTGCCCGGCACCTCACCAAACGGTAGTTCAACACCGAGATCACCACGTGCAACCATCATTCCGTCGGCTTCGGCAATGATGTCTTCCATATTATCAACACCGGCCTTGTTTTCGATCTTGGCGATGATCGGTGTGTCAATATCCTGTTCGGCGAGAATTTCCCGCATCCGCTTGATGTCGTCACCGCTTTGAATAAAGGAAGCGGCAATATAATCAACATCGTTGAGTGCTGCGAATTCAACTTCCCGAACAAAATCAGAACGATTTTCAGGACCGACGGCAGTCATTGAGAGATCGGTATCAGGCAGATTCACACCCTTGGTTTTGCCCAGGATTCCACCGTGAACGACTCGACAGTGTATTTCACTATCAGTTGTAGTCACCGCCTTCAGTTCGATGGCACCATCATCAAGCAGAATGACATCACCGACTGAGACCTCCGACGGCAGTTTTGGATAGGAAACCGAAACCCCACTCTCATCACCTGGACGACCATCGGTCCACAGGCTGAAATTCATACCTCGATTGAGATCCACATAGCTGCTTTTAAGCAAACCGGTACGAATTTCAATACCACGGGTGTCAATCATGATGGCCACCCTGCGACCCGCGTTGCTGGCCGCCTCGCGAATCCGCTCCACACGTTCGGTGTGTTCCTCAAAATTGCCGTGGGAGAGGTTCAGTCTTGCAACATTCATCCCGCTCTGAATCATCTGCGTCAATATCGACACATCATCACAAGCCGGGCCAATGGTGGCGATGATCTTGGTTTTGCGAAACCGGGACTTGTTACTCATGATGGCGGTGTCAGGCTTGGTGCCTGTCCGATTTCGACGTCAATATTCAGATACTTGACCACCAGGATAACCGTATTCGATGCCGCCATCGCCTTACGCATGCAATGATTGATAGCCCTGGTTACTGCCTCGAACTCACCACGTACCTGTGAACTCAGCTGGTTGCTGACGATCTCGATATCCGCCTGCTCACGTAAATCTTCGATAAACTCAATGATGTCGGGTATCGGCCCGTCTTTCAGCGGGTAGAGACTCATGTCCGCGACGATTTTCATAGTGTCATAGTCCTTGGCTCGTTGTCTTTGGAATCATACAAATGCAAAGCATATTGTAGGGTGGCTCCGGTGGTTTGCACAGTTCAATTTAAAGGCAAACTGGTATCTTCTTGAATTGTGCTAAACCGGCTGTTTCCGTATAGTCCGATGATGATTCGAAGATTACGTAACCTCCGGGGTATAGCTCATGTCAGATGACAAAGATAATTACAGTTTTGACACGCTTGCCGTCAGGGCGGGCCAGTCACGCAGCGCAGAGGGCGAGCATTCTGAGCCCATTTTTACGACCTCCAGCTACGTATTTGCTTCCGCAGCAGAGGCTGCCGCGCGATTCTCGGATGAACAACCGGGTAATATTTATTCCCGCTTCACCAATCCAACAGTAAGAACCTTTGAACAGCGTCTGGCTGCGCTGGAAGGTGCTGAATCCTGTGTCGCCACCTCATCCGGTATGGCAGCCATTTTGGCGACCTGTCTCAGCCTACTTAAAAGCGGCGATCATATTGTTTCATCACGCAGTATTTTCGGCTCAACAACCATGTTGTTCACAAATTACCTGGCAAGGTTTGGCATAGAGACCAGCTTCGTTGAGCTGAAAAACATCGATGCCTGGGCCGCAGCTATACGTCCCGAATCCCGTTTGATGTTTTTGGAAACCCCTTCCAATCCACTAACCCAGTTGGCTGATATTCAACAGTTGGCGGAACTCGCCCATCAAAACGATATCCTGCTGGCCGTGGACAATTGTTTTTGCACCCCTGCCCTGCAACAACCTCTTAAACATGGCGCAGACATCGTGATCCATTCAGCCACCAAGTTCCTGGATGGCCAGGGCCGCTGTGTCGGTGGTGCGGTATTGGGCCGTAAGGATATCGTCGGTGAAAAGGTGTTCGGGTTTCTCAGAACTGCCGGACCAACCATGAGCCCGTTCAATGCCTGGGTGTTTCTAAAAGGTCTTGAGACGCTCAGTTTACGCATGAAAGCACATAGCGCCAACGCCCTGACACTGGCCCGGTGGCTCGAGGAGCAAGCTGAAGTAAAACGGGTTTACTATCCCGGGCTCGAGAGTCATGGTCAGCATCAACTGGCAAAGAGACAACAAACAGGTTTTGGCGGCTTGTTGTCATTTGAACTCAAAGGCGGCAAGGAAGCGGGATGGAAATTGATTGATGCTACTCGTTTGATTTCAATTACGGCAAACCTCGGAGACACGAAATCCACCATCACCCATCCGGCGACCACTACCCATAACCGATTGACAGCAGAGCAAAAGCAGCAGGCTGGCATAGCCGACGGGTTGATTCGTATCGCGGTGGGTTTGGAGGATATTGAGGATTTGAAAGCCGACCTTTCCAGAGGTATGCGGTAATTCAGTTAACCGTCTTGCCGATCGGCAGAGCAACCGCACAGGTGAAGGTCATATCATTTGGGCCGCATCGGGGGTGTACTACCTCCTTTCAGGACACGTCGTAAACACATCCATGTGGACTCGGGCGCGACGTCCTCGGCAACTGCTCCTGCGTGGCTCTACCTCCTGCGTCCATGCAGTCGTGTCGCTCACGGTCCTGAAAGGAGGTAGTACACCCCCACTGCTACAGCGATCTGTAATTGATCGCACAACGCTTTTCGCAGGTTCGAAGTAACAAGGGTGCGTAATTCATTACGCACGGGATCGGAGCCTGTCATGCTGGCAGTCAACACCAACCGGGATGATGTGTCGTGGGTAACAAGTTACCCACCCTACGTGACTATTGAATTGACAGTTCGAAGAGCGGAAATCAGGCGTAAAGCTGGGGCGGGTTGTTCCTTCCGGGACCGTTATGTTCAGGATGAACGGTACTTCGTGATTGAGCACATGGATGTGCGACGCGAAGCGCCTCGGGGACCACATATGTGTCTAGCGTGTCCCGGAAGGAAGCACCCGCCCCAGCGCCCCTTGCGCATCTATCGAGAGTGCAACGCAAATAAGCAGATTAGAATTTAGTTTGCCAACAAACTTGCAAGTCCAACACCAATAAAATTAGCAATGGCATACCCCAATATCCCCACCATAATCCCGGGTGTCACCAACGTCCGCCACCCCCGTGAAGCAGAAATCGCCGCCGGTGCAACCGGTCCGCCAATACAGGCAAGCGAGGCAACAACAATTTCGGCCAGGTCCATCCCAAACAACTTCGCGCCGAGGATGAGTACAATTACATGTGTGATAACGATGAAAGATGCGTAAACAAAAATCATCACACCGGCTTCGATCATCACCGCAACATCAGCACCCGCGCCAATGGTTGCAAAAAAGATATACATCATCAGCATGCCGGTCTCGAACGCGCCGTGCAGGTTTTCGAGTTGATTATGAAATACGTTGGCTACAACAAGGGTGATAGCCGTGATGAAGAGAATGCCAAAGTTGGGGATATTCAGTACCTCGGCAATGCCATACCCTACTGCCCCGATGGCCAGGCTGATTGTTAACGCAAGGCAAATATGTACCAGATTATAAGGAAGCACTTCATCGTCGGCGAAGGCCTCATCATGCAACATCGTGTGCGGATTTTCGACGATTGGCGAGGGAATCCACCTGCGCAAAATAGCCACCGATGGAATCATAACTACGACAAGAATGTGTAGGGTGCCAACGACATTGTCAGCAGCAAGCGTTGCTGTTAAAAGCGTACTTTCAGTGAACTCCAACGCCTCTGCAACTGCCGCGAAATTCATTGAGCCACCAATATAGGTTGCACTCAGAATCCCCGCCAGATCGGGACCCACATTACCCATTGGCAAAACCATTAAACCAAGAACGGCACCAACCAGCGTCCCTGCAACCCCAAGAAAGTACGCACCGAGCATGGGGCCTGTCTCGGGGATGATACGCCTGAGGTTGGCCTTGAGCAGCAACAGGGGTACAGCGGTTGGCACCAGGAAGTTCCAGACCACATCATAGGCAGGCGCAGCGTGGGGAATCACACCGAAATTGCCGAATATCATGGCAATCACCAGCATGATGCCAACACCTGAAATCTGTTTCCCCAGCCGTGTGGAATCGGCCCAGAACCCAAAACCGGCAATACCAATGAGCACCGCCCACAAGGCGAAATCCCAATCGGCTGATATCAGTGGAAACGACAATTCAATCTCCAACGCTATCTATGTCATTTTTAATACGTACAAACTGATTGCCAGCGAAATTCAGAGATTCGATCATGCCATCCGAACCAATATTAAAAGTCGTAAATTCACGCATTTCCCAGGCGGTGTATTCGACGAGAAACGTTTCCAGGTGCCAATGGGTCATTTCAAAATCAACCCGCGTGGTTCTGAGTGTCAATTTTCGAGCGGACTTTTCTATGCGGATATCACCCATGGATTCACTGCGGTAAGTGCCAGCATAATCAGCCAGGGATAACGCTGGCTTGGTGTTTTTAAGACGCTTCTTCTCAATTTCTTTCCAATCACCCTTGCCATCATTTTTCGCCGATTCATACAGATCGAAAATTTCCTGGTTCCAGTCGCGTCTGTTATCACCTTCCGTGTTGTCCATCACTTCCCACAGCAGGGCATGTCGCATCTCGGCATGGTCGCGATTTCCAAGTACGATCACGGCTTTGTCACCTGCCCTGTCCAATCCAATAATGGCAATCAGACCAGAAAGGCTGCCGGTGTGAAAATCGATTTTCCTACCCTGGAAATCCTGCTGGAACCACGCCAGGCCATAGCTACGCCAGTTCGGTTTGGTGAGCTTGACGGTCGGATAAAAATCGCTCTCACTGGCGAGTTGATGCGGTTCAAACATCTGCTCAATGCTTTCTTCTGAAATCAAACGGTCACCGCTTTGGTTAACACCATCACGTAACAGGAATTGTGCCCACAGACTCATATCATGGATGGAGGACCAAACCGAACCGGCGGCATCCGCATAGTCTGGACGAAAATCCCAGTCAGGCACGCTGAGCCGGTTTTCCTGATACATGTGGGGTGTTACGTATGACTGCTGGCCGCCAATCTGCCCACGCTCACCATAGGTCTCTTTCATGCCGATGGGCAGCCAAAGCCGTTCGGTCAGGAAATCATGCCAACGCTGTCCACTGATCCGTTCAATCAACAGACCGGCAATCTCGAACATGGTGTTCTGATAAATCAACCGGGTGCGAACCGGGGCTGCCGCCTGCACGGTCTGCAGACGGGATAGCTGTTCATCCAGTGGCATATCCTGAAAGAATGACCAGTAGTCTGTTGAAGGCAAGCCGGTACGGTGTGCAAGCAAATCCCGCACGGACAATTGTTGTGTCGCCATTGGATCGTTAAAGTGCAATTCAGGAATATGTTTAATGATGGGATCGTCAAGCGATAGCTTTTCTTCGTCAACCAGCATCAGGATGCCGGCTACGATCATCGCCTTGGTGGTTGAAGCAATGGCGAATAACGTGTGTTCATCCACCGGCTTGCCATTTTTGGCCGCGGTGCTGCCAAAGCCTTTTTGAAACAACACTTCATCGGGTGTAACGACCGCAACAGACATACCCGGCACATGCCACAGCCCCATTCCCCGCTCCGTAAACATGGACAAAGACTCCGCATCAATGTCGGCAGCACTGGGCAAGGCGATTCCAACCAGCAGCATAAGGACGGCTGCGCGTTGAATGAATTTAATAAACCGGGTTTTCATAGTTGATGTACCTTATGAAGTATATTCACTAGAGGGTTCGTTACACCTACGCGGCAAATACGACAACCACGCGCAGGTCTTTATCATCGTGGATTTTCACTACACGGCCTGTGCCAACGAACTTATGTGTATTATTGACGCCAGTGTACTGCATCGTTATTGACGCTGCTTTCAGATTATTAATACCAATACGAGGAGTTATCCATGAACCACCGCTTAACCCGTCTGGCAGCAACATCATTTCTGCTTGCGACAGCCCCTGCAGTATTCGCTGAGACCACCATCATTCACGCAGGCGAATTGCTGGCGATACCAGGCAAAGCTGCAAAGGTTAAGCAGACCATCGTGATCGAAGATGAGCGCATTGTCGAAATCAAAAAAGGATATTCGGATCCAGGTGAGTTTGAGGGTGAAGTCACTGTCATTGATCTGAAAGACCAGTTTGTCCTGCCTGGACTGATGGATTTGCATGTTCACCTTCAGGGTGAGTTGGGCCCGGACAACGACAGCGAAAGACTCAAGATGTCATCCCAACAAGTTGAAATGCGAAGCGTAATGTTTGGCATGCGAACACTGACGGCAGGATTTACCACGGTGCGTGACGCCGGTTCCTCATCACTTGAAATGTATGCACTGCGTGATGGGATCAATAAAGGCTGGGTCGATGGCCCACGTATCATTGCAGCCGGTGGTGTGGGCATTACCGGTGGTCATGCAGATATCAGTGGTGTCAGTCCTGACCTGATGGATTTGTATACCTCCAAAAACGTCTGCAACGGACCATATGATTGCCGGCGTGCGACACGTAATACGATCAAGTATGGCGCCGACTGGATCAAAATCACTTCAACCGGAGGTGTTCTGACCGACAGGGCAACCGGAACCGGGCAGCAGATGGAAGCCGACGAACTCAGGGAAGTCGTGCTGGCTGCCAAACGCATGGGTAGAAAAGTTGCCTCACACGCACACCAGGAAGACGGCATTATCGCGGCACTGGAGGCGGGGGTAGACAGCATTGAACACGGTTCATATGCCGGTCCCGATGCGATCAAATTGTTCAAGGAAACCGGCGCTTACCTCGTACCCACCCTGCTGGCCGGTGAAACGGTTATGCAAATGGCGCAAAATTCCGATTTTATGAGTCCTGCGATCAAGGAGAAAGCCATGGCCGTCGGCTCTGCTATGAAAGGAAACTTCAACAAAGCCTATAAGGCTGGCGTCAAGATCGCCTATGGCACCGACAGCGGGGTTTCAAAGCATGGTACCAATGCGCAGGAAGCGGTACTGATGGTCAAGGCTGGAATGCCGGAAATGGAAGTCATCAAGACGGCTACGGTGAATGCCGCAGACTTATTGGACATGACTTCCTCTATCGGCACAATTGAAGCTGGCAAATACGCAGACATCATCGCGGTGAATGCCTCTCCTCTTGAAAACATCGAAGAGCTGCTGGACGTTGATTTTGTAATGAAGGGCGGCAAAGTTTACAAGGATTAAGTGCCGGAACATTCAACAAAATAAGCCAGAACGCTGGAGTTCTAAAAAGCCGGGGCAGTCAAGTGATTGGCCTGCCGGGTCAAGAAAGACTTTCAAATCCCGTTTATTGTGTACCAATGAAAACATCAAAATATTATCCACTGATTTGGCTGCTCTTTGCCGTAGTCTTCCTATCCGGCTGTGTGAGCATGACATCACATCTGTTCACTGTTCGCAAACAAGCATGTGAGTTTGATAGTTACTTCAGCGTGGAATTTGACAAGTCGGTTGAAGTTGCTCTGAAAGAACCTGTGTTGTCGGATAAGGACATTTTCATGTTAATAGGTGCACCACCCACCAGTAAAAGCCTAACTGCGGAAGGTATGATTGCCAGTTATATATTTGAACAACTACCAGCGATCTCTGAAAACCGGGGGACTCTTGCGGGCGAACAGTTTGAGGTCAAACTTCTATTTATATCGTCTAAAAAAGGCTATCTGCTATCTGGAATTGAAACCAGTGAAATCCCCCCGGAGCTACTCGAAAGTACACTCCCTGTTTTCACAGATGCCTCTGAGATGGCTCAACAGGCTTGCGATATGCCAATTAACTTGCTCAGCCGGTCGGTTTCAGTGGAGATTGGTGAAGACAGCCTCGACTCATTGCCGACCCGTCAATCCATTATTTCCTGGTTGGGCCCGCCACTTGCCTCCAATGACATTGGCAATGATCTCAGTTATGAATTTCAATTAAAGGGTGATGACAAGGATCTTCATGTTGTGCGCCTCGACGCTGGTTATGAGCAGGCAGACGATTACCCAACAGTCATTGAAGCATCTTTTACCCGCTATCATGCGAGCATTGATGTTCCGGCAGGCACAATGCGGGTGAAACTTGATTTATAGGCTGGTCCTTTTTATTGGGCAGGCATTACCCGCAAAACCCGCCCCTCTTCACTATCTGTCAATAGATAAAGAAAACCATCCAACCCCTGCCGAACATCACGAATACGCTCATCTAACTCAGCAAAAAGAATTTCCTGTGATTGCACTGCATGATTCTCCATAACCAGACGACGAACACTCTTCTCGGCCAAAGCAGCCACGAAAAGATTCCCCTGCCACTCCGGAAATGCGCTTCCCTGGTATTCGCAGAATCCGGCAGGTGCTATTGAAGGCACCCAGTAAACCACCGGCTGTTCCATACCCGCAGCCTCTGTAAAGGGCGAAACATATGCTCCCGAATAATCCATTCCATAGGTTATCGCAGGCCAGCCATAGTTTTTGCCCGGCTCAATGAGGTTCAACTCATCCCCACCCCTTGGGCCATGCTCATGTAACCAAACCGTGCCATCGGCAGAGACCAATACACCCT
>RCND010004696.1_pt1 | contig 11976 bp, 11 predicted proteins | sample 2041351 | NCBI WGS metagenome assembly RCND01 (sample SAMN09708230, study PRJNA481090) | Marine sediment metagenome, whole genome shotgun sequencing project. | biome: marine sediment; feature: ocean; material: sediment; isolation source: Sewage treatment plant 12B marine sediment (STP12B) ...
TGGGACGACCACGACTACGGGGGCAACGACAGCGACAGAACCGCGCCGACCCGGCGCCTCGCCCGCGATGCCTACACCTCCTATGTGCCGCACTACGCCCTGCCTGATGCCGAGTCAATCAATCAGTCTTTCAGCATCGGTCGTGTCCAGTTCATCCTTCTTGATGGTCGCTCGATGCGCGATCCAAACACGGTCACTGACGGCCGTGACAAGACGATGCTCGGGACGACCCAGTTCGGTTGGCTGCAAGAGCAACTTCTCGCTGCCGCCTCCACCCATAGTCTGACGATCGTTGTCAGCTCTGTCCCCTGGATTGCCGCTGCCGAACCGGGGGCGGACCACTGGGGTGGCTACACCAACGAAAGGGTACGTCTCTCCAACTTCATCGCAGATCACGACATCAACAATATTTTGATGGTTGCCGGCGACGCCCACATGGTGGCGATCGACGACGGCACCAACACCGACTATTCCGCCGCAGGGAACGCAGCCTTCCCTCTCCTACACGCCGCGGCGCTCGACCGGCCCGGAAGCGCCAAGGGTGGTCCCTATAGCGAAGGTGCGTTCCCTGGCGGTGGGCAGTTCGGTCTCGTCGAGATTGTCGACACCGGTGGCAGCGAAATCGAAGTGCGGCTGGCTGGCCTTGACTGGACCGGAGTAACGATCGTCGACTACTCGTTCACCGTTTCGGCCGCGGCGGTGGCACCATGATCGCCACCAGGGGACAAGCTCCTCTATTCACTTTCCTAGACGGATCTCGACACGATCCGCTTGCCGTTGGAGGCAAGGCGGCCGGTCTCGATCTGCTCCTGGCTCATGGCTATCCGATTCCCGCAACCGCAGTATTGACCACAGCCGCATACAACGAGGCTGTCTCCGACAACAGCCTGCAGCTTCTGGTCGAGGATCTTCGAACGTCAGCTCTCCCCAAGCCAGATCACCTCGTTGCGGAAGCGGCTGCTATTGAGCGCACGTTCCTGGCGGCACCCTTGCCGGAAACCGTGGCAGCAACCATCAAGCGTATCGGAGACACCCTGTTGTGCGGCGGTCCGGTTGCGGTCCGCTCGTCGGCGACCGCTGAGGACATGGTGGAGGCATCTTTCGCTGGTCAATACCTGACCGTCACCGACGTGACGACGATCGCCGAACTCGAAACCGCGATACGGCGCTGCTGGGCATCACTGTGGATGCCGGCGGCTCGTGCCTACAGACGTCGCCATCGAATCTCGCACAAGAGCCTCGCCATGGGTGTGGTAGTGCAGCGACAAGTCGATCCACAGTGGTCCGGCGTCGCTTTCACCAAGGACCCCGGAGGGCGCGAGCACCTGATCAGGATCGAGGCGGTACGCGGAATGGGCGAGGCCCTGGTATCCGGGAAGGTCACTCCCGCCGATTTCCTGATCCGCAAGGACACCCTCGAAATCATCTCGGCGACCAACCCGGACGAACTGATTTTCCTAGAGGATCTGGCCCGTCTCGCGCTACGAATCGAATCGTCTCTCGGCCGCCCCCAAGACATCGAGTGGGCTTACGACAGCAACGGGATATCTCTACTGCAGGTACGCCCCATCACCGATCCTGTCGCAGCATCGAGCATCGATGATGGTTTCGATAGCGACCACGACAATCAGGCCACCTACACACCACACGGCGTCCTTGAGATGCTCCCCGGAGTCGTGTCTCCACTGTTGTGGACGATCAACGCCCCCATGCTGGAGAACGCATTCCGCTCCACCTTTGCCGATCTTGGTGGAGATACCCCGCCAGACAACCGTCCCATCGTCTCTCGGTTCCGTGGGAGAGCAGTGCTCGACCTTTCCGCTATCTGCGCAGTTGCTGCATCACTGCCAGGCGGAGACCCCGCAGAGGTGGAACGCCAGTATCTCGGCCACACCATCACCGAAGACTCTGGTGCGAAATCAAGTGGGGTTCATCTGTTTGCAGCGTTGCGTTCCAGACAAGCCCACAAACGGATCTTCGACGAAGTGCAGCTGACCGCGGCCGCGGCGCAGGCAATCGCCCAGCTCGACATCGATATCTCGACCCTGCCGGTCAGAAGTCTTGTCGCCTATCGACAGAGGATCCGAGACCTTGCCTGGCGGGGCTACACCGCCGAAGTAGGAGCGTCCAGTGCCGCCGGAGCCACCTACCGTGCGCTCGAGCTGCTCTTGGAACGCTGGATGACCGAAGACCAAGCCGTCTCGTGGGCACAGATGCTCACCCAACAAGAAATGAATACCAGCACCTTGCGGGGTGATCGCAATACCGGCCTGGCCGCCGTGCTCAATAGCCATGGAACTCCCGCCATTCGAGCACTCATCAACGGGTCCCCATCTGGATTGCGCACCAAGATTGGAGCGCTTCCTGATCAAGGTCCCGAGTTTCTAAATGCCCTCGACGTCGTGCTGCGAGCCATGGGCTCGAAAGCCGTATACGGAGATGTATCGTGGACCGAGGACGATGTCTGGATCTGGAACCAACTCCAGAATCTCGACCGGCAAGCGACGCCACGTCCGACACCTACATCAACCGATGACGATACATTCTCCAGGCTGTATCAGCATCTCTCCTCCGACAAGAAGTGGCGGAGAACACGCATTCTCACGGGCCAGTTCGTAGACATGCGGGCACGCTGGCTACGACGCCAGATTGCCGAAACCACACGTTTCCTCGAACTTCGGGAACAGGCCAAGAGTGCCCTTCTTGTCCTCGGTGGAGAAGAACGCCGCACCATTCTCGAAGCCAGCAGACGCCTCGCCGCGTCGCGGCAACTCCCCAACCCTGACCTCGTCGGATACCTGACAGATGCTGAGCTCGAGGGAATGCTCTTCGGATCATGTGGCATCGACAAGAACGAACTGGAGGCCCGTCGCGAGACCGCCACCGCCTGCAATGCGGCGGGCCCGCTCCCAGACTGGTTCAGGGGACGACCCGACAACATCGAGCTCCGCGAGGCCCCGACCGGTAACCGACTCCAAGGCTGGGCGACGAGTCCGGGGCAAGCAACCGGCGCGGTCCGTGTTATTGCGTCGCTGGCCGATGGTGTTGCCCTGGAGCGCGGCGACGTCCTGGTGGCCCATGCGACCGACCCGTCCTGGACGCCCCTGTTCCTCACCGCCGGTGCGATCGTCCTCGAAACGGGAGGGCCACTCTCCCACGCCGCCATCGTGGCTCGTGAATTCGGACTACCCGCCGTCCTCAACGTTCCCCAAGCGACCCAAGTCCTCAACGATGGAGACTCCGTCCTTGTCGATGGCACACGTGGATTCGTCGATCGGCCGAAACCGGAATCTCCATGACTATTGCTGTGTTCTTCCCAAGCTTGATGGGGGTGGGAATCCTCATCTCGGGCGCACTGCTTATCTCAGATGCACTGCGTCGCCTTTTTCCGCACAGCAGCCTCCGCAGGAAACACAATGTGGTTGTCGGCACCTACGGGGCGATCGGCGATGCCGTCGATGCGGCCGGGTATCGGCTGTACGAACCTTGGTTTCTTCGCCGCGGTCTCCGCAGCCGGCTGACCTATCTGGGCCTCGCCGTCGCTGCCGTCGTCGCCGGTGCAGTCTCAGTGATTGTTGGCAACCGGTTCTATGACGACCCCCTCGGGTTGTTCTACGAGAGTCCATGGGCGGTCGGTCTTGGCTATGGCATCGGGGCGGCCTTGCTAGCTGTGGCCATGCTCTGCCTAGTAGTGGCCACCATGTACACATCACTACCCAGGCCGGTGATGAGACTCGTTAGAGAAACCTCTTTGGGACGCATCGTCCTCCCCACCGATGCCGACCACCAAGAAGCAGTCCGCAACATCGAAAAGGAGCCATGACATGAAGAGAGTGCTTGCCCTGGTTGCACTGGTTAGTTTCTTGATCTACACCGGTGTCTACATCTTTGTGTATCTGTTTCGAGCTTTCCGGATCCCGGAGGCGAGCGGCGGTTCGGTGCAGATATGGCATGGCGACCCGTTTGCCCGCGCCATCTTGGTTGCGGTCTTCTTCATGATCGGGCTGCTTGTCGTTCTGTTCGTCATGTTGATGCGCCCGGGTGCCCACCGCGCCGGTTCGATGGCGGTTCGACCGGATCTATGGCAGTGGCTCGTTGAACAGGGCGACCGGACCAACGAGCCTCCGGAACGTATCGGCGAGAGGGCTATCGCCACCTACCGTGCTCGGATCGCCGGAACCGATGCGATGACGAATCACTAGGAGGGTGGTGAATAACTCCAGCTCAGCTATTCGATCTCGTAGGCGGGTTTTGAGCAGACGGTGCGCAGCGCAAAGCTGGAGCGAAGCCTGATCACGCCGGGCAGCCGAGACAAGTAGCTGCGATGGATCCGTTCGTAGTCCTCCACGTCGGCGCACAGGATCTGAACGACATAGTCGGCGTCGCCGGCCATCAGGTGACAGCTCATCACTCCAGGGACTTCCTTGACCGCAGCTTCGAAGGAGTCGAGAAGGTCATCACGCTGGCTCGACAGGGAGATATCAACGAAGACCGAGGTGGCTTTCCCGATCTTGGCCGGGTCGATGACAGCCGCATAGCGATCGATGACACCACCGTCTTCGAGACGGCGCAGTCGGCGCAAGCATGCTGACGGGGACAAGTGCACCTTCTCCGCAAGGGCCACATTGCTGATACGCCCATCAGCTCCAAGCACGGCCAAGATCGCTCGGTCCGTGGGGTCGAGATGATATGTCACAATAATCTCTCTCCTTTTGGTTCTGCGGCGCAATATTATTGCGCACCAGCTGGAAAAGACACAGCAGATCGCAACCAAATACGGCCACTTTCCAGATAATCTTACTGCAGTAGCCGGACCCACAGGGAGCTGATGCCGTGATCGTTGGTGTGCCCAAGGAAATCAAGATTGCCGAACTCCGGGTTGGTCTGAAACCACCTTCGATCCGTGAATTGGTCCGCCACGGTCAGGAAGTCATTGTTGAATCCGGCGCCGGCTTTGGCGTGGGCGTTGCCGATACCGACTACGAAGCCGCCGGAGCCACCATCGTTTCCACAGCCGCTGACATATTCGCCACCGCCGACATGGTGGTGAAGGTCAAGGAACCGCAGCCCCAAGAGCGGGCGATGCTGCGTGAGAACCAGATCCTGTTCACCTACCTCCACCTCGCTCCGGATCCGGATCAAGCCAAAGACCTCGTCGCCAGCGGAGCTATCTGTATCGCCTACGAGACAGTCACCGACAACAACGGTGGCCTGCCGCTCCTTGCCCCAATGTCTCGAGTCGCGGGACGTCTCTCGGTACAAGCCGGAGCGACGGCGTTAGAGAGCGTGCACGGTGGATCCGGAATCTTGCTCGGCGGAATCGCCGGTGTCGCCCCCGCCAATGTGGTTGTCATCGGTGGTGGCGTTGTTGGAGAGAACGCCATCGATGTCGCTCTCGGCATGGGTGCGAACGTGACTTTGCTCGACAACAACGTTGACGTGCTCGACAAGCTGGGCCGACATTTCGGTCCCGCCCTCACCACCATCTATTCAACCGCCACAGCATTGGACGAAGAGGTCATCGACGCCGACCTGGTGATTGGTGCGGTGCTGGTCAAGGGTGCTCGTGCGCCCAAGCTGGTCACCGCAGACATGGTGCCGCGCATGCGGCCTGGTTCGGTATTAGTCGATGTGGCCATCGACCAGGGCGGGTGTTTCGAGACATCACATCCGACAACACACACCGAGCCGACATACATTGTCGACGACACAGTCCACTACTGCGTTGCCAACATGCCGGGGGCAGTGCCGAAGACGTCGACCGCAGCACTGAACACAGTGACGCTCCCCCGCGTTTTGGCGCTGGCAACAAAAGGGGTGTGTCAAGCGCTAACCGATGACCCACATTTGCGCAACGGGCTCAATGTGTGCGGCGGACTGGTGACCGACAAGGCCGTTGCCAGTGAACTGGGCTACGAATACACCGACCCGATGGACGCTCTCAGCAGTCTCTAGTCGACTACATCGGCCTTTGCTTGCGCTCTTGGCGGTGGCGCTCGTGATCTTCTTTGCGTTGCTTAGTGGCACGTTCGCGTGACTCTTCACGCTCTCGGGCGTCACGCTCGTGTGACGCTTTGCGCTCAATCTCGTAGCGCTCGGCCGATTCCTTGCGTTCTCGGTCGTGTCGCTCGGACCGCTCTTCTTCAGTTTCCATCTCGGCCCCAGTGTTTGAACAGGTGAATTGCTACTCACAATCATATGACGCGATCCGGCAGCTCGCGCCGCCCCTGGGTTCTTGCGTAGACGGGGCCGAAATACCGGCGCCATATACGCAAGTTCAAGAAACCCGGGCCGCCCCTGGGTTCTTGCGTAGACGGGGCCGAAATACCGGCGCCATATACGCAAGTTCGAGAGGCCCGGATCGCCGGCGACAGACAGCGGCGGCAATGATTGCTGCGGTGCGCACTGCCGAACAAGTGCCAGACGAAGAGTTGTGGCGAAGAGCAGAGGCTCGATCGGTAGCAGCTGCCGCTCTCTTCTTCGGCGATGTCCGGATGATCAAGAACGTCGCCGGCAGAACACGAAGCACAAGCCGGAACCGAGGGCGGGTTTTCGGACTGCTCCGCGTCCGTCGGCCGTGGCTTGTGATCGCAGCGCGCGATGCCCTCAGTCTTCGCCGCAACCCCGGTTTGGCCATAACGGCAGGAGTGTTCGTCGCCGCGGCTTTCACTGCTGCGGTGGCCGCAATCGATCGGCCCATATTCGGCGTCGGCACATTCATCGGCCTCTACGCGGCAGCTTCACGATTGCTTGAACCTGTTCGGCTCGAGGCCGATCGACCTGCTGCCCACCGAATGCTCCCATGGTCATGGGGCACGGGGCTCGCACTGCATTGCATCGTTCCCACCATCACCTTGACGGCGCTCGGGTGGGCTGCGATAGCGGTGGTTGGTATCGGAGGATTCATCCCCGGCTCGGCGGTCTCGCCGCTCCTTGCGATTGCGCCGTTTGCCGCCGCGGCTCTGGTGGCGCCAGCAGCAACGTCGGCGGTACGCGGGCCATTCCCGGTCGAGACATTGATCAGCGGGGCGGAGAGCAGCTCGCTGATCCTGGTGATCTGGCTGGTCGTCGCCCCGGTGCTAGCCGCAATCATCGCCAACATCGCATTCAGCATCTTGCGTCCCACCCTCGAACAGGGAATCACCGCAGCGACGCTCAACGCCGCAATGTTCCTCACCGCCGCCACCCTCGGAGTCATCAGCTGGCTGGCGACCCGCAAGGCTCCGGATTGACGGAGGCCGGCCCTCTCCTCGTCATGCACTACCCGTCAATCGTCTAACCGCAGGCCGCAGTGGACTGGACAAACCAACCGGTCTCGTGGTGAACCATCAAGACCCGGCCCACCCGATTCCCATCGAAATCCACGATCACAACAATCGCTTGCCAGACTCGGACTCGATGCTCGGTATGCCATCCGGCAAGAACTCGCCGCCAATCCACGCGGCTGCCGCTTCCAGTGGCGTGGTGGCCCCCGGCTTAGATAAATCACCGTCGACCATCGCATACAAGATGGTCTCAGACGGACAATCGAGAACACCACCGCTGTTCGTCTCAACCTCAAGGCGGGAGCTCGGGCCACAGGCGCTCAGCAGGAGCGCCACCACAACCGCACTTGAACCGATTCGCCTCATGCGACCATTCTGCCACGGTCCCCCGCACAGCTTCAGGTACTCGTCACCCAACACAGACGGCGCGCAGCTACCTGAACAGCTCGCGCAAGGCAGCCAGCTGAGTCTGCACCGACACCATCGAACCACCACCGGCGGTAACCCGGTCCGCCACCGAGGCGGCCGGAGTCAGTGAAGCGAGATCGTCCGCAGACAATTGGGAATGGGCCGTCTCCAGCTCGGCAGCCGTGGTATCCGAAAGTGTGCGTCCTTCCGCAACCAAACCGGCGACCAGGCCACCAACAACCTCATGGGCTTCCCGGAAAGGAATACCACGGTTCACCAGGATCTCGGCAAGATCGAGAGCCGTCACCATCGAGGAAGGCTGCGGCGGGTGAAACACCGCACTCTCGATCATCCCGCCCAATGCCGCCAGCGCCAACGACACCGTGTCGTCTGCATGGAAGACGGCCCGCTTGTCCTCCTGCAGGTCACGGTTGTAGGTGAGGGGAAGCCCCTTCTGCAGCGTCATGAGACCGGTGAGGTCCCCAATGACAGTTGCCGTCTTGCCCCTCGCCAGCTCGGCAATATCGGGGTTCTTCTTCTGCGGCATGGCCGACGAGCCCGTCGTGAAGGCATCATCAAACGTCGCCCACGAGTACTCCTCGCTTGCCCACAGCACCAACTCCTCGGACAGCCGCGACAAGGTCACCATCGTCTGTGCACAGCAGAAGGCATATTCCGCAACGAAGTCCCGGGACGCAACCGCATCCATCGAATTGGCAAAGACAGAAGAGAAGCCGAGTCTCTCCGCACTGTTGGCCGGATCCAGCGGCAACCGACTCCCCGCCGAAGCACCAGCGCCGAGGGGCGACATGTCAATACGGGCACAGGCATCCTGGAACCGATCACGGTCCCGTACCAACATCCAGGCATAGGCCAGAAGATGATGCGCCAGCGGCACGGCTTGTGCCTGCTGCACATGGGTGTATGAGGCAACGACCGTATCGCCAACCTCCTCCGCGAGGTGCATCAACACCCGCACCAGGTCTACAACCTGAACCGCACGTGCATCGGCGGCCCGCCGCAGGTACAACCGCAAGTCGAGACAGATCTGGTCATTGCGGGACCGGCCGGTATGCAGTTTGCCCGCCAACGAACCGGTGAGCTCACCAAGACGCCTTTCGACTGCCGAGTGCACATCTTCATCGCCATCGGACCACTCAAACTCGCCGGTGCGGGCCTCCTCCAGCACCGCGGCCAGACCATCGGCAATCGCGGTGGCTTCTTCCGCACTCAGTATCTTGACATCGGCCAGCATCGCGGCGTGGGCTACGGAACCTTCAATGTCGTCGACCAGCAGACGTCGATCAGAACGATCGACGGTGAAGCGCCACAACAGCTCAGCCGGACCCTCCGCGAACCTACCGCCCCACAGGGTCATATCTACTCGCCCTCTCCGAGACGCTTCTCGGCAAAGGTTCGGAGCCGCAACGACTGAAGCCGGATGAAGCCATCGGCGTCGGCCTGGTTATAGACCTCGTCGGCTTCGAACGTAACCGTGGCCTCGTCGTACAAGCTGTGGGAATCAGAGCGACGCCCATCGACAATGACATTGCCCTTGTACAAAATCATGCGTGCCTCGCCGTTGACCCGCTGCTGGATCTCGTCCATGAACTTCTGCAGAGCCTCACGCTCCGGCGAATACCAGAACCCGTTGTAGACCATCTCCGCATAGCGGGGCGACAACTCATCACGTAGATGGGTGACCTCGCGATCCAAGGTCAGCGACTCGACCGCACGATGGGCGTGATGCAGGATCGTCCCACCCGGCGTCTCATAGACACCTCGGGACTTCATGCCAACAAACCTGTTCTCGACGATATCAACCCGGCCAATGCCATGCGCCCCACCGATCGCATTGAGCTTGGTGAGGATCTCAACAGGGCTCATCCGAACCCCATTGATGGCAACGGCATCGCCCTTCTCGAATTCGATAGCCAACGTCTCCATCATGTCAGGGGCTTCCCACGGATCAACGGTCATCCGGAACATGCCCTTGGGCGGTGCCACCCATGGGTCCTCCAGGACCCCACCCTCGAACGAGATGTGCAGCAGATTGGCGTCCATCGAATATGGCTTTTCTGGCGTCACCGGAATCGGGATGTTGCGCTCCTCGGCGTAGGCGACGCAATCAGCCCTTCCCTTGAGATCCCACTCCCGCCATGGCGCAATGACCTTGATCGTCGGGTCGATGGCATAGGCAGCCAACTCAAAACGCACCTGATCGTTGCCCTTGCCTGTGGCACCGTGGGCAATGGCATCAGCGCCGGTTGCTTTCACAGCCTCCATCATGCCCTTGGAGATAATGGGGCGGGCCAGTGAGGTACCCAACAGGTAGTAGCCCTCGTAGATGGCATTGGCGCGGATCGCCGGGAACACGAAATCGGACACAAACTCGGCACGCAGATCATCGACAATGGCTTGAGAAGCTCCGGTGGCCATGGCCTTCTCTTCTGCCTCGGCCACTTCCTCGCCCTGACCAACATCCGCGGTGTAGGTAACCACCTCGGCACCGTATTCATCCTTGATCCACTGCAAGATCACAGAAGTGTCCAAACCACCGCTGTAGGCAAGAACAACCTTTTTGATATCTCTCATCTTCTAACTCCCATTTCTTCGATCTTTGAAGCAACTTCACTGCCGCCGACCTCGGCGTCAGCAACAACCATCAGCGTGTCATCGCCGGCAATGGTGCCGATCGCACCGTCCACCCGGGCCGCATCTATGGCGCCGGCGACAAGGTGGGCCGCTCCCGGTGGTGTGTGGATGACAACAACGTTGTCGGAAACTGAAATCTCTTCCACAAAGTCATTGACGGCCCGCCGCAGCCTGATCTCGGCCTCCGACAACTCCTCGAGGCTTGCCGCCGTGCTGTAGTGGACCCGGCCGTCCTCATCGCGAGTTTTGAAGGCACCTATCGCCACCAGATCGCGAGAAACTGTGGCCTGGGTGACAGGAAAGCCCTCCGCCTCCAGCATCTCGACGAGTTTCGCCTGGCTCGTGATTAATCCCGACCCAATGAGCTTTCTAATCAGACGGCGTCGTGATGCAGTTGCCGGACTCATACGACCGGCTCCATGGTCACCATCGTTCCAATCCCTTCTGGAGTAAACACCTCGAGTAACAGGGCGTGCTGCATCCGACCGTCGAGAATGTGGGCCCGCTCGACGCCACCGCGAACCGCCGAAATGCAGGACTCGAGCTTCGGCAGCATGCCTGCTGAAGCCGACCCCGAGTTGATCAAAGCCTGCAAGTCATCCAGAACGATTCTGGCGATAAGCGAGTCCTTGTCGCCAAGATCGCGGTACAGGCCCTCGACATCGGTGAGATATATCACCTTGAGTGCACCAAGCGCTTCGGCAAGCGCACCAGCCGCGGTGTCGGCGTTGAGGTTATATACCTTGCCGTCTTCACCACGTGCCAACGGAGCAACCACCGGGACATATCCCTGATGTTGCAGACTCTGAATCAGGCCAGGGTTGACCTCAGTGATCTCGCCGACAAACCCGAGCCGCTCGTCCTTGGGCTTTGCGACGAAGAGATTCCCGTCCAGGCCGTTGATACCGGCGGCAACCGAACCATGAGCGTTGATCAGACGGACGATGTCGGGGTTGATCTCCCCAGCGAGGGTTGACTGAACCACCCGAATGGTCTCTTCGTTGGTAACTCGAAGACCCTCAAACCACTGCGGCTCGATACCACGCTGGCCCATGGCAGCTGAGATGTGCGGGCCACCACCATGGACGATGACGGGGTTGATTCCGACGTAGTGCATCATCGCCACATCGTCGGCAAACGTGCTTCGTAGACCTTCGTCGACCATTGCCGATCCGCCGTACTTGATGACGACGGTCTTGCCGCGGAAGTCCTTGATGAATGGCAGGGCTTCGGAGAAGATGCGCGCCTTGCCCATCGTCTTGGCGATACGCGGTTTGGCCTCGTGGGGCGTTGAGTGTCCGGTGTTGATCATCAGCTGTACTCCGCGTTGAAGGTCACGTATTCGGGCGTTAGGTCGGTAGTGATTACTCGGGCGCTCCCTGGGCCGGCACCGATTGTCATCGTGACGTTGAAGTCTCCAGTCGTGATGGCGTCGTGAAGAGCAACGTTGTCGTGAGGGACCGCCACCCCGGCTCGCGCAATGTCTATCCCTTCATAGGCAACACCAAACAAGTCGGGATCGAACTTCACGTCCGTGGCACCTAACGCTCCAAGGAGCCGGCCCCAGTTCGGATCCCCGCCGAAGAACGCCGACCGTACCAATGCGGAATCGGCCACGAGGCGGCCGGCCCGTCTTGCGGTCGCATCG